>Ga0299915_10002100_pt1 | contig 14569 bp, 14 predicted proteins | sample RVTome_13_FD_200263 | JGI IMG/M metagenome (GOLD analysis project Ga0299915, IMG submission 200263) | Soil microbial communities from uranium-contaminated site in the Upper Colorado River Basin, Wyoming, United States - RVT92D227 (version 2) ... | reverse complement strand
AAACCAAGCGTCGGGCGCAGGCTCACTTCTCGAAGAACGACCGTCGCGACCCAGGTCAAGTCCTGGCCAACGGTGCCTTGGCCGCCGTCCTGGCGGTCTTATACGGCCTGAGAGGGGAGGAGATCTGGTTTGTAGGCCTCGCCGGGGCCCTGGCGGCGGTCACCGCGGACACGTGGGCAACCGAACTAGGTGTGCTAGCCTCCGGGCGACCCAGGTTGATCACCACGGGCGAATCCGTGGAGGCCGGGACTTCGGGTGGGATAACCCTGACCGGGACAGTGGCGGCGGCGGCCGGGGCGTCTCTGATCGCGCTTGCGGGATCCAGTCTGGGAGGTCAGCGGCTGGCCATATCAGCGGCCATCGGCGGGCTGGGCGGGGCGTTGTTCGATAGCGTCCTGGGAGCGACCATCCAGGCAATCTATCACTGCCCGGCGTGTGACAGGCAAACCGAGAGACACCCGCTTCATAGCTGCGGCACGGAGACGGTCCTTGTGCGAGGCTGGCCGTGGCTGGAGAACGACGCCGTCAACTTCTTTGCCTCTGTGGCGGGAGCATTGATCGCGATTGGGATGTGGGGCTTGCTGGGATAGACGGCGGACGATAGACGACTGACGGCGAGTGACCGGGGACTGAAGACGGATGACGGAGGACAGATCCGCTGCCAGAGTCCCGGTCCTCCGTCCCCTGTCCCCGGTCGTCTGAGGTCCATCGTCCGTCGTCCGCGGTGTATCCTATGAGGGAGGGAAGAGTCATGCAAGAGGGAACAAGCCGCGACGACATCCGCCGCTTGCTGAAGACCTTTGGCGTCAAAGCGGACGAGGCCATCCTGGGGCATCTGGCGCGAAACCCGGGGATCGGTCCGCTTCGATTGAGGTTGTCCTTAGAGGATCTTACGGATTACGGCGACGAGCCCCCGAAGCGACCGCTCAAACTTGAGGTCGCCGGCGAAGTACGCCGCCAAGAGCCATGACTTGGGATACCCCAAAGCCGGCAGGGGATGTAGACGGCCTGGGTCTCACCGTGCAGCAGATCTGAACACCGGCGGGAGATTGCGGAGAAGGGGAAGGAGCCGCACATGACGACGCAGAGCGTGCTGGCGCTGGTACTGGGTGGTGGCCGCGGCTCGCGGTTGTGGCCGCTTACGAAGCTCCGGGCGAAACCAGCCGTGCCCATCGGAGGCAAGTACCGCCTGATCGACATCCCGGTCAGCAACTGCCTCAACTCCGATATCCACCAGATCGCCATTCTCACCCAGTTCAACTCGGTTTCACTTCACCGCCACATCTCGCGGACCTATCAATTCGACTCTTTCCACCCCGGCTGGGTTCAGATCCTGGCGGCGGAGCAGACATTGACCAGCCTCGACTGGTATCAAGGCACCGCCGACGCGGTGCGCAAGCAACTCTTCGAGATTCAAGTGACCGGTGCGACCGAGGTACTCATCCTGGCTGGAGACCACCTGTATCGCATGGACTATGCCGAAATGGTGCGGAATCACCGGGAGGTCGGCGCGGACGTGACGGTCGGTGTGCGTCCGGTCCGTCGACAAGACGCATCCCGGTTTGGGATTCTGAGGCAAGACGCAGAAAACCGAATCACGGCATTCGTCGAGAAACCAAAGACGGACGAGGCGTTGAAGGGCTTTGCACTGGAGGGCGAGGAAGAGCTCTATCCCGGGTCGATGGGGATTTACCTGTTCCGAACGGAAGTCCTCATCGATCTCCTCAACTCGGATCTCGACGACTTCGGAAGCGACGTCATTCCGGCGGCGATCCAGAGCCACAGAGTCTACGCGTGCAGCTTCGGAGGCTACTGGGCGGACATCGGGACCATGCGCTCCTTCTACGAAGCCAACCTGCTCCTGACGCAGCCCGACTCACCTTTTCGTTTTCACGATCCGGTCAGGCCCATCTACACCCACCCGCGTTTTCTCCCCGGTTCCCGCATCTACGACGTGCGTCTCGACCGCGTCTTGCTTTCGGACGGCTGCATCGTCGAGGGAGCAGACTTACAGCATTCCGTCATCGGGATCCGGAGTGTGATCGGTGAGGACGTGATCATTCGGGACACGGTGATCATGGGTGCGGATTACTATGAGGAGGAGGCAAGCGAGTTGGGGGAGAAGCCGGTACCGATGGGCATCGGCCGCGGATCGAGGATTTCGGGGGCCATCATCGACAAGAATGCCAGGATCGGCGAAGGGGTGCGGATTGAGCCCTTTCCGCGCGGCACGGAGAAGGATGAGGACGATTGGAGCGTCCGCGATGGCATCGTGGTTGTGCCAAAAAGCGCGGTCATCCCGTCGGGGATGGTGATTGCGCCATAAGAATGCGCAGTGTGAATGGGCTGAAGCTTCCTTGGCCTCCCGGGCTTGAGGCAGCTTGAGCAATCAGTCGGCCGAGGATGGCAACCTGGAAGCCTGGCGGGACCCAGACGATGATTGGCCCGTCTCCCTCGGCCGCTGGGCGGCCAGCCCTCCCGGTACTAGCGGTCCTGGTAAAGCCAGCAGGACACCCAATGCCCCGGACTGTGTTCGATCAGGCTGGGCTCGCGCAGCGGGCAAATATCTGCCATGACCTCCGGGCAACGTGGGTTGAAGCGGCAGCCCGAGGGGGGGTTGAGCGGGCTGGGGACATCCCCGGACAGGATGATCCGCTTCCTCTTGCGCCGAGGATCTGGCACGGGGACCGCGGAAAGAAGTGCGCGGGTGTAGGGGTGGAGCGGGTTGTTGAAGAGTTCTTGAGTGGGGGCTACCTCCACGATCTTCCCCAAATACATGACTGCCACCCGGTCAGAAATGTGTTTTACGACACCCATGTTATGGGCAATGAACAAGTAGGTCAGGCCCATCTCCGACTGCAAGTCGCGCAGCAAGTTCAACACTTGAGCCTGGATTGACAAATCCAGGGCTGAGACCGGCTCATCGGCGATAATGAACTTCGGCTTGAGCGCCAAGGCACGGGCAATACCCACTCGCTGGCGCTGGCCTCCGGAGAACTCGTGGGGATAGCGTTGGGCGTGGTACTCCTCGAGGCCGACCTTGTGAAGTATGTCGAGCACCTGTTCACGGCGCTCTTCGGGCGTTCCGACGTGGTGGATTCTCAGACCTTCTCCCACAGACTCGCCAATCGTCATGCGAGGATCCAAAGAAGAAAACGGATCCTGGAAGATGATCTGCATCTTCCGGCGCATCTCCTTGAGTTGGCGAGGTGGCAGACCGAATAGATTCGTTCCATCGAAGCTAACGCTTCCGGATGTGGGATTGATCAGGCTCAGTATGGTGCGGCCCACGGTAGTCTTGCCGCAGCCGGATTCACCAACCAATCCAAGGGTCTCTCCTTCGGAGATCGTGAAACTCACATCGTCGACAGCCTGAATCCAACCCTGAACCCGCTGAAGAAGCCCGCCGCGCACGGGAAAGTATTTCACCAAATTCCTGACGACCACCAGGTCCTTCTTGTTCTCCGGAGATGCATGGTCGTTCATAGGTTGGCTTCCAGACCACCAAGGGGGGCGCGATGCTCGCCGTGACTTTGGTACAGGTAGCAGCGGACACGATGGCCCGGTTGCAGCTGGATCAAGTCAGGTTCACGTTCGGTGCAGATGGTGAGCTTATGCTCAATGCGGGCCATGCATCGGTCTGCGAAGCGGCACCCGGGCGGCATGTCCAACAGGTCGGGGACGTTGCCGGGGATGGCATCTAGCCGCTCTTTCGGTGGTCCTTGAGTGGGCACCGAGGCGATGAGACCCTGAGTGTAGGGGTGGAGCGGTCGCTCGAAGATGGTCTCAACCCGGGCCTCCTCGACGATGTGGCCGGCGTACATTACGGCAACCCGGGCCGCCATCTCAGCGATCACGCCCAGGTCATGGGTGATCAGGATGATCGCCATCCCCAGCTTCTCCCGCAGCGCCTGCATCAGGTCCAGGATCTGCGCCTGGATCGTGACATCGAGGGCCGTCGTCGGTTCGTCGGCGATGAGCAAGGCCGGCGAGCAGGCCAGGGCCATGGCGATCATCACACGCTGCGCCTGTCCACCCGACAGCTCGTGCGGGTAGGCGTGCAATCGCGAACTGGCGTCCGGGATCCCCACCGAAGATAACAACTCGCCAGCCCGGTGCCAGGCTTGGTCGCGGTTCATCCCCATGTGGAGGCGAAGCACTTCGGCGATTTGCTCGCCGACCTTGAAGACCGGGTTCAGGCTCGACTGCGGCTGCTGGAAAATCATGGAGATCTGACTGCCGCGCAAATCGGTCATCTGCTTCTCGGAGAGGTTGCTGAGAAGTTGCCCGCGGAACGTGACCTCCCCGGCCACGATTTGCCCCGGCTCATCGACAAGCCGCAGTATCGATAGAGAAGTGACCGACTTCCCGCACCCCGACTCCCCTACCAGGCCGAAGATCTCACCCTCATGGACGATGAAATCTACGCCGTCCACAGCCTTTACCACGCCCTCGTCGGTGAAGTAGTATGTAGCCAACCCCTTTACCTCAAGCAGCGGGCGCGAGACCGGTTCTCCAATGTTGTATCTTGGCTTCATAACGGGATGCTGGTTCCTTCGATGGGGGTTCGAGGCCGCAATTCAGCCGCGAAGCTTGGCCTGTCAGCCTGGATGAGATCCCTATAGTAATACCAATTCTGGCACCGTTTGAGGTCAGGGGGACGAGACGTCTGGAGCCTGACAAGTCTCGGCGCCTTGGTGGAACCTCATCGCTCGACGGCGGCGTTGACAGGGTCGGACTGTAAGGATAGAATACGGGTCTACTAGGTGAGGTACTCCCCCCGTCGTCTAGCAGTTTGTGCTTGGATGCTTGCCCTGTTGGGCGAGGCGAAGGTCCACCTGCGCGAATGCGCGGGCTGATGGCAGAACCCAGAGAGGAGGTCAGGACAGAGACACTTCATTGCCGTTGACCGTATAGCAATCCCCAAGTTACCTGACAACAAGGAGGAGAGTCCGTGAAACGCCGAACCACGTTCGTTATGCTCAGCCTGATCATCATGGCGTCGATGGTCCTGGCGGCTTGCGCGCCGGCGGCGACCCCGACAGAGGCGCCGGCGGCGACAAGCGCCCCGCCAGCAGCGGCCCCGACTGAAGCCGCGCCGCCACCGACGGAAGTGATGGTGGCTGAGCCGCTCGTACTCGGCACGACCGACAGCTGGTCGAGCTTCGAATCAGCCTGGGTCTACAGCTTCCACGACTGGGAGCTGTCCCATCAATGCGCGGACGGGCTGCTCAACGCCGTCCCCGGAGGGGCGGGTGAAGTCGAGCCTGCCCTGGCCGAGAGCTATGACGTTAGCGACGATGGCACGGTGTACACCTTCCACCTGCGCTCCGGCGTGACCTTCCCCAATGGGGATCCGTTCAACGCCGATGCAGTCGTGTTCTCTCTGGAACGCATCGCACCGATCAATGAAGCGGAAGGCGAGAACGTCGGCTTTCTGTACACGGGTTACGTCAGCGGAGTCGAGAAGGTCGACGACATGACAGTCAACGTGACTTTCAATGCGGTATACCCGTTTGCACCGCAGCTTGTCGCCACCAACGCCTGGAAGATCGTCAACCCCAATCAGTGGTCGGCGACCGAGGCCGGGACCGAGAACACCGCTTGCGGCATCGGGCCCTACGTGCTGACCAGCTTCACCGAGGGCGAGGAAGCCGTCTTTGAGGCCAATCCGACCTACTACGGCGATCCACCCAAGACGGCAAAGCTGATCGTGCGTTACTTCGCCGATTCGCCCACGATGGCCCTGGCACTGCAGAACGGCGAGATCGACGTGGCCTGGAAGAACCTGTCGCCTTCGGACTTCGAAGCCATCCAATCGGCTGCCGGCATCGTGACCGAGGCTGCCGGTGGGACGGAGATCCGCTATATCGTTTACAACGCCACGACGGCGCCCTATGACAACCCCAAGGTCCGACTGGGCCTAGCCATGCTCCTGAACCGTGAACAGGTGACGGATCTGGGCTGGCAGGGGATCAAGGTCCCGCTGTTCTCGATGGTGCCCCCCGGATTCCTCGGCTACAAGCCGACGTACGAAGGAACCGAGGATGTCGAGGCCGGCAAAGCTCTCCTGGCGGAGGCCGGCTTCACCGAGGCCAACCCGCTGGTGCTCGATCTGTGGTACAGCCCGACTCACTACGGTGACACCGAACCCGATGTCGCGGCCGTCATCAAGCAGCAGTGGGAGGCCAGCGGCGTCGTCAAGGTCACCTTGAACTTCCTCGAGTGGGCGGCCTACCGCGACGCAGGCCGGGCGGGAGAGCTCCCGGTGTCCTTGCTCGGTTGGTACCCGGACTATATGGATCCCGACAACTACACCAATGTCTTCGCGCACTCTCCGGCTGCCTGGTCCGGCTCGTACTACAGCAACCCTGAGATGGACGCGCTTCTAGAGAAACAGGCGTCTGAGCTGGATGAGACGGCGCGGATCGCGGCCCTGGGAGCTGTCCAGGATCTATGGGTCACGGAAAGCCCCTTTGTACCCGTGGCCCAGGGCAAGCTGTTGATTGGCTACCGCGACAACGTCTCCGGTGTTGTCCTCGATCCGCTCGCGCTCTTGCACTACTTCTTGCTCGAGAAGAAGTGAGCCGAGGCGGATGCGCCTGATGGGCGTGTGATTTGCGTGGGGCTCGAACGCGCAGAGCTGGCGTTCGAGCCCCTGCTTCTCAGCACCTATCCAATCGACCCGGGACAGCAACTTCGCCGCCTCAGTTGAGTTGCGCATGTCATCTGCCCTTCGACGATACATCGCAGTCCGAATCCTGCTGACCTTTCCGATGCTTCTCATCCTGGTCACACTCGTGTTTGTCGTTCTGCGCGTCATGCCGGGCGACCCGGCGGTGGCGATCATGCGCGAGGGAGCCTCGGAGGAGCAACTGGATGCCTTCCGGGCGGCGGTCGGATTGGACAAACCTCTGCACATCCAGTACCTGAACTTCATCGGCGGTGTGGTGCGCTTTGACTTTGGCGAATCCATGACGCGCAAACTGCCGGTGACCCAGGAGATCAGGACTTTCTTCCCGGCAACGGTCGAGCTGGCGATTTCGTCCATGCTCATCACTGGGATCCTGGGCGTGTTCTCCGGCGCCTTCGCCGCCCAACATCGCAAGACTCCCGCCGACTATGCCATTCGGATCACAAGCATCATCCTGTATTCGATGCCGATCTTCTGGCTCGGTCTAATGTTCCAGATGTTCTTTGGGGCGCGGCTGGGATGGCTCCCGGTCTCGGGTCGTCTCGATCCAGGCATGACACCTGAGAGGATCATCACCGGGATGTACACCGTGGACGCCGTGCTCACGGGTGACTGGCCGCTTTTGAAAGATGCGCTGCGCCACCTGGTGCTGCCGTCGCTAACCCTGGGTTTGGTCCTGGCGGGCATCTTCACCCGGCTGACTCGGGCGAACATGCTCGACGTCCTCGAGCAGGACTACATCACCGCTGGCAGGGCTCGAGGACTGCGAGAATCGGTGCTGGTGTACAAGCACGGCCTGCGCAACGCCTTCATCCCGATCGTGACCCTGCTCGGGCTGCAACTGGCGATCTTGTTGGCCGGAGCGATCCTTACAGAGACGACCTTCTCCTGGCCTGGGCTAGCACGATTGGTCATCGATCGTATCTACGACCGCGATTTCACGACGGTCCAGGGGGCGATCTTGTTCTTCGCCATGCTGGTGGCGGGCATGAGTCTGTTTGTCGACATCCTCTACGGGTTCCTGGACCCCAGGATTCGGTTCTAATCCCATGGCGACCACCACACCCGACGTCGTTCCGGTCCGCCCACCTCTGCTCCTGGATGAGGACGTCGGCCTTCTGCGGCGCTTCTGGCGCGGGCGGATCTGGTACGGCGCTGAGTGGTACATCACGCTGTTTGGGGCGCTCATCCTGGTGTTCATGACAACCATGACTATCTTGGCTCCCTCAATCGCACCCTATGACCCGAACGAATTCATCGGTGCACAATTCACGCCCCCTGGCGGGGGAAAACAGGCACTGCTGGCCCGGGCCGGAGAGAGGCCTATCGGCCCGGGCGCCGATCTGGCCGGTCAGATTATCGGTGTGCAGCGTAACGAGAACGGCGTCAACCTGGCCAGGGAGCTCGGCGCGACCGGCGAGCGGTTCTTGGATCAGAAGTTGCTCCTGGCAGCACTCGCCGAGCACCAGGTCGATCTCATTTTCGTCAGCCAGGAGAAGGTCGCCGAAGTGCGGGCGCTACAACCGGGCCTGGAGGTGATCGCCAGCGACCTGGGACGCAGCTTCCTCCTGGGGACGGACAACCTCGGTCGCGATATCTTGAGCCGACTCATCTGGGGGGCACGCACGGTGCTGGGGGTAGCCCTGTTGTCGGCCCTGCTCTCCTCCAGCGTTGGGATCAGCCTGGGCTTGATCTCCGGTTTCGTCAGCGGACCGGTTGACCGGGTGCTCTCTTTGACTATGGACAGTGTGTATTCCTTCCCCGGCCTGCTGCTGGCGGTCGCCATGGCCGCCATGCTCGGGCCGGGGCTTATCAACGTGGCGGTAGCGATCTCGGTCATCTACATCCCGACGTTCTTCCGGGTAGTGCGCGGCCAGGTGTTGTCTATCAAGGAAGAGCTGTTCGTCGAGGCAGCCCGCAGTATTGGGGCCAGGCCTTCCACGATTCTGGCGCGCTATATCTTTCCGAACGTCATACCCTCCGTAGTTGTCGTGTTTTCGCTCAACGTCGCCGATGCGATCCTGACCGAAGCGGGTCTGAGCTTTGTCGGACTGGGATTGCCGCCGGATATCCCCGACTGGGGTTACGATCTCAGCAAAGGTCAGTCCTTCCTCGTCGCCGGACATTGGTGGATGGTCACTTTTCCCGGCATTCTGATCACAACGGTTGCAATGGGTTTCAGCTTGCTCGGCGAGGGATTGAGCGAGATCCTCAACCCGCGTCTGGTCAAGAGCTAAGACTCCATGTCTGTGGACCAAGTCCTGTACAGCGTCCGTGATCTGGTTGTGGAGTATCACACCCGGGTCGGCACACTCACGCCCGTCGATCATGTGTCCCTCGACATTCAACGAGGTGAGGTCCTGGGCCTGGTGGGGGAGTCGGGTTGTGGCAAGACGACTCTGGGGAAGGCCCTTCTACGCATGATCGATGCTCCTGGCAAGATCGCCTCAGGCGAGCTTGTGTTTGATGGCGTGGACCTGATCAAGCTTCCGGCGCGGCGGATGCGCGAGCTGCGCGGGAGCCGGATCAGCATGATCTTCCAGGACCCCATGACCTCGCTCAATCCGGTGCAGCGGGTGGTCGACCACATGACTGAGACAATCCGGGTGCACCAACCGTGGACCAGCCTCAAGGCGGCCCGGGCCCGTGCAGACGAGCTGGTAGATCGGCTCGGGATCCGCAAGAGCAGCCTGACAGACTACCCGCATCAGCTCTCCGGGGGAATGCGGCAGCGGGTGATGATCGGGTTGGCGCTTGCCCTGCGCGCCGACATCGTGATCGCCGACGAGGCGACGACGTCTCTCGACGTTCTGGTTGAAGCCCAGTTCTTGGATTTGTTGCGAGAGTTGAAGCAGGAGTTCGAACTTACGATTGTGCTTATCACCCACAATATCGGGATCGTCGCCGAGATCGCCGATCGAGTGGCGGTCATGTACGCCGGTCAGTTGATCGAGTTAGCCGAAGTGCGTGATTTGTTCCGTGACCCCAAGCATCCCTACACCCAGGGGCTGCTACGCGCCGTACCGAACATCCGTCTGGGGAGGGATGACCTGTACAAGATGCCTGGCTCACCGCCGAACCTCATCTCTCCACCGACGGGGTGTCGGTTCAATCCGCGCTGTCCTTACGTCATGGACATCTGCCGCGAGCGCGAGCCGGCCTTTGAGCTTGTGACGCCCGGCCGCAGGGTTCACTGCTGGCTCTATCAGGAGCAGCCAAAGATCCCCGCCGCGGAGGTAGAGGTCCGAGGGTGAACGACCAGGTGGGTGTTCAGTCATCGGCCGCCGGCGGGCGCCTTGTCGAGGTCCTGGGGCTCAAGAAGTGGTTCCCGGTGCAGCAGGGCGTCCTCGATCAGATCCTGGCGGGAGGCGGCGAGCACGTCCGCGCTGTGGACGGGGTCTCTTTCAACATCGATCGTGGAGAAGTCCTGGGGTTGGCCGGTGAGAGCGGCAGCGGTAAGACGACCATCGGACGTCTGGTGCTGCGTCTGCTCGAGCCGACCAGCGGGACGATCACCTTCGACGGTCTCGACATCACCCACCTCAAGGGGGAGCCGCTGCGTGAGCTGCGGCGAAGGATGCAGGTCGTCTTTCAGGATCCATTCGCATCGATGAACCCGCGGATGAAGGTCGGCGAGCAGATCGGACATCCGCACCGGATCATGTTTGGAACGCCGCGGGCAGAGACCCGGGAGATCGTTGAGAAGATGATGGAGCAGGTGGGTTTGACCCCGGCCGGCCAGATCTATGACAGGTATCCGCACCAACTCTCGGGCGGCATGCGCCAGCGCGCCGTGTTGGCCCGGGCCCTGGTCCCTCACCCCGATCTGGTGGTGGCCGATGAGCCGATCGCCATGGCGGACGTCAGCGTCCGGGCTCTGCTCTTGGACCTGATGGTGAGGATGAAGAACGAGTTGCGCCTCACCTACCTGTTCATCACCCATGATCTGGCCACGGCCAAGTACATCTGCGACAGAATCGGGGTCCTCTACTTGGGCCGTATGGCAGAGATCGGCCCGCTCCCGATGGTGTACTCCCGACCGCTGCATCCGTACACTCAGGCGCTACTCAGCGCCGTTCCCGTCGCCGACCCGAGTTCGCGAAGGCAGGGCACGATTCCCAAGGGCGAGATCCCAAACCCGATCAATCCGCCGTCAGGCTGCCGCTTCCATCCACGCTGCCCGATCGCCAAACCCCATTGTGCGGTCGAAGAGCCGGAGCTGCGGGTCCTGGAGCCCGGACACGCGGTTGCGTGTCACTACGCCGAGCAGTTCCTCTAGGCTCAAGCCGGAGCCGCTGCGTTTGTATCGGTCTGTCTGACGGCGACCATGATCTGTCGGCCGCACGCGGGCCCCTCCGGCCTCGTTCGTCCACCTCTACGGTGGCTCTCCGCCAACTCCGGGAACGTTCGCGTCAAAGCAGGCCGCTCTCAGAGCCGAGTCCCAATCGTTCGAGAAGGCTGAGACCGGGGTTCTGAAGGTGGATTCTCATGGACGCGGTAAGCTGAATCGTTGTTGCTCATGAGGCCAAGACAACCCGTAGGCCCGGCATCTCGCAACCAAAATGGTGGCCGCTCTGGCCGGGCCGACCTGCCCGGCCGATCTTGTCGGAGCAGCGTCTGACGCACCTCGCAATGCAAACTCGATCCGCCGAGCGCCGGGGGTTGATCGGGACTACCATTTTGATGGCCAGGCGAGGCCGAGAGCCGATGAAATCCGTTGCAGGTGCGGAGAACGTAGGGTCTGGCGGATCCCTGAACCCTTCAAACCAGGGCCCACCTCAACCGGTCGTGTCAGTTCTGATGCCGTGTTACAACGCCTCGGAGACGATCGATGAGGCGATCGAATCCATCGTCAATCAGATACTCTCCTCCTGGGAGCTGGTGATCGTCGATGACGGCTCCACCGATGGGAGTCCCGACAGGGTGGGCGCCTGGGCCGCCAGGGATGCTCGGATCCGTCTCATCCGTCAGGACCATGCCGGCATCGTGACGGCCCTTAACACCGGCTGGCGGTCCTGCCAGTCGCCGCTCATCGCCCGGATGGACGCCGATGATCTGTCCCATCCGGAAAGGCTCTCCAGACAAACGGAGCTGCTCGAGGCCGATCCAGAGTTGGCTGTGGTGGGCACTCTCGTCGAGGGGTTCCCTCCCGACGAGGTGCGTCAGGGTTTCCGCGTGTACGTTGATTGGTTGAACAGCCTGGTGTCTCCCGAGGATATCCATCGCCAAATGTTTGTGGAGAGTCCGATGGCCCACCCCTCGGTCATGATCCGTCGATCGTGGCTTGAGCAAGTCGGTGGGTATCTGGACCACGGCTGGCCGGAGGACTACGATCTCTGGCTTCGACTGGACCTGGCCGGTGCACGCTTCGCCAAGGTCCCCGAGGTCTTGCTCTCCTGGCGCGAGCACCCTGGAAGACTCACCCGCACCGACAGCCGCTATTCCGTTGAGAACTTCCTCCGGGCGAAGTCTCACTACCTTGTTCGCGGCCCGCTGCGCGACCGGGGCTCGGTCATCATTTGGGGTGCTGGCCAGATGGGCGGTCGCCTCTCCAAGCACTTGCTCCGGGACGGCGCCCCGTTGGTGGCGTTCGTCGACGTCGATCCCAAGAGAGTCGGAGGGCAGCGTCGTGGTCGGCCCGTCGTCGGCCCGACTGGGCTCATGGCTGTTTGGCAACAGGCCGATCGGCCGATCCTGCTGGCCGCCGTAGGCGCCCGTGGGGCCCGCCAGTTGATCCGGGCTCAGTTGAAGGAGATGGGCCTCCGAGAGGGCCAGGATTGGCTGGCCGTAGCCTAGCCGCTAGATCATGACATGGCCACTCCCGGGGTTTTGACCCGAGTTTGAGGGGGATCCTGGCCGCCCAGCCCAACGGGCCAATCTTCGACACTCGGCAAGACCGGTTGAATCCTGCCCTCTCCCGCAGATTTCTGGCTCGCGTGCCGCTCAGTCGCTTTCCGGGCTCTTGAGGAGGAGTAGGAGCATGCTGACTGGCGTCTCGGCCCGGATGCTATGGACCAGGTTGGCCGGCATGTGCACCCACGAGCCTGCCGTGGCTCTCCTCTCATCGCCCGCAAGCGTGAGCAAAGCCTCGCCTTCGAGAAGATGCAGGATCGCCGGGTGGGAGGCCGTGTGCTCACTGAGTTCCTGGCCGGATGCAAAAGTGAAGGCTGTCACTTTGATCTGGTCATCGGCGTAGACCGTCCGGCTCAAGATGCTGTCGGGAGGGATCTCCCTGTCAGATATGTTGAGATTCTGGATAAAGGTGTACGCGGCTGGAGCGGGTGAGGCGTCCACAAGGATCTTCCTTCCGGGATGAGGCGGTTCTTGCCAGATCTTACCAGATGGCCTTGAGCTTCACCCTGGGAGCGCCGTGACTTCCCGTCGATCCGGGTGTTAACTAAGAGAAGCACCGCCCAATCCTTCACCCGGAAGGCCGCTCCCCAATAGTGATCGCTGCCACCCCTGATTCACACTGAGTCTCCCCTCGCTCCGCCGGTCGCGGACGCGAGACTGACAGATCATTGCGTCTCAATGCGACGGCCACGCTTTCCGGGAAGCAGTTCCCTTGTCTGGAGAAAGGAGGTGGACCGAGGCTGCGCACGAAGCTGTGATTATCCAACTCCGCCTCGGCCTCCAGCGGGGGCCATCATCCGTCTCTGGATGAGACTGCAATGAATGCCGGACGAAAAGTCCATGGCTATCTCCCGAACGAGACTCCCCCCACTGGTCAGTTGATCATGCTCGGATTCCAGTACGTGCTCACGGTGTTCCCGGCGACAGTGTTCGTCGCGGCCTTCACCGGTTTCCATGTCGACACCGTGCTCCTGGCCTCGGGCGTGTCCACAATTCTCGCGCTCACTCTGTCCCGGCGTGGCATTGGATCGTTCATCCTGCACTCTTGCGGCTCGAGCTTCAGCTACATCGCCGCGTATCGGCCTCGTGCTGCGAAGTCCCACGTTCTTCGTGGGGAGCCGACCGGCCAAGACACCTTCAGAACATCGCGCCGAGCTGACCGGGTCCGCTCCGGCGAGTGGCTAGGCGGCCGGATATGGTACAGTCCGGGTTGATGGGTAACAGTCCAGTCCACGCCGAGGGGTGACACTCCTGCAAGGGGTGTGCCACTGGTGGAGGTGGGCATGCCCTGGAGAGAGGTTCTACCCGTGGACGAGAAGATCCGGTTCATCGAAGCGTTCCGGTCGGGCGTTTTCGACTTCAGTGAGCTGTGCGCCTTCCTAGGGATCTCCCGCGAGACCGGCTACGAGTAGGTAGGGCGCTGGGAGGGGCAGGGCCGGGCGGGCTGGAAGACTGGTCGAACGCTCCCCGCTCGTGCCTCGACCGGACGCGGGAGGACGTGGCGGCCATCGCTGCCTCTCCCCGCTCGATCGACGTCGGCGGTGCTGTTCAAGCGGCGCGGGCTGGTGAAGCCGAGGCGAAGACGGCGGCATCCCGGGCATCCCGGACTGGGACACACGGCGATGTCGTACCCGAACTCGGTGGGGACAGCGGATTCCAAGGGTAAGTTCAAGACGGTGGACGGGGAGTGGTGCCACCCTTTGACCCTGGTGGACGGGTTCTCGAGGTACTGCCTGGATTGTGTGGAGCTTTGGATAATCGGCCACATGCCTGTAATATCGATGGCATCGCCGTCAGCCGTGCGTTGGCCGGAGCCGGGCTGCAACCCGGACAAATCGCGGTCGTGGCCCACGCGAACGCAGGGGATAAGACCAGCGAAGGGAGGTCAGCCGCCCATCGACAATCAATGATGCTCCCCCATCCGTATCCAACTTCAGATGATCGCGAGGGAGGAAGTGTGATGAAGCCCAAGAAGTCCTACGTGCTCGCAGCGCTGCTCCTAATCGCCAGCATGCTCCTGGC
>Ga0299915_10002099_pt1 | contig 14572 bp, 16 predicted proteins | sample RVTome_13_FD_200263 | JGI IMG/M metagenome (GOLD analysis project Ga0299915, IMG submission 200263) | Soil microbial communities from uranium-contaminated site in the Upper Colorado River Basin, Wyoming, United States - RVT92D227 (version 2) ... | reverse complement strand
GAAAGAAGACGAACAGAAAAATTCCTGCCTTCCTTCTTCCCCTTTTCTTCCATCCCGATATCAACATGACGAACCTCACCATCCGAAATGGGTTATCCAAACAGCCGCAATCCTAAAAAGCCGAAATGGCCCCGTTTCTGTATTTTACTACGAATTCCCCAAAAAATGGACCCGACAAAGAGCGGAGGAGATTACCTGACCTTGCCCCTGGGCAGGTAAGCTAGGGGACCGTGCCCCCAAAAAAGGGGAAAACCGGTAGGGGCGGGAAGAAAATAGGGTTTCCGCAAATCGGGGGGAAGACATTTGGGGAAGAGGCTCAGGAATGATTCACTCTTTTCCCCATTGATTTCATGATCTCTTCGGCTTCGGCCACGATGCCATCGAGCAGTTCCTGGCAGGATGGGATGTCGTCGATCAGGCCGCAGGCCTGGCTGAATACCATGGATCCCCACTCCAGGTCCCCCTCCACGTAGGCTTTGCGGATCCGGCCCACCCCGTACTGCATCAGCTCCCAGGGATCGACTTTGCTCTTGGCCATGTCCATGATTCTCTTGGCGAAATCATTCTTGATGACCCGGCAGCGCACTCCGGTGAGGTTGTCGGTTACGACCGTATCTTCCTCCGATTTGTCGATCAGGTACCTCTTCACATGCTCCGGGACCGGCGCTTCCTTGGTTACGATAAACCGGCTTCCCATGGAGATCCCTTCGGCGCCGAGGGCCAGGGCAGCCGCCAACCCCCGGCCGTTGCCGATTCCCCCGGCGGCGACAACAGGGATTTTCAACCGGCTGGCCACCAGAGGAGTCAGAACTATGGTGGCGATGTGCCCCGTGTGGCCTCCCCCCTCGGTTCCCTGGACGATGACCGCATCGGCTCCGTCCTGCTCAGCCCGAAGGGCATGCTTCAAGGAGCCCATGGTGGGAAGAGCGATGATCTCATAGGGCCTCACCCGCTCGATGATCCTCTTGGGATTTCCCCGGCCGTAACTGGCCACGGGGATTCTTTCCTCGAGAATCACATCCAGCAGCTGATCCACGATGGGATTGTCGGGCATGAAATTGACCCCGAAGGGTTTATCCGTCATGTCTTTGATCTGGCGGATGTTGTCCCGGAGCTGTTCGGGGGTCATGAAGGCCGCACCCAGGATTCCCAGACCGCCCGCATTCGACACCCCAGCCACCAGAGGGGGAAAGGATACCCAGGACATGGCCCCCTGGATGATCGGATGCTTGATTCCCAGCAATTCGGTGATTCGAGTCTTCATTCCGTTTCCTTATGACGGATACTGGATTCTGGATGCTGGATGGAGGATATCCCCTATCCAGGATCCGGTGTCCGGAAATAACGAAAAGGCCGTGAGGGTGACTCCCCACGGCCTCGTTATTCGTCAGCCGTGGGGTTACCCACGGCCTGAATCGTTTCATTTATTTCATTTGAGGGTCAAGCGGAAAGTTCAAGCAGCGGGCCGGGCCTAAGGGCGAGGCACAACAGGAGTACCCCGAGCATCCAGACCTGAATCCCTACCTGATCCATGAATTCCATCCTCCCCTGCTATGGTTTATATTAAGACCCGGCCTTTCTCTTTGTCAAGAACTTGTTTTCGCTTGCCCCCTTTACTTTCGGTAAATCAGATGAAAGTCAAGGTCTTGGAGGCTTTCTCAGGCAAAGGATATCTCCAAAGTGAAGGGGGGAAAACTTGTTTCCGCCCAAAATTGTCTTGACTTTCCCTCTCTTTCACCTGAAAAATAATATTGTCGGTCGTAGCCAGTCATAGGCCTCCGGCATAAACGGGAGCTTAAAAAAATGAACCGCCCCAAGCGGATGGGAAAGGGGCGCGGAACGATGAGTTCCATTTTCGGCAAGCACAAGATCCCCCATGGGCATTAAAATCTCACTGATCGGGCTGGGAAATCTTCTTCTAGGGGACGAGGGGGTGGGCGTCCACGCCGTGGAGGCGCTGAAAAGAAAATATGATTTCCCCGAAGAGGTACGCCTTATCGACGGCGGGACCCTGGGACTCGACCTCCTCCATCTCATCGAAGGAATGGATAGAGTTCTTTTTGTGGATGCGGTAGACTTGAAGAGGGACCCGGGTACCATCGCGGTCATCGAGGGGGAAGGCCTTCCCTCCCTCCTGGAACCCAAGCTCTCTCTGCATCACGTCGGCCTTTCGGACCTCCTCTTTGCCTCCAGTTTTCTGGGCACACGGCCGGCGGAAATAGTCCTGGTAGGAATCCAGCCCGCGACCATGGAAATCGGGCTCGAATTATCCAGGACAATCAAGGGGTGTTTTGATAAACTATTGGAGACGGTTTTAGAAAAACTGCGGGAATGGGGTCTAGAAATCAAGGAAAAAGGGGTTCAGGAGTCAGGGTATGTGCCTGGCCATTCCGTCTGAAATCGTAGAAATCAGGGACCAGACTGCCACCATCGATTTGGCGGGGGTCCGCCGGGAGGTGAGCCTCCTTCTATTGCCCGAGGAAGCCTCCGTGGGAGATTATGTCCTGGTCCATGCCGGCTTTGCCATTCAAAGGATCGACCAGGAAGCAGCCGAAGAAACCCTGAAGTTGTTCGAGGAAATCGCCGAAAAAGAAAATGCATAGCGCAGAGCGCATAGAGCATGGCGGTAAGTCTTTCACCCCATGCGCTATGCGCTCTGCGTTTTTTCGTGAAGCGGTGCGCTTATGCATGAGGTTTCTCTGGCCCTGAACCTTTTGGATATCATCGAGAAGAAGTGCCGGGAGGAACGGTATCAAACGGTCGAATCGGTAAAAGTCCGCGTGGGAAAGGCCTCGGGCGTTCAGCCCGAGGCTTTTTCTTTTGCTTTCGAGGTCGTTAAAAAGGATACGCTGGCCCGAAATGCCAGGTTCATTATCGATCTGATCCCTCTCGGTGGAACCTGCACTGCCTGCGGAAGCCGTTTCGAAACGGAAGAAGCCTATATCCTGGAATGCCCTTCCTGCGGCTCTTCCTCCCTCCAGATCACCCAGGGGTACGAGCTGGAAATCGTCGAGATGGAAGTGAATGAAAGCTAGAAGATCTGGGGGAGGTTGCCTGCCACCCCGTCGATGACGGTCCCTCTTCAAAATACAGGGTTTTTCCCACCAAAATAGGCAATTTACCCTATTCTTTTATCCCCCGATAATTTGTAAGGTGGACTGAGCCAGTCCCCATTTTTAATCCCTCTTCCTGACCGTCACGCCGGGATGGAAAGTGTTACGGAAGAATAGAAAAGTTTAAGCCGGTGTTTCGTGCCCTCCCTCAAGAATCGAACCGCAGAGGTGGGTGGATATGCACGTCTTGAGACCCCTGTACGTCGTTTTAGCCATTGCGGGGATTATTTTAATCGCCAGGACCTTCGTCGTACCCGAGGATTTCGGCATTCATGAAAGCGGGTACATGTATGGCTGGTACCGGAAGGCCAACGAAGCGGAGTGGAGAGCTTTTAAGCCAAAATATCAAGGCCAGGAGTACTGCCGGGACTGCCATGCAGAGCAGGAACAACAGGTTCGTTCCTCCCGTCATAACCTGATTGAGTGCGAAAACTGCCATGACCCGGCACGGGGGCATCCCGACGATCCGCAGAAGCTGACCCTGGACCGGAGCCGGGAACTCTGCCTTAGGTGTCATACCTATCTTCCTTATCCCACCAGCAAAAGGTCCGAAATCAAAGGCATTCACCCGGATCAGCACAACCCTGGCGGAGAATGCGCGGGCTGCCATAATCCGCATCAGGCTCCAAGCCCCAATAGGAGGAGCAGGTGAAGAGGAGGGATTTTTTAAAGTTGGCTCTCGGAGGGTCTGCCGCTCTGGCTTTGACCCACGGGCTGAACGAAATCTTCCGGCCCGTTGCCCTGCATGCTTCTTCGAGCCCCGTCCGCTGGGTATTCTTGGTGGATACCTACAAGTGTATCGGCTGCGGCTTCTGTGTCAAAGCGTGTAAGCTCGAAAATGAAATCCCCTATGATGCCAATGTCTCCCGCACCTGGGTTGAACGGTACATCGTCACCAAGGAAGAAGGGGTTTTCGCAGACACCCCCAAGGAAGCGCGGAATGGATTCACCACCAGCCGCGTCGATCTCGGACAGGGAAGGTACCAAGATATCTCCCGGGAGAAGATTGACAAAGCCTTTTTTGTGCCCAAGCTCTGCAACCAGTGTGAAAAGCCGCCCTGTGTCCAGGTATGTCCGGTGGGAGCTACCTATCAAACCGCGGAGGGGGTGGTCCTCGTGGACCCCAAGTGGTGCATCGGGTGCGGCTATTGCATCATGGCCTGCCCCTACGGGATGAGGTTTTTCCACCCCGTACACCATGTGGCGGAAAAGTGCAATTTCTGCTATCACCGCATCGCCCAGAAAATGAAGCCGGCCTGTGTACTGGCCTGCCCGGTGGGCGCGAGGCGAATCGGGAATATCAAAGATCCGGGGGATGCGGTGGCCAAAACCATCATGACCCAGCGGGTATCGGTCCACAAGCCGGAATATGGAACCCACCCCCAGGTCTATTACCTCGGGCTCAGTGAGGAGGTAAGATAGATGACGGTCCTGGAAGAAGCCTGGACGGTAAAGGAACTCTTCGTTTACCCCAACGAATACATTTACTGGAGCATACAGATCGTCATGTACCCCTTCATGACCGGGCTGGTGGCCGGCGCCTTTGTCCTTTCCTCTCTGTACCATCTCTTCGGCATTCGACAGCTCAAAGAAATTGCCCGGTTCTCCCTGGTCTTTTCCTTCGCCCTCCTGATGGTCGCCCCCCTGCCGCTACTCTTCCATCTCTTACGGCCGGAGCGAAATTTTTATATCTTCATGACCCCTCACTTCAGCTCGGCCATCGCCGCCTTCGGAGTCGTCCTCTTTGTCTACGGATCCATCGTCGCCTCCGAGCTGTGGTTTCTCTACCGGAAACACCTGGTGGAGGCTTCCGCAAAGCTGAAAAACCAGCCGAACAAAACCCTGGCCGAAAAAATAAGGTACTGGGTATCCACGGTCCTGACTCTGGGCGCCTTCGAGGTCAGCGAAACCACCCTCCGGCAGGATGAGAAGGCCGTTAAGATCCTTGCGGGTGTGGGAGTCCCGGTAGCCTGTTTTCTCCACGGGTATGCCGGTTTTATTTTCGGCTCGGTGAAAGCGAACGCCCTGTGGATGACCCCCCTCATGCCGGTCATCTTCATCATGTCGGCGGTGGTCTCGGGCGTGGCCCTCTGCTTGCTTACCTATATTACTGCCATGGAGATCAAAAAAATCATGGCCTCCCGGAAGAGGTCCCCTTTCGATCATCCCACCCTGGAAGAGATTCAAGGGGTGGAAAAGTATGAGCTCGGAATCACTTCGAAGTACCTCATCTTCTTCCTGATCTTCTCCATCAGCCTGGAATTGCTGGACCTGGTCTTCCGGGGCTACACGGCGGTCAAATCCTGGGATATTCTAAGGAACGTCATCTATGGAAAGGATTTCATCAATATCTTTCTGCTTCAATACACCCTCGGAAACCTCTTCCCCTTCATCCTCCTTTTAATCCCCCGGCTCACCATCCGGCGGGCTGTCGTAGCTCTCGTTCTGGTCGTTTTTGGAGTCTTCATGATGAGGTGGAATGTGGTCATCGGCGGGCAGTCCTTTTCCCTCACCTTTTCCGGATACATGCATTACCATCTGCCCCTCATCCCCCGGGATTTGGAGACCTTCAAAGAAGGCCTCATGGGCGCGCTCTTCATTCTGGGATTGCCCTTCGTCCTGTTCTGGGTGCTCAGCAGGATCTTTCCCGTCTTTGACCTGAAAGAGTCCCCTCGATAGAAAGGAAGGGGAAGGAAAGCCCATCTGCCTCTTCCCCGGAACGGTGAACCCCTCTTGTTTCGCAGCCTCTTCCTGAAGGTGAGTCTCTCCGTGGGGTTGGTCATTACCCTCACCCTGGCCTCCTTTGCCTACTTCCTCATAGAAAATCAGAAGGAGCATCTCCTCGACGCCAAGAAGAAAGAAATCGAGATCCTCTCCACGCTGGTTTCGAATTGGATCACCAACTTCATGCTGGAAGGAAGGGCCCAGGACTTTCATAATTTTTTCGGCCCCTTCCGGGTCCGGGAAGACCGGCTGGAGCTGCGCATCCTCGACCCCGGCGGATCCGTCCTCCTTTCCTCCCAAAAGAACGAAAAGGGGATTTCCCTGGCTTATCTGCTCGCCGGGCACCCGGATCCCTCCGGAAACAACCCGGTGGTGCGCGAGCAAATGATCCAGGGACGGCCCTTTTTCAGCTCCCTCCAGGCCCTCGAGAATCAACCCAGCTGCTTCTCCTGTCACGGGGTGGACAAAAAAATCCTGGGCCTGCTGAACGTGGCTTTACCCATGGAGATGATTCACCGGTCTATCGCTTTCAACCGCAACCTGCTGATCGCCTCGGCGGCCATCACCCTTCTGCTGATGGCCGCGGCGATCAATCTTCTCCTCACCCGGCTGGTCAAAAGGCCGATCGGTCTTCTCATCGAGACCATGTCTCGGGTGGAGAAAGGCAATCTCAACGTCGAGGTGAACCTGGGAACCCGGGACGAACTGGGGCACCTGGCCCGGAGCTTCAGCTCCATGGTCCAGAAACTTTCTCTGGCCCAAAAGGAACTGGAAAGGCAACAGCAGGAGCAGATGCTCCAAGTCAAGCACCTGGCTTCCCTGGGGGAGTTGGCCGCCAGTGTGGCCCACGAGGTGAAGAATCCTCTGGCCGGGATCAAGCTGGCCATCCAGGTTTTGGCCAAAGAACCCGGCGTGGCGGACAGCCAACGAGAACCCATTCAGGAGATCATCCGTTCCATCGATCGCCTGGACAAGACCATCACCGATCTCCTCTCCTATTCCCGCATTTCCCCGCCCACCTTGAACCCCGCCAATCTGCACGAAGGGATTGAGGCGGCTCTTTTCTCCATTAAAGAAGAAGCTCAGATCACCGGAGTCCGGGTGGAAAGGTCCTTTGACCTGACTCTTCCCCTCTTGCCCCTGGACTCCCGGCAGATGGAGGGCGTCTTCCTGAACCTCTTCCTGAATGCCTTGCAGGCCATGCCCCATGGAGGGGTCTTAACCGTCCAGACGAAACGGCGAGACTCCGGGGATCGCCGCCCGGAAAGCACCCCCGGCCAGGCGGGCCCGGTAGAAGGTTGGGCTGAGGTTACCGTGACGGACACGGGGGAAGGGATTCCCCCCGAGGTTTTGGGCGAGATCTTTCGACCCTTTTTCACCACCAAAGCAAAGGGCACGGGTTTGGGCCTCTCCCTGGTTCAAACGGTCGTGGAGCAGCATCACGGACAGATCTTTGCTCAGAGCCGGGTGGGCGTCGGAACCACATTTTATCTGCTTCTCCCCATTCCCCCGCAGCCAACCCAAGGAGAGTCCGTATGAAGGAGAAGATCCTGGTTGTGGATGATGAACGGCTGATCCGCCAGTCTTTGGAAAAGGGGCTGGCCGGCCAGGGCTATGCGGTATTTTCCGCGGAAGATGGGAAAACCGCCCTTCGCCTGGCGGAAGAAGAATCTTTCGACCTGATCGTGCTGGACCTCAAGCTGCCGGACCTCAACGGAATTGAGGTTCTCAGGGGCCTGCGCGAACTGGAAAAAGATATGCCGGTCCTGGTCATCACGGCTTACGGCAGCATCGACACGGCCATTCAGGCCATCCGGGCGGGAGCTTACGATTACATCACCAAGCCTTTCGACCTGGAAGCTCTCATCCTTTCCATAAGCCAGGCCCTGGAGGCTTCCCGCCTGAAAAAAGAGGTCACTTATTTCCGGTCCCAGGAGACGATCCGGTCCGGCCTCCACCGGATCATCGGCCAAAGCCCGGCGATGAAGGAAGTAGGCCGCTGGGTCAGGCAGGTCGCCCAGAGCGAAGCGTCCACCGTCTTACTGGAAGGGGAAAGCGGGACGGGCAAAGATTTGGTGGCCCGCACCATCCATACCGAGAGTGCCCGGGCGAACCAACCGTTCATCGAGGTCAACTGCGCCGCCCTTCCCGAGACGCTCATCGAGAGTGAACTGTTCGGCCACGAGAGAGGGGCCTTCACCGATGCGAAAACCCGGAAGGCCGGTCTCCTCGAGATCGCCAACCGGGGAACCCTGTATCTGGACGAAATCGGAGACATGAACCCCGCCCTGCAATCCAAGCTGCTCACCATGATCGAGAACAAAAGGTTCCGCAGACTGGGCGGTGTGAAGGATCTGTCGGTGGATGTGCGGTTCATCGCAGCTACCAACCGGAACCTGGCTTCGGCCGTGGAAAAGGGTGGCTTTCGGAAAGACCTTTATTATCGTCTCAAAGTCTTTTCCATTCATCTTCCTCCGCTTCGGGAAAGATTGTCCGACATTCCCCAGCTCATCGACTTTCTCCTAGCTGAGTTCCAAAGAGAATTCAAGAAGAAGATCCTGGGTCTCTCTCCGGAGGCGGAAAAGGTTTTGGCCGGCTACCACTGGCCGGGGAACGTCCGGGAATTGAGAAATGTCCTGGAGCGGGCCTTCATTCTCTGCGAGGAAGAGAGGATCGGGCCCGCGCACCTGCCTCCTGAACTTACCGCCCCGATAACCCCTCCTCCCAAACCAGGAGAATCTCTCTTCCGGCTTCCTCCGGAGGGGATCCATCTGGAAACCCTTGAGGAGGATTTGATCCGCCAGGCCCTGGAAATATCCTCGGGGAACCAGGTGCGGGCAGCCAGGCTCCTGGGAATAAGCCGGGATGTTCTTCGCTACCGGATGAAAAAATTCAACTGGACGTAAGACTGGGGGATTCCCCCCACCCCTGGGTCATTTCACCCAGGATCATCCTTTCGGATCTCCCCTTTCCCCCCAGAGGGTCACCTTTTTCCCTTGACCCTAGGCATCTTTAAACCCTCTAAACCATTTGAATTTTCCCCGTACCGGGGGGAAAATCAAGCGCTCTTAGAGACTCATTTTCCGGCTGGCATGAGTATTGCTCTTGAAGTTAAATCAGGAGGGAAGCAGCCATGAGCGACATCATCATAACCTCCGATGTTCATCACGCGACTTCATTCGGTCCACTGATCGTCCTTTTCATCGCTGTAACCGGCCTGAATGCGGGAAGCTACCTGGCATCGGTGATATTCACCTACCTCGGCAAGAGGGAGTATGTCCCCCTGGCCAAATTCTCGGGGCTTACCGTGATCCTTATCTGGGCCGTGGCCCCTATCCTTCTCCTTTTTGACATCAGCCAGCCATTGCGCTTCTGGCACCTCTTCGTTTTCTTCCAGCCTCAATCTCCCATGGCCTGGGGGACGGTCATTCTCACCCTTTACCCGTTTCTCGCCTCGGTCTATCTTTGGTATCTCTTTCACGATGAGCCGAAAAAAGCTAAGGTTTGGGGGCTTGTCGGCCTGCCCATCGCCCTTGGCTCCCATGGTTTTGTGGGGTTTGTGTTGAGTTTTTCTACCGCTCGAATCCTGTGGACGACTTCCATCACCCCCATTTTCTTTTTGGTCAGCGCCGCCCTCTCCGGACTGGCCCTGGTGGTCATCCTGGATACGATTCGATACTACTTCTTCCTGCGACGGTCTCCCGAGGCCCAGGCCCAAGAGCGCCTCATCTTTCACCACCTGGGCGAAGCCCTGTATATTTTGATCTTCGCCGACCTGGCCCTCATCCTCTTCTACCTTATGAAACTGGGCCTGACTCCCCACCTCTTCGATCATGTCCTGCACCTGATGACCGAGGGAAAACTCTCCGCCACGGATCTCTTCATCCCCGTGGTCTTGGGGCTTATCGCTCCTCTGGCCTTGTTGGTCGTCCCCAGGACGGCCCGCAGTCCGGTCAGTCAGATGATTGCTTCGGCTTTGATCATCTTCGGAGTCTTTTTCATGGGAAACTTGATTCTCTCCGCCGCCCAGGCCCTACCCCTGGTTTAGGCTAGGCCCCGATGAATCCAACCGGGCTACGGCGGGTCGAAAAGCTTCGCCTATCTTTTTTTTGAAACTGTTTATCCGCAGATTACGCAGGCAGTACAGAGATGTAAATGCTGCGGAGGGGAAGAGTGCTGCACTCCTTAAATCTCAAACAAGCTTCCCTGGACGTTCGTATTTGTCCTTAACGTTTCATCCGTGTTGATCCGCGTTCATCCGCGTCCCATTCAATCTTTTGTCTTTAGATCTTTTTCCAATATAAAATCTGTGTTCATCTGTGTTCATCTGTGTCCCATTAGGTTTTTTTAGCCTTTGACTTCGGCCCGAAGGGCTCGGGCAGGAACTTTCCATCCCTCTCCTCCAGGAACCCCTTCATTCCCCTCTCTTTCTGCGCGTCGAACATGGCCTGTCGCTCCGGCCCGTGGGAGCAGTGAGCCAGCGTGGAATAAGGGGCGCATACCTCCATGGCCGCCCCGATGCCGTAGGCCATGTAGCCGGACAGAATCAGCCTCTTCATGACTCGCACCGAGTTGGGGGGAACCATAGCGATTCTTTCAGCCAGGGCCATCACCGTGGGCATGAGTTTTTCCTTGGGGAGACACTCGTTCACCAGCCCGATCCGCTCGGCCTCTTTTCCATCGAAATGATCCCCGGTGTAGAGGTAACGGGCGGCCCGGTGCCACCCGGCCAGCGCCGGGATCAAAAAAGTGCTGTTGGCGTTGTGCCTGACTTCCGGTTGACCGAAGGTCGTATCTTCGGAGCAGTAGCACATATCGCAGGCCATGGCCAGCCACATGCCCCCGCCCATGCAGTAGCCGTGAACGGCGGCGATCACCGGCTTTTTCAGCCGCCACAAGTCCAACTGGCGGTGCTGAACGTTTTCATAATCATGCACCTGGACCACTCCCAGGAACTCGCCGACGCTGCCGTAGATGGCCGGATCCGTGAGGCTTCCCTTTCTGCCGGGAACCGCCCCCATGGCGTAGCCGGAGGAAAAAGCCCGCCCGGCGCCGCATATCACCAGGCAGAAAACGTCAGGATCGTTGTCGCCTTCCTGAAGGGCGGCGTGAAGCTCCCGCTCCAGGTCCGGAGTCAGGGCATTGAGGGTATCGGGCTGGTTCAGGGTGATCTTCAAGACCCCCTTTCTTTTCTCGCACAGGACAAATTTGTAGCCGTAGGCCATGACCGACCTCCTTTCCTCCTTTGTCAGTGAATAAACGATGAATTTTGCCGAAACCCGCTTCGTACCTTTCCGGCCGGAAAATCATTGGCCATTATTTTTTCCCTGTAAAATTACCGGCCGGATTATCGGGAGACCCTCCCTCCAGCCACCCAATGCAATCCGATTCTTAGCCTTTCATGGAGGAGGCAGGGGGCGATCTAAAAACATCAGAATAGATCGATAAATTCCTCTACGGACAGTTTGGCTTGTTTGATGATATGGGATAGAGTTGATCTTTTGATGGGTTTGTGTGCAGGCACGATGAGCTTAAGAGTTTCTGTCGGCAGGTGCTTCTGTAAACGGATATGACTCCCCTTCTGCCTGACGACCACCCAGCCATCTCGCTGGAGCGCCCGGATGACCTGGTCGTAATTCAAGCTGGGGACCTTGGTCATACTACAAGGTCCACAAGTTCGGCATCCGCCCGGGGGGTGAGGTCATCCTCAACTGGTTCCAGATATAAATCGATCGCTTCCCGAATATTCCGCAGCGCCTCTTCTTTGGATTCCCCTTCGCTGATGCATCCTGGAAGACCGGGTACAAAGGCCGTGTATCCGCCCTCTTCACTTGGTTCGAGAAAGACTTTCAGTTTCATTTAAATCTCCATCTTTTTGGAAACATTATAACAATTACTCCATCTTCTGACAACTGGTGGTCATCATTGAAAGACTAAATACGGGAGATCGGATTGCATATCCCTTTGTGTTTTTGTGGCGCTATATCTGCTGTTCCACTTCGGGCTGCTTTCCGGAAGGAGGCTGCGCCGCGGGGGCAGCAGGGGATTTTCTCAAAATACTCGTCACATCGGAAAGATATTGAAGGGCCAGAAGCAAAAAGCCTATGGGCAGAAAAAGATAGGGGATCACCATGGGGGTTCCCAGGGAGGTGGACATGCGGTCGTTGTGCAGCCAGGCTTTCCAGGCCATGTCCCAACCCTTCCAGATCATGATGGTGCAGAAGAAAACGCCTGCCGCGGCCCGCAGGATGTCCAGGCGGGCCTTCACGGCAGGCGTAAGTCGATCGTAGAGGAAGGTGATGCGAATCTGGGTTCCCACGCGAAGCACGTCTCCCGCGGGAATGATGCAAAGGAACACCAGGAGAAAGGTGTTTACCTCCAGGGCCCAGTGGGTGGGGGCGATGAAGACATAGCGGAGGATCACATCATAGGTGATGCTTACCACCATGAAGACCAGGCCGATTTGGCCCAACAAACCCACCCCCTGATTCAGCTTGCCGATCATCGCGGATATCTCCTCGTTTTTCCTTTCAGGTCCGTCCCAGAGCTAAATTAATAGCTTTTTGCCCGGCCTCTTCCCCCACCTGTTTCTTCCACCAGGCCCACACCGGCTGGCTCTTCTCTTCGAAGTCCTTGAGTTCCTTCTCCGTCGGCTTGAAAGCCTTGATTCCCGCTTTTTCGATCCGGGGCCAGTATTTCTCCGGGTAGAACTGCTTGTTCACAAAGGGAGCGGAATTTTTTTCGTACCACTTCGCCGCATCCCAGAAAGCCGCTTTGACCTTGTCGGGCATTTTGTCCCACCGGTCTTTTAGGAAGAAAATGGAGATGGTAAAGGCGGTAATGGGCAGTTTGAAGCAGTGTTTGACCTGTTCATAGATCTTGCGTCCCATGATGGTTCCGATGTTGGCCACCACGGCCTCGACGGTTCCCCGCTGGACCGCCAGGTAAAGCTCGGAGGAGGGGATCCGGGCTCCGGCCACCCCGTAGTTCTTCAAGACTTCTTCGGCCTCAAAGCTGACGATCCGGATGCGCTTGCCTTTGAGATCAGACAGGCTGGCCACCGGCTTGGCCCCGCTCCAGATGTATTCCGGCTCCAGGACAGCTCCGCCGCCCGTGAGCATGAAGGTGTTGTCCTTGGCCAGGACATCGTTGATGAGCCTCCAGAGGGGGGATTCCATGTCTAGCCTTTCCCCGTGCGTGTACAGTTGGTCGCACAGGCTGGGCAGCCCGGTGATGCCCAGGATGGGGAAAGTCCGGGTGATGTAGGAGCTGGTGTGGAACATGAAGTGGATGGTGCCGGCGCGGAGGGCCGCGGTCTGCTCGTCGGCCTTGATGAGGGTGCCCGAGTCGAAGAAGTCGATTTTATACAGGTCGGTATGCTTCTTCAACTGGTTCACGAAGCCCACGATGGGGGGGTAGAGGTCTTCGTAGGCGGGAGTCAGGTAGGTCACTCCCGTATAGGTGGGGATTGCCGCCAGGGCGGTTCTCCCGAAGCCTCCGGAAGCGCCAAGAACCGCTGCTCCTGCGCCGATGGTTCCGGCTTTGAGAAACTGGCGTCTGGTAATTTTTTTCATTGCATTCCTCCTCCGGGCCCTTCGGCCCTCGATTTATTTAACCAGGCTTGGAAGCCAAAGACTCAACGGCGGATAAACGGAAAAAAGAATCAAACAGGCCAATTCAACGAACAGAAAGGGAATACTGCTCTTGATGATCTCCTCCAGGGTCAGGACCGGGCAGCAGCTCCGCAGGGTGTACAGGTTCAGCCCCACCGGAGGCGTGACTACGGCCAGCTCCAGGTTGATGACCAGGACGATGCCGTACCACAGGGGGTCGTAGCCCATGGCCTTGATCAAAGGAAGAAGGATGGGAGTGGTGATCACCACCAGGGAGGCGGCGTCCACGAACATCCCTCCCAGGATGAGCAGGGCCTGAATGGCCAGGATCATGACGATGTTGGGAAGGTTCAGGCTCATGAAGAACTGGGTGATCTGCTCCGGAACCCGGACCAGGTTCAGGTAGTCGCCGAAGATCTTGGCGCAGCCGATGATGAGCATGATGGCCACGCTGATCCACAGGCTTTCCCGGATGATCTGGACGAACTTCTTAAAATCCATGGACCGGTACGCCACCCCGGCGATAAGGAAGGCCCCCGCCGTCCCCACCGCCGAGGCCTCCGTGGGGGTGGCCACCCCGAGGTAGATGGACCCCAGGACCAGAAAGATGAGGATCGCCGTGTGCCAGATTCTTTTCAGGCTGGCCCAGCGTTCCCGCCAGGTGAATTTCAGCTCCGCAGAGCTGGGCGCCAGTTCCGGAGAGATGAGAACCCGGATGAAAACATACGCGCTGAGCATGAAGGCCAGGACCAGGCCGGGAACGATCCCCCCGATGAAGAGTTTGGCCACCGATTCGCCGGTGATGGCGCTGTAAATGATGAAGGGAACGCTGGGCGGAATGAGCATGGCCAGGGCCCCGGCGGTAACCACGGACCCGGCGGCGATCTTTACCGAGTACCCTCGTTTCAGCATTTCGGGAACGGCCATGGACCCGATGGCGGCCACTCCGGCGACGCTGACGCCGCTCACCGCTCCGAAAACGGTGCAGGCGGCAATCGAGCCGATGGCCAGCCCGCCGGGCAGCCAGGAAAGCCAGCGGGTGGCCACCGTGTACAGATCCGCGCCGATGGGGCTCTTGGCCAAGATGTGACCCATGAGAACGAAAAGGGGAAGGGCCAGGAG
>Ga0299915_10002098_pt1 | contig 14573 bp, 14 predicted proteins | sample RVTome_13_FD_200263 | JGI IMG/M metagenome (GOLD analysis project Ga0299915, IMG submission 200263) | Soil microbial communities from uranium-contaminated site in the Upper Colorado River Basin, Wyoming, United States - RVT92D227 (version 2) ... | reverse complement strand
ACGTAACCAGCAAAACCACCAAGAAGAGTAGATGTTACACTCGAGTCAATTTTACCTAAGTAGGAAAGCAGGAAAACAAAAGGAATAAATATTGCAACCCCCACCCATTGAAGTACAGTAGTCCTCACTGGCGCATTTTGTTTATTCAAATAAAAAACCAGAGTTCCAGTTTCTAGAAAAATAAATACCAAGATTGCAACAACTAGTATTGAATCTGCTTGCATAATTAATCACCTCCAACACGTGGTCAGATTAAGACCAATTCAGCTCCCTATTGTGAACTCAAACCAAGAACTGGCATTATTATACCAAATTTTAAGGCTTAATTAAATCGAAAATTTTCCCTCTTGACAAGTGCTCCTAAGCTATTTTATTGTTAAAGCATGGTGAAGAAACTGCTCCGTCTTGGTCTTCTTATTAGAAGGCTGCGAATTGGAAAAACACCAAACAACCCACCGAGCCATCACGATGGGTTGTCTATATTAACTGAACCTAAAAAAACTTAGTTCTTTTTCCCTGCTTTCTCACCAGCTTGAGAATTAGGATTAAATGGTTTCTGTAAACCGGGCGCACTCAAAATACCTTCTCCCAAAACACCGCTTAGGTATAGTTGACACGCTTTAGAATCAGAAGCAACTGCTACTCCCGCATTTAAGGGGTCGCAGTCTGATTCATCGTTTATCAAGTCACCGTCATCATCGGAATCACAAACATCACCAATACCGTCGTTATCAAAATCGGCTTGATCGACATTAGCCTCAAGAGGACAATTATCAGCATTATCAGATACTCCATCACCATCAGCATCCTGTAAATCAATATAAAACCATCGCGTTTCTCTTACATCAACTGGGCCGTCATCTGTTGGATTAAACACAAAGCAATAATGTCCAGGAATGACAGTACTTGTATCTATTTGAGTAGAAAAATTCATTCCATCCCAGGAATACGTATCGCTATGACCGTCTACATTTCCAAACCTAGTATTTGTGTTTGCGGTACAAGTTTCATATCTGACTGCCCAATTTACAGTATCATCATTTATTGCATCACCATCTTTGTACAAGGCTACTAAATCTGTAAGCCCGGTAACGTGTTCATCGGCTGTTGGTTCAATAATTTCTCCGTAAGGATAGGTTTTTCCTGTTGCTACAAATGAATAGTATCTATCACTTGAGCCGGCATAACTTAAGGTTTCACCTACTATCGGCTCTCCGGCATTATTTGATTCATAATAGGCTGGGTCTGCAATTCCATCATATGCAAAAGGAACCGTTCCTGTTGACTGGAAATATAAACCAACATTCCACCCTGTATTTACCGGAACAACTTCACTGTATACATACTTGCCAGCAGCTACTGGTGTTATAAGTGAACTAATCCACTTAACAACCCCACTTCCATCAACCACAACAAACTTAAATGAATTTGTATTAGACGCATAATATTTAAATGTGTCGATTTCCCCATTAGCCGTTGCGGGGTTGTTGGTATCAATAATTGTAAAATTATGATAAGTATCTACTACAGGACGAGGCTCGTCATCATTCCCAATTGATAAAACTGCAGCGTCTACAGAAGATACGAAAGCAAAGGTTAATACCAAAGCTCCTAAAATTCCAAATATTTTCTTCATTTTTTCACCTCCTTTCTTTCTAAATTTTTAATATGCTTCTCCTTCTAACCCCAAAATCAATCCTGTTTTATCTTGAAGTTCAATTTCTACCAAAAGTTTTGAATTTAAACTTGGAATAATAGGCTTAGAATTCCCCGTATAAGTTTTCTCCAAACCAGGAATTTTTATGGTCATTGGTCGAGGATTTAAAAACATTTGTAAATCATTTTGTTCAATCTCTATTTCAAAAGAATAAGAAGAAGTATCCAAAATCTTAATTGGGCTTGAGGCGGGCGTAATATAAATTCCCGGAACTAAATCGCTATCGTCAATAACAATGCCCTCGATAGGTGAAAAAAGATTAACCTGATCCAGTTTTACTTTAGCAATTTCAACATCTTTAACGCTAATATTAAGTTCTGCCTGCTTGCCGGTTTTTAAATATTTGGTTAAATCGTCTGTCGGTTCTCCCTTTTGTAAGTTAAAGATTTCAAATTCAGAACGTTTCTTTTCATAATCGTCAAGTTGTCTGTCAAGTTCAATCTGAAACAGGGTTTTATCAAGAGAGGCAACGAGTTCTCCCTTTTTAACCATGTCCCCTCTTTTTTTAGAAATGCTGGCAAGTTTTCCAGAAGTAGCAAAGCGAAGCTCAACAACTCTCGCTTTAACTTTACCCTTAAAGGTTTTCTCAGCCATCTACATATCATATCACATTTTAAAATTGTCAATAAAGCAGAAACTATCACTTATAGCAAGTTTTCCAAAGACCTACATTTTCTCTCTTAGCGGCTTCTTGGGCTTCGGTAAAATCTTTTTTGAATTTTGCATCCGGGGGAATAAAAAGTAATTTTGCGTAACCTTGGCTAACAAGAGAATAATTTACAAAATCACCATCCTCTGTATAAACGAATCTTAGAAGTCTTCCGTATTTATCTTTGTCAGTTATGTCTTTCTCAAGTTTGACCTTCTTACCAATCAATAGTTTTTCATTTATCTTTTTTGCCTCTTCAGCTCCACATTCAGCTTCCGATTCAGAGTGATAAAGTTCTGGGGAGTCTATTCCAAGATAACGAACAGTCTCGCCATTTTTTAGGACAATCGTATCACCATCAATTACCTTTTCTACCCCAATAAATTTATCTGTTTTTTGGCCAGAATAGAATAAACCTACTAAAAGAATAACGCCTGCCAAAAACGAAAAGCCTATCAGGGTACCTTTGTTCTTAATTATCTTTTTAAAATTCATACTCTTTCATTTACTAGTATACATCCATAACATCTATGCCACCTGAGGAGAAAACGGAAATTTTATATTTAATCCGTGAAGCCGAAGACTACCTTGTTCAGGCTTACGATTTAGAATAACTCCTTTTTCGATAGCTTCCCACTTGACAAGTGGGAGCACGAATATAAATTAAATTCTATTTAAGCCTTAGGTTTTTAAACATTGGAAGTATAAATTTATATACACTGGCAATAGCTAAAGATACAACAAAGTAAACTGCGAAGATAAATATTGCCATAACCAACAGAAGGTGGGGTTGTTGAGGTTCTTGAAAATAATTGATAATTACAACTATTGGTCTATGCCAAGTTACATATTCTCCATAGTTATACTGTTCTCTTAATAAAGGCAAACACAAAACAAGGAAGGTAAGCAAAACATTAAGTAGCCGAGGCTTTAAAAAGTGGAGGTTTTTATGCACTTTCATTACCATCATTCTAACATAACCTGCAATTCGTATTTTAAATGCAATCTGGCTCTCACTCGTGGAGTCAAGCCAAGAACTACCGAAGACTATCTTGTCCAATCCTACGATTTAGAATAATCTATACGAAACTCCCGATGTTCAAACCTAACCCGCCTTGACCGCCGTCAGGCGAGGCAGGTCCACATCCGATGTTGATTATCTGGCTCCTCGAAAATAAGTGTTTTGATCAACCATTCGAAATCTTTCAGCCATAACGTACCTCCTACACCTCTAAGGTGTACTTCTATTTGATACTGCAATAAGATAAAATTCTTTACGGCTTATAAAATCCAAAGCCAGTTGGTGCTTCTCCTTTATAGAGAACACCGTGTTCACCTGTACATTGGTCATTATAAACTTCCTGCGTGACGGCAAATTCGCCCCAAATTGCCTGCCCAATCTCTACTCCGTCAGCGGTGTTCCAAACACCACCAGTTGAGGTAGCATCCGCTGGCGCGGCCACAATCTTCACAAAATACGTCCATTTACAGGTTTCGCCATCTTGCTCATAAGTTCCAGCCTGATGATTAGTTAACCATGCCCCGGAACCGATATAAGAGGTAAAGCCAAAATGCCTATCTAATTTTCCATCACCGTCGCAATCTTTGTTTGAAAGCCAAGCCTCGTTCCATTTCATCATTAGTTCATCTTCTTTATAATCCTGACACCAAGCCGCATCCCGATAAGCATCACAATACTTACCATTAAACATTAATGCCTGATAGTTATATCCCCATTCATCATAACCAGTCTCTATTAAAGTCCCGTCGCTGGCCACAAGTTCTCCGCCCTGAATAGTTGTGCATTTCTGAGATTTACCCCCCGGGCCTAAAACTTCCGAGGATGGTGAAACTTTCTGAGAAGCTTTAAAGTTACTCATGTCGGCAACAGCGGTGAAGGCTAAAGCTAAAACAAGAGCCACTCCGAAAATGCTACCGATTATTTTAATCTTCATCATTTTTCTCTCTTCTTCACCCCCTTTCTTTTCTAGCTACATCTAAATAAATCATACCATATTTAAAATAAATTCTCTTGACATTTTTCATAGGGTTTAATAATATGTTGGCAAGGAGATAAAATGTCACCAAAAGAAACAGCAGGATCTGACAAGTTTCAGAAAGTCTTTTATCCTAACAATCCCGAGGCTGGAATAAAAATGTACGAGGCTATTGCCGAAGATGAGAAAAAACGCCAAGGGAAGAAATCAGGAATTCCTTCTTCTCATCACGGAGATATTATAAAAACAACGATAAATCCGAAAACAGGCGAAGAAGTTGAAGTTGAGAGAGAATACCTCCCGCTCAATGCTCGTGCGCGCCGGATGTAGGTAAATTCTCTGCTTCTAGGGTTTTCTTTTTCTCGAGAAAGTATTTGGCGAATTTTGGAAAACTACCCTCTATATTTTCCGGCAACGACTTGCCAGAAGCCCAGTTTTCCAGTAAGTCTTCTCTTATAAAATCTGCTATTCCCATTCTTAGGCAATCTTCCGGTCCAAAATTTTTCTTTATCCCCAAACAACTAATTAGATTTTTCATTTCTTTCCTTAAAAGGTCAGTTTCTTCTATTTGTTTTTTATTTAATAGACCGTGAAATTCGCGAAATGTTCCCTTTATGAGACATTCCTGCAAAGGATAGACTACCGTCCGTTCGTCTTGTTGACTAAAAAAGGTTCCCTCTATCTCTATTGAACCCCTCATAATTGGCCAAAGTATAAAATAATTTGGAGGAAAAATCAAGCTCTGTGGCCGCTGGTGGTCTCGAACCACCGACCTCTCGCATGTGAAGCGAACGCTCTAACCAACTGAGCTAAGCGGCCAGCCACCTAATTTTAGCAAATTACCCCTTGAAAGACAATTCGCCCAAAAGCTATAATAAAAGAGTATGAAAGAGTTTCTTCGAAGACTTGGTTCATTTTTTTTAGATATTTTACAGACTTTTGTTCTGGCTCTTTCCTTATTTGTCATTTCCTATTTATTCCTTTTCCAACCCCATCAAGTCCGCGGAAGTTCAATGCATCAAAATTTTGAAAATGACGATTTTTTGCTCACAGATAAAATTTCCTACCGTTTTGGCGAACCAAAAAGAGGAGATGTGGTCATCTTTCGGGCACCGCCATCAGAACCTTGTTCTGAGGAAGAATGCGAATATATTAAAAGGATTATTGCCCTGCCTGGAGAAAAACTTGAGGTGAAAGATGGAGCCTATTTTATTAACGACCAAAGGCTAACTGAAAACTATCTCCCTAAAGAAATCATCACCTCACCGGGTACTTTTATGACAAGCGGAAAATCAATCATTCTTGGCGAGTATGAATATTTTGTTTCCGGAGATAATCGTCCCTATTCTCATGACAGCCGTTCCTTCGGAACCATTAAAAAGACGGCAATTGTCGGAAAAGCGTGGCTGAGGTACTGGCCACCCTCTAAAATAGGCCTTATTCCCAAAGCTGGTTTTGACTAACTTGGACAAACCCCCTTATAGATTTTCTGGAGTCTTTCTTCTGTTGCCTCAGGGTCGCCTTTTAACATAAAAACTACTCTGGTTTCTGCCCGAGAACGACCTAATCTTACTTTTGTTTTCGGCGCCCCTCCCAAAGCCGCTTCCATCTCATCCCTCATTCGGTCAATATCCTTATGAACAATCCTTATCGCTATTTTTTTCGCACCCGGTCTTGGGCCTTGACCAATTTGGGCGTTAACTCTGCGAGCTAAGTCTTCGGCGCGTCTGACTGAGCCTGACTCACGAAGAATTGTTTTATAGGCCTCAACCATTAGTTTAGTATCACCAACCGCCGCCAAAGCCCGAGCATGCCCTTCGGTAATTAAACCGGAAAGCAAACCATCTTTAAGCGCGTCAGGTAAAGTTAAAAGCCGGAGCGAATTGGAAACATAAGCCAAGCTTTTACTAATTCTGCGGGCTATCTCGCCGGTTCCCAAACCAAATTCCTCAGAGAGTCTTTGAAAAGCCTTTGCCCGTTCCAGGGCATTCAAATCGACCCGCTGGACATTTTCCACGAGCGCCATCTCTAACATCCCCTTTGGAGTCGTCTCTTTAATAATCGCCGGAACACGAGTCAGTCCAACTGCCTTGGCTGCCCGCCAGCGCCGTTCGCCGGCAATAATCTGATATCCAGCTGGGGTCTTGGCGACCACAAGCGGTTCAAGGACACCATGCTCACGGATTGAATCAACCAAATCAACTAAAGACTCCGGGCTAATGGCGCCTCTGGGTTGCAAAGGATTACTCTGAAGCTCATCAACGAGAATTTGAATTATCTGCTGTTGATTATTATCGTCTGCCATCTTAAACTACACAAACCTCTTGCTTGCCTTTTCTTGTCTTAAAAGTAACTATTCCTTCTTTTGCGGCATAAATAGTAAAGTCTCGACCGGTGCCAACGCCAAAGCCAGCATGAAAATGGGAACCTCTTTGGCGAATTATCACCTGACCTGTTTTGACTTTTTGCCCACCAAAAAGTTTTACCCCTAAGCGTTTACCGGGGCGGCGAGATTTTTGTTTTGTTTTTCCACCAGCTTTGGTTTTTGACATTCGAAAAATAGTCTAAACTATTTTTTCACGCGAGTCAAGAGGTTCAAATTATATCAAAGGGGCTCCAATTTCACGAAGTCTTTTTGGAAACTTTTCGAGGCTTTTTTGGCAGAGCTGCCACCTTTTTCTCTTTTTTCGCTTCTGGTCCACCAATTTTTTCTATCTTAATTTTGGTTAATGTAGCCCTAAAACCCCTAACTTTCCTAGACCTTGATTTGGCTCTAAACCTGGCCACTCTGACCTTCTCGCCCTTTAAATGGCTAAGAACTTTGGCTTTAATTTTAACCTTCTCAACTAAAGGCTGTCCAATTTGAACTTCTCCGTCATTAACTACCAAAAGCACCTCGGAAAATTCTATTTCCTTGCCTTCTTCCACAGGAAGACTGTCAACTTCAAATTCGTCTCCTTCTTTTACCTTATACTGGCTGCCGCCAATTTTCACTACAGCGTATTGCATGAAGAAGATTATACCTTAAACTGCGCCGAAGTTGCAAGATAAAGTTTTTTAATTTTACACTATTCTCTAACCCAACAACCATCAGTCAGGTCAATTGGCTCGGGTTTTACTTCTTTGTTCTCTTCTTTCTTCTTGCTGGCCATTTCGATTTCTCTTTTAAAACTTTCAATATCTTTTAGTTCTTTAAAGACAGAAGCAAAACGAATATAGGCAACCAGGTCAAGTTTATAAAGCTTTTCCATAACAAGATTACCGATTGTTTCACTTTTTATTTGGGAAACTCCCATTTTATGAATTTGCTGGATTATATTCTCAACTGCCTCATCTAATTTTTCTTCCGGGATTTTACTCTTGCCGAAAGATTTAGTTACGCCCATCAGTATCTTTTCTCGACTAAATGGCTCCTTGCCGCCATTTTTTTTGATAACCACCAGGTATGAAAGGTCAAGTCTCTCCCGACTACTAAAACGCTTCCCACAGGATAAACATTTTCTCCTCCGCCAGACTGTGGTTGATTCATTCCTCAAACGAGAATCAACGACACAGGTGTTTAAAGATTGACAAAATGGACAACGCATATCTATTTCATATAAACAATATGTAGTATATCTATAATTTATGATAATTGTAGAGAGCTAGGATTGTCAAGAACGAGATGGAGTAGTTTTTCGATATAAGTTAATACTATATGTAGTAGGTGTCAATTATTTTATTTCAATCGTCCCCTCTTCTTTCTGAAAACGAGCAATGCTCTCAACCATCCCCAAAGCAATCATTGTTGCTAAAATTGAAGAACCGCCATAGGAGAAAAATGGTAGAGTAATACCGGTTACCGGCACAATTCCTAAATTCATGCCAATATTGACAAAAATTTGAAACAGGAGCATGAAAAAAACACCTAAAGAGAAAAGCCGAGCGTAATCCTGTTGTGTTTTTAAGGCGACTCTTAAGACCCGCCATAAAAGTAAAAAGTAAAGAACAAGGATAATTATCGCGCCCAGAAAGCCTAACTCTTCGGTATATGAGGCAAAAATAAAATCCGTATGTCGCTCGGGTAAGAAGGCTAAATGGCTTTGGGTTCCCTTACCCAAACCTCGGCCAAAAAGCTGGCCTGAGCCAACACTAATGACTGACTGAATAATGTTATAGCCCGAGCCAAGAGGGTCGGCGCCGGGATTTAAAAAGCTTAAAATGCGTTGTTTTTGGTACTGGGCCAAAAACAACCATGAAGACGGCAACAGGAGAATAAAAAAGGCAATACCAGACCAGATTATTGGCGCCGGCAAATCCAAGGCAAAAAGAATGCCTAAAAAAGCCACCGTTAAAACTAAAGTGCTGCCTAAGTCTGGCTGTCGAAAAATCAACAGTGCTGGAAGAAAAAAGAGAAAAATCGCGAGAATTAACTTCGAGATTTGAAATTTCCCTTGAGAAAACCAGAAAGCAAAAAAAGCGAGAAAAAATGGTTTTACCAGCTCAGAAGCCTGAATCGTTAAAGGTCCGATTTGTATCCACCTGACTGAACCTCTGGTCATCCCGCCTAAAATGAAGGTCAAAACAAGAAAAAGAATTCCTCCAATATAAATCACCCAGCGTAAATTTTGCCAGATACGAAAATCAATTTGGCTAAAAATTAGAAAAAAGATAAAACCGATGAGGAAAAAAACGAGTTGTTGGAAAAAAAGATTTGGCGTCAGGCTCCAAAGCAAAGCTAAACCCAAAGCGCCAATAATGGCCACCACCGCAGGAATTAATAAATCAAAACCTCGAAAAAATTTCATGTTCTTTCGATTTTCAATTCCTTCCCTTTTATTAATTTCTCCGCTAGGGTTTGTTTTTTAATATCGCCTTCAAAATCCTTCGGCCAGGAAGGAAGCGTAACGATAATCTTCTCGTCCAGTGCACAACCCCTTTCTTTTCTGGCTTCTTGAATTTGCCGTACCAATTCCCGCGTCTCCCCCTCATTCGCAAGTTGTGGAGTTATTTTGGTATCCAGTTCAACCTTCAATTCGCCTTTTCCCTTTACAAACCTTACTTCTTTAACATTCAACTCCGTTTTAATTAAATCAATTAGTTCGTCATTTATTGAAAATTGAAAATTGAAAATTGAAAATTGACGAAGCGGCTGCCGCACTTTAATCATTTCTTCTTTTCTTTTAGCATGTGCTAACTCAACAGTTTCTCTGGCCACTTTCATTTCTTCCTCAAGCTTCTTGTCAATCAAGTTCTCGTCAAATTTCGGCCAATCGGCCAGATGCACCGATTCTCCTGCCTCGCCGGCAGGCGGGTCGTCGGTTAAATTTTTGTAAATCTCTTCGGCCAAGAAAGGAGTGAAGGGGGCTAATAATTTCATCAGCGTAACCAAAACCTCGTATAGTGTTTGGTGGCAAGCGTTCTTATCATCGCCATTTTCCGCCGTTGGCCCCACCCGATCCCGACTGCGACGGACGTACCAAGTTGACAAATCGTTAACAAAACTTTCAATCGCCCGCGAGGCACTAACAGCATCAAAGTCTTCAAGATATTTTGTCACATCACAAACCAGCTGATTTAAAAGCGAAACAATCCACCTGTCTAAAATTGTTGTATGTTGTCCCGCGGAGCGGGATCTGGCTTTGCCAGATATGTTGTATGTTGTATGTTGTGGCTTCCAGCCATCAATGTTCGCATAAGTGATAAAGAAGTTATAGATATTCCAGAGCATGAGGTGGAAACGGCGTCTTACCTCGTCAGCCGCATGATAACCAAAATTTAGATTTATCTGGGGGTTTTGGGTCACGTACATCCAGCGCATAACATCAACGCCCATTTTTTCCGCCGCCTCGCTAAAGTCAATCGCATTTCCCTTACTCTTGTGCATTTCTTCACCTTTCTCATCTCGAGCTAATGCATAACCAAACAGCGTCTTGAAAGGATTGGTCTCTTCCAAAACCGTAGCCATTGTCAAAAGAGAATAAAACCAGTTCTTAAATTGACCGGGGAAACACTCGGTAACAAAATCTGCCGGAAACCACTCCCGCCAATAAGTTTTATCGGTTTGGTATTTTAAAGTTGAGAAGGGCACAATCCCCGCATCAAGCCAAGGATTGCCCACATCGGGAATGCGATTAGCCGTCCCGCCGCACTTCACACACTTTATTTTTACTTCATCAATCCAGGGCCGATGAGGACTCTTGCCTTCGAACTTGTCCCAACCAGAAACGGCTTTTTCCCTAAGTTCTTCTTTTGAACCAATCACCTCAAAATGGCCACATTTCTGACATTCCCAAATTGGCAAGGCCAGTCCCCAATATCTTTTTTTAGAAATCAACCAGTCATGCATATTCGCCAGCCAATCCAGTTCCATCTCCTGACCCCAGGAGGGAATCCATCTAATCTTTTTAGTAACATCTTTTAGCTTCTCACGAAGCGGCTCCATACGAATATACCACTCATCCACCACCCGCCAAACAAGTTCGGTTTTGCAGCGCCAACAAATAGGATAACGATGAGTGTAGGGGGTAATCTCATAAAGGTATTTTCCGCCTTCCGTCTGTTTTAACCTTTCCAAAATCAGTTCTGGTTTTTCTTTAGCGTTCTGACCGGAAAGATCATTAAAACCCCCGAGGTAATTGGCTGCCTCATCAATTGAGGCGATGACGGGTAGTTTTTCTCGCTGTCCCATTTGAAAATCCTCAGTTCCCGCACCGGGAGCAATGTGAACTATTCCCGTCCCTTCGGTGGCATTGACATTTTCTTTATCGGCAAAAACAATATGAAATTTTTCCGGATTTTCTTTTTTTGCCAGCTGGACGGCTGGTAAATTATCAAAAGGGGCTTCGTAGTGTAAACCGACAAGTTTTTTCCCGGGAAATTCATTAATTTTTTCCCAACCATCTTCCTTCAACACATCTTTTGCTAAGTCCTTAAGAAAAATTAAAACATCACTGCTAGTTTTATTTTTAAAAGAGGCATAAATAAACTCTGGATTAACCGCTAAAGCAACATTGGAAGGCAATGTCCAGGGCGTAGTTGTCCAAACGAGAAAAAATTCGTCTTTTTTGCCTTTAATCGGTAATTTAAAATAAACAGAATTATGAGTTAATTCTTGATACTCTTCCGTCAGAATTTCGTGCTGGGAAATAGCCGTTCCGCACCTCGGACACCAAGGAACACTATCTCTACCTTTATAAAGAAGACCTTCCTCATGGCACTTTTTTAAATAAAACCAAATCATGTAGTTGTTTTCCTCCGACATTGTATAATAGGAATTCTCCCAGTCCATAAAATAGCCGAGGCGTTTTGACTGTTCTGTTTGAACTTTAGCAAACTCCAAGGTATGTTCTTTACACTTCTCCACAAATTTATCGATACCATATCTTTCAATATCTTTTTTGCTTTTGAAGTTCAATTTCTTTTCAACCTCGACCTCTACCCAGAGGCCTTGATTGTCAAAACCATTCTGAAAGCGCTGGCGGGCCCCTTGCATATTAAAAAATCTCTGCCAAAGGTCCTTGTAAGTTCTACCCCAAGCATGGTGAACACCCATGGGGTTGTTGGCGGTAATCGGTCCATCAAGAAAGGAAAACTTCCTCGCCCTCCGAAGCCTTGGCGAAGGAGGGTTGTTTCTTTGTAAATACTTCTTAACCAGCCCTGATTCATGCCACCATTCCAAAATCCGTCGTTCCATTTCCGGGAAGTCAATTTTGGGAGTTACCGGTTTGAACATAAATCAATTTTACTAAAAAATTAAGCTTTTTGAAAGGGTGGAGGGAGATTAGCTGTCGGTTATGAAGAGTGCCAAAGAGGCTAAAATATCATTTTGCTAAGTATTATCGCATCAAATTGCTATTACAATTATTATTTGCGTCTTACTTTCTTATCAAAACTGAAGTATTTTTTAAAAAATTATCTTCCTTGCCTTAGAAATGCCGGTATCTCCCTTCTCCGCCAGTCGGCGGATCAGGGTAAACTTCTCGATACCGTCTTTCAGCGTCCTTGTCTAAGAAAAGCCGGCCTGCCTCGCCGAACTTCGTCTATCTTCCTTGGCGAAGGAAGGCGGGTATCTCGAATTCCTCGCCCATCTCATCAGACGGAGTTTCTTCTTGGGGTGGTTCCTCAACTTTTGGTTTTTCTTCTTCCTCTTCTTTCTCTGCTTCTTCCTCCTCGGGCGGTTTAACCGGAATACTGGGAGCCATAAAACGCACCATTTGCGCCCGAGCCTCATCAAAACCCGTGGCAATAACCGTGATTTTTAACTGGTCAATTAACTTTTCATCGATACTCGCCCCGAAAATAATATTGGCATCGGCATCAGCTTTCTCAGAAATAATCTTGGCCGCTTCATCAACCTCACTCATCGTTAAATCCGGACCTCCGGTAATCGTAAAAAGAATGCCTTTAGCCCCATCGATGGAAATCTCAAGAAGAGGCGAAGCAATGGCTGTCCGCGCGGCTGCTTGAGCCCGATTTTCTCCTACCCCGGTCCCAATTCCCATAAAAGCACTCCCTGCACCTTTAATAATTGTTTTAATATCGGCAAAATCCCTATTGATAAGTCCAGGCAGAGTAATAATATCTGATATCCCCTGAACGCCTTGGCCTAAAACATTATCCGCCACCCTGAAGGCCTCAAGCAGGGTCATCTTATGGTCAATGGAATCGAGAAGTTTTTGGTTGGGAATAACAATTAAAGCATCAACATTACCTTCAAGTTTTTCCACTCCTTCTTGGGCCACAACCATCCTTCTTGTTCCCTCAAAAGCAAAGGGTTTGGTCACGACCGCCACCGTTAAAGCTCCCTGCTCGCGGGCAACTTCGGCCACAATCGCGGCACCGCCAGTGGCTGTTCCCCCACCCATTCCTCCGGTAATAAAGACCATGTCAGTATCAATCAAATGTTGAGCAATTTTTTCTCGCGACTCTTCCGCGGCCTGGCGCCCAAGTTCGGGATCACCACCCACACCGAGTCCCCGCGTCAGATTTTCCCCAATTTGCAGTTTTACTGGAGCGAGATTATTAAGAAGTGCTTGGGCATCGGTATTAACGGCGATAAAATCAACTCCCTGAATCTGATTATCAGAAATCATCGTGTTAATCGCGTTGCAACCACCGCCACCAATGCCTAAGACTTTTATTTTTGCGAATCTGCCAACGTCGGGTTTTACAAGCGCCATAGTCTTTACTTCTTGTGGGCAGTTTTATAAAGAAGTGGAATTATTATATCACAATAATTTTGCTTTTCAACCGGCCCCTTCAGGGTAAAAACGACTTCACAAATTCAGTCAGTTTATGCATCGCTCCCCCAATGGGAACATGTTTGACCATGCGGCCTAAACCCGCGAAAGAAATTTTACCGGTTCCCTGTTCTTCGAGTTGCGAGCCATAAATTACCAATCCCAAAGAGCTGGCAAAGGCAGGATTTAGGACATCATCAACCAGACCGCTTATTCCCTCTGGAATACCAATCCGGACCGGCATGGAAAGAGTTCGTTTGGCCGCCTCAACAATACCGACTGTCTGTGCACCTCCGCCAGTTAAGACTACTCCTGAAGGCGTCATCCCACCAAAACCACTCTTTTTAATTTCCAGTCCTATCATTGTAAAAATCTCATTGAGGCGTGGTTTAATTATTCCCTCAATTAGGGTTTTGCGAGAAACAGTCCTCGCCTCATCATAAATTCCCAAACTAACCAGATTTACTTCATCAGAAGGTGCTTCTTCCTCTTCTTCTGTCTCATCGGGTTTAGCGGCTTTTTTAACCTCTTGGGAAAGAGCCAATTTTAATTTTTCGGCGTTCTCCAAGGATAACCTCAGTCCAATCGCCAAATCATTAGTCACATTTTTCGCGCCAATAGGAAGGACTGCACTGTAGGCTGGAGCACCCTCAATAAGAATCACTATTTCCGTCGTCCCACCGCCAATATCCACCAAAACAACCCCTAATTCTTTTTCTGTTTCGGTAAGAACACTCATCGAAGCGGCAAAACCACCAAAAACCAAACATTCAATATCCGCTCCAACCTCAGAGACACATTTCGCTAAATTACGCATCGCCGTGGTGGCGCCGGTAATAATGTGGGTCTCCACCTCCAACCTTACTCCTGTCATTCCCACAGGGTCTTTAACGCCCTCCTGAGAGTCAACGGTAAAAAAGCGGGGAATACAATGAATAATTTCCCGTGAAGAAGGCAAAGAGACGGCTCTGGCCGCTTCAAAAACCCGG
>Ga0299915_10002096_pt1 | contig 14575 bp, 20 predicted proteins | sample RVTome_13_FD_200263 | JGI IMG/M metagenome (GOLD analysis project Ga0299915, IMG submission 200263) | Soil microbial communities from uranium-contaminated site in the Upper Colorado River Basin, Wyoming, United States - RVT92D227 (version 2) ... | reverse complement strand
ATCACGGTGGGGACGCTGTTCGTCGTGACCGTCCTCAAGAAGTTGATCCCGAAGTTCATGGAGGGCAAGGAGGAGGTCTTCTCGATGCTCCTGCCGGTCCTCTTCGTGGTGGCGGCCAAGCTGCTCCACGCCTTCCAGAACACGGGCTGGGTGGCGGCGCTCCTGTGGGCCATCGGCGGAGGCATCAGCGCGGGCATTAGCTGGGACTACGCCGCGAAGCCCCTCCTGGCCAAGCTGTTTCCCGCCTTCTTCGGCAAGAAGGACGGGCCGCCCCCGCCCCCTGATCCCAAACCGTAGGAGGAGGATTTTATGAAAAAGCTGGCCCTGGCACTGGCCCTTGTCGCGGCCGTCGGGTGCACCTGTTCGGTTCCCAAGAAGTCGATCGAGCAGGTGAAGGCGTCCGTCGAGCTCTCCAGGAAGGATCACCTCAGGTATGTCGAGACCGACTCCAAGGCGACGGCCAAGGAAAAGGACGACTGGAAGAAGTTCTACGAGAGCCAGATCCGCAACATCGAGGCGATCGAGAAGGCTCACGAGTAGAGGAGGGCCATGTGAATACTATCGACGATCTCAAGAAGTCCATCATCGACGCCGTCGAGGCCCGGGCCAAGGACTTCCTCGAGACCCATGCCGACGCCAAGGCCTTTCTCTACGACCGGGCCAAGCGCCTGGCGGAGCTCGGTTTCGACTACACCCTCGTCGACACTGACGACGAGAAGGAGAGGATCAAGGAGAAGATGGCGGTCGTCCAGCAGACGATCGAGAACGAGCTCTCCGCGATCGCCGTGGACGCCTCGATCGAGGCCAAGTCCACCTTCAAGCTGATCCTGGAGACGGCGCTCGACGTCTTCATCAAAGCGCTTCCCGCCATTGTGGCGGCGCTTTAGGGACTCAGAAGGGGGCAAGGTGAGGGATGATGCTGCAGCTTGCTCAGATCGACTCCCAGCTCATCAGCTCCATCGTGAACGCGGGGGCCATCGGGGTCTGCCTCGTCGTCCTGGCGTATTACTACGCCAAGAAGGACAAGAAGTATGACGCCCGGATCGACGACCAGATCAAGGCGGCCGATGCCTTCCGGCAGGAGCAGTGCAAAGTCCATGAGAAGTACCAGGGCGAGCTCAAGGAAGTCCTCGAGAAGTACCGCACAGCCCTGGAGAAGTTCGGGACGACGCTGGATTCCGTGATCGGGGTTCTGAGGAGTAAAGGAGGTCACTCGTGACCGGCTTGATCGTAGCCGCCTTCGCCGTAGTGATCCTCATGCTTATCCTGGCCGTCTCCAGGTCCGGCAGACCGAAGGTCGTTTTGGAGCATTCCTGCAAGCTCGATTCGACGCCGATCCTTGACCCCCAGATCAAGGTCGAGGTCGAGGGAGTCGAGCGGGAGGTCTTTGCCAAGGCCGAGTTGATCCAGAAGATGGTCCAGGGGATGGATCCCTTGAACGGCGCCATGAGAGTCGCCTCCTTGGAGCCCGTCGACCCGAAGACCCATCCCCCCGACGAAACGGGATTCATGAAGGCCATCACGGACAAGGTCGAGCAGATCAAGAGGCTTGCGGCAAAGAAGTGATGTTCCCCGAGGGGAGTTCCGTCCTGGTCGGGATTCCCACGAGAGGTCTGGTCCCGATGCAATGGGCGCTGGCCCTCCGCGCCCTCAAACTTCCGCCCCGGAGCCTCGTCCTTCCCGTTGCGGGCCTTCCCATCGACCACGCGCGGAACTACCTGGTTCAGAAGATGCTCGATCTCAAGTTCGACACGCTCTTCTTCCTGGACGACGACGTGCTTCCACCCTCGGATGCGGTCGAGAAGCTTTTCTCCCACAACCAGCCCGTCGTCTCGGGGCTTTACTACCGCAGGACGGAGCCCTTCATTCCCGTGGCCCTCTACGACACGAAGCCCTACCCGAGTCCCCTGGGGAACTACGAGCCGGGGGCCCTGATCGAGATCGACCTCGTCGGGGCGGGTTGCCTTCTCATCCAGAGGAAGATCTTCGAGTTCATCCCCAAGCCCTGGTTCGAGTGGCGCCGGAATCGCGAGGATCTTCCCGAAAACGAGCGGGTGAGCGAGGATTTTGCCTTCCTCCGGAAGCTCCGGGCGGCGGGGATAAAGACGATTTTGGACACCTCGGTGCAATGCGCCCACCTGGGATACGGCCAAAGCCTGGTCGGAGACGGTTTTGCTCCCCTCGGGGGGATGTCTCCGTACGGAAATCAATCCTTGGATTTTGGGCCGTCTTCACTGTAGAATAGGGATACTATGCCGGTGACGACTCTTGTCGTTCACGAGGATGTTCCTTTAGACTCTGTTGGGCAGTACGCGGGGGCCCGCAGATCGCTTTTGAAGGAAGGGAAGGCCATGAACCGCATCCAGATCTCGGAAGGCATGGGGCTCGACGATTTCGGCCTTGCGCTCGATGCCGCGGACGGCGATCTCGGGAAAATGGGCTGGAAGAAGCTGAAAAGGATTCATAGATCCGGCATAGGTCAAAAAGTCGGCTGGAGACAGTACCAGCCCCTGCCGGCGACCCTTCCGGGGCGAAGGATCGGCTGGAGGCGGTATGAGCCCCTGATGCCGGCGCCGGCCGCCCCGCTTCCGCTGATGACTCCGGCGGTTCAGGGCTTCGAGGATGACGGTTCTACCCCTCTCGTCACGATCGGCGAGGACGTCTCCCTGGAAGATCTGGCGGAGATGGAGCATCTCGAGCACCTGGAGTCTTTGGGTCAACTGGGCGACCTCGGGAAGTCCAAGCTCAAGAAGCTCAGGAAGAAGCTCAAGAAGGTCGTCAAGAAGATCGCGAAACCCATCAAGAAGGTCGTCAAGGCGGTGGCGAAAGTCGTCAAGAAGGTGGTTCAGATCTCCCCGCTCTACATCGCCATGAAGGCCGGCAAAAAGCTTCTCATGAAGAAGAAGAAAAAGAAGACGGCTTCCGGGGAGGAAGTGATCGTTGAGGAGCCCGCTACTCCCCAGGAGGAAGCGGCTTACTATCAGCAGCAAGCGTACGGCGCCACGGCTCCGTCCTATGGCGCTCCTTCTGCGGGCGGCGGTGCTCCCTCTTCGGCCTACTGGCCCGTCGAGGAACCCGCGGCGGAGGAAGGCGCCCCCGAGGAAGAAGCTCCTGCGGAAGAAGCTCCTGCGGAAGAAACCCCCGAGGAAGAAGCTCCCGAGGAGGCCGCCAAGGCTCCCGGCCTTCCTTCCCTCGCTCCGAAGATGCTGACCACGGATCAGGAAGGGAAGCCTCCCGCCGAGGGGGAACTGAAGAAGGACGGCGTCCCCATCACGACCTACCTGCTCGTCGCCGGGGGCGTGCTGGCCGTCGGCGCGGTCGTCTATTTCGCGTTCATCAGAAAGTAGGGGGCCTCATGCAGCGCATCCAGATCCCAACGGGCATGGGTCTCGAGGAGTTCGCCCTTTCGTATCTCGAGGGCCCCCGGCGCAAGGGGAAGGCCAGGAGGCCCGAGCGCGCCGCGGAAGGGGCGAGATCCGACTGGGAAGCCCGCCGGGCGGCTCGGGGGCTCCGGAAGGTGGAGTACAAGGAGGCCGAGCCGGAAATCCCGGACGCGCCGATCCTGAACCCCTTCCTGCCCATCAAGGAGGAGGCGGCCGAGAGATTCGCCCCGCCCCTGATGCCCCCTTCGGTGATTCCCCATCAGGCGCTGCCGCCCCTCATGCCGTCGGCCTCCGAGGAGGTCTTCGCCGAGCCCGAGATGCCGGCCGAACCCCCTCCCGAGGAGGAAATCGAGGAGAGGGAAGCCGAAGAGGCCGAGTACGAAACGGCCGAGGAGGACGTCGAAGAGATGGAGCCCGGGACGGTGATGGGCGAAGAAGAAGAGGACGAGGAGGGCTCTGTCGAGGGCGAAGAAGAGGAGGAAGAAGGCCCGGAGACCGCGAATGTTTCTCCTGCGGTCGAAGGCCTCAAATGGCTTGGGGAACTTTCCCAGGATAAGCCGTCCGCTCCCTCGGAGCCCCTTCCGTCGCTTCCGGATCTTCTCTCCGAAAAGCAGCCGAGCGTCCTGCCGGTCATCCTTCTGGCGGCCGGCTTTATTGCCGTGGGGGCGATCATCTACGCGATAAAGAATCCCCAGGTGATTTCAGGAGGGGCCGAGTAAGGCCCTTCTCGCGCTCTTTTCGAAGCTGAAGGCGGATGCCATCGACCGACGCTGAATTGCGGTGCCGGGCGGCCTGTTCTGGCCCCCGTCAAGGGCCGCTTCCGGCGTTCTGCGGCGGTTCTGAGGCGGGTATGGTTCTTCTCCTTAGAGGAATTGCCCGGCGCCTTTTTAGGTCATTAAAGAGCTTTCATAGTGACCAGGCCATAAGAGAGGTTCGGACATGAGAGCGGCTCAAATCGGCAGTGACGGATTCCTCAGGGATGCGGACGGATCCCTTTACGGCGGAGTTCCGAGGAGGCCGGCTCGTCCCGTCCGCCGTGCGCCTCTCGTTGCGGTCTCAAAACCGCGTCCGCGCCCTTCGGGCGGGCTCGGCCAGGCCGGTTCCGAGCTCCGGACCATTCTCGATGGGGCGAGCTTGGGCCTTCCCAGGCCGACCCCCGTGAGCCAGCTCAAGCTCCGGGTCGGGAACGGCGGCCGCAGTCTCATGGGAGACTGGCGGACGGAAGTCTACGTCGGCCGGTTCGTCTTCCCGAGCGCCAACATCGATTCGACTTCTTCCTACATCGTTTCCGCCCGTCCCGCCCCTCGCGGGATGATCCGTCTCATGAAGATCGACGGGACGAACGGAACCTGGGTGGATTTCCCGGTCGACCCTGTCGATGGAAACCCAGGCGCCGTGTCCTTCCGCCGGGACTTCCTGGTGGCGTCTTTTCCTGCCGAGATGATGGCGATCAGCCTCTTCTCGACGTTCGATCCGGTCTTCGAAAGCGATCCGGAGAAGAAGTCCGATCCCATGAGGGCCTCGACGCTCTACTGCCGGGCGATGCTGGTTTCCGCGGTCAACATCATCACCTCCACAAAGGATCCGGAAGACCCCAATGCCCCCGAGCCCTTCTCGGAGGCCGATACCTACAACACGGCCGAGCGCAAGAAGAAGGCCCTCGAGCTCGCGCCCCGCATCCTCACGGCCTTCGGACTCGTCGACGAGGCGATCAACTCGGCCGGGGCGGGATACGACACCCGCCACATCGGGATGAACGCGCTGGCGCTCCTCACGGTGAAGACCGGCGTGCCGATGATCAACGAGCTGGTCCGGATGTGGGGCCATCTGGCCGACGCCGTCAACACCGACCAGACCGAACACTACGAGAAGCTCGGCAAAAGCCTCAGCCGGTACGTCGTCTCCAGCCTGCTCTGGGGGCAGTACCTGATGCGCGCGCTCATCTTCACGAATCTCACGGCGACGAGCGGGCCGAGATTCGATTCGGTCAACGACCAGCTCCTGGTCGCCTGTTCCGACCTTCTCAATGGGATGCGCGGCCGCGAGGGGGAGATCGCCCAGTTGTCCGGGCTGACGCTCGACCAGGTCGAGAAGTTCAAGATGCCGTTCAAGAAGTTCTACGACACGTACTTCGGCGACAAATACGAGTCCGACAAGTTCCGCGACGAGATGCTCTCCAAGGCCGGGATGGACGCCGCCGACTACGAGCTCGGGTACTTCTACAATGCCGAGGCCCTCAAGGCCAACACGAGGGTGATCCGGCAGCTTCTGGCCCCGCCCTCCGCGGCCTCTTCGCTCGACCCGAAGGTCTTCAAGGGTCTCGCGGGGCTCGAGGCGCTCGGCGCAGGCGGCGGGAGACCGGTTCCTTTGAGGCTTCAGAAGGCGTACCGGATAAACAAGGACAAGATCATACAGAGAAAGAAGGCGGTCGAAAGTTCCCTTACCGAGAATGAGCAGAGAGATCAGAGGGAGTTGTTCTACAGGGACGTTTACCTTCCCCTGAGAAAGATGGCCGAGGCCGAGCTGAGGCCGTCCGAGGCCACGATCCAGGAAGGAAAGTTTCTTGAAGGGGACAGGTGGAAAGACCCGAAAGTTCTTAAGGAGATCCTCGAGCAGGGACTGAAGCCGGGGGCTCCAGAGGAAATCCGGAAAGTCGCCAGGAGTCTCGAAACGGTCGGCATCGAGGGGTTACCGACCCTGGTGGAGCAGGCTTCAAGGTTCAGGGAAAGTATCACCGCTATCGAGAAGACGGCGGCCACGGATCCGTACACGGCCGCAGCCAACATGCTTGCTCTTACGTATCGGGGCATTTACACCGAGAACTACAGCCATGTGCTGGCTTACTCGAGAACGGCCAAAGTGAAGGTCTCCGAACTGGCCGATGATTTTGCCATGGCCATCAGGAAGATCACCCCGGGGATCAGGCCCGGCGTTGCCGAAAGCGAGCTTGCGGCCGTTACGTTCCAGGCGAAGCTGGAAGAGACGTACGGGGCTCAGATAGGGGAGATGACAAAAGAGACGGTCGAGTATCTGGACAAGCAAGCCAAGATCATCGAGGAAAAGCTCAAGGAAGGAGAGCCGTCTCCCCTCGACCCCAGCGTCAAAATCCCCGTGAAGAACGCGGAAGAGCTGAACGACAAGGCGATTACCTTGAGGATGTTCTCCCAGAGCCTGACCGCCTATCTCATTCCGGAGGGAAGGTTGAAGCTCTCGGCAATGGAGGCGGCGGCGTTCCACGAAGCGGAGGGGAGGAGGATCGCGGAAGAACGCAAGGCCGACCCGAATGCGGCACCGGGCGAAGAACAGTTTAAGAAGGTCTGGGCCGATATGGTCAAGGCGGATCAGGACATCAAGAATTACTTCTCAAAGGAAGGGCTTCATTCCGAGACGATCCTGAAGATCATCAATTATCCGAAATTCAAGGGCGAGGACAAAGTCGAGTCGAAGACGGTGGAAGAACTCAAGAATGCGCTGGCGGCGCTGAACGGCGCGCACAAGAGCCTGGAAGTATACAGGGAGCACAAGTCCGACCTGGACTACAGGATCTATAACCGGACTCCGGAACTGGGCCATCAATATCTCGCGGAGTACAACAGGGCCAAGGAAGTGGTCGACCAGCTCCGCGGTCGTCTTACCAACCGGATATTCCGCTACGAATGGAAGGCCAAGGTCCTGGGATGGGGGAAGTTCTTCTGGAACTGGACGGGCGGAATCGGCTATATGGGACCGAGGTACATCGCAAGGGAGATCCTGCCACCGATGAAGTTGGTTCAGTACCCCTTTGGAGTGGTCACCGCCGGCCTCGCTATCGGCACGACCCTCCTGTTCGGATACGCCGTGGTCAAGATCCTCTCGTACGTCCCGTGGTTCAAGAATATCTTTGCCCCCGTCGCGGAGCTTGCCGAAAACGGGTTTACGGGTGTTTTTGGCGGGGCGGATCCGAACGCCAACAACTTCTGGGGCGGGGGCATAGAAGAGGCGGAGAGGAAAAAGCCCCTGGGCATCTGGGGGATGGCCGGGCTCGGTGTGGCCCTGGCGGCGATCCTTTCTCCCAAGATTGTCATCCCTTTCATCGTGAAAACCGTCTCGGGCGTGGCCCGGGGAGTCGGCGGCATCGTTGGCGGCAAGCCTGGCCGCGGCCGCCCGGCCGGTGCGAAGAAGCCCGGGATCGGCCCGGGAGCTCCGCCGAACGTCCAGAAGGCCATCTCGGCCATCCGCCGCGGCCGCGAGGAGGGAAATCCCTTCCTCGTCAAGAAAGGCGTGGAGGCCCTCAAGAAAGCCAAGGCCATGGGCCTTCCGGTTCCGAAGGGGATCATCGACTGATTTTTGGAGGCGATATGCCGAGCCTGCTTGAGATTTCGGGACTTCTGGGTCAGGGATGTACGATGGAGGACTTCTTCTCCGCCGCCGCCAAGCGCCAGGCCCCCGTCATCAGCGCCGAGAAGTGCCTCGAGGTCGCCGAGAACCAGCTCGCCAAGGGCAACAAGAAGATGGCCTGGCTCTGGGCGCTCCGGGCCGCGAAGGCCGCCCAAAGGGAAAAGAAGCCCGAGCTCCAGAAGCGTGCGCAGGAGCTCGCGGCGCGCCTGAAGGCGGAGCTCGCTGCCCAGGCGGTGGCCGATCTGGGCCAGGGCGAGTACTGGTGGAGGGCCGCGACTCCGGCCCTTCGGCCCCTTCCCGACATCAATCCCCTTTCGCCGGGGATACGCAGGATGGTCGAAAAAGGTGAACTGGTGTGGGATCCGGCACAGGCGACGTATGTTCCGGCGCTGGCGCTTCCCGACATCAATCCCCTTTCGTCTCTCGGCCAGGACGTGATCGAGCACACCCTGACGCTCCACCCCGTCCTCCAGAAGATGATCGACTCGGAATGTTTTCCGACGAGGATGCTGGGGCAGGGGATCGCGCTTACGATGGTCGCCCGGAAGGTGGCCGCTGAGCGTCGTCCCGGGCTGAGGCGGGCTCCCGCCATCATGAGAATCGCCGAGCGGATGATCAAGGCGGCCAGGATCGCCAAGCTCGCCAAGGAGCTCGGTCTGGAGGGCCTTTTCCTCGGCGAGGAGGTGATGGAGAAACTCAGCGACCGTGCGATCGATGCGATCGTCAAGAAGCTCATGAAGGCCCGGAAGAACGGGCTCCACGAGCTCGGTCTGGCAATCGGCTTCACGAACAGCGCGCACAAGAAAGCCGTCAAGCTCGGGCGGCCCGACGTCGCGGCCGTCTCCGAACGGATGCTTCGCGCGGCCGCTGTCGCCAGGATTGCCCAGGAGCTCGGGATCTGAGGAGGTTCGATGGACGTCGTCGCGGAAGTGATGGGACTCAAGAAGGAAGTCGCTGATATCCTGACCCGGTACAACGTTCCCATGGACGACCGGGACTTCATCCTCGAGAAGCTCGATCGGGCGGTGTCCCTGGTGATGACGGCGCAGAAGAACGCCTTCGAGAACCAGCTCGTCGACATCCGCAAGGAGATCGAGGTCGATCGCAACCAGGTCCGCAAGGAAGTGGAAGGAATCCGCGGGAGCGCCCTTTCCAAGCTTTCGGGGATCCGTTCCGAGGTTGACCGGGCCTACGAGGAAGGCGTCTCGGACGGGATGTCCCAGGCCCCCTCCTCCGTGGGGCCGAGCACGTTCACGATTGTTCTCGGGATCTTCTTCGCGGCCCTGGCGGTCACGGTGGTCGCCGGAGGCCTCTTCTCTCCTTCTGGGAAAAAATAGCCATGTCCAAGGTCAAGACGGTCCGGGACGTCGTGAAGAGCATGAGGATCTTCATCACCCTCGTGCTCATCGGGGGCCCGCTCCTCGGGGTCCTCTCAGCCATCGGGTACCGCTGGATCGTTGCGACCTACGGAACCTGGGACATCTCGAAGGACAGCTTCCATTTCGGGATCATCCTCTACGGCCTCGGATTCACGTTCCCGATCCTGGCCATCAGTTGCCGGCTCATGGTCAAGATGTTCTTCCAGAACTGCGAACAGATCGAGAACCAGAACTTCATCATCGAAAAGTTCCGCAACGTCGAGGAGAAGGCCGGCCCCGTCATCGACAAGATCGAGGAGATCGTGACCGAGAAGGCCGAACCCATCATCAACAAGATCGAGATGGTCATCGAGAAGGCCGTCCCGATCGCCGAGAACGTGGAGGAGATCGTCAAGCGGGCCAACCGGATGGCCGAGGACATCGAGACCATCGCCCACAAGGTCCGCACGGTGACCGAGGCCCTGAACGGTCACCTGGACTTCAAGAACATCGAAGGGAAGCTCGACAAGGTCGCCGACAGCCTGAGCACCATCGCCGACGTCTTCGAGCCCGTGAAGCGGAGGGAAGGCGGGAACAAGAAGGCCGAGGTGGCCGAGGTGATGCTTCCTGCTTTCGACCCGATCAAGGCTGGGGGGAGGCGTTGACCTTGGCCGGATACACGTCGACCGAGACTTCCTCGCCGAGGTACTCCTCGAACCCGGCCAGGATGACGTCCTTGAGGTATCCGGCGAGTTGCGCGGCGGAGACCTGGGCCGGAAGCTCGTCCCCCTCGAGGTTGAGGGCGAGATCCCGGAGGTCGTCCACGGGGACGTCGACGACGAACCTAACCTTTTCGGCCATGGTCTTCCTCCGCGCTGAAGATCTTCTTGACCTCTTCGGCCCGATCGATGACCTTCTGGACGATGCCCTCGACGGCGGGAACCGAGAACTGGACGATGGAGAGGATCTTCTGGGCGTCCTCGGAGATCCCGTTGATGAGGGCCTTGGCCTCCTCGAGCCGGTTGGTCAATTGCACGAAGGAATTATAAGACATGTTGGGGCGGACTGCAAGACCTTGGGAGTGTTAAAAATTGCCGTTTCGGTACCAGCGTAGCGGTTTAGAGCTACGACCTAGGACAATTGTGGGGGCCGGGCCGGAGGGAACCTTCGCCCGGACGACGATGATGAACGGATGGAACGGGTTCCTGGCGGATCTGGCCTTTCTCCGGAGCCTCTCCCAGGAGGACGAGCCGACTCCGTACGAGATCCTCGAGCTCATGGAGCGCGAGAAGCGTCCCATGTCTCCCTTCCCCGAGGAACTTCGTCAGCCCGGCGGGCCGGAGTTCTTCCCCCATCCCGACGAGTTCAGGCTCTTTGTCGGCCTTGTCGAGGCCGGAGTCCCCAGGGAGGACATCCGGGTCGTCCCCGGCGGGGTGATCGTCTCGGCCCGCTCGGCCGCCAGGGCGAGGCGCGCGTTCATGAGAATGACGACGGCGCCGCTCGGAGGAGCGACGTGAGTGTAAGCATCTCCGAGCTTCTCGGGAAGAAGCATCCGATCGGAGCCGCCGAAAGGACCTTTGGGCTTGTGAAGGCCGCGGTGGAGGAGGGGAACCTCCGCCTGGCGGTCTCCCGGGGGATCACGGTCGTCATCATGGCCACCGCGGCCGCGATGAGGGCGCCCGCGCTCATCGTCCGCCGGGCCGAAGAGCTCATCCAGGCGACCCGGGACATCGTCCACGGGGCCGTCATCAAGCGGGCGGCCTTGAGCGGACTGGGGGCGAAGTTCAAAGTGCGGATCCCCCATGCCAAGCCTCCGAAGGTCTGGGATCCCGTCAGATCTATAATCAGGAAGCGGGCCAGGGAGGCGGCGGAGGTGGAAGCAGCGGCGGAGTCCCAGAAAGTCGATCCCGTGATCAAGATCGGCCCCTCGAAGGCGGGGGAGACTCTTCTCGCCAAGAAGCCCGAAGACTTCCCTTTCATTACCAAGAACTTTCCGGCGGCGAAGGCTTCGAAATTTCATGGGCACTTTCCGGCCGGGACTTTCATTCCCACGCCGGGGGATCCCTGGGGACATAAACTCACCAACCTTCTCATTCCTCTCATTGACCCTAGATTCGAGAAGAACATCATCGCCGAGCCCGATGGGATCAGTGTTTACGGGAACGACGCGGTCGAAGACGTCTTCGGCGTGATGACGTTCCTCTACAAGAGCATGCCCTGGAAGACGGGGATTTTCATTCCCACGCCGGGGGATCCGGGTGGGCTGAAGTTCATGAGCCTCTTGAGCGCCAAGATCGATCCCATCTTCCAGAGGGAGATCGAGTCGCTTCCGGGAGGGCTCAAGGTCCGGGGGCCCGAAGCAGTCAAGGCGATCTCCGCCGCTGTGGCTGAAATCCAGAGAGGGGTTCCCTGGACGAAGTACACGTTCCTCGGCGTTTATCCCCTCCCCTGGGGAGCCTAGGGTTGAAATTGCCGGGAATAAGGGTATGATGGAAGAAAGCATTCTCGGAAGGAGCTTCTGATGCGTGTCCGCGATTCTCTCGGGCAGCTTCGGGTCGCCGGGAGAGACGTCGACTTCTATTCGGACGTCTCCCAGCGGCCTTTCCCCTACAAGAGCGAAGACGAGCTCATCGATGAGGGAATCGAGCGGAACACGGAGCCTCCCTGGGGCGGGTACGACTGGCCCGGCTATGTCACGCCCCCCGCCGTCCCCTCGCTCGAGGAGGAGGTCTACAACGTCCGGCGCGGGGATGCCCGGAAGCTCTGGGCCCATGCCGGGACCTGGAACCTGAACCGCCTCTCGACCAAGGAGCTCGAAAAGACGAAATATCCCCCGTCGCCTGTGATGTCCGGTCTTGGAAAAATGCGGTTGAACAGGAGGAGCCCCATGCTGATTGCTGACTCTGATCTCGGGCAGACCACGATCGCCCGCCGTGGAGCGGGAAACATGTTCGGCCCCGGGCACTTCTCGGTCACTTCTTTCCCGAAGCCCGAAGAGGAGATGTTCGGCCTCGGGGACGAGGGTCTCTTCGGGGACGACGCGATGTTCGGGCTCGGCCAGGATGCGCCTGCGGAAAAGGCCATTGTCAAGCTCGACACGGCGAAGAAGATCCGCAGTCTCGGGAACTTCGCGGCGGCCGCGGGCGGGGCGACTCTCGCCTTCGTCTCGATGCCGGGTCGTTCCCAGGCCGCCCAGATCGCCTTGGGCGCCCTCGGCGCCGGGCTTGGAGCCATGGCCCTTCTCTCGCTCGGAATGACGCTCGGCCTGGTCGATCTCGGGGGGTAAGACCATGAGGGCTCCGATTCTCGGGGAGAGTTTCCTCTCCCAGCAGGCCCCGCCTTATATCGCGGCCGCCAAAGTCTGGAAGGCGGAAGGGATTCCCTATGCCGAGCTATCCGTAGGGATGAAGTTCCTTTCCGGGGATCCGACAAAGGGTCCGGTGCTGACCGTGAAAACCGGCAGCGATGGGATTGCCGTCTTCCCTCTGGTGGCGATGACCCGGGTTCGCCTTGAACCGCTTCCGCCGGAGGGGGAGATCTCCACTCCTCCGTACGTCGACGTGACCGCGGTTGCGACGGAGAAGTTTTCCAGGGACAAACTCAACCCCCAGACGCAGTACCTCGTCGTCGCGAAGGGATCCAGGGAGATGCCCACCTGGCAGAAGGCCTTGATCGGCGTCGGGGCCGTTCTTCTGGGTTTGTGGGTCATATCGAGGGGTCAAAAGTAGGGTTTTATGGCCCAGGTGATGAGGATTCCCGAGCCCGACTCGCTTGGATCCTTTCTCCGGCACAAGGTGATCCAGGTGAACGGAATCCTCGGGAGGGCCGAGAAGATGCTGGGCCTGGCGGGAGACTACGACCGCCAGGGGGCGCAGGGTCCGGCCCGGATCTTCAGGAAGAAGGCGCGGGACAAGGCGAAGATCGCGATGAAGCTCATGGGAGTCCTGGTCTGGCACCACGGTCTCGATCTCTCCTCCCAGATCGCCAAAGCTAAAGCCATCTCCCACGGCCAGGCGGCCGGGGAGGCCAAGAATGCCTGAGCTTCTCGAGATCTCCGGACTCGACGACGACCTGGGGCAGGAGGAAAAGAAGCCGGAAATCATCGGCAACGGCAAACCCCCGATCAGGCCCGATTTCTCGGACTCGATCTTTTTCGGCCTGGCGGCGATGGCGGTCGCATACGCGATCGGCGCCGTCGTCAATCTCATTTCCGGGAAGACGCTGGCGGCGGGTGGAACTGTCGTCCAGCTCGGCGATCTCGGGGTCATTCGCCGTTGCCGTCCTTCTGATCTGACCTCCAAGAAGCCCAAGAGCCAGCAGAAGTGGTGCCTCTGGACCCGGGCCGAGACCCGGATCCTCGGGCGCCATGCGACCAGGGAAAAGGCGCTTCGCCAGGAGCGCCTGATCCAGATGAAGAAGCACCGGGGATAACGATGAGAACCGGACATTCCCAGGACTTCGGGCTCCACGGAGGCGTGAAGATCCCGGAGTGGGTCGACAAGTATCTCGGGGACGGCTCCGAGGAGGAGATCGTCCTGGAGATGGGAGGCCTTCTCGACAACCCCGAGGCGGCGAAGTACGTCGAGACGATCGGGGAGAAGCTCGTCACGAACAGCAAGCGGCGGACGGCCATCTCCGCCGGAGACCTCGCGTACAAGTTCGGGATCGTCCGTTCGGATACCCCGAACGCCTTCGCGCTCCCGAACGGCTCGATCTACGTCACGCTCGGGCTCCTCCGGCTCATGAAGAACGAGACCGAGCTGGCCAACGTCATGGGCCACGAGGTCGGCCATGTCGAGAACCGCCATTCGGTCAAGCAGGTCAAGGTCGACCTGGTGACCCAGGGTGTGGTCTCTCTCCTCCTGGCCCTCGGCAAGAGCGCCCTCTCGAAGGGGCAGAGGGAAGAGATCAAGGAGTTCTCCCTGGGGTTCATTTCGAACGGCTATTCCCGGGAGTGCGAAGACGAGGCCGACGCCGACGGCCAGACACTCGCCACGAGCGTCGGGTGGGATCCCAGGGGCATGGTCGAGCTCATGCAGCTCTTCCTGAGCATGAACGAGAAGAGGCCCGAGGGGATCGAGGCCTACATGCAGTCGCACCCCTTCGCGGGCGACCGGGTGGCGCTGGCCCAGAAGAGGATTCCTTCCCTGAAGTCCGGCTTCCCCAAGGCGACCGCGGTCGGCGAGGAGAAGTACAAGGGCTTCCTCTCGAACGTCCTCAAGATGACGCCCACCCAGATCGCGGCGGCGCAGAGCGGGACGGTCTTGAAGACGCTGGGCCCGGGCGGCGCGGTTGCGGCGTCCCAGGATGTGAGCATTCTCAACATCGTAGGGTATTCCCTTATCGGCGTGAGCGCCCTCGCGCTCATCTACCTGCTTCTTGTAAAGAAGGACTGATGTTCCTCGGACAGGCGCTTCCCCGGCTCCGCACCGACCTTGGGCCTCCCAAGGTGAGGAG
>Ga0299915_10002095_pt1 | contig 14578 bp, 13 predicted proteins | sample RVTome_13_FD_200263 | JGI IMG/M metagenome (GOLD analysis project Ga0299915, IMG submission 200263) | Soil microbial communities from uranium-contaminated site in the Upper Colorado River Basin, Wyoming, United States - RVT92D227 (version 2) ... | reverse complement strand
TCCAATCACCACTCTGTTCCAATCAGATGCGAGCGCAGTTCGATGGCATTCAGGAACTTTCTGGTGAGGCAGAGGTTCGTCTGAAATGGCTCGGAAAGAGTGGGGAGTGGATGACTTCTTTAAAGGAGGGAAGGCTTCGTCTAAAAAAGATTTTTTTGCAACATCAAAAGATTCCTGTCCCGTTCTCTGATATCGAAGGTTCTTTTCGCTTTCTACCAGAAGAGATCCGATTCGAAGGGTTGAAGGGAAAGTTGGGAAATTCTCCTCTTAATGTATCTGGGGTAATTTCCAGAGTGACACCTTCCGGTTCCAGGACTCAATCTTCCAAGTCGGGGTCGATGAAAACCTCCGCTGAATCAATCAAAAGGCTAACTTTTCAGATCTCCTCCACCCAGCTGGATCTTGATCCACTCTTTCCAAAGAGAAAAGAAACCACTCCAACCTCTTTTGAAAAAGTCAAAGAGTGGCTTTCAAATTGGTCATTCGAAGGGAAGGTGGAGATCGAGCAGGGAAATTTCCGCAGCCTCCATTATCGAGAACTGAAGATAGAGATGAAGACGGTCGATGGGACATTATTCATCCGTCCCTTTCAATTCAAAGGAGATGGAGGGGATTTCTGGGGTGAGGGGTGGATAAAACCCACAGAAAAGGGAATAAGATTTGAGATCAAACCCCGTGTCTCCAATATGGAAGCCAAGGCCTTTATCCGAACCCTCTTTCAAAAAGAAGAGGAAGAAAGGGTAGCGTTGACGGGAAGAGTACATATCGACAAAGTGGAGTTGCGCGGGGAGGGAGAGAATTCTCAAAAAATGAAGGAATCACTCAACGGGATGTTGAGGTTTGAAATCGAGAATGGAGTGATCGAACAATTCAATATCCTTTCCAAAATCTTTTCGATCCTCAATGTCACTCAATTGTTCAGAGGAAGACTCCCAGATTTAAAAACAAAGGGACTCCCTTATCAGCATATCTTGGCAAATATTTATGTTAAGGATGGTATTTCTTCCACGGATGATTTCTTAGTGGACAGCGATGCTATGAGGATTACTCTTTTAGGAAAGGTCGATCTGGGTAAGAACTTGATCGATGCAAGGATTGGTGTCCATCCCTTAGTCACGATCGATACGATTTTAAGTAATGTCCCCATTGCCGGTTATATCCTCACGGGCAAAGATAAAGGGTTCATCTCTTATTTCTATGAGGTGAAAGGAAATCTGGAGGATCCAAAGATTGAGGCCATTCCCCTAAAAAGCATCGAAGAACGTTCTTGGGGAGTCATCAAACGCTTACTCGAAACACCTCTGAGACCATTCCAAAAGGCCCCTTCATCTAATAATAATAAAGAAAAAAATAGTTAGGAGTTAAAAGTTTGAAAAACTCTATACAAATAATTCTTTTCACAAATTAAATTTCTTCTTGACAAATAACAATATATTGTTGTAATCATCTTTAGTCACACTAAATATAGCCCCTCCAAAAATCTTTTTAACCTGTCTTGAACAAAACAAGGTGAGATAAATGGCAACCGTGATCGAGATGAAAGGGGATCATCAGGAATTTAAAGAAGAAGTTGAAACCACTGATATGGCCCTTTTTGTCCGCACCTCAGATGAAGCGATGTACGGCTGGGATCGGCAGAAAATTGTTGACGCCCTCATCCGTGAGACCTATGTGGATTTCGATACAGCGAAAGAGATCGCTCGGGAGGTGGAGGATTTAATTGCTACCTCTAAGATCAAAATGATCACTGCCCCTCTCATCCGTGAACTCGTGGATACCAAACTCGTCGAAAGGGGACTCGAGCAGGCCCGCAAGATGCACACCCGTTTGGGAATGCCTCTCTATGATGTCGATCAACTCATTCTTCATCCCAATAAAGAGAATGCCAATGTTCCTCATGGGCCTGAAGCCACCAATCTCACCTTAGCCGAGAGGATCAAAAAGGAATATGCCCTGCTCTCTGTCTTCTCTCAGGAAGTTGCCGATGCGCATATGCGTGGGGATATTCATCTCCACGATCTCGGTTTTATCGACCGGCCTTACTGTAGCGGTCAATCCCTCGAATACATCAAACGCTTTGGCCTGAGCCTTCCCAACTCGATTGCTATGGCCAAGCCCGCCAAACATCCTGAGGTGCTGCTCGCTCACATAGTGAAATTTGCTGCCGCCCTTCAGAGTCATTTTGCCGGAGCCATTGGTTGGGATTCCATCAATCTCTTTTTCGCACCTTATGTGGTGGGGATGTCAGACCAAGAACTGGAACAATTGGCTCAGATGATGATCTTCGAATTCTCCCAACAGGCTGTCGCCAGAGGTGGACAGGCCATCTTCACCGACCTCAATCTCTATTGGGAGGTTCCCAAACACTTTGAAAATGTTCCTGCCATCGGACCGGGTGGAGAGTTTACAGGAAAAACCTACAGTGATTATTTGAAAGAATCCCAACGCTTCGCTAAGGCGCTCTTCGATGTCTTTCAAGAAGGAGACGCATCTGGAAGGCCTTTCTTTTTTCCAAAACCACTGGTTCATATTACGGAGAAATTCTTTCAAACCCCTGGTCATATGGATTTTCTTCACCAGATCTGTGATGTCGCTTCGGAGAAGGGGAATACTTACTTCGTCTTCGACCGTGGGGAGACAGCCAAAATCTCTGAATGCTGCCGCCTCAGTTTTAAATTGGATCAAACAGATCTCGAAGATGCCAAACAGCCCTGGAGGATGCGATACTGTGCCCTCCAGAATGTGACGCTCAATCTTCCAAGAATCGCTTACCTGGCGAAAGGGGAAGACTCTAAACTCTTTTCTAAAATTGCTGAGTTTGTCGAAATAGCGGTGAAGGCTCATCTGGAAAAGAAACTCTTCATTGAAAAACTGCTCTCTTTAGGGGAAAAGGGTCCCCTGGCGCTGCTGGCCATGGATCGGGATGGATCACCTTACTTGAGGATGCACCGTGCCAGTTTTTTGGTCGGTATGGTAGGGCTCAATGAACTGGTTCAAATTCATACCGGGCAGGAGATGCACCAATCCAAACAGGCTTTTAAATTTGGCCTCAAGGTCATCGCCCATATGAAATTACTGGTGGACAGGTTCAGCCAGCGCTATGGGATGCGTTTTGTTCTGGAGCAGACACCCGCGGAATCCACGGCCTACCGATTTGCCAAATTAGATCTCAAGTATCACTCGCCCAAATCGGGACACATTGTAAAAGGCGATATCTCCAAAGGGGAGGTCTATTATACGAACTCCACCTACTTGAACAATTCTGCTGTCCTCAATCCCATTGAACGAGTAAGACAAGAAGGTCTCTTCCACCCTCTGATCGAGGCAGGCGCATTGACTCATATCTGGCTGGGTGAGGCAAGGCCTTCAAAGTCATCGCTGGCCAATTTTGTGATAAAAACTTTTCAATTGACTCAAAACGACCAGATCGCCTTCTCTCCGGAGTTTACCACCTGTAACAGCTGTAATCGAACAAGCCGAAGCCTTCGATCATCTTGTGTTTATTGTGGATCGGGGGATGTGGATGGCATCACACGGATCACTGGCTATTTCACTAAAGTCTCCAGTTGGAATAAAGGGAAGATTGGAGAACTCCGAAACCGTTACCGGAATCAAGCCTTCCTGAAAGAAGAAAATGATGAAAGCTCAGGGAGCGCTTCGCTCGAGGAGCGGCCTTCGCCCTTGAGGGTGTAGCCTAAGGACTGCCTCAAGCGTAGCGGTCCTAAAACGAAGTGCTCCTTAAATGAAATGTTCCTTATTCATTACATGGAGGAAGGAATGGGATTAATAAAAATTTTTACAAAAGCGCATTGTCCGAAATGTCCTGTTGTCAGAGAGATGGGAATGGCGTTAAAGAAGGAAGGAGTGCCCGTTTTGAATTACGATCTGGACACGATTGATGGTCTGGCCGAGGCCTCCTTTTATAGCATCCTCTCCACACCTTCCATTGTCATCGAGGATGAAGAGGAGAGGGAGGTGATCAGTTGGAGGGGGGAGGTTCCGACTCTCCAGGAGGTGAAGCAATACTTGCCCAGGGGTATTTCCTGAATCGAATCATCTCTTGAAATGATGTTCATTCACCATGATCGAGATCAAGGGATTTTTAGAGACCTCCTTTTTGGATTGGTCTGGAAAACTCTGCTCAGTGCTTTTCCTTCCCCACTGCAATTTCCGCTGTCCCTACTGCCATAACCATCCCCTTGTTTTCCATCCTGAGCAGTATTCTACCATTTCTTTGGAAGATATCTTCGATCGCCTTCACTCTTTAAAGAATTGGATCGATGGGGTTTGCCTCACAGGTGGAGAACCTACTCTTCATACCGATCTTCCTTCTCTCATTCGAGAGATAAAACGACACAGATTCTTAGTCAAATTGGATACCAATGGTTCAAATCCTCAGATGTTAGAAAAATTGATTGGGGCGGGAGAGATTGATTTCATCTCCATGGATGTGAAGGCGCCCTTAGACCCTTTTCGCTATTCACGCTCCACCGGTCTTCCCATCAACCTAAAGCCCATTTTGGAGTCCATTGAAATCCTGAAGGGCGGAAAGGTGGAGTATGAATTTCGGATGACCGTTGTTCCGGGACTCCATAGAGAAGAAGACATCCAGACCCTCGGGAATCAGTTGAGGGTAGGCCGAAGATTCATCCTCCAGAACTTCAATCCAGAAAATCCATTGGACCCTTCATTAAAAAACATCGTTCCTTATGATCCAAAAGTATTGAAGAAAATTGAAAAAGAAGTTCAGGAAATGATGTGATCGTCTTTGTATCTTCAAAATTAATTTGATATACTTGCCGAAGAGATAAACCGCATAGTGCATAGTGCCTGCCTACCGCAGGCAGGCATGGAGCATAGCGTTAAAATCCTTTTCGCTCTGCGCTTTGCTCTATGCTCTATGCGGCTTTCAGGATAAGGAGATGAAAACCCTTTCTCTTAAAGAAATCCGGGAAAAGGTGGAGGCGCTGGAAAAGGAAATCCGTCTCCAGAGATCCATCCTTGAAGTCATCCCAGAGCCATTTTTCATCCTCGACCGAAATGGAGATTTTCTAAAAGTCAACCCCAAGGGGATGGAAATGCTGGGGTATCCTCCGGAAGAAATTCAGCAGATGGTCTTTATAGATGTCGTCCCCCTCGAAGACCTCCATCAAGTCCGAGAAGGGTTTGAAGAGATGGGACAAGGGAAAAAAGTTCGATTCAGGACAAAGATCACCAGTCGGTTAGGAGAACGGATTCCTGTCGAGTTCTTCGGAACCCTCAAAGAGGATGCTTTCTTCATTATCCTGAGAGATTTGAGAGAGAGGATCGGGATCGAAGAGGAGTTTGAGAAGACGAAGAAGGAGTTCATGGAAAAGATTCATGAAAGAGATCTATACGCCCGGGAACTTCAGGTGATCAGGGACCTCTATAAGGAGAGATTGAAGGAGATCGAAACGATGAGAGAGGAAGCCGTTCGTCTCTCTTATACCGACGACCTGACCGGGATTTATAACCACCGTTTTTTTATCGAACAACTCACCCTGGAGGTAGAGCGTCAAAAACGCTACACTACTCCTCTCTCCCTTCTCATGATCGATATCGACTATTTTAAACACTACAACGACAACAATGGTCATTTGGCTGGAGATCAGGTGTTAAAGGCCATTGCTATTCTCGTTCAGGGCGGTGTCCGGCAGAGCGATATTGTGGCCCGTTATGGAGGGGAGGAGTTTTCTGCCATCTTAATCAACTCAGGAAAGGAAAAGGCTCTCGAGATTGCTGAGAGGGTGAGAAGAAATGTGGCCGATACTCCTTTTCCCAACGAGAATGCCCAACCCAATAAAGATTTAACGGTGAGCGTGGGAGTGGCCACTTTCTCCTCTTCTGTCTCCACGCTCACCGATTTGATCCGTGAGGCAGATCATGCCCTCTATCGGGCGAAAAAAGGCGGCCGGAATCGTGTTGAGGGATGAGATGAAGACCGTGATCGTCACCGCAGCGTTGATCATCGAACAAGGGAAAATCCTCGTCACCCAGAGAATGGAGGGCTCCCCCCATGGACTCCTCTGGGAATTTCCAGGAGGGAAGGTGAAGGAGAGGGAAGAACCGAGGGAGGCCTTGCGAAGAGAGTTGAAGGAAGAGTTGGATGTGGAAGTGGAGGTAGGAATGATTTTTGATGCGGTCTTCTACTCCTATCCAGAATATCCTATCCTTCTTTTGGTCTATCGTTGTCGGATTGAGAAAGGTTCTCTCAAACCCATCGGATGCCATGACCTCCGGTGGGTGAACCTCCGAGAGTTAGAAACATTGGCTATGCCACCCGCCGATGACCCTATTCGAAAACATTTAGGCTCCTTTGAAGAAGGATTCCTCTAAACATTGTAGAGAAAAAATCATTAGTCAAAAGGTCAGGGTTAAGATGCCCGTTTCGTTAAAGGGTTATGTTATGGGTCTTGAAAATCTTTTAACCGTAACCCTTTGACTATATACTAAACTGGCTTCGTAACCTTAACCCACAGACCATTTTCATCTTTCATTTCATATTGGAGAAAGAGGAGAATTGGAGTAGAATGGGCTTGGGATGAACCATGGAGAAAGACCGTGTTCAAAGGTATGTTGATAGTTTAGAAAAGACCCTTCAAAATAACTATCGTTACTTGAAGAAAACGATGGAGGACTTTCAGGAGATGTGTCGGATGGTCACCCCTGAAAGGAATGTTCCTAGAGAAATCCTCGTCGATATCCGTGAGTTGTACAAGGAGATTCGCAACCGACTGACAGAGATCAAGGCAGTTGAGCAACTCCTTCAAGGAAAATACCGGCAGTACTATCACCGGGACTCTCTCCGCGACAAAGACATCATGGAATTCGGATTCATTTCTAAAAATTGCTACTCCAAATTCGAATATACATTGGTGCAGATAGAGGCGATGAGAAAGTTAAAAGAAAGCTCTCCCAGGGTGGAACATCCGAGTGAACCCTTCCAATGGTTTCGCTCTAAAGAGAATCGGGTCGCCTTTATAAAAAATCTGAGGGTGCTAATGGAATTGGATTACGAACCCGCTCCCGAAAAAGTCGGTGAGGAGAGACGTGATATGGCTGGAAGTCGGACCCTCACGCTCTTCCTGTTCAGTGGGGATCCACTTTCCCTCGACCACCTTCAATCCCAGATCCAACTGCGAGAACACGATATCCTAGAGCGATATAGCCAAGAGGAGGTCCGTGGAGTTTTGGCTCATTTGAGAAAGGTTGACCCTATTGAAGTGAAGAAGAAGTTTCAACAGTTCATGGAGAACAGAGGGTTGACGAAACTCAAATGTCTCCTCCTGCCGATCCACTTCCCAAAAGACCTTGAGGGGGATCTATTGAATTTAATCAAGACAACTCTGAAAGAGATGACTGAAGGGGAATTGAAAACAATTTCGATTTGACACCTACTAACGAAGTCGTTATAAAGGGGTAATCCCCCTTGGTCCCCCTTTAACAAAGGGGGATTTAGGGGGATTTTTCGAATTCAAATGGAATATTCCATGGATCAGAACCTTAAAGAATTTTATTTCTTCAGCGAATTTTTAAACCGAAGGGTTTATAACGCTTCCACACAGAGGGCCGGCAAAATAACAGATTTGGTGGCCGAGAGGGCAGAACCCTATCCAATGATTATTGGTATGATGATTCGAACAAGGGGAAGAGAGATGTACCTTCCCTGGGAGAAGCTCATTCAAATCGAGCCTCAGCTTACCCTTTCTGAGAAAGAGCTCCTGGACCTTAAGACATCTCTTCCGGAGAAAGATATCATCCTTCTTAAGGAAGCGGTGATGGACAAACAAATTGTCGATACCTTCGGGGCAAAGGTGGTAAGGGTCAATGACCTCCACTTTCTTCGTGTGGATTCCCGTCTCAGATTGGTTCATGTTGATGTAGGATTTCGTGGCCTGATGAGGAGGGTAGGATGGGAGAAGTTAGTGGATCGGGCCCTTCGCTGGCTCTTCTCCTATGTCCTTCCCAATCAATTCATCTCCTGGAAATATGTCCAACTCCTTTCAGGTTCAGATCTCCTCCAACTCAGTGTGTCTCAGAAGAAACTATCCCATCTTCATCCTGCGGATTTGGCCGATATCATCGAAGACCTCAGTGGTCGTGAACGATCTGCCATCTTCCATGCCCTGGATGCCGAGACAGCTGCGGAAGCCCTGGAGGAAATCGATCCAAAGATTCAGAAGGCCTTGATCGAGACCATCCCCGTGGAGAAGGCCTCTGATATTGTCGAGGAGATGTCTCCCAGTGATGCCGCCGACCTTCTCGCTGATCTTCCTGAAGAGAGGGCTGAGGAAATCCTTGAAGGGATGGAACAGGAGAAAGCTGAAGACTTGAGAGAACTCCTCGTCCATGCCGATGAGACAGCGGGTAGTTTGATGACCACAGCCTATCTCAGCCTGACCCCTGGGGTGACTGTAGAGACAGCCATTTCACGATTGAAGGCGGAAGCTCCCAATTTGGACATCATGGATTACATTTTTATAGTGGACGAAGAGGAGATCCTCCAAGGGGTGGTAAGTATTCGCGATCTCCTTACGGCCCACTCCCATCAAACCCTCTCCGAAATCCAACCCGCAAGAGTGGTGAGTGTGAAACAGGATGAAGATCAGAATGAGGTCGTGGAGGCCTTTGCAAAGTATGGATTCAGAGCCCTGCCCGTCGTGGATGAAGAAGGCCATCTGAAAGGAGTGATCGGTTTCCGCAGTGTCCTGGATGTATTGGCCCCTGAAGCAGGTTAATTGACAATAACCAAATTCCAAGCTCCAATCTCAAATTACCTAATAATCAAATAGGGGTGTTGGAATTTGGATATTGGTTATTATTTGATTACCTGCCTGCCGGCAGGCAGGTTGGTGCTTGGATATTGGTTATTGACCACTTTATTTTTAATGCATGGGTGATAATTTTTAACATTTGTTGGTGAAGAAACCGTCATGACAAATTATGTGAAATGGGTTTCGAGTTCAAAGCGCTCCCTGTGGAGAACAGTAGGGCTCTTCTTCATTCTAATGGGACCTGGCATCATTACCTCTAACGTGGATAATGATGCGGGTGGTATTACCACCTATTCTTTAGCTGGAGCAGAATTCGGACTCAAACTTATCTGGTCCCTGATTCCAATTATGATCGCCCTGATCGTGATCCAAGAGATGTGCGCTCGCATGGGTGTGGTGACGGGAAAGGGACTCTCTGATTTGATTCGTGAAAAATTTGGCGCCAAGATTACCTTCTATCTGATCATCGGTGTGTTTTTAACCAATATGGGCAATGTCCTTTCCGAATTTGCAGGGGTGGCAGCGGGAATGGAAGTCTTCGGAGTTAATAAATTCATCTCCGTTCCTGCGAGTGCCTTTCTGGTCTGGTGGATGGTGGTCAAGGGAACTTATAAGTCCGTGGAGAAGGCATTTTTAGTCGCCTGTGTGTTTTATATCTCTTATATTATCACGGGAATCATCGTGAAGCCGGATTGGGGGAATGTCATTGAACAATTTACGCATCCCACATTGAGTTTTCAGCCCTCAGAAATAACCATGCTCATTGGCGTGGTGGGAACGACGATTGCGCCCTGGATGCAATTTTACCTCCAGGCTTCGATCGTGGAAAAAGGGATCAAAATTGAGGATTACAAATTCGCTCGATTTGATGTGGTTATGGGAGCGGTAGTGGTCCACATCGTTGCCTTCTTCATCATCCTCGTGTGCGCAGAAACTCTCTTCAAAAACGGAGTCCGGATCGAGACAGCCAAGGACGCCGCTCTTTCCCTGGCTCCCTTAGCTGGTAAATACTGCACCTATCTCTTCGCCTTCGGATTGGTCAATGCCTCTCTCTTCGCTGCTTCGATCCTTCCCCTTTCCACCACCTATCTCATCTGCGAAGGACTAGGCTGGGAGGCTGGTATTGACAAAAAGTTTGTGGAGGCCCCTCAATTCTATGGGTTCTATTCCTTAATCATCTTTTTAGGAGCAGGGATCATCCTTTATCCTAATTTCCCTCTGATCCCAATCATGTACTTCTCGCAGGTCCTCAATGGAATGGTTCTACCCTTTGTTCTCATCTTTATGCTTCTTCTCATCAATGATAAAAAGTTGATGATGAACCATACGAATGGCCCTATCTTCAATGCCATCGCATGGGTGACTTCGATGGTGATGATTGCTCTCACCCTCCTCCTTCTCATTCGAATGCTTTGATCTCTGTGGTGGGGAACTTCAAAGCTTGATTTTTCAACCGACCTCGGTTAACTTTCATTTACCACGAATTGAGGGAAGACCATGAAGACAGTGATGATGGGTCCTGGAGCAATGGGAAGCCTCTTCGGGGGGCTCCTCACCCGTGTGGGAGAGGAACTCTGGTTGGTGGGTTACAGAAAGGAACAGATCGATACGATTTGTTCGGTCGGTCTCACCTTTGAAGAGAAAGGAAAGTTGCAGATCATCCCGATGAATGCCACTCCTGATGTGACATCTGTTGGAAAAGCTGACCTGGTGATCTTTTTTGTCAAAACCTATGATACCGAAAAGGCGGTTTCAGATGCCTTGGTCCTTGAAAAGGAAGATACGATATTTCTTACCCTTCAGAATGGCCTCGGGAATGAAGAAGTGATTTGTAAGCAGATTGATCGAAAGAAGGTGATGTTGGGAGTCACAGGCCATGGGGCGACGCTACTCAGACCAGGCCATATTCGCCATGCCGGATGGGGGAAAACGTTTATCGGGGAACTGGATCATCAAATGTCCGATCGGGCCATTCGAATTGCTCAGATGTTTTGTAGGGCAGGAATCGAAACAGAGGTTTCCTCGAATATCCACGACAATGTGTGGGGAAAACTTTTAGTCAATATAGGGATCAATGCCCTGACCGCTTTGACCGGATTTAAAAATGGTCAACTCCTGGATTATCCTGAAACCGCGAGATTGATGGAGAAACTGGTGTTTGAAGCGGCAGAGGTCGCCAGAAGAAAAGGGATTCATATCGAGGAAAATCCGATTGACAAAGTTCGAAAGGCAGCCGAAGCAACCAGAGAGAATCGTTCTTCAATGGGCCAGGATTTTGATCATAGACGGAGGACAGAAATTGACGCCATCAATGGAGCCGTGGTGAGAGAAGCTCAAACATTGGGGATCTCTGTCCCTTTTAATCAAGCCTTAACCGATTTGGTGAAAGCCATCGAGAAAAGTTTTTAAACTCGAAACACGAAATCCGAAATACGAAACAAATTCGAATGACTAAATCTCAAAACTTATTATTAAATAACGTTTAGAAAATTTGATCATTTGAATTTAGAATTTGTTTCGAGCTTCGAGATTCGGATTTCGGATTTGAAGATTAAAGGGAGGTTAACATGGAACGCAAAAAGATAACTCCGGTGGATATTCAGGCAATGAAGAAAGAGGGAAAGAAAATTACCATGCTCACGGCTTATGATTATCCCATGGCCCTGCTCGAAGACCGGGCTGGGATCGATATCATTCTGGTGGGAGATTCTTTAGGGATGACCGTACTGGGTTATGCGAACACCCTCCCTGTCACCATGGATGAAATGATTCACCACAGCAAAGCCGTGACCCGTGGGGCAAAATATGCTCTCATCATTGGTGATATGCCCTTTATGTCCTATAACACTTCTGAAAGGGATGCGATTCTCAATGCTGGCCGATTCATGAAAGAGGCAGGAGCCGATGCCGTAAAATTGGAGGGAGGTGTCACGGTCAAGGATATTGTAAAAGCTCTCGTTAAAGCCGGCATTCCTGTGATGGGCCACATTGGATTGACACCACAAACCATTTCAATGTTGGGAGGATTTAAGGTTCAGGGCAAGGATGCAGAAGGGGCTCAGAAGATTATTGACGACGCACTCCGGCTTGAAGATGCAGGGGCCTTCTCTGTTCTCCTCGAAGCCGTTCCAGCCCCCATTGCAAAGAGGATTACGGAGCGTTTGAACGTTCCAACCATTGGAATCGGTGCGGGCGTTCATTGCGATGGTCAGGTATTGGTGGTCCATGATATACTGGGACTCTTCGATCGCTTCACACCTAAATTTGCCAAACGATATGTCAACCTCAGCGAACTGATGCTCAAAGCCTTTGAATCATACAGAGAGGAGGTCTCGAAAGGGACATTTCCAACAGACCAGCATAGTTTTCACATCGACGAGAAAGAGTTGAGTAAAATTAAATGAAAACATCCGAATTTTTTAAACTTGAATTTGGATGAGGTTTGATATAATCTTCTTTCAGAAGGAGGTGGTCGTATGCCGATCTCAGCTTATGTTTTTATTGAGTGCACGGCAGGGGCTGCGAGGGATGTGGCGAAGGAGGCCTCGAAGATACAGGGAGTAAAGCGAGCGAATGCAACGACAGGTCCGTATGATGTGATCGTTCTGGTGGAGGCTCCGGACATCAATATCCTTGGCGATTTTATCGTCACCAAAATTCAGGGACTTTCAGGCGTACTGAGAACCCAGACCAATGTGATTGTGGATTAATAACTCACCCCCACCCTTTCCCTCCCCCGTCAAGGGGGAGGGATTTTTAAGTGGATTGTCCCATTAGTTCCCTCTCCCCTGGCGGGAGAGGGCGAGGGTGAGGGGGAACTTGAATCCAGCATTTCGATATAAGAAGAGAAAGGAGGGGAGATCATGGGAAGCGTAGTCAAGAAACGCCGAAAGAAGATGCGAAAACACAAACATAAAAAGCAATTAGACCGCGATCGTCATAAGAAAAAGAAATAATCGTTTTTAATGCGAAGATATAACATCCATATTATCCTCTTCATTTTGACAGTGGCCTCCACGTGGATCGTTGGAGGCCCTGCCTATTCTTTTGCAATTATCCTCATCCTCCTTGGACACGAAATGGGCCATTATTTGATGTCGCGGAGGTATGGGATAAGGGCGACCTTGCCCTTTTTTTTGCCTCTCCCCCTCCCACCTTTCGGGACTTTCGGTGCAGTGATTCGCATGGAAAGCACTGTTTCTTCTCGAAAGGCCCTTTTCGATACCGGGGTAGCAGGACCTCTCATCAGTCTTCTTCTCAGCATTCCTGCGATTGTAATCGGTTTAAAACTTTCTAAAGTAGTTCCTGTTTCACACGCTAAAATTGAAGGGGCGCTCCGTCTGGCAGATCCTCTCCTCTTCTCCATCATCCAGCGTTTGGTTCTGGGAAAGGGTTCAGAAAATTTTGAGATTTTATTACACCCAATTGGATTTGCTGGATGGGTTGGCCTTTTTGTTACCTCGCTCAACCTCCTTCCCATTGGCCAGTTAGATGGAGGCCACATAGCCTATGGCATCTTTGGAGGAAAGAGTCGGGCGATTTACCTAATTGCTATTGCTGTGATGGCTTTTATCACTGTATTTTACAATCCAGGATGGCTCCTTCTTCTCATCCTCATCATCCTCTTTGGCTTTCGGCATCCACCTCCCATCGATGACATCACACCCCTTGATTGGAAGAGAAAATTAATGGGCGGTGTCGTGTTTCTGGCCTTTCTCCTCTCCTTCCACCCAACTCCATTCCCCGAATACGTTGAGGAGATTAAACAACTTTTTCCCTAGTTCTAACTGATGGGGTTAGAGGTTTGGGTTTAATAGTACGTTACTTGATTGAACCCTTGCCCAAGGCGGACCTGAAGTAAAGGAGAGATTAGGGAATTATTTGAGGTAATGCTACAATAGGGAACAGTTTATTTCTTCACCCTCCTCTTCACTTTTCTCTGGATCTTCTGAAATAGTTTGAGTATGCGAAGCTGTGAAGACTTTTGGTACACATAAGACCAATCTATTTCAGTATAATGGACGTACATCAACATCTCTGCTTGGATTTGGGCCTGAAGGTCTTTCCATTCCTGCCCCATGATCAGCCGATCTAACAAGATATCTTCAACCTTCAGGATTTTCAGTTTTATCTTCTCAATTTCGATTTCGTTCACCTCCTGGATAAGCAAATGTCCAATCTGAAGTGGTCCTGGAGGGAACTCAACTGGAATTGGAATGTGAGGATGAAGCCAGTGACGATAATCCTCAAACCTCTCAAATCCGAGTTCCTTCATAACGGTTTCAATCTCTTGCTTCTCTAGAGGAGGGAGTATCATATCAATGTCAACAGTCGTGTACCCTCCTGCCGTGTAGTATTCGACTACAGCTCCACCGACAAGGACTGCTTGAATCCCTCTCTTTTCGAAGGCCGACGAAATAGCAGCAGCCACACACATTTGTCTTTCTAATTTATCTTCTGTGGCCCTGGCCCTGTTAATTAACTTTCGATGTTTATTAGAGAGGTTCACAATATCTTCTCCAACATCCTAGTCTCCGCAGGATGGCGTGGTCTTTGACGTTCTACAGAATCCCCATATTCCTTACCAATTTCCTTCGATCGCTTTTCCCAGGTTTTCCTCTTTTCCAAGGTCTCTTTAAGAACGAAGGTATTTGTCACCTTAAGGTTTGCAGAAACACCTGCTGACTTATCTACAAGTGATTTCAATTCGGGTAAAAGGAGGAAATTTTTATTCACTTTAAAGCGCCTTCGATTCCCCATCGCCCACGAGAGGACAAAACCAA
>Ga0299915_10002094_pt1 | contig 14589 bp, 7 predicted proteins | sample RVTome_13_FD_200263 | JGI IMG/M metagenome (GOLD analysis project Ga0299915, IMG submission 200263) | Soil microbial communities from uranium-contaminated site in the Upper Colorado River Basin, Wyoming, United States - RVT92D227 (version 2) ... | reverse complement strand
GAGCTGGGCAACATCAGCGCCGTTGCGGCCAGGACAATAACGAGGCTTAGCCTCCCTGTCACCGACCAGAAACCGAAACTCTTCAAGCCGTCGAGAGCTGACAAATTCATCATCGGAACTCCTCTCTGCCTGATTTCATACCGCTTCAGTCCACCAGCTCGCGCTCGATCTCTTCCAGCGTCTTGCCCTTGGTCTCCGGCACGCGCTTGAAAATAAAAATACAACCCGCGGCGCAGATGAGGGCGTAGAGCCAGAATGTTTTGGCCGGGCCGAGCGCCCCGTTGAGCAGCGGAAACGTGTAGGTCAGGATGAAGCAGGCGATCCAGAGAGCCGAGGTGGATACGGAGACAGCCGCCCCGCGGATCCGGTTGGGAAAGATCTCCGAAATCAGCACCCAGGTGATGGGTGCCAGGGAGAAACCGTAGCAGGCCAGCGTCGCCAGCACCGGGGCAACGACCATCGGGCCTTTCAGGTGGAGCATATAGCCCAGACCGATGAGCGTATGGAAGAAAGCGATCCCCGCGCAGCCGACGAGCATCAGGGCCCGGCGGCCAAAGCGGTCCACCGTCTGGATCGCGATCAAGGTGAATAAAAGGTTGACCGCGCCCGTGATAACGATGTTGAACATGATCGAGCTCACGCCGTATCCGGCTCCGCGGAAGATCTCCTCGGCGTAGTTGAAGATGACGTTGATCCCGCTCCACTGCTGGAGGACGGCCAGCGTGACGCCGACAAGAAGGATCTTGGTCATTTTCGGCTCGAGCAGGTCCTGGAAGCGGACGCGCTGGATCTCCTGCCGGGACAAGGTGCTCTGGATGTCGCGCACCTCGGCTTCGGCAAAGGGGGCGCCGCCGATCTTGGCCAGGACGCGCCGCGCCCTGTCCGGCCGGCCGTTTTTCACGAGCCAGCGCGGACTCTCCGGGATGAGCAGGGACCCTGCAAAGAAAAAGAGCGACGGCACCGCTACGGCCGTGAACATCCATCTCCAGCCGTACTGCCCGTACCAGGACTGACGGATGAACTCCGCGCTGGCCCCGTTCGGCACGGCCCTGGCGATGAGCCAGTTCACGATCTGGGCGGACAGGATGCCGATGACGATCGTGAGCTGGTTAGTGGACACCAGTCGGCCCCGGATATGAGCGGGGGCAACCTCCGCGATATACATCGGCGACAGGTTGGAGGCCATGCCGATGGCCACTCCGCCGAGGATCCGAAACGCGACAAACCAGTTGAAGCTCGACGCCCAGCCAGTCAAGACCGACGACACCGCGAAGAGCAGGGCAGAGGCGACGAGCAGGCGCTTGCGGCCGAACTTGTCGCTCATCCCGCCCGAGAGGACCGCGCCGGCCAGGCAGCCCAGAAGCGCACAGCTGTTGGCCCAGCCGCGGACGGACTCGCGGGTCAGGTTGAAGAACGGCTCGAAGAACGGCTTGGCCCCGCCGATGACGACCCAGTCATAGCCGAAGAGGAGTCCGCCCATGGCGGCGATGAGAGAGATCAGCCAGACATAGCCGAGGTTGTAGCGGGGAAGGGCGTTTTCAGCGGCCCGATCCATGATGGGAAAACTTTATCACACCCCCCTCGGGTGTGGCAAATAAGGCTCGGATTCAGGCTCGTCAGCCCGCTCGTTTCCCACAGCGTCCCTTTGGAGGGAGAAAGCTGCGCTTTCCCCCTTCCAACGCTCGCTTCGCTCCCTGCCTCCCCTTCTCGGACTCCGTCCTACGACCAAAGGGGCCATCCCCCTTGGAACCCCCGCTGCTTTGCTGCCGCAAATCAGCAAACTCGCCTCAGTCGAGAAACCATGCCCGCTCAGTCGTCCACGGACTTCCTCACCTGAATCCTTCGCCTCGGTTAAATAAGATGTGCCCGCGCCGCTGCGGAGGGCTTTCGCTGGGGACTCCCCCTCGCCGACCTTATCCGAAACGGCAACCTTATTCAGGCCCATCCTGATTGCCCAGGAGGGGAAGGGGAGGTTAATGGCCTCAATTCAAAGTCTTAGAGCCGGTTCGGAATCACAAACACTCATGACAGGTCGAAAGCGGCTTCCCGGGACAGTTGAATTTATCCTCATTTTTAAATAAAAGAAGAGGGAGGAGTGATATGACCGCAAAGAGATCCCTTCGTGTGCTGTTTGCTCTAGCGCTCGGTATGGCGGGGGCTGCCTGCGCGCCCGGTCAAGCCACCCGCCTGGAACGCGGGTTCGCATCTCCCCCGGATTCGGCCCGGCCGTGGGTCTACTGGATGTGGATGGACGGCAACCTGAGCCGCGAAGGGATTACGGCAGACCTGGAGGCTATGAAACAGGCCGGGATCGGCGGAGTCGTCATCTGCGAGGTAAACGTGGGCGTTCCGAGGGGGCCGGTCGAGTTCATGAGCCTGGAGTGGAGGCACCTCTTTAAACACGTGGTCAGGGAGGCTGAGCGTCTCGGCCTCGAGATCACCCTCAACGCCGGGCCCGGCTGGACCGGGAGCGGCGGTCCGTGGGTCACTCCGGAACAGTCGATGCAGCAGCTCGTCGCGAGCGCAACCGAGATCACAGGACCGAAGCGTTTCGAAGGTCCCCTGCCCCGGCCACAGCGCCGGCCGGCCTTCTTCGGCGACGGGGCTCTCCCGGCTGAACTGGAGAAGGCGAAAAACGACTACTATCGTGACGTGGCCGTGCTGGCCTTCCCGACCCCCGCGGGCGAAGCCCGCCTCACCGACATCGATGAGAAGGCGCTCTACGTACGCGCGCCCTATTCTTCCCAGCCCGGCGTAAAGCCTTTCCTGCCGATGGCGGCGGACTACCCTGCGCTGCCCGCCGGAGCGGCGGTCGAGCGCGGCCGGGTCGTCGATCTCTCCGGCCGGCTCACAGCCGACGGACGTCTCGCCTGGGACGTCCCTGACGGCCGCTGGACCGTCCTCCGCTTCGGCCGGACGACCAACGGCGCGAACACCCGTCCGGCTCCCGTGCCCGGCTTGGGCCTCGAGTGTGACAAGCTCGATAAGGCAGCTCTCGATTACCACTTCGACGCTTTCGTCGGCGCGCTCCTCCGCGAGATCGGCCCGCGCAAGACCTCGGCCGGAGCGGGCTGGACCTTCCTCCATATCGACAGCTGGGAAATGGGGGCTCAGAATTGGACGGGCGCCTTCCGGGAGGAGTTCCGGCGCCGCCGGGGATACGACCTATTTCCCTATCTTCCTGCCATGACCGGCCGCATCGTGGATAGCCTCGAGGTCTCCGAGCGGTTCCTCTGGGACCTCCGCCTGACGGCGCAGGAGCTGGTCGTGGAAAACCACGCCCTGCATCTCAAGGAGATCGGTCGCCGCCATAGTTTTGGCCTGTCTATCGAGCCGTACGACATGACGCCCTGTGCGGATATGACTCTGGGCACGGCGGCCGACGTCCCGATGGGCGAGTTCTGGCTCTACGGTTTCCACACCGCCCACAGTGTCATCGAGGCGGCGAGCGTCGCCCATACCTGCGGCCGGCGAGTGGTGGCGGCGGAGGCGTTCACGTCGAGCGAGGACGAGGCTTGGCAGGCCCACCCGGCCTCGATGAAAGCCCTCGGCGACTGGGCTTTCGCCGCCGGGGTCAACCGCATCGTCTTCCACCGTTACCAGCACCAGCCCCGGTCCGGCCTTCGGCCCGGGATGACGATGGGGCCCTACGGCGTCCACTGGGAGAGAACGCAGACTTGGTGGGATATGGTGCCCGCCTATCACGCCTACCTCGCCCGCTGCCAGTTCATGCTCCGCCAGGGACTCCCTGTGGCGGACCTCTGCTACCTGGTCGGGGAAGGCGCGCCGTATGTGTTCCGCGCGCCCTCCAATGCCCTTCGCGGCGACCCTCCGGACCGCCTCGGCTATAACTTCGACGGCTGTGCGCCGGAAACGCTCATCACAAGCATGTCCGTGAAGGACGGGATGCTCGTCCTGCCCGATGGCATGACCTACCGCGTTCTCGTCCTGCCGCAACAGGAGACGATGACTCCGGCGCTTTTAAGGAAGGTTAAGGAACTCCTAGAAGCCGGGGCGACGGTCGTCGGCCCCCGGCCCAAAAAATCGCCGAGCCTCTCCGACTATCCGGGCTGCGACGCCGAAGTCCAGAGGCTGGCCGAGGAACTGTGGGGGAATGGCGAAGGAGAAAGAGCAACGGAGCGGGCTTTTGGCAAGGGGCGTTTGGTGTCGGAAACGGAGCTTGAGGCCGTGCCCGGGCCGTCCTCGATGGGAGCGGAAGCGGCGGGGACCGTTCAGTCCGGCAAGACGACTTGGGACGTGGGAGCCCCACCCTTGGCAGAGCCCGAACAATACGGCGATTTTGCCGTGGTCGCAAGCGTCCTGGACAAGATGGGCGTGCCGCCGGATTTCGAGTCCAATGCGGGACTCCGCTATACGCATCGCCGAGACGGCGAAACAGATATCTACTTCCTCGCCAACGCCGAGGTCCGCTCCCTCGACACGACTTGTATTTTTCGTGTGGCCGGCAAGCGGCCGGAGCTTTGGGACGCCGTTTCGGGCGAAATCCGCAGCCTCGACGAGTTTAGATTGGCGGCCGGCGGCACATCTGTGCCCCTGCGCTTCGAACCGCACCAGTCGTTCTTCATCGTCTTCCGGAAGCCGGCAGCCGGAGCAAAACCCGCGCAACGAAATTTCCCGGCGCAGGAGCAGGTGTCCGAGATCGGCGGTCCCTGGGATATCATGTTCGACCCAGACCGGGGCGGCCCGGGGAAAATCACGTTTGATACGCTTGACGATTGGACCCGTCGGCCGGAAGACGGGATCCGGCATTACTCCGGCCCGGCGATTTACAAAAAGACCTTCGATCTGCCCGTCTCTGTTGATTTCTCTAAGCAGGCAAAAGACCACGGCCGGCGGCGGATACGGCTTGACCTCGGCGCCGTGAAGAACATCGCCCGGGTGCGGCTCAACGGCCGAGACCTGGGTGTCGTTTGGTGCGCTCCCTGGCAGGTGGACATCACCGCTTCTGTGAAAGCATCCGGCAACCGCCTGGAAATCACTGTGGCGAATCTCTGGGTCAACCGGCTCATCGGGGATGAGCAGCGGCCTCCCGACTGCGAGTACGGCGAAGGCGGAAACCTAGCCCGTTGGCCGGAGTGGCTGTTGAGGAGTGAGCCCCGCCCGTCTCAGGATCGCATCACCTTTACGACCTGGAAACACTACACGAAGGATTCGCCCCTGCTTCCGTCGGGCCTCCTCGGCCCCGTGACCATCCGGGAAGTGCTCCGATCTTCTTCCGGAGCATCAAGACAAAGGATCTGACCTGCCCCGGCCGAAGGCGACGGCTCGGTCAGCGTTTGGTCTTTTCTTCGATCGACTGGACGAGTTTCTTGATGTTTTCCTGGCCGGAGTTGATCTCGAGCGACCTCTTCCAGGCCCGGAGCGCCTCTGCGGAATTCCCTTTTTGGTAGTGCGCTGTTCCCAAAAGGTTGAGAATCTCCAGGTTCAGCCCGAACCGGGAGAGATAATCCGAGTAATCGGCGATCGCTTCATCCAGCTGGCCCAGGGAATGAGCGGATTTCCCGTGGAAGTAGAGGATTAGATCCGTCGTTTTCTCCCCCCTCAACGGGCTGAGGACGTCTTTAATCCTTTGGTATTGGCCCTCGATGAAAAGGCATTGACTCAAGCCCAACGCATAATTGACTTGCGCGGGATTTTTGGCATACGCCTTTTCGAGAAAAACCAGAGCGTCTTTGCTTCTTTTCAGGTTGATCAGCTGGAGACCCACCTCGTAATCGTATTCCTCGGCGCCGGCGGCCGGCATGAACTTGGAGACGATGAGGGGGCGGCCGATGCTTGGGGCCGCGGTGATCTCGAAGTCTTCATCCTGGCCCAGGAACTCGACCCCGTTAGAGTCCAGCACGGAGACTCTGATTTTATAATAGTCGGGGGGGAATTCCTGGAGAGGGAACACTTCCAGAAAATCCGGCGCGTTTTGATATTCGTTGATTTTTTTTGTCTGACTCAGAAACGGGGCCTCCTTGCGGAGAACGGCATATTTCAGCTGTCCCGCAGACCGGAGTTCCAAAGGCAGCCCTAAAACTTGAAAAAATACAACCAGGTTCTCTTTCTGGGTGAACGTTTTTCGGGCGGGCGTCAGCAGCTGGCCGTCACGAATCCGAAAAGGGATAAACTCCGCCGCCGGCGAAGCGCTTTTCTCCAGCCGGTATCCCAACACAAGAGAGGTGATGGCCGGGAGGGCGCTTTCTTCCGGAATCATGATGGTCCCTTCAAATGTCGTGAATTCCTTGGAGACCGTGTTTTTGAGCAGGAGGTCGAACTTATAGGTCCCTGGCACCAGGGGGAAAAGGTCCTGGATGGCCAGCGTTTTGGCGCCCAGGTCCTGAAGTTCCGGACCGCTGAAGCTCAGCGGGAACTCTTTCATATACTGGAAAATGGTATTCCCATTGGTGTCGGAAATCCGGCCGTCGAGCTCGTAGTTCGTGCTGTACTTGTCACCGTAGGAACTGACCGAAATCTTCTTGGGCTCGATGGAATAGTGGACCATAAAATGCCCAGTGTCGTCCTTGATGACGTAAAGAGAAGAATCGCTGGCGATATAGTTGGCCGAGTAATCGACTTCGATGACATCCTTGTACTTGAGCAGCGCCTCAGCGTATGTATCCTCAACTTTTTTCTGGGGATAAGAAAAAACGTTGCCCAGCAGCCGTGTCGAAGCGAGGGAAACGGTACCGGACATGGGCCTTTCCCCCGGGATGAGCGAAAGAGTCTGGTAGGCCAGGTTGGGGGCCAGCTTGGCCAGCTGCTGGAGGGCGTTCTGTGGGTTCTTGGTATCCTGCATATATTCGGCCGTCAGCCCCGTCCCCCAATCGGCGATCAGGCTTTCGGGCCCGTCGTCTACGGGTGAATAAAGGACATATTCTCCCATTCCGTGCTTCTTGAAGAAGATGATGTTGAACCCGGTGGGCAAGCCATAATCCGGGTCGCCATCGTAAGACCATATCTGGACCGGATAAACGCCATTGATATTATCATGGTCTTCGATGTTCCTGGGCGGGCCGAGGATGATATGGATCCTTCCCCTATCGGTCATCCAGCCCGGCCGCGGACTCCCCCGGCCGAAGTATTCGTTGGCGTACTTCCTCCTTTGATAATGCTCATCTCTGAACTCGTTGCGGGGAGTGCCCGGGGTCGGGTCTCGGTGCTTCCAGAAGGCTTCGATAAAAATATCCCTTTCCTTGTCTGTCTCGAGCTTCCGGAAGACGTCTCTTTCTTTGGAAGTGATGATATAGACGACTTCCTCATCCAGCCAGAGGCGATAGGACTCGGGCATCTTCAGGTCGGATTTTGGCTGGGCGGACAAGATCGGGGGGAATAAGCATCCGATCAGGACAAAAAGAGCTATTTTCTTGATCGTCTTCATCAGATACTAATCTAAATCATTTTTGTCTTTTCTTCAAATCCCGAAGGACGGAGTCAGGCCTCAACAATCCACAAATCAGGCAATGCCCCCTCTCCTTGTACTGTATACGTGCTTCTATTATCTCACGTGTACCATAGCCCTCTCAGGCTGTACTGGCAGACCACACCGCTGACCCAGATGGGGGTGTCGGTGGCCGTGTGGGTCGCATAGACCGAGGTGGCGGGGAGCCACCAGGGAAGCCCCCGGCCCGCCAGGAAGAAATCGGCCATCGACCTCTTCCCCAGTTTGTAGAAAAGGATACCGCAAACGGTCATCAGAATGATGAAGGCGACGACCCAGAACCAGTCCAGGAAGGCAAAATGGACCATGCCTCACCTCTCGTTAGCTCGTGAACTCACAACCTGAACAACCATCGATAGTCCGGACAAGAAAAGAGCCTGGAGGGCCCCAGCCCTCCAGGCTCTGGAGATCGAAGACGTGTTTCTGCTTAGAACTGGTACATGAAGCTGAGACGGAATCGGCGGGCGTCTGTTAAGCCTGTGATGCGGCCCCACAGACCGATGTACTCGGCGTTCGTCACGTTCGCCCTGTTGAAAAGGTTGAGGACATCCATAACGACATGAACCGCGCCGTACTTGCTGATCTTGAACGCTCTTTCGAGCCTGAGGTCGAAGACGGCGAGAGTCGGCATATAAGTGGGCTCGGTGCTGCCGACGATCCGGTTGAGGCCGCTGCTGATGACGGATCCCTCAATACCGCCCCACTGGGTGCGGACGGCATAGTTTTCCAGTTGCCAGAGGGGACGGCCGGTGTGCATTCGGAAACGAACGCCCAGATCTAAATCGATGTACGGAACGGTGTAGGATCCTGATGCTTTGACCTCCAGCTTGGGAACGAACGGCAGCACCCCGTCCATGTTGTTGATGGTGTAGTTGAGGCTGCCCATCCAGGTGTCATCCGTGACCATCGGGCCCAACATGTTGTCATTCTGGCGCATGGTCCGCTGGGCCGTACCGTTGGACCAGGAATAGACGACCGAGGCCAAGCCCTGCCAACGGTTGGAATATCTTTTGTTTAAAACCAGCTGCAAGGCTTGATACGTCCTCTGCGGCTTTTTCCCGTCATACGTCTTCATGTTCTCGACACGAAAAGAGGTGTTCGTGCCGATCCAGGCGACATCGGCGTTGTCGATGACTCCATTGCCGTCGTAGTCCAGCCACTTGATGCTGTAGAGATCGACGGTATCTCCGGACTCTGTCTCGAATGGAACCCTCTCGTACTCCCATTCCTCGCCGGTCACTCTGTTGATGGGAACATTGACGAACAGGTTGGCCGAGTGCTTGTAAATATAGGTCCCGCTGATAGAGAAGTCCTTGATGAGCTCTCTCTCGATGTTCAGCGAGAGCTGGTCCGTGTGCATGTCTTTGACGCCGGGCGCGACGGAGAGCGTCCAGGATGGATCGTACTGTTGCAGCCTCTCGTAGATAGGATCCGTGCCATAGATATTTCGGACAGCCTCTCTGAGCTCGTTGGGCTTGCCGCCGATGCCGTAGGGGTCGATGTAGCCGTCACCGTTAATATCGGCAATACTCCAGGGAATCATGTAGATCTGATAGTATAGGTTCGTCATCTGCATGTCCGGGCCGAACCGGCGGAGGAATTCCACGGCGAGCGGCATGTAATAGCGGCCGTAGTTCGCCCGGACGACCGTCTTCCCGTCTTCGGTCAACTGGTAGGTGATGCCGACGCGCGGAGCGAACGTCTTGAAATCGAAGATGTTAGTCGTCCCAGCCCGGTCGCGAAGCTCAGGAGGCGGGCCGTTGATGTCTTCAGGCTTGGTGACAAATTGATAGACCTTGCCCTTATCGTACTTCGTCGACATCCGATCGTAGCGGAGACCAAGGTTCAGGGTCAGACGCTTGGTCGGCGACCACTGGTCATCGATGAAGAAGCCCAGGGAATCCGCGGTCCGCACCGTCAGGAACGGGTTCATCTCAACCTTGTTATTGTAGAAAAGCAAGCCGTCCTGGATCGCGTTGCCGTAATACCAGGTCTGGGTCTTGAGGTAGTCGATTTTATATCCCAGTCCGTCGACATATCCCCACCAGCCTCCCAGGGGATAAGTGAAATTGGCATAGTTCTGGAAATAGCCGCCCATCCAGTTGCCCCGGCCTTTGGTGTACTGGGCGCCGAACTTGATGTCGTGCTCCCCGAGAAAGTCTTCGGCGTAATAGGACATGTCCGCCTGGACGGTCTGACGGTTGGATTTCTGGGCTTCGACATAGGGGAAATCACCGGCAATTCCGTACTGGGTGTTCCACTTCCACCAGTTGATGTAGCCGGGATGGCCTATGCCACCCTCCGGAATGTGGGGCTGGTCGTCGGTCCAGAACCCCAGGTACTTGGCCGTGAAGATCATGTTGCTCGTGGGCAGGTACTGCCACTGGGCTGAGACCGTGTTATTGTAGGTCGTGGGACCGTAGCTCATGGTGGTATCCCATTCCGGCTCTGTACCCCAGCTCCAACCGGCTGAGGTGTTGTGTTCATAATGATAGTTCACCCAGGCCCGGTTGTTTCGGAAAGGCTCAGCGGAGATCTTGGCGTCCACGTATCGGCCGGTGTAGGTATTGAGCCGGCTCCAATTCACGGGCAAGCTGTCAGCGCGGATGTAGTCTAAGGCGCCAAAGAACCAGAGTCTGTCCTTGAGGATGGGTCCACCCAGGGTGAAGTTTCCTTCCCAGTTGGTTTTCGTCGTGCCGGCGAGGACGTCTCCCGGCTGGACAAAAAGCCAACTGTTGTTCGGGATCGGGCCGTTGGAGGGCTGGTTGGTCTTGAACCAACTCTTGATCTCCGAATAGTAAGCCGCGTTGCCGTGAAAGGTATTGCTCCCGGACTTGGTCAAGACGTCGATCGCCGCGCCGGAGTAGCTGCCGTATTCCGCTTTGGCGCCTATAGACAGGATCCGGACTTCCTCGACGGCATTGTAATTGACTTTAACCAACGGTCCAAAGGCCGCTCCGCGGGGGTTCGTGGTGTTGACGCCGTTCACCAGGAACACGTTCTCCATGCTGGAGCCGCCGTAAGCCGTCGGGCTGGGGAGCCAAGAACTGGAGCTCCCGACGTCGAACATGCCCGGGGTGGTCAAGGCCAGGTCATAGAACGCGTCGCGAGTGGTCGGCAGTTTGGCCAGCATGTCTTTTTCCAGTCGGGAATCGACCGTCGAGGTCTTGACGTCGACTATGGGGCTGGCCGCAATAACAGTCACCTGTTCCTCGATCGCGCCCAACTCCATGATCACTTTGAGCTCGACCGTGCTGCCCGCACCGAGAATGATCTCCTCTTGGACATACGTTTTGAACCCGGGCAAACTCAAGGTGAGCTTAAATTTGCCGGGAGGCACGTTGAGGAAAACGAACATGCCCTTTGCCGATGTGACCGCAGAGCGCTTGCCCATGATGCTGGGGCCTGTTAGTTCCGCAGTCGCTCCAGGTAGCAATTCACCCTTATCGTCGCTAACCGTTCCTGTCAATTTCCCTTCCATGACGGATTGCGACCAAGCGGGGTTCATGCTCACAGCGGCAAGGCAAAGACCAAGGATGCAGGTGACGATAAAGATCTTTTTGATCTTATGCATCTTCCCTCCTTTATCGGATTTTGCCTCAAACCCTGTTTCTCCCGGACGCTCCGGCAGAAACGACCCTCGGCCTGTTTCTCTAAAGTTTCTCGTGATTTGCCCTCCCCATGGATGTTTTTTTATATTCGCATACATTATCCATGATTATCCCCACCGGAATCCACAAGAATACATATAATTTTCATTTCAACTTGTCAAGCCCCAGTATATGATTGGCGGATTATCCTATTTTTTTATCTGTTCCTTCAATTTCACGATCAGGTCATCCAGAAATTGAACCCTTTCCGGGTCTGTGTATCCCGCTTTGGCTTTTTCCAGGCATTCTATGGCTTTTTCAAATTTGGCCTGGTTAGTGTAGCATCTCCCGGCCATCTCCAGATACACCGGGTCATCCGGCCTCAGGCTCAAGGCTTTTTCGAAGAGAGCGAGGGCTTCATCCACGCGGTTTCGCCCGAAAAGAATCAGGCCGGAATTGTAGGCGGCATCCGGGTTGTTGGGGTCTAAGTCCAGGGTTTTTTGGTAAAGCTCGATGGCCTTATCGAGGTCGTTCTGCTGCTGATAACAGATGGCCAGTTCAAAATAAGCAGGCGGGAACTTGGGGCTTGACTGAGTGATCTGAGTCAAGACGTCTATCGCTTCCGGATACATTTTTTTCCGGGAGTAGCTGAGCCCCAGGAGATAGCGCGCGTTGATATCCTCGGGGTTCTTTTCCAGCGCCCCTTTGAGGAGCGTAATCGCACCGTCAAAATCCTTCTGGCCGATTTTGTCGGCCGCCTCCTTGACGACACCCCGCATCTCCTTCAGACGCTGCGCTTCCTGGAGCTGCTCTTCGGAGACGAGCGTAACAGGCGGGATCTCGACTTTCTGCAAGGTGTCTTGAGGCGTCTCGAACCGCCATTCGTCCTCTTTCGGGGCATAGCCGTCTTTTTTGAAGACGACAGAATAGACACCGTGGGGCAGGCCGGCCAACCTGAACTCACCTTTGGCGTTGGTTTTGATGCTGTAGCTTCGGCTGGTCGCGACATCGCGGAGTGTGATTTCGACCTCCGGGAGCGGCTTTTTTTGGATATCAAGGACTTGGCCGTAGAAATAATACTCTCGATACTGGCCGTAAGCGGGATAGGCCTGGGCCAGGACAGAAAGGAGAATCAGTGCCAAGAACGCACGAAGAATGTGATGTCTCATCCGTAACTCCTATTTGGTTTTAAACGATTTGGCTTTTCTCAGGGCCTCACTCATTTTTTCCGGCTCGTGCCGGCGGTTGAAGATATCCGCCAGGAGAAAATAGCCAAGGGCCTTGAGCTCCGGCGTCTCGGCCAGGGAGAGCCCCTTTTCCACAAGCGCCTGGGTCTCATCGAGCGGAACCTGCTCGTAGAGCAGGCCGCGGGCGAGCAGAAGGTACCCTTCCGCCAGCTTGGGGGTTATCTTGACGACCTCCCGCAATTGCTCCAGAGAGCCTGCCCTGTCTCCGAGCTTGAAAAGGAGCTTCCCCAGATTGAATCGGGCTTTAAACTCCCCAGGATAGTTGGCGACTTCCTCGGCGTAGGCCGCCCGGGCCTCTTCGAGCTTCCCTTGCTCCTCGTAGAGCAGCCCCAGGTTAAAAAGGGCCAGAGGGAATTTCGGAGCTTCCTGGATGATTTGCCTGAGCTCCGCTTCCGCCCGATCGTATTGTTTAAGGCCCACCAAGCAGGCCCCCAGAGTGAGGCGGCTCCGGGTCACTTTCGGCTGGATTTCGACGGCCTTCTCGAGGTAGGATAGAGCTTCGCTGTACTTCAGCTCTCCCAGTAAGATCTCGCCGATGAGCATATACGCCTGGGTATTACGCTCATCCAGAGAGAGTGTCCGCTTGCAGAGGGCGATGACGTCCTCGTTCTTCTGTTCTTCGAGCAGGATATTGGCCATGCTGATCAGGGCCTGAATGCTTTTCGGGTCCTCTTTCAAGATGAGTTCAAGCTTGGCTTTCGCCTCCTCTTTTCTCCCCAGTTCGACATAACAGGTCGACAAGATCAGCAGGGCCTGGGGGATCATCGGCTCCTCCCGGAGCGCGGACTCAACCATGGCGGCGGCTTCAGCATACTTATTTTCCAGGATCATCTCACCGGCCGCCGTAACGGCCTGGAAAACCATCAGCTTGTCCTTGGGGTCGGCCAGCGGCCCTCTGCCGGCCGCTTTTTTCGCCGCCACCGGCGCTCCTATGTAGCCCAGGGCCGAGAGCCTTTCCATGGTCTCCTTGTCCAGGTTGGCCGCCTGGGGAGTCGGTGCGCCCTGGCTCGTCTCGGTCATGAGCTGGTCCAGCTCGGACTTCAACTTGCGGACGGTCTCCGGATCATCCGCGGCGAGGTTGATATCTTCATCAGCGTCCCGCGTTAGGTCGTAGAGCTCGGCCCTGGGGGCATCGATGTATTTGTAGCGCGGCGTCCTCAAGGAATGAAGGGGGCTCCAGCCGAATTGGAGGTTGGGGGACATGGATTCCGAATAGGCAAATCCCTCCTCTTCTTTCTTCGGTTGAAACATCAAGCGAAGCAGGGACCGGCCCTGGGTTTTGGCCGTCGGCTCGGTCCTGGCGAGTTCCAGTAGGGTCGGGAAGACATCGACGGCCCTGACCTGGGAAGAGACGCGGATTCCTCGCAGCCCCTCAAACGGCGTGACCGCGATAAACGGGACATGGACAGCGTAATCATAAATGAAATAGCCATGCGTTCCCTCGCCGTGGCTTCCCAGTCCTTCTCCATGGTCGCCGATGAGAATGAGGACGGTATTCCTATCCAGACCATTCTTCTCCAGCCAATCGACACACCGTCCGATCTGTTCATCCATGAAAGCGATCTCACCGTCGTAGAGGCTGACGAGGCTCCGGGCGCCGAATTCCGAGCGATAAGGCTCCGGGGGTTCATAGGGAGTATGAGGGTCGTAAAGATGAACCCAGGCGAAAAACGGGTTGTTCTTTTGGCCCTCCAGCCAGTTCAGAGCGGAATCCATGACCTGGTCGCCCGGCCTTTGAATGGCGCCGAGGTCAAGGTGCTTGTATTTTTTCAGGTCGAATTGGTCATCATAGTGCTGAAAGCCCTGTTTGAGGCCCCAGCGGCCGTCCAGAACGAATGCGCCGATAAAAGCTCCGCACTGGTAGCCTTGCGTTGAAAGGACCTCGGCAACCGTGGTCTGCTCCTCGCTTAAGGCCGTGTTCCCGTTGATCCGGACACCATGGTAGGTCGGGTACATACCCGTCAGGATCGAGCAGTGGGCCGGGAGCGTCAGCGGAGAGGACGTCGCCGCCTGTTCGAAAAGGATTCCTCGCCCGGCCAAAGAGTCGAGGTGAGGCGTCTTTCCGCTTGAGTATCCATAACAACCGATATGGTCGGCCCGTGTTGTGTCCAGCGTGATCAGGATGACGTTGGGCTTGTCGACGCCGACCTTGGACCACAGGTTCGCGACCTTTCCGGCCGGGTCCTTTTCGGGCCGCAGGAACAACCACAGACAGACCCCCACCACCAGACAGCCGACGATGAGCGAGATTAGTTTCCGCGTCATTTTTACATTCTGAGCCAGGAATTACTAAGATAGCGTTTCAGGG
>Ga0299915_10002093_pt1 | contig 14591 bp, 16 predicted proteins | sample RVTome_13_FD_200263 | JGI IMG/M metagenome (GOLD analysis project Ga0299915, IMG submission 200263) | Soil microbial communities from uranium-contaminated site in the Upper Colorado River Basin, Wyoming, United States - RVT92D227 (version 2) ... | reverse complement strand
GCAGCCAGGGGTGCAGGCTTGAGTCAGAAACATGCCTTCCGGGGAAATCGTGAGAAAAACAAGCGAGATGCTGCTGAAGCTGCGCTCAATATGCTAAAGCAATACTTGCTGCGGCGTCTCAACGCCAGAGAACGTAGTGCGAGGCTCCTGCCTCATGCGGCACGACCCTGAAGGGTCGCACTGCAAAATTTAGGTAAGGAGGTCAAGGACAATGGCAGCCGAGAAGTTTACTGTAGATGGAAGTCAAGTGGTCGAGAAAATAAAGGAGCTGATACGCCAGGGAAATATCAGAAGAGTTCGTTTAATACATAAGGGGCGTCCACTGATAGACATCCCGCTGACAGTAGGCGTTGGTGTGGCTGCGGTAACGGCCCTGGCAGCTCCAGTATTGGCTGCGCTGGGTGCAATTGCCGCACTGGTCACAGAATGCACCATCGAGGTAGAGAAGGTGGAAGATACCCCGGGAGAGAAAAACAAGAAGTAATCGAAGGCTAGTTACTTCTTGTGGAATGGTCCGGAGACCGAAAGCGCGGCCGAGCGTAGAATAGAATAGCTTGTTTGAGGTATATTTTACACTATGGCAAACTTCGATACGGGTGAAATTAAGTCCAGGGCAAAAGACAATTTTACCGATGCCTGGATAGCTACGGCGAAGCTCGTCCCCACCGGCACCCAGATCTCCCTGCCGAGGAAAGGCAAACCTCATCTGGTACGGGAATTAGTTCAAAAATCCCGTGAGATTCTGCTGAACCTGGGCTTTGACGAGATCGAAAACCTCACACTGCTGCCCGACAGCGATGTGGTCAAGCAGTACGGGCCGGAAGCTCGAGTAATCCTCGACAGGGCCTTCTATTTGGCAGAATTGCCCCGTCCTGATATTGGTCTAAGTGAAAAGAGAATAGCCCAGGTAAAAGAGATAGCTAAAGAAATTGATATTGAAAAATTGCAGACCATTTTGAGAAATTACAAGAAAGGGGAAATCGAGTCCGACAATCTCATCGAAGAGCTCATCGCCAGGCTGGGCATCAGCGATTATCAGGCTACGGAGCTCATGGATAAGGTTTTTCCCGAGATAAGAGAGTTACAGCCAGTGCCCTCCAACAAGACCCTGAGAAGCCATATGACGGCTACCTGGTTTCATACCCTGGCAGCATTGCAGGACAAAGCCAGCTTCCCGGTCGCCTTGTTCTCCGTGGGTCCCAGGTATCGCAACGAACAGAGAGAGGATGCCCAGCATCTGCGCGTCCACCACTCCGCATCCATCGTGGTTATGGACCCCGAAATGTCTTTGGATGCGGGAAGTGTGATGACCAGGGACATCATGCAGCAATATGGCTTTTCCGACGTCAAATGTGAGACCAAGATAGCAACATCTAAATACTATGCCCCGGGGCAAGAGCAGGAGGTCTTCGTCAAACACAAAGGAAGCTGGCTCGAGATAGCGGATATTGGCATGTATTCGCCGGTGGCCCTGGCGAACTTCGACATTAGATACCCTGTGTTCAATGCCGGATTTGGCATTGAGCGGCTGGGGATGCTCATTTATGAAATAGACGATGTGAGGAAGCTAGCCTATCCCCAGTTTTCCGTAACGGAGTATTCTGACGAGGAGATAGCTGAGTCTATTACGTACATAGCCAGCCCTCAGACAGCTAGAGGACAGAGAATAGCCCAGGCAATTGAGGAAATTGCCCGAAAGCACAAAGACGAGATTGCTCCCTGTGAGTTTTTGGCCTGGAAAGACGAGTTCATTGAAGTAAAAATCGTCGAAACGGAGGCCGGCAAGAGATTAATCGGTCCCGCCGGTTTCAACGAAATCTGCGTTGCCAAAGGCGCTATTTATAGCGATATCACGCCTTCGGGAATACACACCGGCATAAACTACATGCGTGCTATAGCCATGGGTGCCGCGGCAGCAATAGAAAATAGCACCAGTAACCTGACCTATCGGGTGAAAGGAATAAAGCATCTCTCCGACCTTAATCTACAGATTCCCGAAGCTATTCGACAACATATCGAAGGGCAACGGAAGAAGATAGGGGTCAGAGGCGCTGTATTTGTGAGCATAGAGGTCAAGAAAAGAGAATGAGAGAGCATGTGGTTGCCATTTCCAGAGGGAGATAGATGGAGCAGAAAAGCAGTAAGTCGCTGGAGAAGCTGAGCGGGTTGCGCAGGGAGCATAAGAGGCTTATTAACCTCATGCCTCTACAGACAGGCGGCATACTTACCGATGCCGCCAGGGAGGCTTTAATAGAATTTGGGGATGGATATTCTGTGTGCGATTTTTGCCAGGGCAGTTTATGTGATGTAGCCAATCCCCCTATCCGAGACTTCGTCCAGGAGCTCCTGCCCCAATTCCTGGGCTGCGAAGTTGCCACCATCACCCACGGAGCCAGGGAAGCCAAATTCATGGTCATGCATTCCCTGGCCAAGCCGGGGGATTCAATTCTTGTTGATGCCAACAGGCATTATACAACGGTGGTCGCTGCTGAAAGGGTGGGACTAAATGTAATCGAGGTGCCTAACTCCGGACATCCTGAATTTGAAGTTGATGTCAACGAATACGCAACACTCATCAAAGAACATGCCCCTAAGCTAATTCTATTGACTTATCCCGACGGTAATTATGGAAATCTCCCCGATGCCAGAAGGCTGGGAGAAATCTCCCAAGAATATAACATTCCTTATATCCTTAACGGGGCGTACGCTGTGGGAAGAATGCCTGTAAGCATGCAAGAGATAGGGGCTGATTTTATTATCGGCAGCGGGCACAAAAGCATGGCCTCGGCAGGACCTGCCGGGGTGATGGGAATGAAGAAAAAATGGGAAGAGATCGTGTTGAGAAAATCCGGCAAATACCGCAATAAAGATATCGAACTTCTCGGCTGCAGCATAAGGGGGGTGCCCCTGATAACACTCATGGCTTCCTTTCCCTATGTGAAAGAAAGGGTGCAGCATTGGGATGAGCAGGTATCCAAAGCGCAGTGGTTTTCCGCTGAACTTGAGAAATTAGGCTTTATACAGTTAGGCGAAAGACCACACAGACATGACTTACTGCACTTCGATGCCCCTGCGCTCTATGAAATCTCCAAGCGAGTTCGCGAGAAGGGATATTTTGTCTACAAAGAATTGAAGGAAAGAGGCATTTGGGGACCCCAGCCAGGTTTAGCCAGGTCCTTCAAGCTCTCCGCCTTTGCTGCCGATAGGCAGCAGCTGGGGTTCGTCATAGATTCCTTCAAGGTTATCCTGAGTAAGTACAGTTAGCGGACCTGGGCAAGAATCTCGCGGCGCCTTTGCGCATAGTCTTCTTTCAACTGCTGAAAAGACGCTTGAAATGGCAGAGAGGTAATATTGTCCGTGCTCATGATTATAGCGTCCTCTCCATCGCTCGAATAATACTTCAGGCGCCTCCCCACCACCTGGAAGCCATACTTCTCATAGAGTTCCTGGGCTATCCTATTAGAGGCACGCACTTCCAGAGTCACTATGTTAGCATTTGATATCTGCGCCAGTGCAATGGTGGCGATGAGCAGACCCTCACCTATGCCGAGTTGGCGATAGCCATTTCTGACACCAATAGCAATGATATGTGCCTCCCCCACCATCATCCAGAAGCCAGAAAACCCAACTACATATTCCGGTGTGCCGAGACGACGCTCATAGCCGAACAGCCGTTTGAACCAGGGCGGTTTCTCTAACGCTTGCCCCTCGGGTTTCGGCACATGCTTCTCCTTACAAGCCACTATATAGCGGATGGATGGATTATCGAGATCCTGCTTATATGCTGATTGAGTGCGAAACACCCACTCCCCGGGAAAAGCCTCTCTGTCAATTTGGGCTACCTGGGGGACATCTTCATGCTTCATAGGGCGGATGATGTATGGCATCAATTGAAATTCTAGCATAGTGCCCGGGGGTTAGCCCTGATACTCTGTTTCGTCTCGGTAGACAGTTCAGTGCGCCTGCCATATGTGCCCTTCCGCCCTCAAACCTGCATTTGTGTGCGCAGTCCTACATTCGAGCTAGGAAGTGCCCAAGTGTGAATTATTGCACTGGTCAGAAAGGCTTGCTAAAATAGCCAGGAAGTCAAAAGGAGCGAACTGAATAAACGGGTTGCAGTATGATAGACTTGCCTGTTTTGGTGCTTAATCAGAGCTATGAGCCCCTTAACTTATGCCGCACGCGCCGGGCCGTAGTGCTGGTGTTTCGGGGCAAAGCCGAAGTGCTGGAAAACAACAGAGGCGAGCTGCACTCTGCTGAACGCGTATTTCAGATACCTTCCGTCATCCGGCTCGTCTATATGGTTAGTCGTCCACGTCATCAGAAAAAACTGAGCAGGCCCGAGGTATTTAACCGTGACCAATACACCTGTCAGTATTGTGGCCGCCAGAGTAAGGAGCTTACCTTAGACCACGTTATTCCACGGCGGCGAGGTGGAAGGCACGCCTGGGACAATGTGGTCAGCGCCTGTATTCCCTGCAACAGGCGCAAAGGCGGACGCACGCCGGACGAAGCAAGGATGAAATTGCTGCACCAGCCACACATCCCTCGGAATGATGGTTTCTATATCCCCTATCACCTTCTCAATAATCACGGTGAATGGCAAAAATACTTGCCTTCCTTGAACTAACATAGCCCCAATCTGCTCTAAGGTCGGTCGGTTTCCTGAGAAGACTGCGCCGTCTTCTGCGGATGAGTTAATTCGCTCAAGGCTATCTCTTTCATTGCCCCATCATCCAATTGTACTGTCACCGTCTCCTTTATGACGTTAACGCTGATCACAGTGGCTTTACCCCAGGGAGTTGATATTTCCTGCTTCGGCTGAGGCATCTGCTTCTTCATAGCTGCATAATCCTTGCTTTCATATGCTAGGCAGCACAGGAGCCTCCCACAGATACCCGATATCTTCATAGGATTCAAAGCCAGGCTCTGCTCCTTAGCCATTTTAATAGATACTGAGGCAAAGCTGGTGAGGAAACTCTGACAACACAAAGGGTAGCCACACTTACCCATGCAACCCAACAGTTTAGCCTCATCCCTCGCCCCCACCTGCCTTAACTCCACCCGTCTTTCCAGAGCATGGCTCAATTTCCGAACCAGGTCGCGGAAGTCCACCCTCTCCTCAGCACTGAAAAATATGGTCATGTGTTCATTCTGGGAATCATAGCGAGCCGCTAGTGGCTTCATCTTCAAACCAAGTTGGGCTGCCATTTCATGGCACTTGCTTAAGGCTTCCATTTCCAACTTCCGCCGACCTTCTTCTAGGTCCTCCACCTTCGCCTGGCGTACTACCTTCATTAGTTGCTCGCCTGGTTGAGAGGGCGCTTCCAGAGTAACAACCTTGGCCACGTCTGGACCACGATCAGTATCCACCACGACATAGTCGTCTACTTGCAGGGATATCTCACCAGCGTCACAGCAGACTAGCTTCCCTCTAGAGCGAAACTTGACTCCAATTATGTTGGCCATCGAGATATATTATATTCCAAACTCAGCAATCGCATTCCTTTTCAGGATTTTGCACTCAGCTTCTCCCTCGGTAAGTTGAGCATCAACCGTTCCCATGCTAAACGGGGATTAACATTCTTGGAGATTTCCACCTGTAGTAAGCCGAGACCAGTCAGAAAACTCTCGATTTCGCTCAGGCTTAATCCCCGGGCTTGTTCTGCCAGAGTGGTCTCGTAATCCACATTGATGATGGCCTCCTGACAACCACCCTTAATGAGCATCACATCACGCCACCAATCAAGCCACATCTCTAACATCTCCGCCCCAGCTTTCCGACTCTGGCTAAACTGGTTGGCTAGCTCTTGGGCATAGGTGAACCTCTGCTCTAAGCTGGCAACTAATAAGGAACTCAGCTTGGCTATCCTCTGTGATCGCTGCTCCAATATATCGTCATTGGCCAGAACGGACAGTGCCCAGCCCAGGCGACCATGGCACAATCGAGCCAAAAGCTTCGCTTTATGGGCATCGACTTTGTATAAGTGGACGAGTACCTCCTGTACTCGCTCCGATGGCACAGGCTTCAATTCCAGCCTTTGACAACGTGAAATAGTTGTCGGCAAGAGGCGTTCTTCCTCGGCAGCCAATAAAAGCCAAACTACCCTCGGCGGTGGCTCTTCCAGTATTTTGAGCAAGGAGTTAGCCGCCTCAGTAGACAGATATTCAGCGTCGTCAATGATAAACACCTTGCACTTACCTTCATACGGTGGCAGGTTGGCTAAGTGCTGCAGCCCTCGAATATCATCAATGCCAATCTCCGTTCTAGAATCCAGTCCAACAGATGTGACGTCAGCGTGCTTGCCTTCCAGGATTCGCCGGCAGGAACGGCATTGACCGCAAGGCAGTTCGGGGCCATCACAATTGAGGGCTTGCGCCAAATTCATGGCTAGGGTCCCCTTGCCCACATGCCGCGGCCCTACTATAAGATAGGCGTGGGCTATAGCATTGGCTTTAAGGCTGTAATCCAGCAAAGATAGAATTCTGTCCTGTCCTATGACTTGCCACATGTTAAATCAGGTCCAGGCTCATTAAGTCCTGATAAGTTTCCCGTCGCCGAACAAGACGCGCTTGGCCTTGCTTCACCATAACTATAGCGGGCCTGGGCGTGGCATTATAGTTGCTCGACATGGAGATGGAATAGGCACCACAAACCGGAATAGCTATGATGTCGCCGGGATGCGCTGAAGCCAACTTGGTATCCTTGACCAGAATATCACCAGACTCACAGAGCTTGCCAGCAATGGTAACCACCTGTCTTCTTCCCGTCTCCAAAGCTTTGTTAGCCACCAGAGCCTCATATTTAGCTCCATAGAGAGCCGGGCGGATATTGTCGCTCATGCCGCCATCGACACAGACATATTTCTTTATGTCCGGTATCTCCTTAATCGCCCCGACCTTGTATAATGCCACTCCGGCCTGGCCGACAATTGCCCTGCCGGGCTCGATGATGAGCCGGGGGCGACTCAATCCCAGTTCCGAAATAAGACTATTCAGCTTGCCAGCCAGGGCCTGGGCATACTCTGCTATTGTGGGCACTTCGGAGTCCAGAGTGTAGGGGACGGCAAAGCCACCACCGATGTCGAATTCGCTGAGGTTGAAGCCGAATTTTCGGCCCATTTCCCGGGCAAAGCGCAGCACGAGCTTTATAGCCAGCTCATAAGGCTCAATCTCAGGCACCAGGGAGCCGAGATGGAAATGCAATCCCAGAAGGTTAAGGTGAGAGGTGGCCGAAGCCTGATTTACGGCCTCCTCGGCTTGCCCGGTGGCCGGCGCAAAGCCGAATTTACTCTCTATCGTCCCGGTAGTAGTATATCGATGAGTATGGGGATCTACTCCCGGAGTGAGGCGAAGCAAGATATCCTGTCTAATCCCCCTCTTCCCAGCCAGCCTATCAAGCAACTCGAGTTCATAGAAGTTGTCCACCACAATTCTGCCCACTCCCAAATCCAAGGCCAGATTCAACTCCTCCGGCGTCTTGTTGTTGCCATGGAAATAGACCTTGTCCAGAGGAAAATCCACGGACCGGGCGATGCTGAGTTCTCCCCCGGAAACGACATCCAGTCCCAGGCCTTCTTCCTTAAGTATGAGAGCCAGAGACTTGTTCAGAAAGGCTTTGGAGGCATAAATGACCAGTGTGTCAGGATAATGCTTGCCGAACTCGTTTTTAAATTCACGGCACTTACGGCGGAGGGTGAACTCATCGAAAAGATAGAGCGGCGTGCCGAATTCCTTCACCAGATCAACAACATCGCAGCCGCCGATAACGATATGCCCTTGCTTACTTACCTCGGTAGTAAGGGGAAAAAGAGCTAACTTGGGCACAGACTTTGTGCTCATGCCGATATGGTAGCTTGTAATGCCCAGTGAAGTCAAAAACCTTGAATGGATTCTCGACGGCTGGTTAGAAAGCCCAATGCTCTCCTAGAATTCCGCCCTCGTTTAACGTTTCCAACATAAAAGAAGTTTTTGCGAAGCAAAAATTTGGGTGAGTGCCGTAGGCACGAACCTTTTATGCTGTGTTATACGCTGTCGGACGAAGGCGAGTCTTTGAGATACTTCATTCATAGTATTTACTGATCCTCGTATGCCCTTTTACTCTGTACTTTCCGCTTAATGTATCTTCATCTGCCTTATAAGGTATTTTATTTGTTATACCAAGTTTTCTAAGTTCCTCTCTTATTCTTCTCACATCCTCTTCATCAGTCCAGTCATAAGTGTATACACAGATAACCTTTGTTTCCGGATTTGTTGCATTTGGATTTGGTCTTGCGGTTGCTACCTTTGCACTGCTACCCAATTTACCCTCTTCGGTCGCCTTTTTAATCTTACCCCACACTTCATCAATATCTTTTATATTGACAAATATAAGCCATTTGCCACCTCTGGGAGTGTACGATAGGTACTTGCCCTTTTCCCGTTCTGCAAAAAGCCAGTAAACATCAGTTACTTCAGATGGTTTAGCATCTGAATAAGGTGATGATATCTCCCACTGTTTTGCTTTGATAGATTCATGTGATTGCTTCTTTTCAACTCCCATTTTAATCACCTACTGGGGTCATACTCCCCAAAACCCTGTTTCCATTCATATTTGCTTCTTTCTCTCCATATTCTAAAGGCTTCCTCCTCATGTTTTTCAAAATCTTCTCTTGAACAATTATTTACCTTACAAAAATGATCAATCAAATCTTTTCTGGATAACCCTGCTTTCGCAAGTTGTCTTTTCCCATCTTTGGTGTAGCACCAAAACCCTATATGCTTAATTTTATGACACATGCCACATAAATGATGGATTACGACTAATTTTTGAATATGATTTTTATCATCATATTCCCAGAATTCATGTGCTTCCAAACGTGTATTTTCCTCGCCACAAATCCAACACTTTCTTCCCTCTTTTTCAAAAAGTTCTTTTTTGATTTTTCTCCATTTATTTAATTGATTGTCCCTTTTATAAATCTGATAAATGGATGAAAACCATACTGTAGATGGAACAAGTTCGATTGCTAGTTTAAATTTCTGTTCTTCCATTTTCATGTCACCTTTGATTTATTAAAATTATTAATCATAGTATTAATCCACCGAAGTCCGATTGCGTATAACTCAAAGGTTACGATGAATTCCCCAATGAATCAGTCCTCAAAATTTCTGATAACCGCAGAGCGTATCTGAAGTTCTGAGCCGAAGGCAAGGAATTTGGGCGAAGGTGCGTAGCAGCGTAGCTATGATACACTTTGTTAGGCGAAGTCGTAACTAACAACATTGCTAGAAATATCTAACCCCCTGACTATGAATACCAGTTTGATTTATAGTTAAATAATGAATACCTCCACCGATTCCTGGGACAAGATTGCTTAACCTATAAATTTCAGACATTGTTCGGATTTGAAAAACAAGATATTCTGCACGATCTACAAGGTTTTGAGAACAGGGAATTAAAATTCCTAGTGGCTTCAGTTGTTGGAAAAAATTTTCTAACAAACTAAACATTCCCGCATACAATTTATAGTCACCATTACGAGTAATCCTATCTCCACCAGCACTGACTATCTGCTGAAATATTTGAGGCGGAATGTCGTGGTTCGCATTAAATTGGTTCGGGTTAACAGTAATGCCTCTTTGCTGTAAAGTTGTACTTGGTCCATCGTGTATGTGATAAAACGACGGCGTTGGTGCTCTATTGTAATCTTCAAAAGCGGCTAGATGAAATCCTAACCTGTTGTTACCTGAAGCATTATGGGGAACTTGGGCATTCAATTGTCTTGCCAATTCATTTGCAAAACCTTGGAGTGTAGTAAGTGAAGTATTAGAATTAATGAAGTTTGACAGCCATCGATCAGTGGGTATACCAGCAATAGTACCCAAGCCCCAACATGAAATTCCCGCATTTAGGTGAGGAACCACTTGCAACTTTTGTGCTGCATTTGGTATTGCATAGCTTAACCCAGTTTGATTATTAGTGCGTGTTACAGCAGAATCAGCAGCCATTGCGATACCGAGAGAACTCAATTCTGTAAGTACCAATGTCATAGTTATATTCTCCTATTTAGAATGAACTTAAAACTTATTACGATTTCGCCTAACACCGGTATATACGAACTCCGAGTTTCCCTAATCCGACTTACCCACTGCCATGATGGTGCTTCCCATCACTCCCCCTTAACGCTTTAGTTTCTTTATTACAGCGTCGGCGACCTGGCTGGTGCCTACAGCGGTGGCGGGGTCGAGCTTCAAATCATAGGTGACATCCTTGCCTTCCGCGATGACCTCAGCTATAGCTTTTTCCAGCTTATCGGCGCTATCCTTCTCTCCTAGATAACGCAGCATCATCACCCCGGAGAGCATCGTGGCCATGGGATTGACTTTATTTTGCCCGGCATATTTAGGGGCGCTTCCGTGAGTGGGTTCAAAGATAGCTACCTCATCCCCGACGTTGGCTCCCGGCGCTACACCCATGCCGCCGACCAGCCCGGCGCAGAGGTCCGAAATTATGTCGCCGTATAAATTAGGCAGCACGAGCACATCGAACATCTGAGGCTTCCTGACCAGCTCCATGCAGATTGCGTCCACAAGCATATCCTTAAATTCTATATCGTTATACTCTCTGGCCACCTCACGGGCAGTATCCAGGAAAAGTCCATCGGAGAACTTGAGTATGTTAGCCTTGTGAACCGCGGTAACCGTCCTTCTGTCGTTCTGTCTAGCATATTCAAAGGCAAATTTGACAATCCGTCGGCTCGCCGTTTGAGATATAACCTTCAGACTCACAGCAGAATCTTTCTTTATCTCTTTCCCCGTAGTATCGTGCACGAGGTCAAGCAGTTTCCCTGTCCCTGGATCACCTCTAGCAAATTCAATACCGGCATAGAGGTCTTCGGTATTCTCCCTGACTACAACTATATCGACGCCCTTGAACGGCGTTTTTATTCCGGGGTACACCTTATAAGGACGGAGGCAGGCATAGAGGTCTAAGGCCTGTCTCAAAGCGACATTAACGCTCCGGAAGCCTGCCCCTATTGGCGTGGTCACCGGTCCTTTAAGAGCGACTTTGTTCTTTTTTATAGACTGGAGGGCCTGGTCAGGGAAAGGGGTGCCAAACTTGTCCTGAGCCTGACTTCCTATGATAACACTGTCCCACCGGAACTTAACCCCAGTAGCTTCTAGCACCCGCCGCGTCGCCTCGGCCACTTCAGGGCCTATGCCATCGCCCGGGATGAAAGTTACTTTGTGTATCGTAGTAGCCATCACTCTCACCTTAATCCTCGCCCATCAAGGGAGAAGAAAGTCAGGTTGTAATAACAAAGTCCTTATGCTTTTGTATATAGGGGATAAGCCCACCTTCTTTAAGGATGGCGGACATTATCGGGGGCATCTTACTACAGCTTAATGTAATACCAGAAGTCAAATTAGTAATCTTACCACCGGTTACGTTTATCTCCAGCTCATCGCCGTCGCCGATTTTATCCGTGTCGCAAAGCAGGACAGGCACACCCTGGTTTATGGCATTCCGGAAAAAGATGCGCGCTGCCGACTTGGCTAAAATAGTGCCGACCCCCGACATCTTGATTACCACCGGGGCATGCTCCCGACTGGAACCCAGACCGAGATTTTTGCCCGCCACCAAAATTGCCTTACCTTCGCCTGCCATTGATAAAGCCTTTGCCCTCGAGGCAAAATCAGGCACAGCATCCTCCAGCACGTGCCTGGCGAGTTCCGGTAAGTTGCTCCTCAGATGGGCAAATCTGCCTGGAATAATATCATCTGTGGAGACATTATCCCCCAGTTTAATGGCTTTACCTTTAAGCACCAAATCCGACATCTTCACCCTTCACCTTGTTAAAATCTTAAATTCTAATTCCTGATTTTTAGGATTTAGTGTTGACCTCTCTGGGGTCAGTAATCTCACCATTTATGGCTGAGGCGGCGGCAGTAGCCGGGCTAGCCAGGTATATCATAGCTTCGGGGTTGCCCATCCTTCCCCTAAAATTACGATTGGCAGTGGAAAGGCAAACCTCGCCTTCCCCCAATACTCCCTGATGAAGACCGAGACAAGCTGTGCAACCCGGCGGTAAGACAATTGCCCCAGCTTCAATTAAGCTCCGGACGTAGCCTTTCTCTATAGCCCGGATGAGCACCTGCCTCGAGGCTGGCGCTATGAGCAATCGAGTAGCGGGATGCCTCTTCTTGCCCTTAAGAATCCCCGCAGCCACGGCTAAATCCTCCAGACGTCCGTTAGTGCAAGTGCCGATAAATGCCTGCTGGATTTTGACCCCTTTTACTTGAGCCACCGGACGGACGTTATCCACAGCATGGGGAAGCGAGAGCATTGGCTCAAGCTGGTCGAGATTCACGGGTATGACCCTTTCGTAATTTGCCCCGGTATCTGCAGATAATGACCTGTATTTGTCGCCCCGGCCATATTCTCTAAGAAATTCCCGGGTGCTTTTATCGGCGGGAAACAAGCCCACCTTGGCCCCGGTCTCCACAGCCATATTGGCGATGGTGAAACGCTGCGACATGGTTATCCCGGTCAGGGCCCTGCCACTGAATTCCAGAGCCTTGTAGTTGGCCCCATCAGCGCCAATCTGACCGACGAGATACAAAATCAAGTCCTTGGCATAGACTCCCCGAGGGAAGTCGCCGTTGAGCTCAATGAGAAGACTCTGCGGCACCCGAAACCAGGTCTTGCCAAGGGCTAAGGCTACGGCAACATCGCTGGAACCCATGCCAGTGGCAAAAGCTCCCAAAGCTCCAGCAGTAACAGTATGAGAGTCGGCACCGACTATGATATCCCCGGGATTCGCGAAATCCTCCGCGACCAACTGATGGCATATCCCTTCGCCGACATCGTAGATGCAACAGCCTGTTTCCCCGGCAAAGCGGCGCAAGAAAATATGGTCATTGGAAAGCTGCTGAGCGGGACTGGGAGCAGCATGGTCCAGGAATATTGTTGTTTGCTGCGGCCTGGCCAGAGCTTTAAAACCGCTTTCCTTGAACTGTCTTATAGTCAAGGGGCCAGTAGTATCCTGGACAAAAGCTAAGTCCACATCAGCAATCACGACGTCCCCGGCTTGGGCCTCGCCATGGGATTTGAGGCTGAGAATCTTCTCGGCTAACGTCTTGGCCACCTTCACTATTTTAATCGTTTCCTTCTGCTATAATCAATAACATGCCTGACTACAAACCAAGTAATCTAGGTTCCACCCGATGCGGCAGCAGCGTTTTTCACTGGGGTCAGCGCACCTACGTCATGGGAGTGGTAAATGTCTCCCCGGATTCTTTTTCCGGGGATGGAATAGCCGATGCCAAAGAAGCTCTAGCCAGGGCAAAGCAATTAGCCTCTGAAGGAGCAGACATAATTGACGTCGGCGGGGAATCCAGTCGCCCCGCCTCAACCCCGATTCCCATCGACGAAGAACTGCAGCGGGTGATTCCTGTTGTGAAGAAGCTAGCCCAGGAGATATCGGTGCCACTAAGTGTAGATACCTATAAGCTGGAGGTAGGCCGCCAGGCTTTGAATGCTGGAGCCAGCATGATAAATGACGTCTGGGGGCTACAGAAAGAGCCCGGGCTGGCTGAATTGGCGGCCCAAAAGGGTGGGCCGATTGTTTTGATGAGCAATCAGCGTGACTCCCCGTGCCCCGACATTATGGCTGCGGTTATTTCCGATTTGAAAAGAGCCATCAAGCAAGCGTTAAGCGCAGGAGTATCCTGGGAGAATATCCTCATCGACCCGGGCATAGGTTTTGGCAAGACCCAGGAGCAGAATCTGGAAATTTTGCAGCGCCTGGAGGAACTCAAAATACTGGGCAGGCCCATCCTTCTGGGTAGCTCACGCAAGTCCTTTATAGGCTGGGTACTCGATTTCACTGCTGAACAAAGGTCGAATAAAGTGGCATTCGTTCCACCAAGCGACCGGCGGCTTGAAGGAACGGCTGCCACCATAGCCATCGGCATCGCCAAGGGCGCCGATATCGTGCGGGTACACGACGTCAAAGAGATGGCACGCGTGTGCAAGATGAGCGATGCTATTGTGCGAGGTGTGTAAACGAATTGGCTATTGCCTATCTTTGTTTGGGCTCAAACCTGGGAGAGCGGGAGGAAAACCTCTGCCAGGCTTTAGCATTGCTTTCTCTAACAGCGAATCTTGACGAGGTCTCATCCATTTATGAAACCGAGCCAGTCGGCTATAAGGAGCAGCCATTGTTCCTCAACTTGGTCTGTCGAATTACCACCGATTTGCCTGCCGGGGCGCTTCTCCGCCTCGTCAAAGACATTGAAACCAGAATGGGCAGGGTTCTCAGCTTCCCCAATGCACCCCGCATTATAGATATAGATATTCTTTTCTACGACAACAAGGTTATGGAAACTCAGGACCTAACCATCCCGCACCCCCGCCTCCAGGACCGGGCTTTCGTCCTTATACCGCTAGCGGAAATCGCCCCGGACTTGGTCCATCCCGGGCTGGACAAAAGCACTGCCCAATTAGCCAAGAATGTTAAAGGACGAAAGGGAGTGCGAAGGTATAAAGGAGGACTCAATGTATCAGCTATTTGTGGAGGAGCACTTTGATGCTGCCCATTATCTGC
>Ga0299915_10002092_pt1 | contig 14599 bp, 15 predicted proteins | sample RVTome_13_FD_200263 | JGI IMG/M metagenome (GOLD analysis project Ga0299915, IMG submission 200263) | Soil microbial communities from uranium-contaminated site in the Upper Colorado River Basin, Wyoming, United States - RVT92D227 (version 2) ... | reverse complement strand
AAATTTTAGAAATAATCCCCGCTCTCCTCGGCAGCCGCTTGGCGTGACAGGACGGGGCAGAATCCCCGCGTCCGACAGGAAAACATCAGGAACCGATCTTCAGGCCGTTCCCTGAGCCTACTTTATCGCCACACCCATCGTGTCCCGGTGCATATCGATCAGCGTTCGCATGTAGGGCCCGATTTCGTCGGGATCCCTGAAACCAGCCTGGCGCGCAGCCAGATCCCGTTTTTCTTTAGGAATGTCGGCGCTCGAAGCCCAGTGTTTGAGGTCACGGTAGCATCCGAGTGTAAACAGGTCCCAAGCGGCTCCATGATCGCGCACGAAAATCATGTTCTCCGGCCGCCCCGTGCCGACCTGATAGATGTTTTCCATCTCGCGTTCCTTGAACAGTTCCTCCTGTTTTCCCGGAAGCGCGATGAAGATCTCGATATGGTAGTAGGCTGTGCCGTCGAACGCTTTTTTCACCGCTTCAAGCGGAGGTCCCAGCACAAAGATATCTTCCCGCCAGGCTGAACAGGCATTGAGTTTTTGCCTGAACTCCTCTTGAGAAAGAGAGGAAACCTCGGCCGCTTTCTTCCGCCGGGCAAGCCTTTCTTTCGAATAGTATTCGGTGTAGCTCCCCATGGGGAAGAGAAGCATGAGGTCCCATTGGTCGCCTTGGGTGTGACGCCACCAGAGAGGACGTTCGTCTCCTGACGCATCATCTACCGCCATCCGGCTTTTATAGAGAGCGATCAGATCCAGAAGGTTTCCCGGCGCCGCCCGTACAAACGTGGTTTTATACAAATAGGTTAGCTTAGATGACGGCGGTTCTCCCGCTGCCAAGGCGGCCATGGACAAAAGGGCGAGGAGCATCAAGAACGCCAAGAACATCGACATTTTCTTCAAACGATCTCTCATAAGTCCTCCTTGAGTAGACTGGCAACGCTCAGCCGATTGCCCTATTATAATATCAGAATTGGGAAAAAGGATAAGAGACGATGGATTATGTTGTTAGACGAGCCAAGCTAATTGATTTAGGACAACTCGTTGAATTTACACTCTCAGAAGCCAACGAAGCAGAAGGAATCAGCAAGAATTGTGAAAAAGTCCGCAAGGGAATTCGGACCGCATTGGAAGATGAGTCAGTTGCCGTCTACTGGGTTATCCAAGACAGCCATAATGAACTGATTGGGAATGTCTCCGTCGTGAAAGAATGGAGCAACTGGAATGCGGGGTATTACTGGTGGATTCAGAGCATGTACATCAGACCTGAACATCGCGGGCGCGGACTCATGAAAAAACTTCTCCAAACAGTTAGAGAATCAGCCAGACAAGGGAAAGCGCTCGATTTGAGGCTCTACGTGCATAATAATAACGAGCGCGCCATAAAGGCCTACCTAAAATCCGGCTTTGTTGAGGCTGATTATCGGATCATGCGCATGGACATCTAGGATCAAGCAAAACGCAGTATCGGCACCCGGAGAGCGGCCGAGAATAAAGCGAGGTGTAATGAAATGGCAATACACGGATCGGCCGAGTCAATGTTGAAAGAATCTCTAAAAGAGTACCTTCATGCAGCTGAATATTGCATAAACTATAGAAAAGGTATTTCATGGCCGAGTGGCCAAGCAGGCGGGTGCCTTGGATATCCTGGAACTGCCCTAATGTTTTGTATTCTTGACACGATTGGCTCTTATCATAGAGGCCGGAAGGATTTCATGGTTCCCATCGACGGGAAAAATAGGGTGATCAATAACAAGTCGCATCACCACTTTTTCATGCTGAACAGCGAATATTATGAGCAATCACTAGAGGAAAATTCTATTAAAAAACTCTATGATAACTACCGCAACCTTCTGCTACACAACGCGACCTTGGCTGCAAATCACATCTTGTTCATGGGTGCGCCAAATGGTCCTCCATTCCCCATCTCCAAAAGCAGGCCGCATATCAATGTGACAGCATTTCTCGAGATTACTAAAGCAGCTGTCGCTCTATTCCTTAAGAATATCAATGAGGTTTTAAACAAGAGCAATCAGGTGAAAGTCATTGAAATGAAACGATAGTACATCCGGGAAGTGCTCTCGCGGATGGCTTATGCCATCGCGGGCATGACAGGAACAAGAGGAGGTACTCATGAGAAGATTTTGCACGTTAAGCGCCGCCGCACTAATGGTCGCGCTTGCGTCTTGTGCGCCGCAGCCCCTCGACCTTGAGGCCCAGCGGTCCGCGCTGATGCAGACGAGCCGTGATTGGGCGCAGGCTGCAGGCAGCGGAGATCTCGATCGCATCGTTGCCTATTGGGCAGACGATGCCATCGTCCTGCCTCCCGATCAACCGGCGGTGGTAGGGAAGGCCGCGATTCGAGACTATGTGGCCAAAAGCATGGAGATCCCGGGATTTAGCGTGACCTGGGAACCTGAGCAGGCCTCCGTCGCCGCAAACGGCGAGATGGGCTATCTTATCGAACGAAACCGTTTTACTTTTCCCGACTCCTCCGGGGCCACTCAGACACAGTTCGGCAAGGCGGTCACTGTGTGGCGAAAAGATGCTACTGGGGCGTGGAAGTGCGTCGTTGACACTTGGAACACCAACCCGACCGAAATCGTGCTGCCGCTCGGCAAATAGAGTCGGTTGGAATTTCGGGGGGCACTCTTTATCGCAATATGTCGCCTGCAAGGAGGCAGGGAACATGATCAGTCGAATTTGGCATGGTTGGACGACAGCCTCAAACGCCGATGCGTATGAGGCGCTGCTAAAGAGCGAAATCTTCCTGGGCATACAGAACCGTCGGATTGCTGGCTATCGGGGAATTCAACTCTTCCGCCGGGACCTTAAAGATGACGTCGAATTTGTTACCATCATGTGGTTTGATACCCTGGATGCTGTCCGGGCCTTTGCCGGTGAAGACTATGAAGCAGCGCTCGTTCCTCCCAAGGCAAGAGAGTTGCTTTCACGATTCGACACCCGTTCACAACACTACGAAGTGAGAGCTGAAATAAAGGCCTGATTCGGCCTTAAGTGGTTCCACGGAATGAGAAGAAAAGCCGCATCAACCGACGCTTCGCTCCGATTCAGGCGAAATAAACAGGAGAGGCCATGACGACCGCTATCAACCTCCACGAAAAGTTATCAAAATTTTCCGAGCATTGGTCGCCGAAGATCATCGCCCAGATGAACGACTGTCACTTCAAGCTCGTCAAGTTTCGGGGCGAATTTGTGTGGCATGACCATAAAGACACCGATGAGGTTTTTATCGTGTTGCATGGAGAGATGATCGTTCACTTTCGGAATTACGATGTACCTGTTAAGGATGGAGAGATGATCGTGATTCCGAAGTGTGTTCAACACAAGACGTCGGCAAAGAGTGAATGCCACACTATGCTGGTGGAAGCCGCCGGGACAGTGAACACCGGCGATGCTGGTGGAGACAAGACCGCTCCTGTCGACGATTGGATCTAGTTTTTCGGCTTATAATGGCATTAAGATGCATTGTGCCGGGAGGTAACGGACAATGAACCGTATTCATCGATGGCTGTGCCGCTCCAATCGTTGGCGCAAGAAGATCGGGCCGAGAATGTCTTGGGTCTTGGATGGCCTTGAACTCGGACAAGATCTTCTGGAGGTCGGGCCCGGGCCAGGTCTCACGACTGACCTGCTCAGACGCGACGCCCGCTACGTCACGGCCGTCGAAATCGATCCGGTTTTGGCCGAATCTCTCAGCCGCCGCCTACGAGGCAGCAATGTCACCGTCCTGCAAGGCGATGCGTCGTCAATGCCTTTCGAGGATGCAAAATTCTCGGCGGCTGTTTCATTTACCATGCTGCACCACGTGCCGTCCAGGGAGCTTCAAGACAAGATTCTTAGGGAAGTCTGCCGAGTGTTAAAGCCTGGAGGCGTTTTCGCCGGTTCGGATAGCTTGCCGAGCTTCAGCATGCGCCTCATCCACATTGGTGATACGATGGTCCTGGTCGATCCGAAGACATTTAGTTCGCGCCTGGAAGCCGCCGGCTTTAGGGACGTCTCCGTTGAACCAACCAATGAAGCCTTCCGATTTCGGGCGCGGCGCTCTGCTCAGTAGCCCGCTTGGGGGCAGAATTTCACCTGGTTACTGTGTAGTTTTCGGGTCTCAGTTATAAGGAAAAAGCCCCGGGCCTAGTACCATTTGGCAATGCTGAAGGTGTGCGAATGGCCGCTGGCGAAGGCTGTCACGATGCTCTCCGTGCCTCCGTTTTTGACGTTGGTCAGTTGCGCCTGAGTCATGGCAAAAGTATGGGAATGCCCGCTGTTTGTCGATGTTTCCCGGGATATCCCGGACGCGGGCGGGGTTTCAACCTCAGACTTGTTGATGGTTATTGTATGAGTGTGCCCTGAATCGCTCGACGAAGTGAACGTTTTTGAATCTCCGGTCGGCTCAGGACTGCTGTTGCTTTTGCACCGAGCTGCTACTAAAGCGCCGAGCCCAACAGAGAGCCCGAGAAGGCCCGTTTTCAGGAACTCTTTTCTGGTCATCCTGTTCTCCTGCCCACTATAAATTTCTATTCTTCCCAACTCCAGTCTAGCACCGGTATAACACTCTGTCAAAAGGTTGACACCCCTGACGTCCTGATTTATCATCCCTGACGAAAGCGCAACGTACAAATGGAGAAAGGAGAGCCGGATGAACTCTAAGGTGGTCGATGATCTCAAGAGCCGGCGGGAGTTCCTGCGCGCCGTGTTTCCCGCCGGGGCCTTATTGTGTTTCGGAGGACCGCTCCTGTCGTTTGCTCAAGAAAAAGACAAGGCCAAGCCGTCCGCCCAGCCTCTGGCGATGAAGCATAAGTTCCTCGTCGATGCCGACGCGACTTTCGAGGACATGTTCAACTTCGCCTACCGGGACAGCTTCATTCCGCTGATGCTGGTCCTGGCCCAGGCCGGCGGCCGCGAAAAGTTCGTCGAGATCCTGAAAAAAGCGTCCTCGGAGGCGGCTTCCCGCGGGATCCAAAACGCGGCCAAGTCTTTACCCAAGCGCGACCTGGCCGCCTTTGTCGAGCCGCTCAAGAATCCCGACCACTTCTGGAAGAATGTGCTGACATTCTCCGTCGTCGAGGACAGCCCGAAGGCGTTCGAAGTCAAGGTCACAGAATGCCTCTGGGCCAAGACCTTCCGCGGGATGAACGCCGCCGACATCGGGTTTGCTACGATCTGCTTTCCGGACTACGCCACGGCCGGCGCCTTCAACCCAAAATTGAAAATGATCCGGAGCAAGACCCTGATGCAGGGACACGACTGCTGCAACCACCGCTACGTAATGGAAGGCTGAGGGCCGTCAATAGCCGGGCGGATAGTTGACCTTATAGAGTGAGACGGTCGTATCCCAAAGGGGGAACTTCCGCACCAGCTTGAGCCGGGCGACGATGTCCGGGAAGCGCCGCTTGATCCAGCGGATCTCGCCCCCCCAGTATTTGTCCAGCGTTAAGAGGTGGGTCGGTCGCTGCTCGCGGAACGGGTCCCGGTCGTTGAACCAGCCCTCAAAAGCGGGAAAGAGCCTGAGCCGCGTTTCCAGGGCTAATCGCGGCGCTTCATTCCCCATGATCACAGAGTCCGGCGGCAGCTGCTGCAGAGTGCTGGAAATCGCCTGGATCTGGTAGACGGGCTTTCTATAAAATTGATTGCAATAGACGGTCAGCGAGGATAGCGCCAGCACGGCGAAGATAAAGACACGGGCGAACCTGTCGAAACCCGGGCTCGATTTCAACCACATCCAGAGGGCGGCCAGGATAGCCGAGTAGACGAGGAACCGGACAAAGGTTGTGTTGAAGGCGAAGAGGGCCGATGGGTATTTGACGAGCCCGATCCAGAACCGGTAGAAAAGGGGAGCCAGGGCCAGGAAAACCAAGAAGATCGGGAGGGCGTGGGTACGCATCCAATCGCGTTTCTCGACGGCCAAAGAAACGGCGAAGAAAAGGGCGGGGACGACGTTCAGATAATAGCGGAGCGGCTGGTAGTTGAGGATGGCCATCTGGAAGAAGGTCCCGGCCAGCCAGAGAACAATGAACATCTCTCGGAGATCGGGCGGCGGGTTCTTCTTCCAGAGGCGGACCAGAACCATGGCCGAGAAGAGGAGGCCGACGATAAAGACAAACGGGATGAGGCTCATGTAGCGGTGCATGTTGTTGCGGTAGATGTTGAAAAAGAGCTGGCCGATTGTCTCCGGCCAGGAGAGGTCCATCCAGCCGCTGCCGATCTTGCGGAAAGACGCAGCCAGGGGCAGGAAGACGGCGAAGAACCAGACGGCCAGCACGGCGAGTAGCCCGGCCAGGAACCTCAGCAGCTGAGACCACTTCTTTTCCCGCCCGGCCGCATAGAGCACAGCCAGGAAGGCGGTGAGGATAAAATACAGGAAGAGATACTTGGAGAGCGCGGCCATGGCGGCGCAGACCCCGACGACGGCCATAGCCCAGGGCCGGTCTTTGGTTCTGACGATGAAGTAAAAGCTGAGGATGAAGAACAAAGTGGAAAAATTCTCCAGCAGGCCGATGCGGTTATACATCGTCCAGTAGAAATCTACGGCGAACAGGGAGGCGAACCCGAGAGCATAGGATGCAGAGAGGTAGCGCCGGATGGCGAGGTAAAGGAAGGCTATGCCCAAGAGGCCGAACAGGACGTTGACCACCTTCATGGTGACGATGCTGAGGCCGAAAACCTTAAATCCCGCATAGTAGATGCCGGTCAGGACGCCGTTATACAGGACAGGGTTCCAGTCGTCGGTCATCCAGGTGTCGAACAGCACTTTGTTGCGGGCGTTGTGGCAGTACATGGCCTCGTCGAAGTAGATGCCGGCGCTGTTGGTCAGATGGACAAGAAGGGGGGGCGGATCGGCCTTGAGGTGCTGGAGACGAAGCCCGGCGGCCAGGGCCAGGATGAGCAGGAGGATGACGAGCGGCCAGAAGCGGCGGTATTGGTCTTTCAAGTTCGCGATTTTCCCCCTTATCATAGGAGATGCGACGGGTCGAGTCAATGTCTCGAGTCGTCTTGACAAAAACCCCCGTTACTGGCACACTCTTGGCGAAATCGGGATTACCGCAAAGAGAGTCGGGATATGATCCAGCGGAGCAACCTACGCTTTTCTCAAAGCCGCTCCAGCCTCTTCCTGCTCGGGCTCATCGGGACGGCCGTCTTTTCCTTCGGCCAGATCCACTTCACCGAGGTCAGCGCGCAATTCGATGTCCGGGGATACAGCTATTTCGGCGGGCACGGGATCTCCTGGGTGGACGTGAACAGGGATGGCCGGGTCGATATCTTCGTCAAGAACCAGGCGGCAGACGGCCTCCCCGCTGTCCCGGATATCCTCTACATCAACTACGGCAGCTATTTCGTCGATGAAGCAGGAACCCGGGGGGCGGCGGATGCTTACGCCTACGGAACGCACGGCGCCGTTTTCGTCGACCTGGACAGGGACCGGGATTTCGACCTCTTCGTTTCGACAACATACGGAGGGATTTCACCGGCCTACAACCATCTCTACCGGAACAACGGGAACGCCTTCTTCGAGGACATCACCTCCTCCATCGTTCCGGCGCAGACGACCGATCTGTCAACTCGCGGTGTCGCGGCGGCCGATTTCGATAAGGACGGAGACATCGACCTCTATTTCTCCAACCCGCTCCCCGATCCCGATCCGTTCAACCCTCTTCCCTCCCCGCCCCAGAGCCTGCCCAATTTCTACATCAACAACGGCGACGGAACATTCACTCCCGAATACCGAGGCATCGACTGGACCGGTTTCACCCAGGGAGTGACAACCGGGGATTACGACGGCGACGGGGACATCGACATCGCCCAGGCCATGTGGGGTCCGCCTTCGACGGTCTACCGGAACAACGGGACCGGGCATTTCCGGAACGTCGGCGGCCCGATCGGAATCTCGGTCAGCAACGGAGAATTCGACAACGGCATCGTCTGGGCGGACGTGGACAATGACGGCGACCTCGACCTGGCCATTGTGGGGACAGGCCGGATCGCCCTTTACAGGAATACGGCCAATCATTACTCCCGCTACCAGGTCATCCGCTGGACCCGGCCGATCGGCGGCTTCCACGTCAGCTTCGGGGATTTCGACAATGACACCGACCTCGACCTCTATCTCTCGGGCGAAAATGTCTACGAGAACGACGGTCAAGGGAATTTCACCGTCGTCCCGGAGACCGAGTCAGGACTCGAGGATTCCCTGACCATGGAGGACCCCCGCGGAGCCGCCCTGGCGGATTTCGACGGCGACGGCGACCTGGATATCTATGCGACCGATAAAAGAGGATACAACCGTCTTTTCCGCAACGACCTCGACAACTCCGACTGGATCGAGGCCGAGATCCTGAGCGATACCCGCGGACACATCGGGAGTATCGGCGCCAAGGTCGACCTTTATGTGGCCGGGCACGTCGGGGTGCCGACCTACTTAAAAGGACACCGGGAGATGACGGGCGAGTACGGCTACCTGGGACAGGACTCGCCGATCGCCCACTTCGGTGCTCGGGCGGCCGGAGGGGCCGAATATGATCTCAGGGTGACTTTCCCGGACGGGACGCAGCGGGTCTATGGCGGCCTCACTCCCGGTCAGAAAGTTCAGGTGGCCTCTATCTCTCCTCCCCTCAACCTCCGGGGCGAGAAGATCGAGAACAAAGCGCTCTTCTACCGCGAGACGCTGCTCGAGCTGACCTGGGAGCCGAACCCCTTGAACGACGACGTCCAGAATTACAGGCTCTATGAATTGAACCAGGGACAGAACCTACTGGCAGAGCTTCCCGCGAACCAGTTCTCCTATACGCTGAGGAACATGGACAAGACCATAGTCTACCGCTTCGCGGTCACGGCAGTGGACAGCCAGGGCTTGGAAAGCGAAGCGGCCACGACGATAGTCAACGGCGAAGCCCCAGTCGAACGATCCCAGCGCCGGGGGCTCAACAGGACTCTGAAAGGGCGGTTATGAAGAAAATCATCCTCCCCCTGTCTCTCGCGCTCTTGTGTTCCGCGGCTGCCTGGGCGCAACCTCAGACTCGGATCAAGCTCCTTCCGGACGAAGAGAGGTATTTCACGGTCGGATTGCTGGGAGGTTTTTATTTTCTCCAGGACCAGGTCTTCCAGGAGCTCTACGGAAAAAGCGCCCCATTCTTTGGGGCAGAGATGACTCTGCGCTTCCCGATCCGGGAACCCCACGGCATGGATATCGCGGCAGGCGGACGGACGCTCACCAAGAAGGGCCTGACTTCATATACTGAAGAGGACCTCAGCCTTCGACTCACCAACCTTTCTCTTTCGCTGCGCTATTCCTACGATACCGGCCGATTCGCCCTTTTCCTCGGCCCCGGGATTGAGTACGTCACTTACAAAGAAACCTACGCCGAAACGTTCCCCATCGATTCGACGAACGGGAGCCAGACCGGCCTTCATCTCACCGCCGGAGGCTATGTCCACGTGACCTCAGGGCTTTCCCTCAAGGGCTACTTCAAGTACTGCCGGATTGAGACCGACAAGCCGGGGTTCCGGATTAACCTGGGCGGGACTGAGTGGGGACTGGGAATCCTGTACCGGTTTTATTTCTAGCGCCGGCCGGTCAGCGAATAGGAGAGGAAGCGCATCTCCCGGAGCCCGAGCGAAACCCGGGCCCGGACCTCGATAACGTCGCCGCGGGCGTTGGTCCGCTGGAAAGGGACGACGATATCCGCCTTCAGCTCGACCGGCGGCACGGGTTCGACCTCGTCTTTTTTCTTCAGCGCCTTGATGGCCTCAAGGATAGCTGCCGGGATGGCCATGATTGGAATGGAGTTGGGGATCTTCGGGTCGTTCTGGTAGCCTGGACCGAAGGGATCGTACTTGCCGGAAGGGGGTGGGACTTCGATCCCCAGGTCCCGGGTCGAGATCACGGTCTTGCGGCTCGAGGCGAGGAGCTCCTGCCCAAAGAACATTTCCAGGATGAACTTGTCGTTGCTGGGTCCGCCTGTCGGGCTCCCCAGAATGCCCTGGAGATCCATCTGAACCCCGATGACGAGCTCGCGGCGGACGACGAGGTCTCCAGCTTTGAATTCCAGGACGTAAGGGAATGCTCCAGGTTCGCGGAAAAGTTTTTTGGCCTGAAGGGTGACCGAGTTAAATCCGCGATGGAACTGTCCCCCCTTGAGGATGTTATCACCATCCGTCAGTTTATAGTAGACGTCGCTCGCCATCTCGATGCCGAGGAGGACTGACTCGGGAGGGTTGGCTGCAGGGGACGTCTGGGCGGGACCGCCCGGTGACACAAACCCGATCTTGAGCACCCAGGGATAGCGCAGCTGCCATTCTCTGAGGTACCGGAGCACGCTGTTCCGGGCGGCCAGGGGGAGGAAGTGATACCCTAGGCCTATGGCGCCGTACTTCTCGAAGTATTCCCCCAGTCTCTGGTACTCGTTCTTCTTGTCGCCGAGCTGTCCATGCAGGTAGGCCAGCATTCCGCAGGCCACGGGCTTGTCCTCGTCTGTCAGTGAGTCGATCTGCCTGTTGAGGAAATCGACGGCCCCTTTGTAATCGCCCGTCTTTTCTTCGCCGAAGTAGTTGGCGAGTTCGGTCCGCCAGTCGGCTGCCGGTTGGGCAGGGCCGAGGGCGGCCAGGAGCACGAGGCAGGCGATTTTTTTCATCATTCTACGGAAAAGACGAAAGCGATCTCGAGGCTGGCGGCGGGAAAGTCGTCCGGCAGAGGGGGAAGCGGCGAGCTCAACTCGATGGCGAAGCGCGCCGCCTGGTCGAAGGCCCGGTCCTCAGAAGAAGCGAGGACTTCCATGGTCGAGACCTGGCCGTCCTTTTGGATGACGATGACGATCTCGACCGCTGCGTCCGGGTTTGCCGGCCGTGTAGGCGGGATTTCCCAGTTCTTCTGGATGACCTCCACGACCTTGCTGGCCCAGGGCGCGAGGTTGTATCTCTTGACAGAGGCGGATGTGGTCATCCGGCCCCGGAGATCCCCCCGGACGCGCTTCCCGCCGATCGAGCTGCTGCGGTATGACCATCGCCCGCCCGTCGAGCTGCCGGAAAGATACTTGCGCCAGTCCACGTCTTTGGGCGGCGCCGGCGCTCGGGTCAGAGCATCGGTCGTGCGCTTTCTGCGGTCCGGGATGGGCAGCCGGAGCCTGTCTGCAGAGGCGATCCCCGGCTTTTCCGGCGGAGTCTGGTCCAGCCGGAATCCCGCTGTGAACTTTGGCTCAAAGGCTTCAATGGCCGCAGCCTCCCGAGGTTCCTCCAAGGTGGGAATCTGCTGGGGTTGAACTCCCGCTGCGCGGGGGAGCGTCCGGATGGACAGGAACTCGGGGAAGCCTTCGATCACCGCCGGCAGGTTGGCCGGGTTGCGTGCCCTCTTGGGTAATTCAAGGGGAGGCGGCGGAACGATGACGACCGGGGTGACCTGCTCTTTGAACTCGATGATCCGGACGGAGACGAAATGGGCGGCCAAAAGGTAAAGAACGCCGGCGTGGACGAGGACGGAGACGAGCAGACTGAAGCCGTGATTGAAGATCTCCGGCCTGTTCCTGAAAATGCTCGACTTCATCGCTCAATTATAATACACATCTCTTCTATATAGAAACCGAGCCGGGCAGAGAACGTTGCATCCCGCCGCTCGCCCGTAATTCCCTTCTTTTAAAGGGACTGGCCCAGTCCGAAATCCATGATCTTGGGGTTGCCCCGGCGGTCGAAGATGATGTTCCGGGTCTTGCGCTTGTGGACTCAGTCCCTCAGCGGATATAGCCCAGGGCTTTCAGCCTCTCGATCTCCTCCTTGGAGAGATTCGGTTTTTCCTGGGCGTCTTTGGGGCTCCGAAGGTATCCGTGGCGGTTGAAGAATTCGAGATATTTTTCTTCCATCAGCGCCTGCAGGTCTTTTTGCTTCGAAGCCATATTGGTTTTCTCTTCAGGGTCCTTGATGAGGTCGAAGAAATAGTCTTTCTCCAGGCCCAGTTCTTCGGCGAGCTGATCGTCCACCTTCACCAGATGATATCTTTCCTGGACGACCGAAAATGTATCGACAAGCCCCGGGATGAAGAGCAACCTGTCCTTGGACCTGATGAACATGTTTTTCCCTTGGATCTCGTAGGGGGGGACAAGGCCGACCTTTTCAAGAACAGTGGGGTAGATATCCATCAGGCTGACGGGCTGTTTAATCCTCCGGCTTTTTTCCCCAGGGACGAACATGATCAGGGGCACCCTGGTGCTCGAGCTGAACGTCAGCGGGCCATGATCGAAAAAGAGGTTATGTTCCCCCAGTTCTTCGCCGTGGTCGGCAGTAAGGATGAAAATAGTGTTCTCCTGGTGGGCATGCTCGAAAAAAGCGTCGCTGATTTTCTTGATCTCCGTATCGATGTACTTAATCGTGCCATCATAGAGAGAGATAACGTATCCTTCATCAGGGTCCGGGGCCGTCATCCAGTCCTCGATGTTGACGAGAATCTTCTTCTCGATATCTCTGATCTTTCTTCCGGGAGGCCTGGCTTCAACAAACTCGTCAGGTGGCCGATAGGGGGTATGGGTTTCGATATAGTGAGCCCACAGGAAAAAGGGTCTTTTCTTATTGTTCTCGAGAAAGTCCAAGATCGTCCGGGTAATGTAAGGGGTTGACGCTTCTTTGCCTTTTCGTTTGTTCCAAACACCGATGTATTCATCGAAGCCCTGGCTGAAGCCGAATTTCGGGGAGAGGTTGGAGTTGTCCACTATGGCGATGTTGAAATACCCTCTCATTTTCAGGGCTTCCGCCAGAGTGATGAACTCCGCCTTCAAGAGGTCTGCGTTCGGCCCCGTCTTGTGGACAAACGGATGGAGACCCGTCATCAGGGAGGCAAAGGAGGCCGAGGTCTTGGGGAGGGCACAGAAAGCGTACTCGAAGACGACGGATTTCTTGGCGAGGTCATCTATATAGGGGGAGGTCGGGTATGGATAGCCGTAACAGGACAGATGGTCGGCGCGTAGGGCATCGATGGTGATGAGGATGATGTTGGGCAACGCGGCTCCGCCCTTTTTCAGCGGCGAGCAGGCGGCGAGGAGAGCCAAGCCGAGCAGGAGCAGAGGCTGACGGGCGATCCTCTTCTTCATACGGTTCTATTAACACCGCAAGGAATAGGTGTCAACAGGATGGAAACACAAGGCGCGGCCGGAGTTCACTCGTCGACCGGCCCGGCACACGGGCCTTCGACTTCGTCATCACGGAGAGCCAAAACCAAGTAGATGCAGCCATTGAGCACACGGAGGCCTTTATCCATGAAAATGGAAGCATCCTGGACGAAGGCTAGAAAGCGGTAGGGCGCCCCTTGGTCATTCTTTTTCAGGAAGTAGACTTTATAGCCCTGAATCCTGGCCGGGTCAAAGATCTTGGGATTATGTTTCCAGAAGAGCAGGCTTCCGACGGGCCCCGCGATGGCCCGGGGAGGTCTATTCGGCAGGCGCAGTGTCTTTTCCGAGCGGCCGCCGGAGGCGTCGTTGGAGCGATACTTGTCCCGGAGCTCGACGCCGGAAGGAGGGAACGGGAAGTTCCTGATTTCTTCGAACCATTTTTCCGCCATAAACTGGTAGCCCTTCTCGCTCGGGTGCTTGCGGTCGTTGGAGAGGAGCGACAGCAAACCGCCGTCCTCAGCGGGGTAGTCCAGGAACAGCTTATCCATATCTATGAATGACACGTGCAGTTCGGCCTGGAGCTCTCGGATCTGATCGTTCAGATAGTATTGACGGGCGCGGACCTGAGGGTCCGGCCAGGCCCAGTCCCGGCGGGGGACGATCGTGGTTACGGTCGGAAACGCGCCGGCGGCCCGGGCTTTTCGGACCATCTCCCTGATACTGAATACGGACGTGTCGATCGACACGGGTTTGTTGATGACGTCGTTAGTCCCCTCCATGATCAGGATGTACCTGGCTGTGTGCGAGCCGAGGACGGTGGTGATTCGGACAACCCCCATGAGCGTGTTTTCACCGCCGAGGCCCTCGTTGATCATTTCGGTGGGGCCGAAATTCTGATCCAGGATCCGATCCAGGCGAGGCGGGTATCCGAGCTCGGGCGTCGGGAGCCTGTCGATATATCCGTAGGTGATGCTGTCCCCGAACCCGATGTAAGCGTTTTCGTCCCGGTCGGGGTTAAAGACCAAAGGCGGCTGTGGAGTTGACGCATCGGTTCGCTTGAGCGGGGCCACGGGTTCCGATGTCACCTTCCCTGTTTCCAGGCCGGCCGCTGATTTCCAGATGATGACGGTCTCCCCCTCGATCGAGGCTATCCTGGGGAGGATAAGCCCGCGAACAGGGGGAGAGACCGGCGTCTCCCGGCCAAATGAACTCCCATCGCAGCGTGCGGCGAGAACCCGATTCCCTTCTATCGACGGCCGCATCCAGGTCACGACCGGGAAGTCATTCCGTCCGATTCCCAGCGCCGGGAACAGGTCATTCTCTTCGTTTCTCGTCAGCTGGATCGCGGCTGACCAGCCCTTGCCGCTCCAGCGGGAGAGATAGATCTCGTAGTCCTGGCCGTCGTAGGCCGACCAGGCCAGCCAGATGGAGCCCTTCGCGGATCTCACGACGTCGGGATTCACCGCCGGGACGGACGACTCCAGGAGGACCTCGCTCTCCGGCGACCA
>Ga0299915_10002090_pt1 | contig 14601 bp, 11 predicted proteins | sample RVTome_13_FD_200263 | JGI IMG/M metagenome (GOLD analysis project Ga0299915, IMG submission 200263) | Soil microbial communities from uranium-contaminated site in the Upper Colorado River Basin, Wyoming, United States - RVT92D227 (version 2) ... | reverse complement strand
GATGTACATAGAAAAGGTATAACCGAAATTACAAAAAATGATATTGAAAATGCAAAGAAAGAGGGTAAAACTTGGAAACTAATTGGTAGCGCTGAAATTCAACCAGACGGTTTTGTAAAAGCAAAGGTTTGGCCTGAGAAATTACCATTAAGTGATCCGCTAGCTGGAGTAGGTGGGGCTACAAATGCATTAACTTATTATACTGATGAACTGGGTGCTGTAACAATTGTTGGACCTGGTGCGGGTAGGCGAGAAACAGGTTTTGCATTATTAATTGATTTATTAGAAATAAATAGGAAAAATGTCAAGTAGTGATTTTATGGTTGGTGGATATACAGGAAATATACTAAGTATTGACTTAAATACACAGACTACAAAGTTTGAAAAAACAGACTTAGAAGATGCCAAAAATTTTATTGGTGCTAAAGGACTTGGAGCAAAAATTTTATTTGATAGACTACCAAAAAAAACAGATCCACTTTCCCCAAAAAATATTTTAATGTTCACAACAGGCCCTATTACAGGTACATCGGCTCAAACCTCAGGTCGAGGTACAGTAGTTACAAAATCTCCCCAAACAGGACTTTTTTTAGATTCTCATTTTGGAGGTTTTTTTGCAGCTGAGATGAAAAAAGCAGGTTGGGATATAATAGTTGTAAATAGTAGAGCAGACAAACCAGTTTATTTAGTAATTAAAAACGATACAATAGAGTTTAAGGATGCAAGTAATTTCTGGGGTAAAGAATGCTTAGAAACACATAACTTGCTACAAAATAAAGAAGGGAAAGTTAAAACCGCGGTAATTGGACCGGCTGGTGAAAATCTTGTGAAGTTTTCTGCAATTACTTTTGATGGTCATCGTCATGCAGGTAGGGGTGGATCTGGTGCTGTGATGGGCTCAAAAAATCTAAAAGCTATAGTAATTTCTGGTGATAAAAAAATACCTTTACATGATCCAGATGGTTTTGCTAATAAATCAAAAGAAGTTTTAAAACGTATTCAGGAAAACTCATTTGTTCCAATAAGAAGAGAGTTTGGTACACCTTATTGGGTTAAAATAATTAATGACGAGGGTTTCATTCCCACAAGAAACTATAGTGAAGGGGAATTTGAATATGGAAAAGAAATCGATGCTGATGCTATGCAAAAAAGAATTGTTGATACAGGGGGCGCATGTTTTAACTGCGTTATTGCCTGTTGGAATAAATCTTCAATAAAAACTGGTTTGCATAAAGGTGTTTCACTCGTTGGACCTGAATATGAAACTATTGCACTAATGGGATCTAATTTAGGATTGAAAAGTATTGAGGATATTGCTTATCTAAATAGTAGATGCAATGAATTAGGTATGGACACTATATCTTTGGGCGGAGTACTAGGTTTTGCAATTGAAGCATATGAAAAAGGTGCCATTACAAAAAAAGATTTAAATAATAATGAAATAGGTTGGGGTAAAACAGAAGAGCTAGCAAAACTCATTGAAGATATTGCTAATAGAAATGGAAAAATACCAAGTCTTTTAGCCGAAGGTGTAAAGATTGCATCAGAAAAAATTGGAAAAGGCACAAAAGATTTTGCAGTACAAATAAAAGGTTTAGAAATTCCTGGTTACGACCCACGGGGTACTTTTGGTATGGCGATAGCTTATGCAACTTCAGATAGAGGTGCATGTCATCAACGAGCTTGGACCGTTAGAGCTGAATTGCAGGATCCAAATCTTCAAAGATTCTCTTTTAAAAATAAAGCAAAAATTGTAAAAGATGTTCAGGATAGTATCGCATCGTTTTTTTCACTAGTTTTTTGTGATTTTGCACCAATTTCAATAGAGCATTGCGTGGAACTTTGGAATCTAGCAACAGGATTTAATCACACAACTGATACTTACTTAAAAGCAGGCGAACGAATATGGAATTTAATTAGACTCTTTAATTTAAGAGAGGGTATGGATCCAGCTGATGATAATTTACCAATTAGATTTACTAAAGAGTCTTTTACAAAAGGTCATGCAAAAGATGTTTTTATAAAAAAAGAGGATTTTGAAGAAAGTTTAAAAGAATATTACACCTTTCGTGGCTGGACCCAAAGTGGTATACCAACCTCAAGTAAATTAAAAGAATTAGGTTTATCTAAATATGAAATAATTAGTTAAAAATCGGAGATGATATTATGCCAGAATTAAGTTATGGAGCACATAGAATTTATGGAGAAGCCGCTTTTGAGGTGCTAGCAAAAGCTCAGGAACTTGAGCGAGAAGGTAAAAGTATTTTACATTTTGAAATAGGCGAACCTGATATGGAGACTCCTGAGAATATTGCTCAAGCCGGAATACAAGCAATACAGAATAAAAAAACACACTATACTCCATCAATAGGTATAATTGAGTTAAGAAGAGCTGTGCAAGATGAAATTGAAGTAACAAGAGGTTATAAACCAGATTTAAAACAAATTGTTATTACTCCAGGTTTAAAGCCGGGTATATTTTTTTCTATGCTTGCAACCGTTAATCCTGGTGATGAAGTTATTTATCCTGATCCAGGATATCCAACATATGGATCGGTTTCTTCTTTTTTAGGTGCAAAGGGTATAATGGTTCCTCTGCTTGAAGAAAACGAGTTTAGAATGGATCCAAATGATGTAAAAGAAAGAATTACCAGAAAAACAAAACTAATAATAGTAAACTCTCCTCAGAATCCGACAGGTTCAGTTATGACTGAAACAGAACTTGAGGAAATAGCTGAAATAGCTATAAAAAATGATGTTTTTGTTCTTTCAGATGAGATATATTCAAAAATGATTTATCAAACAAAACATTTTACTCCAACTGCTAAAGATAAAGCTAAAGAAAGAACCATTTTACTTGATGGTTTTTCAAAATATTATGCAATGACTGGTTGGAGACTGGGTTATATCGTATGTCCAGTTGAGATGGCTGAAAGAATTCAGGATTTTCTTGTCAGTGCCATTTCATGTACTGCAGCATTTACACAATGGGCAGGGGTTGAAGCACTAAAAGGGGATCAAAGTTTTATTCCAGAAATGATGGTAAGATTCAAAGAAAAAAGAGACAAGATAGTTAGTGGTTTAAATACAATTCCTGGTTTTAATTGTTTAACACCAAATGGGGCATTCTATGCATTTCCTAATATAATAGACACAGGTATGACTTCAGAAGAATGTGCAGATTATATACTACAAAATGCAGGTGTTGCTTGCCTGCCAGGAACGGCGTTCGGTCCATATGGCGAAGGATACCTTAGGTTTTCTTATGCATCTTCATTAGATACTATCACTCAGGCAATAGAAAGAATTAAAAAAGCATTTAAATAAATAGAATGAAATTTTATTTGCTTTAATTTTTATCTAAACAAACTTTTCAACCAAGTCCGCAATATCAGTTGGAAACTTTGCAAGTTTAACATCAGCTTTCTCAAATGCTTTTATTTTTGATTCAGCAGTTCCTTTTCCTCTAGCAATTATTGCACCAGCATGACCCATACGTTTACCAGGTGGAGCAGTTCTTCCAGCAATAAAAGCAAATACAGGTTTACTAATATGCTTCGTTATATGTTCAGCAGCATCTTCTTCAGCAGTTCCACCAATCTCACCAACTAAAACAATCGCCTTGGTTTCCTTATCTTTTTCAAATGCATCTAATGCTTCAATAAAAGAAGTTCCAATAATAGGATCACCGCCAAGTCCAACACAAGTGCTCTGACCTATATCTCGTTCACTTAAGGAATTCACAATTTCATACGTTAGTGTTCCTGAGCGACTTGCTACACCAACATGTCCTTTTAAAAAAATACCACTGGGTAATATCCCAACTTTGGCTTTGTTCCCTGGGCTCGCAATTCCAGGACAGTTCGGACCAATCAAAACCGCACCCTTATATTTCGTGTAATGGACGAACTCCATTGCATCATGAAATGGAATATTCTCAGTAATAACAACCACAGTTTGTATTCCTGCATCAAGTGCTTCAAATACGGCATCTTTTGCAAATCGAGCAGGTACCAATACCAGTGTCGTGTTTGCTTGGGTTTCTGTAACTGCGTCTCTTGCACTGTTAAAAACAGGAACACCGTACACTGTTTCACCGCTTTTTCCAGGAGTCACTCCTGCTACTACCCGTGTACCAAAATGAATCATTTCTCCTATATGAAATTGCCCTTGATGACCGGTTGCTCCTTGAACCATGACTTTTGTTTTCTTATCAACAAAGATTGGCATGTGCTATTCACCTCCCCGCCATTTCAGATGATTTCTTCGCAGCATCCTGTAAACTTTCTGCTGTAAAAAGTCCAGCATCCTTTAGGATATCCTTTGCAACTCCTTCATTACATCCCTTAATCCGTGTAATGATAGGACAATCAATACCTTCACTTGAAATTACCGCGCTGACCCCTTTTGCTACCGTGTCACATTTTGTAATTCCACCAAATAAGTTCAATAAGATTACTTTTGGTTTTGCTTTCTTCATTAATTGAAAAGCTTGTTTGACTTTCTCAGGATCATCTGTACCTCCAAGATCTAAAAATACACCTGCTTTTCCTTCATAATGGGTGAGTGCATCAAGCGTCGCCATTGTTAATCCAGCACCATTTGCAATGACGCCGATGTTGCCTTCAAGTTGAATGAATACGATACCTTTTTCTTTTGCTTCTTTTTCTAGTGAAGTGAGTTCCTCGTTTTCAGCGATAATATCTGAATGACGATATAATGCATCATCGTTAATGATTACTTTGGAATCCAATGCAAAAATTTTTCCTTCATTAGATATAATAAGTGGATTGATTTCAACAAGCTCACAATCATAATTTCTAAAGAGTTTGTATATATTTGAAATAACTTGTCCAAGCTCTTTTTCTTCGTCTTTACCAAGTTTGAGTTTTGAGAGAATATTTTTTATATGAAATGGTTGGATTCCAATAAACGGATGGATCCATTCCTTGAAAATAAGATTATCGGAGACACTTTCAATATCCATGCCGCCCTCTCCACTCATCATGAGCAGAGGCATTCTTTTGGAGCGATCCAAAGTGATGCTTAGATATAATTCTTTTTTTATCCTGACCTTTTCTTCGACAAGAACCTTTTTTACGGGAAATCCTTTAATAGACATTTGGAGGATTTGAGACAATTTTTCTTTTGCATCATTTATGTTTTCACCAGTTTTTATCCCACCTGCTTTTCCTCTTCCTCCAATTAGAACCTGAGCTTTTAAAATACATGGAAAAACGAAATCAGATAGTTCGCTTTCCTTTTCAACTATCTTTCCCTTTGGAACTGAGATGCTATATTTTTCAAATAACTGCTTCCCCTGATATTCAAAAAGTTTCATGGTTCACGACATATAAATTCCTGTATATAATATCTTTTTAAATTAGTAAAGTACAGCCCAATATCTTCCTTGTTATAGGGGCAAACTTAAAATCCTTCATAAAAACCAATGTATTCAAACCATACGTTCGTATCACAGGGTCTTTGGTAACCCATTTATTCTCCTTTAAAACCTGCATAATTCTCGTTCTTTCCTGTTTATATTCATCATAATCACTATGGACCATAAGAATTACTGTTTCAAACATCCTACTTGCCATAAAAATAGTCGCATCACTCATCAATGCTATTGCTTCATTTCTCTCTATATCTGGTGGATTCCGAGGATCAAATTTAATGTGGATAAACGTTAAAATCTCAAAACCGAGTTTTTTCAAATTAGGTAAATTAATTTTCCTCATTAAATTTTTTTGTTCAAAACTTCGTCGTAATCTCGAAATAGTATGACGTGAAACACCAAGTTCCCGTCCTATATCATTATCAGATAATTCAGGATATTTTACCAACATATAATATACGTTTTTTTCAGTTTCATTAAAAATCACATTTTCCTTGTTTCTAGCACCATACTCTTTCACTTCTTTATCTGTTTCTACATCTAACTCGAAACTACTCCCAAGTAATGAAGCGAAATCAAAAAAACGATAAATCTTACTGATTTCAAAAGGAAATACCACCATATTCGGATAATCATCTTCTAAAATACCTCGTCCACCAAAAGCTTGTGTTCTAATATCATTAATTTTTCCAATCGTACCATAATTTTCTGCAAGACTGAGGGAAAAACCTTTGTCCTGTTCACCGATAGATAAAAATAATTCATCGAACACGGTAATAGAGCTCTCTGTGATGCTAATTCTTTCATCAAGGGAGACTAAAGGGCTAAAATTTAAATAAATGACAACTAACATTGTACATCCCATGTTCTGAAGTCTGGGTATTATAAGGGTTCGATAGTATTCATTTTCTCGTAACCGATGTCGGATTGCAGTACATGTGGAATGTTTTAACTCTAGTATTTCTGAAAGTTGTTTGTCTGTCAACAGGGGATATTTAACCATTCCATATAGCATGAGTTTTTCTTTTTTTGTCAAAGCAAATTTTTCCATTATTTTATTAATATGTTTTATTAATATTTAATTTTTTCTCAATTTCATAAAAATTTAGATATATTTTATAAAAAAGAGCAAAAAAATCAATCTTTTTAAATTAAAATATAATATTCATTATTTTATTTATTTTTTTGAGAATTTTATACAAAAAGTTTATATTATGAATGTTTCATATGAAATTGTCTTAATTTGGGAGGTTCCGTCTTGTTAAAGGCATCGATAAAAAGCGCCATCCACATAAATAAGGCAATTAACACTTATTTTCTTATATATTTTTTAGTAACAATAAAAACTAAATATTTTTACTTTAAGAGGGCAAACCTATGAATAAAAAAAGCCAAGTCCTAGTAGAAAAATCGGAAAAAAATGAATTAGAAACGGTAGAAGTATTCATTATGGGAAAAAGCTATCGAGTTCCTGCAGGAATAACGATAATGAAAGCGATTGAATACGCTGGATATAAGTTTATCAGAGGTTGTGGTTGCAGAGCAGGTTTCTGTGGAGCATGTTCCACAGTTTATCGCATGGAAAATGAGCAGAAACTAGGTTTTGCGCTCGCCTGCCAGAAACTCGTTGAAGAGAGGATGTACCTTGCTCAACTCCCATTTGTACCAGCATGGAAGGCAGAGTACAATATTGAGGAACTTGAACCATTAGAGAGCACATTATTAACGATTTATCCTGAAATTGCACGTTGTGTCTCTTGCAACACCTGCACCAAATCATGTCCTCAGGATGTCGATGTGATGAAATATATTCAAATGGCAATCAGAGGAGATATCAATAGATGCGCTGAGATTTCCTTTGACTGCATTCAATGTGGATTGTGTGTGATGAGATGTCCAGCAGATATTAAACATTATCATGTTTCACAACTCGCACGAAGATTGCGTGGAAAATATTTGGATAAACGGTCTGAGAATCTCAAGAAACGTCTTCAAGAAATTGAGAGTAGAAAATATGATGATGAGATTGAGAAACTGATGAAAAAAGGCAAGAAAGAGATAGTTGTGATCTATAGCAACAGGACGATCGAAGCTGAAGGGCACCTCGACGTGACAGCAAAGGAGGAATGATAGAATGATGATGGACGGCTATCCTATCTACATGATGGAGTCTATTAAACTAGTCGAAGAAAAACGAGAGAAAAACATGTCAGCTTCAATCAAACCTATGAATATGGAAGAACGAGATAAAATACTCCGGGAATATCATCCAGATTATATGAAAAATACAAAGAGAACTTTGAAAATTGGTGTTGACAAGGGCCAACTAATATACAATGGTATTGTAGATTTACTCGAAGCGAAATCAGTGCTCAACCCAAAAGATGTTGATTTAACCAAGATAGATTACGATGTTGACATCCTTATCATTGGAGGAGGTGGTGCAGGAACTGTAGCTGCGCTCTTTGCCTATGAATCCAGTGTTCCAAAAGATAAAATATTGATTGTGACAAAGCTTCGTCATGGTGATGCAAACTCCATGATGGCACAGGGAGGTATACAAGCCGCAGATAGACCGAATGATAACCCAGCCTTGCACTATCTGGACATTTATGGCGGAGGACATTTTACCAATAAACCAGATCTTGTACGTGTACTTGCGTTAGATGCTCCAAAGATTATCAGTTGGCATGAAGACCTTGGAGTAATGTATGACCGTCAGGAAGATGGTGAATTTCAAGAACTCTCAGGAGGTGGAACCTGTAGAAATCGTATGCACAGCGCTAAAGATTACACTGGCATGGAGTTATTACGAGTTATAAGAGATACATCAAGAAACCTTCAAATCCCTGTACTGGAATTTTGTCCGATTATTGAATTACTCATGGATGACAAAGGACAGGTAGCTGGTGGCATTGCTTTTAACATAGAAACATATGAATACTATATTATTAGAGCAAAAGCCACAATTTTAGCGACAGGCGGAAGTGGTCGACTGCATTTGGCAAATTACCCAACAACGAATCATTATGGGGCTACGGGTGATGGACTTGTTATGGCGTATCACGTAGGAGCGAATCTTCTTGATCTAGACACCATACAGATCCATCCAACAGGAGACGCATATCCGGAACCATTGGTTGGAGTTCTATCAACAGAAAAGATCCGAGGGCTTGGCGCACGACCTATCAATAAAGATGGAGATACATTTGTATTTCCTCTCGAGCCTCGTGACGTGGAATCTGCATCGTTTATTCATGAATGCAAACAGGGAAAAGGTATAGTTACGCCGACAGGGATGCCAGGGGTATGGCTTGATTCACCTATGATCGACATTATCCATGGAAGTGGGACAATAGAAAAGAAATTAGCTGGTGAGGTCCGGAAATTCAAACGATTTGGTATTGACATGACAAAACACCCAATCTTAGTCTACCCAACCTTACACTACCAGAATGGCGGGGTTGAGATTAACGAAAGAACCGAAACCAAGATACCGGGATTGTTCGCTGCAGGTGAAGTGACCGGTGGTGTTCATGGAAAAAACAGACTAATGGGAAACTCTCTTCTTGACTACAATGTATTTGGCAGAAGAGCAGGCATCTACGCCGCTGATTACGTGAAAAAAGCGAAGATCGGAAAACTTACATTGAATCATATTGACAGTTATAATAAAGAACTTGAGAAGGCGCACATTCAATCAATGAAAACAGCTCCAATACTCCTCCCAGAGTACCGGGGAGAAATGGCGATTTCTCGAGCTTTAGACATTTTCTGAAAAGAGGAAAGATTATGAAAAATGATGAAATGCTGAAACAGAAAAAAAAAGGGAGGGTATGTAACTTATGATCGTTATTACTGATGATTGGTGTAAGGGATGCGGTATTTGTATAGAAAGATGTCCTCTTGATGCATTAGAAGAATCTGAGAAATTAAATCGACGAGGTGTTCATCCACCTCAACTAAAAGCGAACAATAAATGTAACTATTGCCGACTCTGTGAACTACTCTGCCCAGATCTCGCTATCACGGTTCTACCTGATAAAGATATGAAAGAAGAGAGTAAAAAACAACCTAAACAACCTATTCTTAGACCCGTTGGAGGAAGAATAAAATGAAGTATATACGAGATCCAAAGCGAATAAGAGAGGTACTTGGTGCAAAAGTACAATTTCTCCAGGGAGATATGGCCTGCGTTTACGGTGGTCTCCTCGCAGGTTGCTCATTCTTTGCAGGATACCCAATTACACCTGCATCAGAAGTTGCTGAGGGAATGGCACGTCTTCTTCCCCGAGTCGGAGGCGCATATATTCAAATGGAAGATGAGATTGGGAGTATGGCTGCTATCATTGGAGCAGCATGGGCTGGAGCTAAATCCATGACCGCTACATCTGGACCCGGGTTCTCTCTTATGATGGAGAACTACGGGTACGCTGTCATGACAGAGACACCTTGTATCATTATCAACGTGCAACGAACCGGTCCCTCCACTGGTCAGCCAACCTTGGGTGCTCAAGGAGATATGATGCAGGTACGTTGGGGAACCCATGGAGACATTGAAGCAATCGCACTCGCCCCCAGTAGCGTGCAAGAATGTTTAGATTTTACAATCGAAGCAGTCAATCTTTCTGAAAAATTTCGGAATCCAGTATGTGTAATGACCGACGGCGAAATCGGTCATCTACGGGAACGCGTTATCATCCCTGATGAGAAAAATCTTAAACTCATCGATCGAACTCCTGCAACGATTGATAAAAAGAAATTTATCCCTTTTACACACTCACAGACACGTGAGAGTAAGGTTCCAGATTTCCCCACCTTTGGTACGGGGTATCACACCTATGTTACTGGACTCACCCATAATAAGAAAGGATTCCCAGCGACAGATAAACAGAAAGACCATGAAGAACTCATAGAAAGAATTATTACAAAAATCTCTGATGAACGAAAAAAATTCACCATGATAGAACGGATGAACTTAGATGATGCAAAAATCGCTTTTGTCACCTATGGAGCAACCGCTCGACCTGCAGAGACTGCAATGGAGATAGCCCGTGAGAAAGGGATAAAAGTCGGAATTCTTCGTTTACAGCTTGTCTGGCCGTTTCCAAAAGAAACTATTGAAGAGCTTGCAAGTCAGGTGAAAAAGATCATAGTACCAGAAATGAACCTTGGACAGATCGTTCACCCTGTGAGAGAATATTGCGCTGGGCAATGCGAGGTTGTTTCCGCACCTAAAATCGGTGGTGAAATGCATCTTCCTATAGAATTAATAAAATATCTGGAGGAATGAGTTATGGTAATCGTAAAAACAGCTGAAGAGTTAAATAAAAAATACCTCCGTGATGGGATGTGGCCGACCATTTTCTGTAACGGTTGTGGTATCGGCGTTGTGTTAGAATATACTCTTTGGGCAATAGAAGAGCTCGGTTTGGATATGGATCAGGTCGTGTTCGCTTCAGGGATCGGTTGTTCTTCTCGTCTCCCTGGATACATTAACGCAGATGGATTGCATACGACACATGGACGAGCGATTGCGTTTGCTACTGGTGTGAAAGCAGCTAATCCAGATCTTCATATAATTGTGTTCACTGGTGATGGTGATTGTACAGGTATCGGGGGAAATCATTTCATCCATGCTGCTCGAAGGAATATAGATATGACAGTTATCCTGATTAATAATTTTATTTATGGGATGACTGGTGGACAACTCGCCCCAACTGCTCCCGTGGGAAGTATTGCGACAACTGCCCCTTATGGAAATATTGAACACCCATTTGATATCTGTGCACTAGCAAAAGCACTTGGTGCAGCGTATGTTGCTCGATGGCCTGTGTTTCATCCATACCAACCGATTAAATCTGTTAAAGAAGGTATCCAGAAGAAAGGGTTTTCATTGTTGGAGTTCCTTGCGCCATGTCCCACTGAGTACGGGCGGTATAATAAACTCAGCGACGTCAAGAAACAATGGGAATGGTATGAGAACAACACCATTCTCATTGAGGAGTACGAGAAGACGATGACATACGGGAGTGAGGAAGAGAAAAATCAAGTAAAGCAGATGATACAGGTCGGGGTGTTCCAGAACATCGAGAAACCAGAGTTTTTTACTGAGTATCATAAACTTCTTGAAAGAATTTCTGATAAAGAAAGCAAACCAGTAAAAAAATAAGGGGAGGGTAAAAAATAATGAAAAAAGAGATTAGGATCTGTGGGTTCGGCGGACAAGGAGTCATCCTTGCAGGTGTTATCATCGGGAAAGCAGCATCCGTTTACATGAACTACAATGCGGTGCAGAGTCAGTCCTATGGTCCTGAAGCGCGAGGTGGCGCAGCCCGGTCAGAAGTCATCATCTCTGATGAAAAAATAGGTTATCCACGACCAACTGGTGTTGATATCCTCGTTGCAATGTCACAAGAGTCCTTCGATACATATAGGGTGGATGTCCGGGATGACACCGTGATTATTGTCGATCCTGACTTGGTAATAAAACATGACATCGGCAGACCATTGTACAAAATATATGGTCAAAAAATCGCACTAGATCTCGGAAATAAGATTGTTACTAATATTGTCATGGTAGGAGCCACTACCGCAATCTTTACGCTGCTAGACCATGAGGCAGTGAAAAAATCAGTCATTGATAGTGTACCAAGTCGTTTTAAAGATTTAAATATCAACGCTTTTGAGAAAGGATTTGAGGCAGGGAAGAATGCCGTTGCAGGGTTATAATCAGAAAAAACACCAAGACTTAGGAATCCCGTTGCAGGATGATTATTTCTTAGAAGAACCAGAGGCAATTGTTCAAACACGAGCAATGTCAATTTCTGAAATCACTATTAACATGATTGCTGGCAAGATAGAGCGTAAGAAAAAACGCATCATCAACGGAGATGTTCTCATCATTGGTGCGGGGATCTCCGGGATGCAAGCAGCTCTCGATACCGCAGATAAAGGCTACCGAGTAATCATAATAGATAAAACATCAACGATTGGCGGGGCAATGGTGAAACTTGATAAGACATTTCCGACAAATGATTGTTCTATTTGTACTGCTGCACCGAAAATGGTTGAGCTTGCACGACACCCGAATATCGAACTTATCACCTATGCAGAGATGAATGCTCTTGAAGGTAAACCAGGAGATTTCAAAGCGCAGATATGGAGGAAAAGTAAGTATGTCGATCCTGATAAATGCACGGGGTGTGGTGATTGTGCTGAAGTCTGCCCTGTAGACATGGTCAATCTCTTTGATGAAAAAATATCAACACGCAAGGCAGTATATATAGAATTCCCACAAGCAGTACCAATTGTGTATACAATTGATTACGAACATTGTGTTGGTTGCGGCTCCTGTGATCGAGTCTGTGAACCTGAAGCAATCTCGTTCCTTGAAAAATCAGAAGAAATTGAGGTAAATGTCGGTAGTGTTATCGTCGCGACTGGCTTTGAAGTTTTTGAGCCTCTTGAAATGAGGAAAGAATATGGTTACGGAAAATATGAAAATGTTATCACCGCGATGCAATTTGAACGAATGTTATCCTCTTTTGGTCCAACGAGCGGAAAAGTGCTGCGTCTCTCAGACGGGAAAAAACCAAAGACTATCGCCTGGATTCAATGTGTCGGGTCACGGAGTGCGCAATTAGGGTATCCTTATTGTTCTCGTGTCTGCTGCATGTATGCTACAAAAGAAGCATCTATTACTAAAGAGGCAAATCCTGATGTTAATATAACTATTTATTATATGGATATACGAGCGTACGGAAAGGACTTTCAACAATACTATGATCATGCAAAAAAACTTGGTGTAAACTATGTTAGGGGAAGACCTGCATCGGTGTATGAAAATAAAGACAAAAGCCTTACCATTCGTTATAAAGACACATTAACAGGGAAGGTAGAAGAAAGTACGGTGGATATGTTAATACTATCCACCGCAATTATTCCTTCTCAGGGTAATAAAAAACTTGGAAAAATTCTTGGCATCGAAGTCGACGAAAATGGATTTTTTAAACAAGATTCGTTGTTGACGAATCCTGTTCAATCAACACGTGATGGTGTTTTTCTTGCTGGCTGTATTCAAGGTCCAAAGGACATCCCTGATAGCGTCTCTATGGCAAGTGGTGCTGCAGCAAAAGCTGTTGTTTCAATAAAAGACCGAGAGAGACACATCGGAAAAGAATTCCCTCCAGAACGAGACGTTTCTACGGAGAAACCACAAATTGGAGTGTTTATTTGTCATTGTGGTAAAAATATTGCTGGTTTTTTAGACGTAGAAAAAGTAACAGAAGCAACAAAGAAATTACCCAATGTTATTTTTGCTGATCACGTGATGTTCGCTTGCTCAGAAGACATTAGTAAAAAAATTAAAGAGTTAATTAAAGAGAAACACTTGAATAGAATTGTTGTTGCAGCATGTTCTCCTCGCACCCATGGTGGTCTTTTCCAAGACACGCTCCAGGAAGCGGGGTTGAATAAATATCTTTTTGAAATGCCAAACATTAGGAACCAGTGTTCCTGGGTCCATTCTTCTGATTGGAATGCAGCGACAAAAAAAGCAATCGATTTAGTGAAGGCTTCTGTTGCAAAAGTCCGTTATCTAGAAGGACTCACTGAAGAAGAATTCTCCATTTATCCAGGTGCCCTAGTCATCGGAGGTGGGATTTCAGGGATGAAGGCTGCACTTGCACTCGCTGATATGGGCATCAAATCAATCCTCATCGAAAAAGAACCAAAGCTTGGAGGTAGACTGAACCATCTCTATTCGATGTTCCCATCTGATATTAAAACTGATGACATTATCAATCCATTGGCTAAAAAGGTCATTGAAAACAAGCTAATCACTCTGATGACCGAATCTGAACTGGTGAATATTGAAGGCTATATCGGAAATTACAAAGGGAGGATACGACAGAAAAACGAGGAGAAAGAGATTGAGTTCGGTACGATTATCGTTGCAACTGGTTTCAGAGAAATTGATTTGAAAGAAAGCTACCAATATACAAAAAATAAAAATATTCTTTCGCAAACAGAGTTGGAGGAGAAGATTAAAAATAACCGCCTTGAAAAAAAACCAAAGACTGTTGTGTTTATCAATTGCGCTGGTGCAATGGATGAAGAACGACCGTATTGCTGCCGAGTTGGTTGTGGAGTATCAATAAAAAATGCGAAGATGATTGGTCAAAAGTACCCAGATTCAAAGG
>Ga0299915_10002089_pt1 | contig 14602 bp, 11 predicted proteins | sample RVTome_13_FD_200263 | JGI IMG/M metagenome (GOLD analysis project Ga0299915, IMG submission 200263) | Soil microbial communities from uranium-contaminated site in the Upper Colorado River Basin, Wyoming, United States - RVT92D227 (version 2) ... | reverse complement strand
ATTGGATAGGTAGATTCAGAGACTTTGCTTGCCTTTTTGCGCATAGGCTAATTATCCACGATTTAATGCAATTTGGTTAATGATTAATCGATTATCTTTAAAGCAGGCCATACTCTTTCAATATAATCCAGCGTCATTTTTCGATATCGTTCTTTGACCGGTAGATTATATAGATTCCAGGCATCAGAATCGGCCAGCATCACCGCTGTCAGCAGTGGTAGCAGTCCAGTGTCGATCAAACACCGCGCCTGCTCATCGTCCAGTCCCGCCGGACAGGGCCATTCCTCGGGCACCGTATCCAAGGACATATGCAGCAAGATGCACTGTATGATCCGCGCCGCAGGGCTGTGAGCGCCAAACATCCCATCAATGCCGTCCAGGATATCTGCTAGATAGTTATTATCCTGTAATACAGATCCTTCTTTGACGATGACTGCCTGGCTGGTCATCTCTGCCCACCTAGTGATCAACTCTGCATGTCTCTCACTCCCCGGAAAACCTACGCTGGGCAAGATGCGCCCTGCCAGCGCTGCCGAGCGGAAGGCGTGCGCATGATCACGCTGCTGTTCAGTGGCTTGCTTTCCCAGGTCGTGTAGCACTGCGACCCACTCCAGCAGGCGTTTTTCATCATCTGTTGCCTGGGCATATTCAGGCGATGCCAGCATGGCAAGCAGCATGCACATGGTATGCACCAATGTCTGCCCCTTGGCATATCCTGCCATCTCGGTCCAACCGGGAATCGTCTTTTCGATTTGCTCCATCACCTCGGTTGAGAAAAACTCTGCGATCTGCCTGTGAAGATCCTCAGCCGGCAGCGTACCGCATTGGTAATCCCAGGCTAACCCTTGCACGAAGTGCATCAGAGCGGGCAGAAAGCTGCGCAGATCTGGCAGGGCAGTTGGCTGTGTGTCGAAGCGCATGACCACGCGCTGTCCGCCCCGGTCTGCTGCTACCTGGAAGCCGGCTTTTTGAAAAGTCGATAAGACGCCCATATATCGTTCCGGAGGCAGGCAGTGGCTGCTTGTTGTGTTGAATGGGTATGCCTCAACGATCCGCGCCCCATTGTCGCGGGCATACCGGTTGGCTGCCTCAACGAGCTGGCTGCTGATTCCCTTTCCCCGGTAAGCCTTCGAGATAAAGAAACACACGATCGACCATACCGGCTGCTCATCGATGCTTTTTAGCATTGCCGAACGGTCGAGTGAAGGAAATTCCGGGCGTGGTGCAATCGAAATCCAACCGGCTGGTTTACCATCGCAATAGGCCAGCAACCCCGGCGCCCTGCCTGCCTGGATGATCGAATGCATTAACCCCTTACTTTTCTCTCCAAAATACTGCCGGTGATACTGCTGTCGTGTCAGCCGCCAATAGGTGCACCAGCAGCCGTTCTGCACGCCGTGCTCCGAGAAGAGGGTCACAAAATCATCCCAGCGGTCTGGGGTAAGAGGAAAGAATGCCCAATCACTCACGTTTGACTACTGCCCGGCTGGTGTACTGTCCCAGCGCTCGATCGATGCGTTGGAGCATTTGCGTATGCTCTTTCATGCTTTGCATGGCTTCTTTGGCTGCCTGTTGGTATTCCTCTTCTGACTCACTCATCAGATAGCGCAGGTGGTCGATATTTTGTCGAACGTCGCGGCGGCGCAGTTCCAGCAGCGTGCGCATCATGTCCTCCAGTACACGCTCTTCGTTCGGATCGATCTTCTCTGTGCGTCCCAGGAGATCGTCTGCGATCTCCATCAAGGGTAGGGACAGGCTGTTTTGTACAAAATTTTGTGGTTCCGAAGAATCTTGCGCCAAAGAATCTTGTATAAATCCGAATAACGTCTGGTATTCTGAGCGTTCGAAATCCAATTTGGACAGCCGCGTCAGCCCGAACTTTTGCATCTCCCTGTCGATACGGAACACCAGGTCGGGACGGCGCATTAATATTCCAACGCAGTGCGCTTCCAGCGGGTCGTCTGTTGGTTTGCTTACCAACCCTCGGGGTGTTTTTTTGGTCTTTTGTGCCGATGTTTCGTCACGACTGACTCTGCGTGACGGGCGCGCCCCGCGGCTCACCCCCTCATCCATCATCGCCCTTTCGTCCACTTTTAACAATCGCGCCAGCCGCTGCCGGTAGGTGTCGCGTTCGATGGCGTTGGGTGCCTCACTGATCAGCGGCAGCACCTGGGTGGCAATCTCTGTCTTCACCTTCGGGTCGTCCAGGTTTCGTCCGCTCGCCAGTGTTTCCATCACGTGGATCACCACCGGCTTGGCGTTCTCGATGATCTTTTCCCATTCCGCCGGGTCGCGCTTCACCACATCGTCCGGGTCCATGCCAGGCGGCAGGGTGGTGACACGGATATCCGCCTGCAGCCGCGACTCGTGGCTTAGCAATCCGCGTGCGTCAAATACCGGTTCGCTCTCCCGGTCCAGGGCCTGCCGCGCCACCTGCAGGCCGCGCAGCGTCGCCTGGTTACCCGCTGCGTCTGGGTCCAGCGCCAGGATCATGCGCCGCGTGAAGCGTTTGAGCAGCCGCAATTGCTGGTCGGTCAGCGCGGTGCCCATCGGCGAGACTGCGTTGGCAAAGCCAGCCTGGTGCAGGGCGATCACGTCCAGGTAACCTTCCACGATCACCGCCTGGTCGCCAGTGCGGATTGCTTTCTTTGCCCGATCCAGTCCATACAACAGGTGTCCTTTGTCGAAGATCGGCGTTTGCGGTGAGTTCATGAACTTCGGCACATCATCTGGGTTCAGGATGCGTGCTCCAAAACCCGCCATGCGCCCGCGCTCATCGCGGATCGGGATCATGATGCGGTGGCGGAAGCGGTCATAGATGCCACCGCCCTCCCGTGCTGTCACCAGTCCTGTGTCGGTCAATTCCTGCTCGCTGTAGCCTTTTTCCTTGAAGTGGCCGATCGCCGCTTCCCAGGCGTTGGGTGCATAGCCCAGCCCAAAGGCCTCCAACGTCTCATCTTTCAAGCCACGCTTTCGCAAGTAGTCGAGTGCCTGCTGCCCGGCGGGCGTATTGGTCAGGTTATGGCGGTAAAACGTCACCGCTTCTTCCAATAACGAGCGTAAAATGCCGTGCTCTTCTTCGGCTGCCTGCTCTTCAGCAGTCTGCGGCTTGAGTTGCACCCCCGCTTTCTCTGCCAGGTAGCGCAGCGCTTCGCCGAAGTCCCAGTTCTCCTTCTTCATCACGAATCGGAAGATGTCGCCGCCTTCGCTACACTGCCCAAAGCAGCGCCAGGTGCCCGTCTCCGGGAATACCACAAAGGATGGCGTGCGAACGTTGGGGTGGAAGGGGCAGAACCCGCTGTAATTCTTCCCCGAACGGCGTAATTGCACGCTTTCAGAGACCAGGTCGACGATATCGATGCGCGATTTGACTTCGTCTATTGTTGACATCAAGGTGATTATACCAGCCTGCTCCTCCACCTCCCCCAAATTGCCTCCGCTGGATCAGCGGCCTGTACTCAGCGGCTGCTTACGGTCATTTTGGGGGAGGCTGGGAGGGGGCGAGGGGCAGCCAAACCGGCGGACGAAGAATGATACAATCGTTTGAGATGGTGTAAAATGTAGGAGAATAAGGTTTTCGAATGGCTATCGATATTGCTTTACCTTCCACTGCTCAGGGACATATACGCCGCCTCAGTATGCGGCGCGACCTGGAAGCCGTCGCCAACCTGGTAGAGCTTTGCTTTTCTGACACGCTCGACCTGGAGGGAAGGAATTTCTTGCGCGGCATGCGCGAGACCGCCCGCAGCGCCAGCTTGATGGGCTGGACCGATTCCTTGATCGACCACTCTCCCACACCGCAGACTGGTTTGGTCTGGGAGCAGGATCAGCGTATCATCGGTAATGTCAGCTTGATTCCCATCACCGTCAGCGCTCACCGCTGCTATCTGATTGCCAATGTCGCCGTTCATCCCGATTTCCGAGGCCAGGGCATTGGACGCATGCTCACTTCCGCCGCCATGGATTTCGCCCGCAGCCGCCATGTCCCGGCTGTCTGGCTGCAGGTGCGTGACGATAATCCCTCCGCAATCCATATCTACCGTGACCTGTCCTTTATCGAACGCACCCGGCGCACTACCTGGCGCGCCACTGAGGAGATTCCCCGCCTGCCGGATTCGCCCGGCCTGAGTCTGGGTGGGCGCCGCTCCAGCTTTTGGCCCGACCAGCAGCTCTGGCTTGACCGTCTCTATCCTACAGGGTTCTCCTGGAGTCTGCCGATTGACCGCAACCTTCTGCGTCCGGATCTATGGGGTATGACCTATCGCTTCATGGCCTTCGATTATCCCCACCAATGGGCAGTCCAGCATCATGGGGAATTACAAGGTGTGCTCACCTGGCGGCATGTGAACGGCTACAATGATCCCCTCTTGCTGGCAGCTCCCGAGCACGCCAATGAAGAAGCCTTGTTCGCCCTGTTGGTGTATGCCCGTTCACGTATACCCCGCAGTCAGCCCACCAGCCTGAACTTACCCGCCAGTATGGCAAAAGACTCTCTGCATCGCGCTGGCTTCCGCCCTGCCCACACCCTCATCTGGATGGAATACCGCTTCTAGTGTCATTGCGAGGTGGTGTTTTTCCGCCGAAGCAATCCCCTACCAGGACGTAGTAACGACGTCAGTCGTTCGCACTACTGAAAGCGCGGCAGCCTGCCCTGAACGCAGTAGCTTGCCCTGAGCGCAGCGAAGGGAAGGGACGCCATCTCCCCACCTAACATTAATGACATGTTCATCATTACCTAGTTGACTTTCCTCTCGAATCGGCTTATACTGAGATTACTTGGAGAATAAAACCGTTATGAATGGTTTGTGCCACCAAGAGACAATCCGTTGCCGTAGTAAGGGCGCGCGCATATAGCGCGTGCCTTTTTGTTAATTAACCCTTACCCCAAAGAAAGGAGATCGACAGAAAAAATGGATTCCGGCCTGATTCGCAAGCGAGAAAAAGCCAAGCGCTATGCTGAAGAGCGCGGGCGTATTCATGTCCAAGCAATCAATGTGACTTTCAACGGCGATAATAATCCGCATACTGTCAAGCTCGAGAAAGGTAAATGGCAGTGTGATTGTGATTTCTTTCTAACCCGCCAGACTTGCAGTCATACCATGGCGCTGGAATACATACTGGATGGATGTGTCTTGCCTGGCTAATTGAATACGAATTTGGTTGAATTGACAGAGCGGGCAGGGAGGGACCCGCTCTGATTTTTTTTCTATTCCCCCTTGTGTTATACTGCCTCTGATGGATGATCTGCGCGCCATTTGCGCCCGTATTCTGGGCAATGAGCTGGTCGCTGCCGAATGTGTTAACCTGACCGGAGGTCATCCCGATTCTGACGGCGTGGCAGTCTGCCAAAGCCTCGACCTGCTGCCGCGATCTGCCTACCTCACTCTTGGGCTGCGCTGCCTGGCGCAGGCAGTTTCCCTGGATGATCTTGCCAGTCAGATAGGAGCGCTTCACCTCGCCTCCGAGCGCTTCCGCGTCGAGTTCCTCGACCTGACTGGTAGCGGTGAGGTCAGCAAGCACGCTGCGGTCAGCAAGCGCACTGCCATTCTCGCTATCTCCAACGTCCTCGAGGCCTATCCCGATCTAAATCACCCCCAGCACCGCTTCCTGTGCGTTGTCCAGTCTGGTTCCGTGTGGTTGGGTGAGCTGCTCACCGAAAATGAACGCACCTACCAGCAGCACGATGCCAAGCCCTATCGTACCTCCAGCTCGCTCCCCTCCCGCCTGACGCGCGCCCTGGTCAATCTTGTTGCCCCTCCCGCTCGCACGATCCTCGACCCTTTCTGCGGCACTGGCTCTATTCTGCTGGAAGCCCAGGCGGTCGGTCTGACTTCTTTTGGTGTGGACAGCAATCAGCGCATGGTCGGCATGTCACGTCATAACCTGGCCCATTTCGGCTATTCTGCCCAGGTTGAGCTTGGCGACGCCCTTACCTGCGATCACAGTGTTGACGCCATCATCACCGACTTGCCCTATGGACGCCTGTTGCAGGTTGATCTTCCTGCATTTCAGCGCGCCTTCGTTCACCTCGTCCAGTTAGCCCCCCGCGCTGTCTACCTCGCCGGAAACAATCTATCCCCCAGCCTTACCCAGGCCGGTTACGGGCGTGTTGAAGTCCTGCGTGTGCGCAAACGCCGCACAATGAGCCGCTTCGTCCATGTATGCCAGGTTTAGCTGATTCATGCTGTCATTACGCAGCGGCCCGCTGAAGCAGTAGTTCATCTTGCATTTAGGTTATCTTCTGTTTTATGCAGACCAGAGCAAGTATCAGGAGATGAGTCATGATTCATGTGCGCTCTTATATTCCGGATGACCGTACATTTGTGCTTAGCCTGGCTCCGCGCCTGATCCTCGGGATGCCACCCTGGCGCGATCCGCAAAAATGTCTCTCGGCGGTGCAAGGCTGGATCACTGGGAGTATCGACCAGCATGGACAAAAGACGATGGTTTTTGTAGCAGAGGACGAGCAAGGGGAACGCCTCGGCTTTGCTACAGTCAAGCACATGGCCCATTTTACGGGCGAATCTCAAGCCTACATCGATGAATTAGCGATCAGCGAGGCGGCGGAAGGACGCGGGGTAGGCAAAGCACTGCTCCAATCTTGTGAGCAGTGGGCACGCGACCAGGGCCACCGGATTATCGCACTCGATACAGGCGCAGCCAATGTGCGGGCACTCGGCTTCTACCAACATCTAGGCTATAGAGCTGAGGATGTGAAGTTGATTAAGCTCCTGGAGGAACCGGACGATGTTGCTCAAGGCAGGTGAACGTAAAGGAAAGTCCTGATCACCAAACGCCTCCGAGAAAATCTATGATCAACTCCTTGAAATCGGGAAAGAGCCTATCAATTTAAGATTCAATATCCTGTCAATTCCCCGCAGTACTCTGCTGATTCATCCTGTTATAATTTTGATATATGGGTAAATATCTGACCCGCCGTGATTTTCTCAAGCTCCTGCCACTCTCCCTGGCTGGCGCCTACCTGCCTTCCGCATGGCAAGACGATTTGCTCATCTCCTCCTCTGCAATCATGCGCGGCCGTGTTGCCCGCAAGTCTATCAACCTCCACGCCCAGCCCGACCCGCTCAGTTCCGTCCTCGGCAAGCTGCAGCGCGACGAGATCCTCACCCTGGAGGACGAGATCATCTCACCCTCAGGTCCACAGGAAAACCCACGCTGGTACCGCATGGCTGGTGGCTATGTTCACAGTGCCTACCTCCAGCGCGTCGACCGGGCTCTCCCTTCTCAGCCCATCTCCCAGGTGCCGGAGGGTGGTTGGCTGGCTGAGGTCAGCGTCCCCTACACCCAAACCCTCTATCAGAACCGGCTGGGCGCTTGGGTGCCGCTCTATCGCCTCTACTATCAATCGCTTCATTGGGTGACTGGTATCGTCACCGGTCCGGACGGCTCACTTTACTGCCGCCTGGTCGACGAGTGGCTGCGCGTCGCTTACCTTGCCTCCGTCAGCCATCTGCGCTTGTTGACCATGGACGAGATCGAGCCCATCTCTCCTGATGTCCCCGCAGGTAAAAAGCAGATCGAGATTTGGCTGCAAAGCCAGCGTTTAGCCGCTTTTGAAGGACGCCGCCAGGTTTTCGAGGCCCCTGTTTCTACCGGCGTGAAATACAAGGAAACCCCTGAGGGCGTTTTCTCGGTCAACCGTAAATGTCCTTCCAAGCACATGGGTGACGGCGGGTTGACTTCAAAACTGGACGCCTACGAGCTTCCCGGCGTCCCCTGGGCTTCTTTCTTTACCGATACGGGCGTCGCCCTACATGGTACCTATTGGCACGATAATTTCGGCGTGCCCATGTCCCACGGCTGTGTCAACCTGCGCATCTCCGATGCCAGGTGGCTCTTCCGCTGGTGCACTCCCGTCTATAGCGCGCAGATCAATTCCCAAAGCGGACGCAAGCTGCTCGGCGATGGCACCCGTGTCATCGTCCGCTAGCTCCTCTCCCCGTCATTACATTACAATATTTTCCTCAAGTACTGTCCGGTGTACGAACCAGCGACATGAGCAACCTGTTCGGGGGTGCCTTCGGCGATCAATTTACCGCCCGCCGCGCCGCCTTCCGGTCCCAGGTCGATGACCCAATCGGCTGTCTTTACCAGTTCCAGGTTGTGTTCTACGACGATCACGGTGTTGCCTGCATCGACGAGGCGCTGGAGCACCCCCAGTAAACGGGCGATGTCGGCCAGGTGCAGGCCGGTGGTAGGTTCGTCGAGCAAGTAGAGCGTGCGACCAGTGACACGGCGCCCCAGTTCCTTCGCCAGCTTTACCCGTTGGGCTTCGCCGCCTGAAAGCGTGGTGGCGGGTTGCCCGAGCTGGAGATAGCCCAGGCCGACGTCGGACAGCACCTGCAGGCGGGAGCGGGCGGCGGGAACATCTTTGAACAGCGCCAGGGCTTCTTCGACGGTCAGGTCAAGCACCTGGGAAATGTCATGCTCATGGTAGCGTACTTCGAGCGTCTCGCGGGTGAAGCGATGTCCGTGACAGACCGGGCAGCGCACTTCCACGTCAGGCAGGAAATGCATTTTGACAGTCAGGACACCGGCGCCTTCGCAGCGCTCGCAGCGCCCGCCTGGGACATTGAACGAGAAGTGCCGGGCAGATAACCCACGCTGGCGAGCTTCAGGAGTAGCTGCGAATGCTGTGCGGATCGGGGTAAACGTATCCGAATAGGTGGCGGCGTTCGAGCGCGGGATGCGCCCGATGGCGTCCTGGTCGATGGTGATGATCTTGTCCAGATATTCGTAGCCTTCGATAGCGTCGTGCTCACCGGGGGCGTCGTTCGAACCATACAGGCGCTGGCGGAAGGCGCGGTCGAGGATGTCGAATACCAGCGACGATTTTCCGGACCCGGATACACCCGTCACCGCGACCAGCATACCCAGCGGCAGGCGCACGGTGATGTCCTGGAGGTTGTGATGGCGAGCGCCGTGGATGGTGATGGCTTTACCGTTTGGCGCGCGGCGGTGCTGTGGGAGGGGGATGGTTGCCCGCCTGGCCAGGTAATCTCCGGTGAGCGACCCGGGCTGCCCGGCAACTTCAGCCGGTGTACCGGCAGCGACCACCTGCCCGCCGTGTTTGCCTGCACCTGGTCCGAAGTCGACCACGTAATCTGCGGCGGCGATCGTTTCCAGGTCGTGTTCGATGACCAGGATGGTGTTGCCCAGGTCGCGCAGGCGGCGCAAGACGTCGATCAGGCGATGGGTGTCGCGCTGGTGCAGTCCGATGGTCGGCTCATCGAAAACGTAAAGCACACCGCTCAACCCCGAGCCGAGCAAAGAAGCCAGGCGCAGTCGCTGGGATTCACCGGCCGAGAGGGTCGGTGAAGAACGTTCCAGCGTTAGGTAACCGGCGCCGACTTCGACCAGTCTCTTGATGCGCTCGCTCAGATCGTCCAGGATGGGTGCGGCGATGAGCATTTCATCAGGGCTGAGAACAGCGGACAGCCCGCCCAGCCAGGCGCCGAGATCGTTGAGTGGCAGGCGCGAGACGGCGATGATGGTCTGCCCATTGACGGTCACGACCCGGCTTTCCGGTCGCAGGCGCGTGCCGGCGCAGTCGGGACAGGTTTGGGTGACCAGAAATTCTTCCAGTTTGTCTCGGTAATCGGCCTCGCTGATGTGTTGGTGGATGTGTTCAGTGTAGCGGCGCAGGAGATTGGTGGCGATGCCTTCGAAGTGTCCCTGGCGGACGGTGGTTGGCGGCTTGATCGTCGGGAAGTGGCGGCGAAAGACGGGGCTGTTCACGCCAAAGAGCAGCAGGTCGCGCTGCGCTGGGGTGTAGTCTTTGACCGGCAGCGAGGGATCGAACTCGAACCCGTAGTGGGCAGCGGCTGCCTGCAAGGTGGGGGTGTAGTAGTTGATGTGAAAGAGGTCCCATCCGGAGATGGCGCCATCTGGGATGCTCTTTTGCTCATCGACCAGGCGCTTGAGGTTGGCCTGATGGACACTTCCCAGCCCGGTGCAGGTTGGACAGGCCCCGTCGGGTTTATTAAAGGAAAAATAGGCCATGCCGATCTCTGGTATAGGCGCGCCGCAGTGTGGGCAGGGAAAGGTTTCTTCCGCAGCGGAGGCGTCGTCGTCCGCGCTGGATTCACTCTCCCATTCCGCGTTGGAAGGGTCGAAGGAGGGCGGGACATCTTTTCCACAAGCCGGGCATGGGCGGTGTCCCAAGCGAGCAAATAGCACGCGCAGATAGGTGTACACCTCGGTAGCCGTGCCAACCGTGGAGCGCGGGCTGCGGTTGGTGAGGTGTTGGTCCACGCTGATCGTCGGGGAAAGCCCAGTGATGGCATCGACCGGTGGTTTCGCCATCCCAAAGGTGACCAATCCGAGCGATTCCAAGTACTGGCGCTGACCTTCTTTGAGCAGGATGTCGAACCCAAGGGTGGATTTGCCCGAACCGGACACGCCGGTCAGGACGACCAGTTGGTTCTTAGGGATCGTTAGGGTGATGTTTTTTAGGTTATGCAGCCGCGCTCCGCGGATGGTAATTTGGGCAGTCATCTAACCTCCAGAGCAGATCGATTGGGGGTGGAATATTTTTCGATTACATTTTGATTCTATCACCCTGGTGTGCACGTGGAGGGTTTTGAGCGCCAGTGTCAGTCTATGCCACTTCTGCTGGCAGCGAGTGTATGCTGCACCAGCTCCAGCACCTCATCCAATCTGTCACTCTGCTGCTCCGGCCACCTCTCCGCCCAATCGATTAACCCCCGCCACCTTTCGGCTAACTCTTCCCGTGCCCAGCGCGCTGCCTCTGTCTTCGATACGAACTTCCCCTCCCGCAGTGTGTACAATGCCCGGCACATCGTCAGCACAGCAAAGGCCTGGTATTCGCTGCGTTGCAGAAAGTGTGCGTCAACCAGCATCGGTTTCCACCATTCGTCCAGCACCTTTACCACTGCCTCGCGCAGGGCTTCCGGCCTCACCGGATCAATCAGCTCCCGCAGGCTCAACCCCTCCACCGCCGCGCTGTATTCGCGCAGGATGTGATACTGGATCACCCAGTCGCTGCCCAATTGTGCCAGGTAAAACTTGCCTTCGTTGATCTGTGGCACATCTGGCCCGTTGGGTTCAACCCTGCGCAGCAGTTCCCGCGGCACGTATGCCCCCTCCAGCTTTCCTGCCCACTTTTCCCCGCTAGCCCATAATTTCGTGTGCATTTCCTTCAACGCCGCGATGGTTTCCTCCGGCAGCAGCCCTTCCGTCATCACCATGAAGTCGATATCACTGCGCCTGGGGTTGAAGCCCCCGCTCGCCAGCGAGCCGTACAGGTACAACCCGCCGAACTGCTCGCCCAGGATTGACCGCGCGTTCGCTAAGAGTGCCTGCAGTACCTCGTTTACATAAGGGTAGGGGGTAGGAAATTGGCTTGGACTAGTCATGGTCTATTTCCCTGGCACTGGGATCAGATCTTTTAGTGCGGATGTTCGGTTGTCTCCACCTTTCTTTGGTCATAAATATCTAATGGATTATAACAAACCAGCACTCATCCTCCGCCTCCCCGCGTAAATAAAGCATAAGTGTTCTTATTTGCAAGTGAGAATTTGGAACCAGTTTTCTTCATACGGTGTATATAGTATGTAAATGAATCACTCCGGAGATAGCGCTTCAGGGACGGTTCTAACCATTGAACCGTCCCAGGAGAGCGTAAATCTGATTATGCGTGCCCGTCTGGGTGATGGCGCAGCCTGGGATGTGCTGGTGCAGCAGTACCAACAGCCAGCTTTTCGCCTTGCGTATCTGCTGCTCGGCGATGCCGATGAAGCTGAGGATGTCGCCCAGGAAACCTTTCTGCGCGTCTTCCGAGCGCTGGATAGGTTTGATGCTTCCCGACCTATGCTTCCATGGCTACTCAGCATAACCGCTAACCTGGCGCGCAATCGCCGCAGATCAATCGGTCGCTTTTTCGGGGCTCTCCAGCGGCTGATTCGTGAAAATCCCGGGATGGGGAATGCCGAGGGGAATGGACATGAGCAGCGCTGGCAATCCCAGGCGCTGTGGGGAGCGGTGAGACGCCTGAATTACAGCGACCAACAGGTGGTTTATCTGCGCTACTTTCTCGAGCTTTCGGTCGATGAGACCGCCCAGGCGATGGCGATTCCCCCTGGCACGGTGAAATCACGACTGCACCGGGCAATCAATCGCTTACGCAGTGTCATTGACCGGGATTACCCCGAATTGAGGGAACTCTGATCATGAATCAATCTATCGAGCACTGGGAAAACCGCCTGCGTACTGTATCACGAGATCTGCCTTATCCGCCCACACCGGATATTGCTAAAGCTGTGCGATTGAGAATAGCCGAAGTGCCCAAAAGAGCTGTATGGGCGAAGCCATATTCTACTCGCTGGCGTATTGCGTTGATATCGGCTACCTTAGTAATTATGATATTGGCGGGTCTATTGACTGTCCCCAGTGTGCGTGCGGCTGTGCTGGAATTTTTGCAGATCGGCGGTATCCGCATCCTGATCCCCACCTCCACATACACACCTACCCCCGCCCGCACGCCCCTCCCTTCGCAAACCATGCTACCAACCCCGACTCCAGGAGATCTGATCACTTTGGATGACTTACAGGGTGAAACGACGCTCGCGGAAGCCATCCAAACAGTGAGCTTTATATTGCGATTGCCCACCTACCCTGAAAATCTCGGCGCGCCGGAGCGGGTTTTCATCCAGGATATGCAGGGCGATATGTTGATCCTGGTATGGACCGAGGACGAAAACCCGAATAAAGCCGAGCTGATCCTTTACCAGATTGCCCAAGGATCCTGGGCAGGTGAGAAGGGAGAGCCATCGTTAATCGAGCGTACCCGAGTAAATGGGCAAGATGCAGTGTGGGTGGAAGGCCCTTACATATTGTACCTGACAGATGGTGACCTGGAATTTCGCCGCCTGATCGCTGGACACTCCTTGATCTGGGGAGAAAATCGAGTTACGTATCGACTGGAGAGCTATCTGGGCCTCGCTGAAGCCATCAAGATCGCCGAATCGCTTGAATTTGCCCCCTGATTGGGAACCAAACCGCAGAGAGCGGTGTATATTGGATAGATTCGGTCTACAATAAGAAGGAGACTGTCATGAAATCCAAAATCACTGCTCTCGTGTTACTGACTTTGTTGGCAATTATTTTTACTGTTCCTGTCCTGGCCGGCGGTTGGGCAACAATCACGCTGGAGGAACTGCCTAACGGCGTCCTCGCCGAAGAACCGGTCACCATTCGATTCACCGTGCGCCAGCACGGGAAAACCCTGATGGAGGACCTGACGCCGACCATCACAGCCGGAAACCCGAGCGATGGCAGGAGCTTTACCAGTGAGGCATCCCCGGTACAGGGGCAGCCGGGACTTTATCAGGCCAGTTTGACATTTCCCTCTTCTGGCACCTGGGTCTGGTCCATTCAAGCCTTTACCATGGACCAGCGCATGCCTGACCTGGTTGTCTCAGCGGGCACACCTGGTTCCAAGGTTGGATCAAGCCTGACCCTTCAGCCACCGCTGATCATCGGTATTATCGGAATGGCCCTCGTCCTCGCCGCATTGGCAGTGTTTATGCGAAAAAAGAAGAGCTGGGCAATTGCCTTGCTAATCCTGGGTTTGCTGGTCGGGGGCGGCGGGTTTGCCTCCGCTTCCAGCGCAGAGAAAGCACCCGAACGGAATGCAAACACCGGGCAAGCAGCCTCGGCAGCCGAGTTAGGCGAAGCTCTGTTCGTCGCCAAGGGTTGCGTGACCTGCCATATCAACAATAATATCGACAGCAAGTATAAGGGTATTCAAGTCGAACTCGGTCCGGACTTAACCAATTACGCCGCCAGTGCCGAAACTATGCGGATGTGGCTTAAAGACCCGGCTTCGGTGCGCCCGGCTACGCAGATGCCGAACCTGGAGCTAAACGAGTCGGAAATTGCGGCGCTGGTCGCCTTCTTGAGCAGCAGTTCAAGCCAGGGAAAGTCACCTGACAAATTCAGCCCGGTGACAGCCGCAGAGGCAGACAGCGAGACGCCCGTCGAGAAGACAGCCGGTGAGAAAGCCTCGTGCAGCGACCTGGATCGCCGCCAGGGACTGCTGGTTAGCTACAGTCGCGATGCGGACAGCTACATCACCCTGGTTGATCCGTCAACGGGTTTGCCTTTCTGCGGCGCGGAACCTATCGAAATAGGTAGTTCGCCCGAGTATGTGTTCGCGTCAGATAGATCTGCCCTGGCAGTTCTCAGTGCCAAATCGACTGCCCATGATCAATGGCACCTTCACTGGATCGACCTGTTGGCGTGGAAAGCTGTGGATACCGGCATCGTGCTGGACGGCTGGTCACATGGGATGGCAATCAACCCGCAGCGCACTCATATTGCCATCGCTTTTGCGCAGTTGTCCAAGGAGGCCGAGCCCAGGCTGCTGGGCTACCGCCTGAACCAGGTGAATGTCAGCGCATCAGGCACACCTATCCAGATCGAATTAGACATCTCACCACGCCTGGTAGCATACAGCGGCGACGGCCAATCTATCCTGGTATATGGGGCATCCTATGATTATCGTAATTGGACGAGCACTTCCGATGCAAAGGTCAGGCTGTACAACGCATCTGACCTC
>Ga0299915_10002088_pt1 | contig 14611 bp, 16 predicted proteins | sample RVTome_13_FD_200263 | JGI IMG/M metagenome (GOLD analysis project Ga0299915, IMG submission 200263) | Soil microbial communities from uranium-contaminated site in the Upper Colorado River Basin, Wyoming, United States - RVT92D227 (version 2) ... | reverse complement strand
CAGGACCAATTGCTTTTACTTGTAAAAATAATAAGTTTCATGTTATGTCTGATTTAGTTTATTTAGAATTTTTTAAAGATGGATTACCTGTAAAGTCTGGAGAAGCTGGAAAACTCATTGTAACAAAATTATATGGAAAAGGTACTCCTATTATAAAATATGATGCAATTAATGATATTGTTGCACCACTTTTAGACCTATGTGATTGCGGTTTATCCGGGAGCCTTTTGAAAAAAATTTATGGTCGCGATGATATATCTATTTATACAGCTGATGGTAGAATTCTTCTTCCCGCGTCTTTTGGAGATATTTTTGGAAAAATTTTATATGAATTAAAAACAAATAAGTTGAAAAATGTTAGAATTATTCAACATAGTTTATCAAAAATTGAGATTCAAGTAGTAATAGATGAGAATTTAAGGGAAAAAGGACCTTCTGTTGAAAAGATTTTTTCAGTTATTGAAGATGGTTTTAAAGAAAAAATCGGCAAAAGTGTTGAATTTGTAACTAAAGAAGTAAAAAATATAGATAAAAATAAACCAAGAATTATTTCTAAGGTTGATCCATCAAAAATAAGGATAATTGGTTATGATTAGTACAATAAAACATACCGAAAAATATATATAAAATAAATTGTTATTAGTTAACAATTGTTAAAACGGAGGTAAAATAATGAAAGTGACACTATGTATTGGAGATGTATGCATCCCAGAAAAATGTCCTGTTGTTGATGTACAGGAAGATAAAGTCATAATTGGTGAGAAAAAAAATGTTTGTACATTAACAAGAGCGCAATTTAATATTTTAAGAGAAAAAATACTACGTGGCGAGTTATAATTAGAAGGAAAAATTCCTTCTATTAATTTTTTTTAAAAAATTTTTTTAGTGATGATGACCAAAACCTTCTTTGTTTTCATTATATAACTCAAATGCCTCATCTATCAATTCTGTTAGTAGTTGGATTCTTTGTTCATCATTTTCCTTAAAAGCACTATATAGCGTTGTATAATATGGTTTAATATCACCACTATGCTCATAACCTAGAGTGACAACAGTAAACATCGGCAATCCCTGTATATGATCTTTATCATAGATATCAAATGTGTTTAACCATTCTTCAGGAGTATTTTCATCATCCAAATATATATAGAAATAGGGTACACTTTGGTTTTTAAATGCTGTAATTGTATGATATGATATTCCTTTTTGAGGTTCTACGCTAAAAAATTGTTTTAAAACGGGAAACATAATATCACACGCAGCACAATCATCCTCGCTGTAATGTAAAAAAACAGGACCTTTTGTTAAATTTTCAAGAACAAAATCCGGATGAGCCTGACCGTTTGCTGTTTCAAATGTAAATTCCATAGTCGTTTTTGGATTCAACTTTAAACAACTTAGACAAATAACCTCGACAATAGTGGATTTTATTTCATCATATATATTAGTAAAAGCAAGCATACCTCCAAATCCTAACGATATAAGAATCGTAAGAGCTATTCCTATTGAAACAAGATTTTTTTCTTTCATTTACAGTCTCTTATAATATATTATTTTTTTTGGACAAACCTCTGTGCATTTCCCACATAGTATGCATTCTGGATCTCTATGCATATTAGGTACATCTATTCCCATAGGACAGTTAAAAGAACAAACATTACAATTGATACAATTTTCCTTATCAACCTCAACTTGCATCAAACTTACTTTGTTAAACGGACTAAGTATAGCTCCAACAGGACAAAAATATCTACACCAACCTCTTTCAATTACAAAAATTAATATGAAAAATAATACAAGTATTACCAAAGCAGGCCAAAAATAAACACCAAAAACAAATTTCCCAGGGTTTAATATAAGAGTTGGTATTGTCCCTGTCAAAAAACCTGTAGGACAGATATCTGTAAACATAAATCCTATCAGTGCTGTTGTTAATACAACTAAACCCAGTAGAACAATATATTTTGTATATCTGAAATAATGTTCAGTTTTATGTTGACCAATTTTTTTGATTATTGGATATTTTTTTAATTTTCTTGCAACATTACCAGTTCCTCTTTGTAATAGACCAATAGGGCAAGCCCATGCACATACTGCTCTTCCTGTTGTAGCCCCTACAAAACCTAGGATCAATAAAGGAAATAAAAGCAAATCCCATGCAAAATTACTTTTATAGACACTTTTTTCAATTGATCTTAAAGGGCATGCTGAAGTTGAAGCTGGACAAGCATTGCAATAAAAAAATGGATAACAAAAACCTGTTTTTAACCCCAAAGGTCCTAGATTAGCTGAAATTGTAATTAGTATTTGGGACCAGAGCCGTTTTATCTGAAATTTCATCTTGATCTCTTTCTTTTAAATAAAAATATTGTTATTAGTACTGTAGCAATTAGTATTATTAATTCAAAACCAGGAGTATCATTATTTCCACCATTTGTTCCGTTATTATTGGAACCAGGTTTTAATGTTATATTGGTTTTTTCAGCCTGACTGTACCATGAACCATCTTTAAATTTTATTGCAATACTATATTTAAAATATGTAGTCTCATCTCTTGTCAACTGATACTCCTTTTCATAATTATTATTAACCTTAAGCATAGATACATTTTCATTCAGAAAACACATATCTTCTTTACACTCTTGAATATCTATGTAAACTTTGTCTATATCTTTTTCACTTGAAATATTAGCTGTAATTGTGATTTTTGATGCTGGTACGGGTTCGTTTGGTTCAATATCTACATTAATTATAGTTTCTGCTGAAACGCTATTACATAATAGACTTAAACCTAAAATTATCAAAATAATAATTTTTATTTTTTTCATATTTTCTCACCTCATAATTTTATCTATAAGTTCATTTATTATGGGAGCAAGTACTGTCGTATTTGCTGGAAGACTTGCAGGAACTTCCAGATAAACACAGATTCCTGCCTCTCTGAAACTAAGTCTCCCCTTTTTATCAAATATACAAAGAGTTGGAATAACCCCCTCCTTCATATATTTTTCTGAAATACTTTCATTATCCATACCAAATATCCAATCTAATTCAATACCTTTTGTATCGTTAAACCAATTCCTAAAACTTTGGATTAATTGAGCATCTTCCCTAGGATCGATATCCACAGAAATAATCTCCAAATCATTTCTACTGTAATTCTCATAAATCTTTTTTAACTCAGTCATTTGATACTGACATGGACCACACCAGGTTGCCCATAAATCGAGAATAACAATTTTACCTCTATAATCGATTAATTGTCCTGTACTTCCATTCAAAGTGTTAAAAATAAAATTTTCACCTGTGTCTTCATCTGAACTTTCTAAACAGCCGGACACAAAAGTAAACAAAATTATGATTAAGAATAATAATGATAATATCTGCTTTTTCATATATGCTATTTCCATTATTTAATATGATAATTTTTTATAGATATGAACTAATTTTATTTTTTAATTCCTCTTTTGGGCAAACCCCAATTATTCTATCCACTAAATTGCCATTTTTAAATACTAAAAGTGTTGGTATGCTCATTATTTTATATTTGAAGGAAGTTGCAGGATTTTCATCAACATTAACCTTACCAAACACAACCTTCCCACCCATTTCCTTTGCTAAATCATCAATTACAGGTGTCATCATCCGACAAGGACCACACCATGCAGCCCAACAATCAACTATAATTATTTTATATTTCTTTATAGTTTCATCAAAATCTTCATCTTTTATATTAAATGGTGTATCTTTCAAATTTTTTTCCATATCTTATTCCCCTTTATTTTTAAAAAGGTTAAATTTTTCTTTTTCATGTCATTTTGTTTATTTTCTTCTTATAATAGGTCATATATATTTGTTATCTTGTAAATATTTTCTGATTCTTAAATAACCTATAAATTTTTTTCCATCTGCCAGTAGAATTGGAGCAGTTACTTGTAAATCATTAAAAACATTATAGGTTTTTACCTCATCAAGTTGTTCTTTAGTCCAATCAGATAATTCATGAGGATACGTAAATATTTTAATCTCATCTTTATTTTTTATTAATTCTTTTATCTGAAAACATTTTTCGCAATTTTTTAATGAAAATAAAATTATTTCAGACATTTATATTGCTTCTACCCATTTTTATTTACTTTTAAGTAATTAGTTATTTTACAAAAACTTTTTCTTTTTGTTTAAATACAAACAAATTCGAAATATATCAATCTATTTTATAAAATAAATAAAAAAAAATTAGTTATAGAGAAAGAAAAAATTTTTGAAGTATTGGAAAATGCTCCAATAATCTCAAAAACAAAGAGTTAAAGGTTGCTTTGTTTCGTGGCATTGTGACATCTAAATATGACCAGACACTATAGTATCCCATTTCATCCATTGCTCTAACCTGTATTTTTAGATTACCTGCTCTGTTAAATGCATGGGAGATTATCAATTCTCCTCCAGATGGACAAAATTCTGTCTCATTTGTCGAGTTACCGTCATCCCAAATTATTTTGAAGCAAATATTGTGGTTATCAAAATCAGTTGCTGAGAACGTATAATCATAAGCTTGACCAACCTTTCCAGAATTAGTTCCTTGGATAGTTGGAGCATCTGGTGCTGTGTTGTCATTAATTTCAACTCTTAATGGGTCTGACCATGGACTTGTTGCGCTCTTATTATCTTTAGCAACAACTTTTACTAAATATGCTCCGATTCCGGGCCAGGAATGCGTTGCTGTAACAGTTTCTCCAGAGTTATACGGACCTAGCCAGTCGGTGGTTTCTCCGTTGCCCCAGTCAAATTCATAAAATATCGGTTCTCCATCTGGATCAGTCGTAGAACTAGTAAATGTTAAGGTTTGATTAAAAACACCATGATTAGGACCATTTAGAGTTGGTTTTGCAGGTGGATTACCAAACTGACCTATTTTTAGTTTTATTGCAGGATCTCCAAATAGTAAACATCCTTGAATAATTGCTCGCCAAGTTCCATAGGAATAATCCCAGTTGATTGTTGGTGCCATTCTATCTTTTGAGTAAGCATGAGCTCTCCCAACTTGCCAAGAATTTACGTTATGTGATTTATTTTGTAGATCCAAAAAGTATGACCAGAATTCTTTTGCTTGAAATGCACTACTTGAGTTTGTGCATTCTAAATTACCCCAACCATAACAAGTATTGTATACTACACCAAAAGCAAGTTCTGTATCTGAATGGAAAAGCATCGAATGTAGTACACCATCATCTGAATCATCAAAGTCTCCACAATGACATCCATAATCATGCAAAAAGAATGGTTTAGTATTATGATAATTCGATTCCCAACTACTTGAAAAAACATCAAGCGACATGGTTGGATCTGCATGAGCAATTCCACTAGCGATTGTCACTTCATCATTACTTATGGCATTTTTAAAACCAGTAATTGCTGCTGACTCAGATCCGCCTTGCCAACCTGGATTTGGAGGTTCAGCAGTCCATAAATGATTCATTTCAAAAGGATTACCCGGATGTTTATTATTCCATGTTTCAAAACCAAATTGGAAACCTGCCCAGGTCGGGAATGGCCCATCATTTTCAGGATTTGGACCTAACCAGCTATTTGTTCCTTTTACTGCACTATAATCCATGAAATCATCACCTTGGCAATTCCAACCCGTATCTCCACCGTAAAAACCAGTGTTATCTAGATAATCTATGTCAAAACTATTTCCATAAAATAGATTCTTTTTAATCCAGTTTGAAACATCCTGAGGTACATCACATGTTAGCCTTCCAATAAATATCTCTGCATATAAATCAAAACCACTATCAGCTTCTTCTCCCCACAATGTATCATTATCAGCATTGAATGTACTATCCAGGTTGCTCCAGTAGATATCTGCATCAATATCCGTTTCGTAAGCTGTATCCATGTCTCGAGCTGGTATATAACTTGATTCACCATCTCCTCCAATTAGAATATACCTTGTTTCCCAATCCTGATAAGCATCTTTACAAAATTCCCTGATATGGGCTTGAGAGTCATTAAACAAAGAAACGGAGTTATAATAATCAGCACAAGCATTTATTTCTTGAAGTGTGACCAGTGAACAAGATAGTCCACTGGACGATTCATGATAATTCATTAAACTATCCCAGTTATAAGGAATAGAGCTTGTCGTATCCCAGTAATTAAGACTATTATAGGTTGTGGTAATTATTACATAATCATAATGTCCACTTGGATCACATAGCCCACCTGGATAATTAAATGTGGGTATATAATTTGTATAAAAATCTGAAATATCATTATTGTAAACCAGATTTTCTACCCACGCACGATCCTCAGCATTATTTTGGAAAAACGGATTCATTACACTTCCATCTTTTAGTTCAATATTAACTGTCATTTCTGGGTAATATTGAACTATTCCTTCAACAGGGTTATATTGAACAGGATTTAAGTTTAAGTTGAGAATTGTATATCCGTGGGAGTACCCAATTTGATAATCCTCTTGCAGGTTTCCAGGATAAACCGAATTAGTTGAGTAGACGTTGTTGTTAATATAAAAATCACCTGGTGCTTCCCCAAATGGAACAGGATTTTGATACGGGAAAACAGGTTTATCAATCAAATCGCTAATTGTATATTCAACTGGTGTTCCAGTAATTTGAATATTTTTAACAGTTTTCATTGGTGGTAAAAGTAATGTGACAGGTTTTTTTGGCATCATTGGTTCACCAGGATTTTTACCTATCGCTAGACAACCTTCCAGCTCTAATAGAGTATAATCATGATTGTTTTCAAAAGTTGTTTGGGTTTTTGGTTCAATAAAAAGAAATGTATAACTTAATTCATTTGAGTTTTGCGAAGTTGGGCTGCTTCCATTGATATTTATTGCTGTTGCCATAGATGCTATAAGAATTAAAATACAAAAAATTGCACCAATAGCAGTTTTGCCTAACATTATTTTACTCAAAAATTTTCCTTTCATATTTTACCTCCACTTTTATGATTTTATAGATTTTGATATCTATTAATCCTTTAATTTATTAATAGATTACTAGTATATATATTTTAATTATTAGTTTTCTTAAAAGTATTTAAAAAACCAGTATCAATAATAAACGAAAAATTACTATTATTTTATCCAAAAAAGTTGATTATATTAATGTAAATTTTTTTAAAAAAAAAAATCATAAATAATTTATAATTAATTTGTTTAAATTATAAAAAAATAAATGGGCCAGGCAGGAATTGAACATGCGATCTCCGCGTTGTAAGCGCGACGTCATAACCACTAGACCACTGGCCCGTATCTGTTGTTCAGACCCCACGCATAGATGTGTGACTCTGCTCTTAAGAGTACGAAAAGGTTTCTTCCTTGCGGGTGTCTGCAAGAGGGACATACATTCCCATTTTAAAAGTTTTCAGGTTAATTTGATATAAAATGTATTTATCTTATAAAACCTTCAAAATTAGAGGATTCTTTTGTTTTTAACCAAAAAATATATAAAGTTATAACGTTATAACATATATTATGGTAGAAGTATTTGAAGCACGATTGAGAAAAATAGGAAATTCGCTTGGCATCCTTGTCCCCTCGCAAATCATCGAAGGACTCGGGTTTAGAAAAGGTGATGTTATCCATGTTGTTATCCCGCCGTCTGAAACTGCAAAAAGAAACGAATTACTACTCGAATTAACAGGAATAGACAAAAAGAAATCTCGTTTTACAAGAGAAAAAGAGGACCGATACTGATGTTTTTAGACACTTCGATCCTCATTGAAATCTTTCGCAATGACCAAAAAACAAAAACATTCCAAGAAATCTATAAGCACGTCAAAGATGAGCCTCTCTTCATTTCCATTATCCAAATTGGAGAAATCTCTGACTGGTGTTTGAAAAACAATATCGATCCGGAAAAACGAATCACGAAGCTCAAACAAATACTAAACGTCATACCACTTAATGAAAAAATATGCTATGAAGGCGCTCACATAAAATATATGATACGTAAAAAAGGCGTAGCGAAATTCGGCCTTCTTGATGGTATTGTCCTTGCAAGTGCACGATCGATAAATCAAAGGTTGCTAACAATAGACAATGATTTTAGAACAATAAGCGATGCAGTTGTTATTAGATAAAAAGATACGGAAAAATCATCGAAAATAATGCTGATAACATTGTCACTTTTAAAGCCGATCTTTATTGCATCATAACTCTTAGACTACTGATTCATATCTACTGCTTTAGATCTGCAAAGAGACATCATGGTCTCGGTTTCTCTCTTGTATGTTTTTCATGCCATTCCTATCTGAAAGAGGTTTTTTCTAGCAAAATCTTCATATCGTTCTCACATTTTTGCTCGTTCATTGTTTGTTGTCTCTGTTTGCGATTGAAGAATTCTTTTGTCATCTGGTCGCTTGCATGGTCGTAGCGTAACGTCGTTTCAATGTGTTTATGTCGTGCTTGTCGCTGAAGAATCTTTGGATTAATTTGCTGGTTGAATCCATCGGTTATTGCACTAGGTTTTATTAGATAGGGATAGACACTACGTCCGAATCCCGCCCTCATTGCTATTTGTTTTGTATGTCGATAAATGAAATCAGAATCAGGTGATGGCGCCAATCCATAGTGACTACCTCGATCAATAATAATGAGTTTATCGTTATCTTCCTGCCTTTTTGGCAAAATTCGATGAGGAAGATATTCGTTGAATGCTTGAATCATATTTGGAGTGAGAATCACACTATTATTACCGGTTTTTGTATCATCGAGATATAGTATTTGATTGTTTATATCATGAAGAGATATCCTGAGTTTGTAGAACTCGCCAGGTCTTAATAATCCGTCGATTTGATAAATGACAATGAGCCTTTCCAATGGTGTTTGAGCATAATTTTTGTACTGGATGAGTTCCTCTTCACCAAGTACTTGTTTATTGACTTGAACGCTTCGTGGTGCTGTGATTCTTAATTCAGGTTTTTTTAGAAAATCATCAACAAAATTGTTGATTGCGTTAAGTCGACCAACATTTCCGTTGATTTTGTACGTTTCCAGACAGAACGCTTTGTAATCCTGAGTATCATCAGAGGTTATGTCTTCGAGGTTTTTTAATTTCATTTCTGCAATCCATTTCAGAAAGAGTTTTACGAATTTTATGTTGTTTTCTCGTGTATGATTACTACGGTATTTTCTTCGTAAATATTGCTAATTAACAAATTTTTTCTTCACGATGATAGATTGGATTTTTTCCTAAAACAAATATCACCCGTTCTCGTTAATATTACGCTAAAATATTCTTTATTACAATTTAAAACAGATAATATTTTATCATTAGATATGATAATATATAAAGACCGCTTAACAGGAAAAATACTTTCAATTCCCGCCTAAAAGGGTATTTATACTGGAGAAGGTGATATTAAATCTATGTTAAATACCAGACAAAAATGTCTGTATTATTTCTTACAAAAATCTGGTTATTGCTCCAGAATAAAGCTTGCCAAGATTTTTTTCCTTATGAGCCGTGAAAGTAAATTAAATGAAAGATGTAAATTTTACAACTTCGTTCCATATAAGTTTGGGCCTTACTCTTTTGAGTTATTCCATGATGTCGATATCATGGAACAAGAAAAACTAGTGGCAACCGATGATAACACAATAAAGTTCATAGATATTCCTAACCAACTCCCAATAGAAATTGCACCAATTATTGATCAATATTTTGAAGATTATTATAATATGCGTGAAAATAAGTTGATAAACTCCGTTTACGAACAATATCCGGAGTATACGATTTTCAGCGAAATCAAACAAAAACAGAAGTATATTAGGGACTTAACAGGAATTTACACAGTTGGATACGAAGGTCTATCCATAGATGAATTTTTAATGAAGATGATTAAAGAAAAAATCCAACGCCTTATCGATGTAAGAAACAACCCCTGGAGCATGAAGTTTGGATTTTCAAAACAAAATCTTTCGATATTTTGCGAAAAACTGGGAATCAACTACATTAATATTCCATCCCTTGGTATTTCCAGCTCATCACGTAAAAATCTGAACGGTAAAGAAGCATACGAAAATCTATTCAAAATGTATGGATTGCAATTAGAAAAAAGAATAGAAGATTTGCAAAGATTAAAGACTACATCAGAAAAACAAAGAATCGCTCTGATGTGTTTTGAAAAGGACCCAAACTATTGCCATCGTAGTATTCTTGCAAAAGAATTAGAAAAATTAGGTGCAGAGGTTGAACTCAATTGACATGGCAGAAAAAGAAAATTACAATCGTAACAAAAGCTTATCCTGAATATAGCAAAAGACATGGTTCTGTTGCCTGTACAGCCGGAATAACAGAAGATGGAGAATGGATCCGCCTATATCCCATAGATATGAGACATTTTATTGGTAAGGATAAAATCTCAAAATTCGATATTATCGAAGTAGAATGTACACCTGATTCTGACAAACTCGGAAGAAAGGAAAGTCACAAAGTTAGACCAGATTCAATTAGAATAATTGATAAAAGTTTAACAAAACCAAAAATAGATTGGAAAAGACGAAATCAAATTGTGTTACCACTGATTTCTGAATCAATCCAAAAGTTACAGGATTCATACGAAAAAGATAGAACCTCTCTGGGATTGATACGTCCTCGCGAAATCCTAGATTTCATAAAAACTGAAGATTTACAAATAAATGAAAAGGATGGTTGGTCTTTTACTGTAAATCTTGATGGTACAAGAATACCGAATGTTTCAAAAATACCACACATCTTCAAATATCGATTCAAATGTAATGATAGTGAACACATCATGCAGTGCGAAGACTGGGAACTGTTTGAATCCTATCGAAGTTGGGGAGCACGATATAAAGATACTGAAACTTTATGGGCAAAACTAAGAGAGAAATATTTTATATGGATGCTGAACGAAAGAGATCTACATTTTGTCATGGGGATGTATTCTCAATATCCAACATGGTTTATCGTTGGCATTTATTACCCACCAAAAAAGGTCTAAAAATAGTCAATAAAATAGGTTTCCAACATGAGAAAACACCATCATAACCACTAGACCACTGGCCCGTTTCATTTTACCACTAGCTTGATATATGACCACTGGCTTAAAAGTAGCCAATATCATCATCTTTTTGTTTTTGTGGCAAAAGGACATCAATTCCTGTTTTAAATGTTTTAAGGTCAATCTGATATGAAATATATGTATCTTATAAAACCTTCAAAATTTGGGGATTCTTTTGTTTTTAACCAAAAAATATATGAAGTTATAACGTTATAACGCATAGTATGGTAGAAGTATTTGAAGCACGATTAAGAAAAATAGGAAACTCACTTGGCATCCTTGTTCCCTCACAAATTATCGAAGGACTCGGGTTTAGAAAAGGAGATGTTATCCATGTCGTTATCCCACCATCTGAAACTGCAAAAAGAAACGATTTACTCCTCGAACTAACAGGGATAGATAAAAAGAAATCTCGTTTTACAAGAGAAAAAGAGGATCGATATTGATGTTTTTAGATACTTCACTTCTTATTGAAATCTTTCGCAATGATCAAAAAACAAAAACATTCCAAGAAATCTATAAGCACGTCAAAGATGAGCCTCTCTTCATTTCCATTATCCAAATTGGTGAAATCTCCGACTGGTGTTTGAAAAACGATATCGACCCAGAAAAACGAGTTACGAAGCTCAAACAAATACTAAACGTCATACCGCTGAATGAAAAAATATGTTATGAGGCCGCTCATATAAAATATGCGATACGCAAAAAAGGCGTAGCGAAATTCGGCCTTCTTGATGGCATTGTCCTTGCAAGTGCACGATCGATAAATCAACGACTATTAACAACAGATAGTGATTTCAGGACAATAGGCGATGCAATCTTTATAAAATAAAAAAGGGGGAAAAAGTTCGTCGATAATACTGTTGAGACTCTCGTCGCTTTTATGGATTAATTTTTAACTATCATAACCACTAGACCACTGACCCAGTTAGTAGTGTCGAAATATAATCTTTATTTTAGTAGTTTACTATAAGAAAAAAATAGGAAATTTATTTTTTATAAATATAATTAGTTAGTTTGGATTTGGTGGTGTTGATTTAGGTGGGTATCTGAGTGTTTTATAGATATGGACATCATTGCGTTCATCATCATCTTTACATACAGTTTTGTCTAAAATTTCTAATAGCTTTTTAATTCTGTGTTTATTATCATAGCTTTTCTCAAAAAGTTTCCAATTTTCCGCTCTCTCCCGAGGAGTCATGGAAAATTCTTTTACCAACTACCCACCTCTGTGCATTATATACATGTTTTTAATATATTAATTTTATTGTGTTTTACTTCCTTTGTCTTATCCCAAAATTACTTCCTTTTTAGATTTAAAAGAATTCTTTTCAATTCTTTCTTGGTTTTATAATCACAAATCGTCTTTACTTTTTCCATGGTAAGTGGATTAATCCCAGTCCAATACATACAGGTTGAGTTTGTCATCGGCGTTGGTGTAAAAAGTTGGAATTGCTCAACATTTGATAAATTGTTTTTTAAAATCATATCTTTTAAGTAAAGGACTTCTTTTATATCATCACCCGGGTGACCTATCATAAAATAATATCTTAGATATTGTTTTTTTTGTTTGTTGATACTGTTAAAATAAGATAGAAATTCATTGAAATTTTTGTTATCTTTATTCATAAGGTTTGTTACTTTTTTTGAAAAATGTTCTGGGGAAATTTTTAAACAACCAGAGATATGATGATCAGATATTTCTTTAATGTAATTTTTGTTGTTAAAAGCTATATCGTATCTAATACCACTTCGGACAAAGATTTTTTTAATTCCCTTAATAGATCGAGCTTTTCTTAAAAGATTTATTAGTTTTTCGTGACTTTTATCTAAATTACAGCAACTTAAACATTCTTTTGTGCAGTTATCATAGTTTTTACAGTCCATACCATACATGTTTGCCGATGGCCCACCAAGGTCATCTATGTATCCTTTAAATTCTGGATGTTTTGTAAGATTTTTAATCTCTTGTAAAATATTTTCTTCAGACCTGGAAATAATTTTATCTCCCTGATGCAAGGAAAGTGAACAAAAATTGCAACTACCTACACAACCACGATGGGTCACAACTGAGAATTTTGCCATTTTCAATAATGAGTGCGGATGTAATTTTCTTGTATAAGGTAATGAGTAAATCCAATCTAAATCCTTTGTTGTATAAATAGGATACTTGTATTGAAGAATGTAGCTGTTAGTATATTTTTGCGCCAGGTTTTTATAGTTTGATAAAGACCTTTGCATTTCGCAGAATTTTTTTGGATCTTCTTTTACCTCCTGAAATGAAGGAAGAATCTCAAAAGAGCTATCAAATTCTTTATTTAATATACACGTTCCTTTTATTCGAATTATATCTTTTTTTTGTTTAAATCGCTCAAGTATCTCAATTATTTGTTTTTCACCATTACCATAAACTAGAATATCAGCCCTTGAATCTAGCAATATGCTACGTCTAATATTGTTATCCCAATAATCGTAATGGGCAAATCTTCTTAGAGATGCTTCTATTCCACCTATAACAATTTTGCTTGATTTGAAAAACTCTTTTATTTTGTTACAATAAAAAATTATTGCTCTATCAGGTATTTTTGTGACTTTACTATATTTATCTTCTATTCGCTTTCTTTTTAGCGGAGTATAGTTGTTTAGCATACTATCTAGTGAGCCTGAAGTTACACAGAAACATAGTTTTGGTTGACCTAGGCTAGTAAATTGTTCTTTACGCTCAGGTTTTTCTATAATGCCGATATCAAAACCTTTTGCATCAATTACTCTAGCAATTACTGCAGTTGGTGATAATGGATGATCATCATAATATTCCCCTGTAATTAAAATTACATCAAAATCTTGTCCTTTCTTTGCAATCATCTATGATTGTTTATAAGATTACAATATATAAAATAATCTTAATCTGTTCTGGAAAAATTCTTTAACTAAATTCTTTTTCAGGAAAGGCATGTCAGATATTCTATTAACTAATGACGATGGTTATAATTCTTCAGGTTTCTATCCTTTACTAAATGAACTATCCAAACATTTTTCTGTTTTTTCTATAACTCCTGATACCGAAAAAAGTTGGATAGGAAAGGCAATTACCACAAAAAAAGAATTAAAGCTAACCAAAATTAAAAAAGAAAATTTTGAAATTTTTTTACTAGATGGCACACCTGCAGATTGTGTACAGGTTGGATTTTATAATATATTAAAAACAAAACCTAAACTTGTTCTATCAGGTATCAACCAAGGTTCAAACGTAGGTAGTGCTAGAATTCTTAGTTCAGGAACAATAGGAGCAGCAATGGAAGCTTCAATAGATGGAGTGAGTGCAATAGCCTCGTCTTTGAGAATTCCTTTGGAAATCAAAAAAACTCTTAATCTATTTGATGAAAAAAATTATTCTTATTTTGAAAACGCAGCAAAAATAACTGCAAAATTAACAAAGATTTTAATTGAAAAAAAATTTGGTTGTGGAGTGGATCTTTTTTCAATAAATATTCCGTTTGATGCAACACTTGATTCAGAAATAGCTATAACTAAACCCTTTAAAGACGCTTAT
>Ga0299915_10002087_pt1 | contig 14618 bp, 14 predicted proteins | sample RVTome_13_FD_200263 | JGI IMG/M metagenome (GOLD analysis project Ga0299915, IMG submission 200263) | Soil microbial communities from uranium-contaminated site in the Upper Colorado River Basin, Wyoming, United States - RVT92D227 (version 2) ... | reverse complement strand
ACGCGCATGCCAGATTTTCCGGATGTACCCACCCTGAAAGAAGTAGGCCATACCGTAACCTACTTCTTTTACCGAGGGATTGCTGCCCCCCAGGGCATCCCGGCTGCAGCCGCAGCTTTTTATGAGAACATGTTTAAACGAATGGCGGATTCATCCGCTTGGAAGGAAAAATATCTGAAAAAGTACATGCTCAGCCCGAGTTGGATGGGGAGCAAGGAGTTTACAAAGGTCGTTGCCCAGAATGAAGAAGAATCCAAGGACACCCTGAAGGACCTGGGGCTCCTGAAGTAAATCATTCTTTTATTTATTATTGATTTATTATGAATCCCATCCGCGTCTCGAAAGCGGCGCGGATGGGTCTATTTGGGGAGAATACAGATGCGACTTGCTGACCTCATAGGCGGAGTCATCGTTCTGATATTAGGAGTGGCGGTGATCTATTTTTCCTCGCAACTTGAATATTATTCTGAATTCGGTCCGGGGCCTGGATTTTTACCTCTGTGGGTAGGAATCTGTATTACTGGTTTTGCCATCGTCCTCATTTTCAACATCTTAAGAAAACATGAAAAAGCAGGAGCTTTTTTAAAACCCCGAACCAGAGAAGGGTTCAAGCTACTCATCATCATTATTGCGACTTTTTTCCTTTTACCTCACCTCGGTTTTTCTATTGGTTTCGGTCTTTTTGCTGGACTCACCATGCGTTTCATGGGAAGACATCGCTGGTTTGTTTGCGGTCTCACAGCCGTTGGGATAGCCATAGGCATTCGTTACGTCTTTGGTCATTGGCTGAGCATCCCACTGCCCAAAGGCATTGTGGGATGGTAGAAAGGCTCTGATATGGATCTCCTTCAAAATCTCTACATGGGATTCTCTATTTCGCTCACCCCGATGAACATTCTCTATTGCCTTGCGGGATGCTTCTTAGGACAAATTGTTGGCGTCCTGCCAGGCATTGGAGCACCGACCGCCGTGGCCCTGCTCCTCCCTATGACTTTCTCAATAAACCCCACCTCTGCCATCATTATGTTTGCCGGCATCTATTATGGGGTGGCATACGGAGGAACGATGACTTCAGTCCTTATCAATGTCCCAGGTGAATCGTCAACGGTCATGACCTGCCTCGATGGTTATCAAATGGCATTAAAAGGCCGTGCCGGAGCAGCCCTCTCCGTGGCGGCCGTTGGTTCTTGGATTGCTGGGACATTTTCTGTCATTATTCTGATGTGTTTTGCACCGGCACTGGCCAAATTTGCCCTCCGCTTTGGACCGTCCGAGTTCTTTGGTCTGGCATTCATGTCCTTCGGTCTGCTTACCGTTTTCGGAGCAGAAGAGCCCATAAAGACGATCATCTCTACGCTGATCGGCCTACTCATTGCGACGATCGGGCTCGATGTGGTGAGTGGCATGCCCAGGTTTGCTTTTGGCATTCCCCAGCTATTCGGTGGATTTGATTTCATCGTCATGATTTGTGGCATCTTCGGACTGGCTGAGGTTTTCAATAGCATTGAGGAACCTGAGGAAGGCCAGCTCATTAAGGAGAAGATGCGACTCCGTGAACTCTTCCTCACGAAGGCGGAGTGGATCGCCTCGCGATGGGCCATTGTTCGAGGCACAGTCATTGGATTCCTCACAGGGATTATCCCCGCCGGCGGGATCACCACAGCCTCCTTCCTTGCCTATCTTGCAGAGAAAAAGGTCTCAAGGCATCCTGAGGATTTTGGGAAAGGAGCGATCGAGGGAGTGGCCTCACCCGAAGCGGCAAACAATGCTGCCTCTATCAGCGGATTCGCTCCGCTCCTTGCTTTGGGGATACCGGGCTCCCCGACAACGGCTGTCATGTTGGCAGGGTTTATGATGTGGGGGATTCGACCAGGGCCCTTACTTTTTCAAAATAATCCCGACCTCGTATGGGGCCTTATTTCAAGCAAGTTTATCGGGAATCTCATCCTCCTTCTGATGAACATTTTTCTTATACCTTTCTTCGTTATGATTCTGCGAGTGCCTTATACGATCCTGATGTGTTTCATTGTGATTTTCGCAGCGGTGGGCGCTTTCACTGTCAACAACAATTTCTTCGATGTCTGGATAATGCTTGGCTTTGGTGTGCTGGGCTACATTATGAAGAAACTCAATTATCCGATCGTCCCCTTGGTCTTAGCCCTGGTTCTTGGGAACTTGGCTGAAAATTCCCTCCGCCAAGCCCTCACCATCTCCGGGGGAAGTTTCTCCATCTTCTTTACAAGGCCGATTTCTGTTCTTTTCATTATCGTAGGCATTCTCGCCTACCTCAGCCCGGTGATCCGAAGAGTATTAAAAGGTCGGCAGACCAAGGTGGACACGGCTTAATCCCTAATTGGAATTTATTTAGTCCACCCTGCAGGCGGGGTTCTTTATTTCTGTATCCTCTGGTGTATTTTCTTCCAGCTCGCCGTTTCGAGAAAACTTCCTGCAGCATTTTCCAAGAGTCGAATAAAAATGGAATAGGGCATGGCCAGGGTGAGAATATCTTGCTCGACCATAGGTCTTGCAGAGACATCGAACATACCGAGAACGGCACGGGGTTGTTCCCTTATCGATTCCTTCAAAGGGTAGGTCAGAATAGCTCCACACCCAGAACCAAATGGTGCATGAACAGCATCCGTGCGCTCCAGGGAATAATTTGTCAAAGTGAAGAGACCCGAAAGGATGTCTGGCGAACCGAAGAACACGACCACCTCTGGCACAATACCACTCTGAAATTGCTCAATGGGCTTGAAGACACAGTAGGTTGCTGGCGCGCGCCTCGGCATCATTTTGGCGAAATATTCTCTGGCCCGCTCCGGGGTCTTGATATATCGTTCTCCTTCCATTTCACCGGGGATCCCACAGGAGAGAAAATATTCGATGTTCGGTCTGGGTGATTCAAAAAATCCCATATAGTAGGCGCCTCCGGGGCATCCAAAATGGTTTTTATCAAAATAGACAATCTTTCCCTTCTTTCTTGCATTCTGAAGCAGGCCGAACATACAACCCTGAATTCCCTCTTTCGGGGTAACGCCTTCAGGTTCATCGTTTGTGTAATAGATACCCAGAGGAGACTCTTTTAATCCCAAAGCCTGTCGAAATAGTAGCCAGCCTTTTTCAGGTAACAGGTTCATTCTCTATCCCTCCTTTTCTTCGCTTTCTGAGTTCAATAAGACGGGGTGACGAATCTCCACCCCTTATGAAAAATCGTTGAGATCCAGAGCCTCTATTCCTTTTGTTGATTCATCAAACTCGCGGAACCAATTATCAAAAGATCCGAAATCTTCCCTTGCGGAGAAATAGAAAAAGGGAGCCTTTCCCAATGTTTGGCGAACTGACTCCTGGTATTCCAAGAGCCTTTCTTCACGGATGTCATGATCCTTGATGGCAGATGCAGCGGTGGTCCCCGCAAAGCGCCCTTGTATCATTCCATGAATATTTCCTGCGCCACCTGACGCATCCCCTATGAATAGGATGTTATCTCTAACCATATCATCAAAATATTCTCCGTATTTCCCTGAGGATGCCCTTGCATATCCGTTGACCTCCAATGCATAGGCATTTTTGATCTTGCGGGAGATCATATTCTCTCCCCTCTCTTTCAGTTCATTAAATGTTGCAAGAGATGGGAAACCAACAAAACAACCCCCATCCCGATGGGCCCAGAAACATCTATAGTTTAGAATGGGATCAGAAGATAGAAATTGTTCAACGACTCCGGCAGATACCTCTGCATTCGCAAGCAGGCAGCTTACTCCTGCTTTCACTTCTCCCCTCACACACAATCCCTCTCTGACTGCAAAACCATTGACTGCAGACCTTATTCCGTCTGCACAGATTAAGATGTCCGCCGTCGCTCTCGGAATGAAAACGGAATTCGTTTCAATCCCCTTCACCTCCCCTTCCCACCTGATGAGGTTCATCACTCTTGTTTTTAAATAGAACCTGACTCCGGCTTTGATCGCTGATCGTGCGATCTCCTTTTCGAGTAGGTCTCTCCTAACAAGATAGCCTCCCCATGTACTCCTCTCTATCAGCTCACCGGATTCTGAGTGACAGACCCTAAACTCCTTAACCTTTGTCCATGCAATGCTCTTACCCACATCATTGATGACGGATTTTGAAAAATCGGACTCCATGAGCCATCCAGGGTCATGCCGCGGCCACCCGATTGCCCCATGTTCTTCAAAGAGGGCAACCCTACATCCCTTTTTTGCGGCAGTCAAAGCCGCATAACAACCGGCAGGTCCTCCCCCTATCACGATCACATCGAAATCGCTCATCGTCATCTCCATGCCTCCAGTATTTTACCCCCAAGTTTTCAAGCAAATCACGAAGATCACCTTGGGTGACATCGTTAGTTACCCACAAAACATATAAAAATCCTCAATTGTAAGGGATTGAAAGCACACTCGCCCCCCTTTTCATTGCAACATTAAGGTAAAGTTCTCCCCTTTAGCAAAGGGAAATCAGAAGGGATGTTATTGAAAAATGTTGAGTCGATTAGAATTTTATAACCCCCTGTCCAACAATACGCTGATTTGCATGTGCCTGTCAATTCCCAATGATACCTTCTGGCATGTCAAGAGTATCTGGAACCCTCATTTAACCAAAACCCTTGAATTTTTAAGGTTGATATTGGAGAATTATTTTGAATGTAATCAGATAAATCTAAAGCAGGCCGATGATGAAAAAGGGGAGGCACTCAACATTGTCATTGGCTTTTCTTTTTTATCAAGAAAGGATTTTACATGACACTCCGGACTAAGACATCCCTCCTGATGACTGTGTTCATCGTAGTAATTTTCTCCGTAGCCGGATTTTCCTCGCTCCGGTTCCTAGAAAACTCCCTGAGGCATTCTATTTTTAACGGATTGGATAGTGTTTCTCGGACCTCCTCTGAAACGATTTCCAGATTTTTAGAAGACACGTTAAGAGATGCTCAATCCATAGCTTTTTCCCTTCCCAAGAAAGCATTGGAAGAAAAAAATGCTTCTGCGATCGAAGATTATCTAAAGACCATCACGGAATTTTATCCAAAGTTTGAAAACGGAATTTTTATTCTCGATAAGAACGGAAATCTATGGGCGGATTACCCGGTCTATCCTGAGACGAGAGGAAAAAACTTTGCCTTTCGCCAATATTTTAAGACCACCATTGAAAAACAGGAAGGGATTATCGGAGTCCCTTACCGGTCAGCAAGGACCGGAGAACTGGTTTTAACATTTACGGCATTGCTCCGCGGTTCATCCAATCAGATACTCGGGCTTATCGGATGTTCGGTCAAGCTGCTTCACCCCAATGTCCTGGGACATATCCGGAAGTCAAAGATTGGGGAGACAGGGTATATCTATGTTTACGATACCTCAAGGCTAATAATTCTTCATCCGGAGGAGAAGAGGGTTTTACAGAGGGATGTCCCTCCCGGGACCAACAAATTATTCGATTCAGCGATTGAAGGATTTGAAGGAGTGGGAGAGACCGTCAATTCGAAAAACATCCCCATGCTCATTTCTATCAGAAGGATACCGGGGATAGACTGGATTATCGGAGCGCAACAGCCCCAAAGTGAGGCTTTTGCACCCATCAAAGAAGCCCGCAATCGGATTATCTGGGGGATAGTGTTTGCTGTTTTATCGGCCATCCTGATCGGGGCCTTTGTTGTCCGAAAGCTGACCGATCCTCTCGTGAAGCTTCGACAAGTGACCCTGAAGATGGGTCAGGATACAGAGGAAAGGGGGGAGTTTCGGGAACAAGAGAAAAACCTCCAGGAAGAACTCAAAACCATACATTCTTCAGATGAAATTGGCAGTCTTGCGAAGGCTTTCAGGGAGATGAACGATAGATTAAATCAGACGTTCATTTCTCTACGGGGATCGCTCAGAAATTGGGAACAGACATTCGATTCCGTCGAAGACTCCATCTTTATCCTTGGCAAAGATAATCGTATCCAACGCCTCAATCGTTCTGCAGCAAATCTTCTTAAAAAGGGGCCTCAGGAGATCCTGGGGCAAGCCTGTTACAGATTAGTTCATGGAACCGAGGAACCTCCTGATTACTGCCCGCATGATATTACTCTGAAAACGGGGAGGCCTGCCAAAGCAGAGATAGAAGAGCCCCACCTGAAAGGTTTTTTTGAAATCATGACGACACCCATTCATGATGAGTCTGGTAAGACCGTCGGTTCTGTCCATTTAATGAGAGATATCACGGAGAGAAAGAGGGCTGAGAATAAACTTCGGGAGAGTGAAGAACGCTACCGGACACTGGCCGAAGCAGCACAGGATATGATCTTCATTATCGATCGAGACGGATTGGTTCAATATGTGAATGAGTTTGCAGCCAAGCAGCTTGGATCTTCGCCAGAGAAAATCATCGGAAAGTCACAAGAGTCTCTTTTCCCGCCCGAAGTATCTGAACGTCATAAGATGAACCTCCGGAGGATCTTCGAAACTGGCAGACCGCTCTATACAGAAAATAGCACTCCCTTTCCAAACCAAATCATCTATCTGGGCACCTGGCTTGCACCCATTCAGGGAGAATCAGGAGAGGTGAAGGCGGTGTTAGATATTTCTCGCAATATCACCGACCGGAAACAGATAGAAGAAGCGCTTTTGGAGTCAGAGAGGAAATATCGATCCCTGGTGGACAATGCCAATGATGCCATCTTTATCGCCCAGGACGGGCTCATCAAATTTCCAAACCCGAGCACTTTACGATTAACTGGATACGATGAGAAAGATTACGCCAACACCCCATTTTTGGATCTCATCCACCCCGACGATAAAGAGATGGTTCTGGATAGACATCGAAGAAGACTTCAGGGTGAGGATGTTCCTAATAATTATTCATTCAGGGTTTTTAATAAAACCGGTGCAGAATTATGGGTTCAGCTCAACGGGGTATTGATTGAATGGGAGGGGAAGCCGGCGATATTATGTTTTCTCAGGGATATCACACCTCAAAAAAGACTGGAGGCTCAGATTCTGCAGGCCCAGAAGATGGAAGCCGTGGGTATTTTAGCAGGAGGGATCGCACACGATTTCAACAACCTTCTTCAAACCATTTTAGGCTATACAGAGATCCTTCTTATGGATGATGGAAATAACTCGATTCCCAATCAAGAGCTCAATCAGATTAAACATGCTGCCAAGAGAGGGGCAGAGTTGACCCAACAACTGCTTACCTTCAGTCGTAAAGTCCAGAGCAAATTGAGACCTGTCAACCTCAACCAGGAAGTCAGACAGATTGAGAAACTTCTTAAAAGAACCATTCCTAAAATGGTTGAGGTTGAACTTGACCTTGCTGATGACTTAAAAACAGTTCATGCGGATCCGGCTCAGATCGAACAGATATTAATGAACTTGGCTGTCAATGCAAGAGATGCTATGCCCGAGGGAGGTAAGATCATCATTCATACACAGAATGTTACCCTGGACAAGCTGTTTTGTAAGGATCATCTTGGAGCAAAGCCCGGTCATTATGCAGGATTGACTGTTTCCGACACCGGACATGGTATGGATGAAGAAACCCTTAGGCATATCTTCGATCCCTTCTTTACCACCAAGGGGGTAGGGAAAGGCACAGGGCTTGGACTTGCGATGGTTTATGGAATTATCAAGAGCCATGGGGGGTATATCCACTGTGTGAGCGAAAAAGGGAAAGGAACCCATTTCAATATCTATTTCCCTGTTGCAGAGCAGGTGATCATAGAAGAAAAGCCGAGAAAGGAGGAGAAAGAACCCAGAGGAGGTCGTGAAACCATCTTGCTGGTTGACGATGAAGAGCCCATCCTGAATTTCGGAGAGAAATGTTTAAAAATCTATGGTTATGCTGTCCTGAAAGCTTTAAATGGGGAAGATTGCTTAAACATTTATAAAGAGAAGAAAGATATTATTGATTTGATTGTCCTTGACCTCCTCATGCCGGGAATGGGAGGGCAGAAGTGTCTGGAAGAAATTCTAAAGATGAACCCGAAGGCTAAAGTTGTCATTGCAAGCGGATATTCTGCCAATGGTTTTCCGAAGAACCTTGTTGAAGCAGGGGCAAAGGCTTTCATCAACAAGCCTTACGATGTCAATCAGATCTTTGGAGTCATCCGAGAAGTCCTGGACGGAGATCATTTAAATTGAACTTATTTTTCCTGCATTCTTCCATTCGCTTCCTTGCCGATCTCCTGGCAACTTAATTCCAGGCCGAGTAACTGCCAGGCATTAAACATCTCCCGGTATTTCTTATACCCCCACCGATGGAGACGATTCGTTTCATCCCCTCCGCATTCGAGGCATTTTGTTCTGTAAAGATGCCCGATCTCTTGGTCCAAACGGAGAACCAAATTACTTGCAGCCTTTCTGTAAGCCTCCCCGCCTTTTTTGTGCTGCCTGCAATAGATTAATATTTTGACAAAATTGGACAAGAGATAAGTTTTGAATCAGCCTTCCCAGAAGTACGACTTTATAGGTTTAGAAATTTCAATGGGTTATGAGTTTTAGGAGAGGGCATTGTATTTGCATGTGGTCATTTAACAGGAGGATCGGCCATGAACTTCCGTCTGCCTATTTTAATGGGATTCCTCGTTTCTCTCTGTTTTTACTTCATTCAACCCTACCCATGTCTCAGTCAGCATTCTCCTAATGATCCTTTATTCCTATTAGCAAAAAATGAGGAAGGGGTTTCCGTTAAGGAGGTTCTTCAAAAAGATCCTGCCCCGGCTATCGAGGAGTACGAAAAAGAAAAACTTGCCAAATTGAAGAAGAATATTGGCAGACGGTTATTGGCGGTCAAGACGATCAACCCTGCAGCGTTCTATGAAGCACCGGATGTTTTAGCAAAAAAATTGAACATAAAAAGGGAAAAAGAGGGGTTCGTGATCATGGAGGTAGTTCAGAATCAATTAGGGACGATGAATTTCTACCAGGTAAAATTTGATACAGATCAAATAGGCTATTTAAGTGCGGATGGGAACTATTTACAAATCAAAATTAAGGAAGGGAGTATAATTTCTGTTTCGAGAAAAACAACCGCTAAGAAGAAAGATTTAAATCAATCCAAAGCCCTTGCCTCTCGAGCAATAGAGCTGGTTAAAGACCATCTCACTCTGACCGACCCTGTGACCGGTGCGAAGAGATCCGTTGAAAAGAGGATGATGGATCAAAAGATAAGTTCTTTCCCAAATCTGAAATGGAGATACGAGGCAAAGGAAATCAGAAGCAATCAGTACAGGGTCACACAAAATGCAGGAGAAGGGGCAGGGCCCCCATTAATTAGGACATGGATGGTTGATCTTTCAACGATGGAGGTCAAGCCTGAGAATCTGGCAGCCAAAGAGTTGTATCGTTAATTCGCCTGGTAAGAGGCGTAAGAGTCAAAGTTCTGAAAGGGCGACTTCGATCTTCTTTTGAAGAGTTTCGTCGATGTTCCCCTTTCTCCACTCCCAACTGGCTTCGATTTCAGATCGTGTGAGTTCAACTTCCGTGCTTCTTCCCATTTTGGAGAGGATGAAGACATAAGAAAAATCCATCTTTCTGATCCGATCCATCGTCACCTCTGAATCTCTTTCCTGAATCACTTTCTCAACCAAATGCTTGACCTCCCCCTTATCATCGAAGATGCTCATTCCGTCAAAACGATGAAATTTAGAGGACATGGATCGACCTTATCTCCAATCAAATGCTGGGGGTTAGGCTTTGGTCACCTCAAACGAAAGCTGACCATCGTCGTACTTAAGAGGCCTGATGATTACCTCCATCCCCACTTTTACCTCTTCAGGTTTGATCTCTTTTGCCACCCGGGCGAACAGCTTCAGGCCAGCGCCGAAATCCACCACGCCCATGGTATAGGGCGGGTCTGCCTCGAATCCCAGAGGCGCATAATAGGCAGTGGTAAATGTCTCAAGTTTGCCCTTCCTGGGCATCTCAAACCAGTCCATGTTCTTTGAAAAACATTTTGCACAGTCCGCTCTTGGAGGAAAGAACTTTGCACCGCAATCCTTACAAACCGTCCCTTCAATCTTCCCTTCTGCCAGGAGATCGACAAACCTTGCCGTCTTTGTTATAGCAGCAAAGCTCTTTCTCCCAAATTTCTCGAAACCCATATCTCACCTCCATTGAAAATAATCAATGCAAAATTAACAATTAACAATTTGCAATGAGAAAAATAAAACTCTCCTCCCACAGAAATGAGAGCTTTCTATTTTATCCATTTATCATAATTTGGGGAAAATAATTTCTCTTTATGTTTTCATTGAGAATTGCTAATTGATCATTGCTAATTTTGCATTGATCTTTTCTTAATCTCTTCTAAAAATGGTCACATTTCCGTATAGTCCAACGCCGCCAATGTTGTGGACAAGGCCGATATGCGGTTCGCCGGCTACCTGCATCGGCCCTGCCTCCCCCCGAAGTTGCAGAACAATTGTTCGGATCTGAGATCCCCCCGTTGCTCCAATGGGATGACCTTTTGAAAGAAGACCGCCATCGACATTGACAGGGATCTTTCCCTCTTTGTAGGTCGCTTTCTCCCGGATCAGTTGCTTCCCTTCCCCTATCGGGGCAAACCCAAGACCCTCATAGGCCATAATTTCTGCGATGGTGAAGCAGTCGTGAACTTCAGCGACTTTAACGTCCTTTGCAGTCATTCCGGCCATCTTGTAGGCCTGGGCGGCTGCAGCATAGCCAACGCTGAGCCCCCTGGTGAAATCGGGTCTCGCTGCCATGTTGACTGCCTCTGATGCTGCTCCGATACCGACAATCCACACGGGTTTCTTGGACAGGGCCTTTGCCTTTTCGGCATTTGCCAGGATGATGCAGGAGCTTCCATCCGCATTCGCACAACAGTCACCGACCCGCAGCGGCCATGCAACCGGTCCTGCCAATTTTGCCTCTGGATCGCCCTGCTTAAAATCTCCCGGCTTTACCGGTTTCCGGTAGACCGCCCGATCATTGATGACACCATAGGTGGATGCTTTGATCCTGATGTTCATCAGATCGTCGTGCGTCAAGCCGTGCCTCGACATATAGGCCTGGGCATAAAGGGCATAATACGCAGGCATCATCGTTCCAAAGGGCGCCTCCCACTGGATGTCAGAACCCCTGCCCATTCTCTCCTGGGATTCCGCTGACGTGATTTCGGACATCTTCTGAAATCCGAGGACCACAACAACATCATGGAGCCCGGCCTTGATCATGCCATAGGCCACTTTAATGCCGGTGCTACTTGAGGAGCAGACGGTCTCCACATAGAGCGTTGGCTGAGGGATAAGCCCCAGATATTCTGCAAGAACACCCGCAGGGGAACGTTGTTTGTCATATTCCGGGGCCGAGCAGAAAATGGAAGCATCCACCTCTTTCTGGGTAAGGCCCGCATCCTGCATGGCCTCCCTAAAGGCGTCAAAGGCCAATTCACGAATCGAACCCTCGTAACCCCGTACAAATGAAGTTTGCCCAACACCGATGATGGCTACCTCTTTCATCCATAACCTCCCTCTCCTTAGTGGAACTATAACATAAATGAGGCGATATTTTTTTTCAAGTCAATTTTTTCGGAGTGAATTTTTTTGGTACTTTCCTACAGCTCTTTGGTGCTCATTGATCTCTATTGAAAAATGGTGGGAACCATCGTTTTTAGAGACAAAATAGACATAAGGGACAGAAGCAGGGTAAAGCGCGGCAACGAGAGAATCCTTTCCCGGATTGCAGATGGGAGTTGGAGGAAGCCCGGTCAAAAGATAGGTATTATATGGCGTAGGTCTGAGCAAATGTTCTCTGGTCAGATTGCCATCAAAATTCTGGATTCCATAGATGACGGTGGGATCACTTTGTAGGGGAATCCTCTTTTTTAAACGATTGTGAAAGACAGCCGAAATGAGAGGTTTCTCTTCTGAAAGGGAGGTCTCCTTTTCGATGATGGAGGCCAGGATGACAGCGTCCCTTGGACTGAGTCCCAGTTGAGGGGCCCTTTCAATCAGATCTGGCCCGAAGACTTTATGAAACTGATGAACCATGGGCCGGATCACTTCCTCAGGGTTCATCTCTTTGATGAAGTGGTAAGTTTCGGGAAAGAGGAAGCCCTCTAATGTCGAACCGGTCCTGCCTGAGGAGGGCGCTGGATCCTGATTCTGAACGAGGTGAGAGAGCCCAAGAGAAGCAATATCGGCAGGAGAGGAGGCCCTTTGAAGGAAGGCTTCTTTTTCCACAATCCCCAGGCTTTCCAAAAGTTGTCCGATTTGAGGAAGGTTATAACCTTCCGGAATGGTGACGAGATGACGCTTGACTTGCCCCTTGACTAAGTGATTGAGCACTTCAAGAGGAAGCATCCGGGTATGGAATTCATATTCCCCTGCCTTTATCTCTCCCTTCTTTCCCAGGAGGGTAGCCAGGGCGATAAAAAAATATCTGTTTCGAAGGATCCCCTCCTTTTCGAGCGTCATTGAAATCCTGCCCAGTGGCATCCCTCTTTTGACGTAGATGACTTTGGCCGATAAAGTTTGAGAAGGTGGGAAGAAAAGGAATCCCAGAAGAAAGAGACCCGCCACAAAGAATAAGGAAAATAAGCCGATGAGTAGGATTTTAGGTCGGAGGAGGTCATTCATTTTTTTGATTCCTGATTTGGTCGAGATATCCCTGAAGAATCAGAACAGCCGCCAGTTTATCTATCACTTTTTTTCTTTTTTTTCTGGAAAGATCAGCTTCCAGCAGGGTTCTTGAAGCCTCCACCGTCGAAAGTCTTTCATCCCAGGTCACAACCGGCAGTTTTATTATTTTTTTTAGCTCCTTTATCCATTGTGTAATAATTTCTGCCTGTCTCCCAAGGGTTCCGTCCATATTGATGGGGAGACCGGCCACGATTTTCTCAACTTTAAACTGTTCAATAATTGATTGGATCTCTATCAGGTCGTTCGGCATTGAGGTCCGTTTCATTGTTTTGAGACCCTGGGCAGTTAGTCCAAGTTCGTCACTGATGGCAATTCCAATTGTTTTGGAACCAATGTCTAACCCCAAAATCCGCATCACTTTTTATCTCCCATTTTACCATTCAATGTCAAGGGGCTGATTTTCAAGAAAAGATATGTTTTAATAAAATAAAATAATATTATTAAGTTACGTTTTTTTATGAGAGGAATAAAATTATCTTGACATTAAATATTGAGTTTGTTATAAATTGCACAATCTAATAAAAGAGAGGGGGTCCATTTTATGGATTTTTTATTAACAGAAGAACAAGTGGCAATGCGCGAAATGGCTAAAAATTTTGCGGAGAAAAAGATTGCCCCGACGATGGAGGAAGACGAGAAAGAACATCGTTTCCGTCGGGAGATTGTTAAAGAAATGGCTAAACTGGGGTTCTTTGGATGTATTGCACCTGAGAAATTTGGTGGAAATGAGACCGGTTATCTTGCGGCCTCCGTGATGACTGAAGAGATCGCAAGAATTTCCCCATCCTGGGGACTTCCTTTTAATCTTCAGATGAATTCGATCCAATCTGTCCTTCTTAATTTCGGAACGGAGGAGCAGCGGGAACGATGGATTCCTAAATTGATCAATGCTGACTTGCTGGGGTGTTTTGCCATCACCGAGGCCAATACCGGCTCGGATGTTGCCTCCATGAAGTCAACGGCAGTAGAGACAGAGGGAGGATTTGTTCTGAACGGGACCAAGATGTGGATTTCGGGGGTGCCAGTGGCTGATCTTGGTATCGTCTATATGTATACTGACAGGGCAGCGAAACATCGCGGCATGTCAGCCTTTATCGTAGATATGCATGCCCCGGGCGTCACCCAGAAGTCGATTGATTCGAAATTGGGCCTTTTCTGTGCTCCGACAGGGGAAATCGTTTTTGAGGATGTGAAAGTGCCGAAGGACTGTCTGGTGGGCCAAAAGGGAGATGGCTTTAAAATTTGCATGTCCATGCTGGATAATACTCGACTTTCTTCCGCATCACGGGCCGTTGGGGTGGCCAGAGCATGTCTCGAACACTCTGTCCGGTATGCCAATGAACGAGAGCAGTTTGGACAACCCATTGCCAATTTCCAAATGATCCAGGAGCAGATCGCAGAAATGTATGTGGAAGAACAGGCTGCCCGGCTGCTGGTCTATCGAGCCGCCTGCAATAGAGACTTGGGACAGCGGAACACCATCGAGGTGTCCTGTGCAAAATTTTATGCTGCAGAGGTGGCTGTCAAAGCCGCAAATCAGGCGGTGAAGATTTTCGGATCTTATGGGTTTTCGAGCGAATATCCGGTTGAGAGGCTTTATCGGGATGCGAAGTCCTACCAGATTGTGGAAGGGACGTCTAATATCCAGAAGATGATTATCGCAAGAAATGCATTGGGACTGAAGTAAATAAAAACGAATTCGGTTATGAAGAGGAGGTTATCAATATGGGAACATCAGTGACTGTACCAATGGTGGGCAAGATTGTTTCAGTTTCTGTCAAGGCAGGAGATAAAATAAAAGAGGATGATCAAGTGGCTGTTTTGGAAGCGATGAAAATGGAGATGCCCATCGTGGCTCCGGTTAGCGGGACAATCAAAGAGATCTGCGTGGGCCCCGGACAGGAAGTTGAGGCAGAGGCAGTGATTGCTGTGATTGAATGAGGAAGGGGGGACAAAAAGAGCA
>Ga0299915_10002086_pt1 | contig 14632 bp, 17 predicted proteins | sample RVTome_13_FD_200263 | JGI IMG/M metagenome (GOLD analysis project Ga0299915, IMG submission 200263) | Soil microbial communities from uranium-contaminated site in the Upper Colorado River Basin, Wyoming, United States - RVT92D227 (version 2) ... | reverse complement strand
CGCACCCATGAGATCCAGCGGTTGATCGGCCGCAGCGTGCGCGCCTGTCTGACCGGCTTCGCGTTCGGCGAGCACACGATCCGCGTGGACTGCGACGTCCTCCAGGCCGACGGCGGCACGCGCACGGCGGCCGTCACCGGCGCGGCGGTCGCGCTGGCCGACGCGTGCGCGTGGCTCGCGCGCAGCGCCGGTGTACGGGACCCGTTCGCGCGGCTCGTCGCGGCGGTGAGCGTCGGCGTGGTGGAGGGCGAGCCGCGCCTCGACCTCGCCTACGCCGAAGACAAGACGGCCGCGGTCGACGCGAACGTCGTCGTCGCCGAGCCCGACCAGTTCGTCGAGGTGCAGGGGACCGGCGAGCACGGCACCTTCGGTCGGCCCGAGCTCGACCGGCTCCTCGACCTCGCGCTCGCCGGCACCACGCGGCTGTTCGCCCTCCAGCGGCAGGCCCTCGGCCGGTGAACCGGCTGCTCCTCGCCACCCGGAGCGCCGATAAGGCGCGCGAGATCCGCGAGATCCTGAAGGCGGCGGGGTGCGACGTCGAGCTGGTCTCGCTCGAGGAGGCGCGCGTCGCGTGGAGCTCGGCCGAGGAGGAGATCGAGGACCAGGACAGCTTCCTCGGCAACGCGCGCAAGAAGGCCGAGTACTTCTGCCGGCTGACCGGCCTGCCGACCGCGGCGGACGACTCGGGGATCGAGGTCATCGCGCTGCTCGGCAAGCCGGGGGTGAAGAGCAGGCGGTTCGCGCTGAACGCGGCTGGCCTGTCGGGGAAGCCGCTCGACGCGGCGAACAACGCCGAGCTGCTGCGGCGGCTGCACGGCGCGGACGAGAAGCGGCGTCGTGCGAGCTACACCTGCGTGGCGGTGCTGATGCGGCGGCCCAATGCGCCGCCGGAGGAGTTCACCGGCCGCTGCTGGGGCCGGATCCTCGAGGAGCCGCGCGGCACGGGCGGCTTCGGCTACGACCCGCTCTTCTTCCACGAGGGTTCGGGCAAGACCTTCGCCGAGCTGAAGCCGGAGGAGAAGCACGCGGTGAGCCACCGCGGGGAGGCCTTCCGGCGGCTGGCTGAGGCGCTGAAGGAGCGACCGTTGAAGAGTTGAAGGGTTGGAGAGTTGAAGGTCGTTCGCATTCGACCCTTCAGCTCCTTAACTTTGAACCGTTTCCCGGGGCGTGGCGCAGTCCGGTTAGCGCGCGTGGTTTGGGACCACGAGGTCGTCGGTTCGAATCCGACCGCCCCGACTCTGCAAGCGAAAGCCCCGACGCAACTTACCGCGCCGGGGCTTTTCACTCCCGTAGGCGAGTGGGTCAAGACTGGGTCAACATTCGCGAATTGGCCGGATTCCGGCAAAGCGCCCCTCGGTAATTTGGGTTGTCTCCGCCTGCGCTTGACAACAACTACGGAGGGTGGGGTATACCGATACTGGATTGACGTGGGTATCCTAGTGAAGGAGTTCACAAAGTCGCGGGACCTGGGCGACCGGGTTTACGAGGATGAGGCAAATGGACAGTCCGCTGAAGAGAGAGTTCGAGTACTACCTTGCCCATCAGGATGAGTTCGTCAAGAAGTACAACGGCAAGTTCGTGGTCATTAAGGATCAGCAGGTGATCGGCGTGTTTGACGATCAAGCGCGCGCCGTTGAAGATACGAGCAAGCTGCACGACCTGGGGACATTCTTGGTTCAGAAGGTCGAGCCGGGCGATCAAGCGTATACTCAGACATTCCATTCCCGTGTGGCACTGGCATAGCTGAACCTTGGCGCCCAAGGGATTCGCCGCCTTCACCACCAAAGCCAAGGGCGGGATTCTCCGAGTTCTCGCCAACCAGTGCCGCGTGGCCGCCGCATTCAGTCCTGGTCAGATGCAAACCAGCTATCACGAATTCCTCGCCATTTGGGATACTGGGGCGACCCACTCGGCCGTTACGCAAAACGTGGTGAATGCGTGCGGTCTTAAACCCACCGGCATGAAGAACGTGCAGCACGCGGCTGGCGCGTGGCCCCGACACTCACCTACTTGGTGAACATCGCCCTTCCGAACAAGGTGGCCTTCCAGAATCTGGAGGTTACCCATTTGCAGCTAGCAGGCGCAGACCTACTGATCGGCATGGACATTATATCCAGGGGTGACTTCGCTGTGACGAACGTGGGCGGCATAACGACGTTTTCCTATCGTTTTCCCTCCATTCAGACCATTGACTACGCGGAGGAGGCGCGGAGGATACAGAAGGCCGCGCAGACCGGTAAGCCGCCCTTCTATCAGGGGGTGCTCGGGAAGAAGAAGCCCCACAAGTGACCCCACCGCACGTGTCATCATCGAGCGGCCGGTAGCCCGGGAATCCATCGCTGCCGAGGCGCATCGCGCAGGTCCCTCGGTTCCAGCACCACCCGCAACGACCTGTTGGTCCCGGTCACGTCGTCGGCTCCTCAGCCATGTTCGCGTCAGCGCCGCACCGGGACGTCGCGCCGTGGGGTCATTTGGGGCTTCCTCCCGGCCGCTCACGGTCGGGGTTGAACGCCATCCAGTGCGTGGGGCCCCGTCCTTGCTGGCGCGCGTAGGCACGCGCCTTCGCAAGGAGGTCGGGGATGGCCAGTTCCCAGAGCGTGCCCAGCGCCTTCAGCGTCGTGAGCCATTGTTCGTTGTCCCATGTGCCGCTGTGCATCCGCTGTTCGCCCTGCGCCTCGGCGACCAGCAACGGCCCGAAGAGAAAGCGCGTCAGCCTCAGATGGATGGCCAGTTCGGCCGTGGCGCCGCCGAGGATCGGCCGGGATGGTGCCGGCGGTAGTGATTCGAGGTATTCCCCCAATTCTCGGTATACACCCACCAGCGGCCACGCCGCGTGGGGGATGAACGACTCGCGTGCGGGCTCCAAGGCATCGGGACGGCCGGGCGGCGGCAGGAGCACCACCCACCCGCCCATAGGTAGCTCCTCGCCTTGATCGGTCCTGAGGAACCACTGTTCGGAGAAGCCGTGCCGGGCGGCGAGTACCTGAAGGGTGGCGATGCCCGGATTCAGCGTGCGCCCGGTGTAAAGGTCGCGCAGCGTGGCGTAGGGCAGGCCCGTCGCCATCGAGGCTAGGCGGACGTTGCCCCCATAGGCCAGGTCAATCAGCTTGCGGACGCGGCGCGTCAGCAACGCTTGGGCTGGGGGGGCCTTGAGCTTGGGTCTTGGGACGCGTCGTTTACGAGTCACGGGCGCCTCGCGAGTGGACCATGAACGTGTGTCACGGTGTACCGTGTACAGTAATCACGGAGTACGCCGCCGCGCAACTCAGTCCGGCCTGGGGGTGCTGCTGACCCGCTGGCGTCCCGGTCGAGTGGGGCCTATCGTGGGGTTAGGCCGCGACCGCCCACGCTTGGAGGGACAGCGGGTGGCTGCTCAGCTCCAATCGCCTCGCTGGTGCTCTTCGGCGCTCGCAATCGGAGCTCGGAACCTTAACGGCGCTCTGGCGAGATCTCGATCAGGAATGCGCGAAGCTTCGAGAGCAGATCAACCGACAGGTCTACGAACTCTATGGTTCCCCTCCCGAAGAGAAAGCTCTTCGCGACACCTGGTTGCCGCTCTTCCAAGGATTAGGTGGCGTCAAGAGCCCCGTTGAACTCTTCACGACCAACTACGATACCGTCCTGGAAGACGCCATCGAGCTCAGTAGCCTAGAAGTCTCTGCCGGGTATAAGGGCTCAACTTCCAATCGGCGCCTCGACCTCGGTCTCTGGAGCACCGGTGCCGCACTCCCAAGAAACAAGCGTGGGTTGCTCACGAAGCTGCATGGTTCCGTAAACTGGCAGCGAAAGCACAGAGACATCCACATCTCAGCCCCCTTCTTCTCCGGTCAACATGAACAGCATGTCATTCTGTACCCTGGCCTCAAGGACACCACCGCGCCCGAGCCCTTCAATGCATTCCACGACCGCCTTGCATGGGCGCTACGACAGGCACAGTTCGTCGCCTTTGTGGGGTTTGCATTCCGAGATCCATTGATCAATCAGATCCTACAACGCGACTTGGCAACGCAAGTACGGGTATTCGTATCAGATCGCCGCCCACGCGAACAATTCCAACTCGGGCCGCTTGACGGACGCGACATCGAGTGGTCAAGTGATGGGTTCACGGCCACGGTCTCCGGGCGAATCGCTCATTTGGCCACTCGCGGCCTAACTGCGGGTTGAAGCCGACGAGGCCGCCGGGAGGACTAATGCGATCACGGCCGTGCCGTGCGGCCGGAGCCGTCGGGCGTGGTCGCTTGACAGGGCGGTGTGGCGCGCAGTTACGTGAGGCGTTGGTGCGCCCGCCGTTCGATGTGGACGCCGCTGCGGCCCGCGGCGGCCACGCCGCAGCTAAAACCGGACGCGTTAGGCGCCCAAGGGGCCCAGCACCCGAGGCATCATGAAGAAGTGCCCTTACTGCGCAGAGGACATACAGGATGCCGCCATCGTGTGCCGCCACTGCGGCCGCGACCTCGCGGCAGCGCAGCCAATACAAGTCCAGTTGGTCCAACCCAAGGCCAAGACCAGCCCGGTGGCCTGGGGTTGCCTGGCTTTGATCGTAGGAATAGGCATATTGTCAGTACTTTCGGACACGTCCACCAATCAGTCCGACGCGAGGACCGCGGCGCCACAGTCTGGGCCGCCGGCCACAGATTCGACGTTTGACCGGATCGGCGGTCAAGGCATGGTCGACTTCGTCGTGGCGTCTGGGACTCTCACTTCGAACGCCCCGGCTCTTGAAGAGCGAATGCGGAACTTCTGCGACAAACAGAGGGGTGACTTCTGCCAGGTCATGGTGTGGGCCAACCGGGCAAGGGCACCTCAAGCACTGCCTATGACCTCCGGCCAATTGAACGCGCAGGTGGCGCAGTACAATCGCAACCGACACACTGGCTACGACTGCTTCATGCTGTTGCGGCGAGGTTCGCCCGCTGTCAGCTCAAGTGGATGCTGACCAGCCAGCGCACGACCCTGGGGCGCCTAACTCGCATGAAGCTGTCGCCGGGGCCGCCGGGTCAGGCATCCTGTTGCCCACCACTCCTTGCGCGTCTCGGCTCCGTGGCGTTATCCAAGACAATGGTGCGAACCGTCACTCCGTGCGCGGGGCAGTGTCGGGGCCGGCGGCCCCGGCGCAGCTTATGCGCCGTCCGTTAGGCTGCCCGGTAACGGAGATATGCCCGAAGACCTGCTGTTCTACCCCCACGACTTGCGGGCCGGCTTGGAAGCCGCAGTGGCCAAGATGCGGGAGTCTATTGCGCAGTATAGCGCCGACAGGTTGCTCAACTCCTCAGAGGATGACCTCGTCAAATATTTCGTGGGTCTGGCGATGGTCGAGCCTGTTACCCTACGTGAGGCCGAGATTACAGTCGCCCAACAAGAGACCAAGTACGATGTCAGCCACCGGTTCGAGTACGCGGTCTGGGACCGCTCGCAACCTGCGTACGTCGCAGCGACGCTCGTCACGATGCACATCCCCTTTGACGGCGAAGCGGACTTGTTCCACAACAAGGCGTCCACTTGGTCCATGAACCCGCCGCGTGGGTCGGTCCAGGGCTCTGAGCTCGTTCTCTCTTACCGCGCTCCGCAATCGGAAGTCGGTGGAGCGAAGATGCACTTGGAGAGCGAGCTTCAGAAAGTCCGACAGGCACTCGTGTGGGCCAACAACGACATCCAAGCGCACAATCGATCTTTGGAAGGTATCGCTCGCCAAGACGTCGCAGCGAGGCGGACACGCCTACTTGAGAATCAGAACCTCGTGGCGTCCCTGGGCTATCAGCTTCGGCAAAGGGAGAACGCACCACAGACCTATTCCGTCCCCGCTGTCCGGAAGAAGACTGTACCTGTCCCACCCCCTGCAAGCGCCGCTCCGTTTGTACCGGAGCCAGCTCTCCCGGACGCTACATATGAGCAGGTTCTCCAGGTTCTTGGGAACATGGTCCGTGTCATGGAGCAGAGCCCGGAGGCCTTTGCTACCATGAAAGAGGAGGACCTCAGAACCCATTTCCTTGTGCAGCTGAACGGTCAGTTCGAGGGTCGTGCGACGGGCGAGACCTTTCGCGGTAGCGGATCTACCGACATCCTCCTGACAGAGGCCGATCGTAGCGTCTTTATCGCGGAGTGCAAGTTCTGGAAGGGCCCTCAGTCCTTGCACGCCGCCATAGACCAGCTTCTCGACTACACCACGTGGCGCGACGCCAAGACGGCCATACTGCTATTCAATCGCAACAAGGATTACACTGCGGTAGTGTCGGCCGCACTGGCCTCTCTTAAGGCACATCCACAGGTAGTAGCGCCAGTTACTACCCTAGCAGACACTGCTTTCCGCAACAAGCTCCGGCACCGCGACAATCACAGCCGTCTCATAGTGCTTACAACGCTTCTGTACAATCTACCGGCTGCGCCGTCACGCTCGGCACGCCTTGCACCAAAGCGCAATCCGGGGCCTCGGTAGCGTCGGGCAGCCTAACTTGTTTGAAACGTGTCGAGCCGGCTGGCCGCGCCGGCCAGCCGGCAGTAGGTTGTTCGAAGTCTGGTCTCGCCGGCGCGGCCAACGCGCCGGCTCGCAGGTGAAACACATTTGTTAGGCCGCGCCCCCTCACGCTAGCAAGGAGCACGCATGCGACGCTGGTACCCGCTCTGTCTGATGTGCGTATTCGCGTGCAAGGAGTCGCCTCCGCCAGCCTCCTCCACGACAACCGCCGGTGACTCGACACGACGCAACACAACGACGTTCTCCCGCGACTCCGGCGGGTCGATGCGGCTGAATCTGGGCTACGGCATCACCATCAATGAGCGCACGTCCCTTCAGCGAGAGTGGATTGCGGCACATGACTCTCTAGCCCCGGTAGACCTGCTAGGTACGCCCGGAATTGTCACCGCATACCGCTCCAGTGGCTCCTATTCCTATGGTGGCTACGAGGCCCGTTCATCGTATGGCCTTCAGGTGCGAGACTCCGTCGTTGCAGTAGAGGTTCGATTCGTAGCGTTCGACGTTTGGGGCAATCCGCTCCGGACCTTTACCGCGACGCATGTTGAGGATCTTCCGCCGGGGCAGTCCCATCAGTTCGACGATAAATGGTCGCTCAGTAGTTACGATACGGACGTCTCCGAGCTCTACGGATCAATCGCCTATGTGGCTCGTGTGCGGCGAAAGAACGGGCGCACCTGGGAGGCGAACGACGCACCGCTGTTGGAAGAGGCACGCCGCTTCTCCGTGCGCTTCACCGCCGAAGACCTGCTGCCTCCCAACGAGCGTCGCGGGCGAGACTCCACAACCGATGTGTCCACTCGGCGGTAGTGAGCGGGCTAACAGCGCGTTGTAGCGCTCCGGCCGCGGCTCTGGCTACGCGGCGGGCGCGGAGCTATCGTGCTAGCGCAGCTGCGGGCGCTCGCCGCGGCCGGCAGCTAAACGCGATCACGTTAGCCCGCAGCGTCCTCGTTGCCCTTTGGCTCAGGCAACTGCTTCCCGCGGTCAACTAACTCGGCCACAAGCTTCTTCCCTATCTCCGAAGCCAAGTCATCCTTGAAGTCCAGGGTTCTCACGCGCTTGCCGGACGCGCTGTGGCATATCGCATCCCAAAGAAGCAGCGCCGTCTCCTCGACACTCTTTCGAATCTTCTCCTCGTACTTCGCCAGCTCGCTACCGAGCCCGCTACCAGGCGTGTCCCTCACATACTTCAGTCGGCTTGTCAAATCGACCGAGCCACTGGTGTCAGCAAGTTTCTTTATCGTCGCGTTAAAGGTGGCCACCGACGCCGCCCCATCGTGAGCCAACGACATCGCCGTCACGCCAAGGTACCCGGCTTCCGCGCTCAGTCGCCCAAGCATCTGCGTGATCAAGCCCCAGTCTCGGGGCAACAGGTCTTCTGGCCGAAGCAACCCTGCAAGTGACAGCTCAATAAGGTCGCTCCCTCGATACCTCTTCCCTAGGGACCAGAGCCGAAAGTGTTCGGCATAACAGGTCTGGTAGGCTATGTCATCCTCTCGTTCGAGCCGGCGCCTCTCTGCCGCCTCGTCCTTCGCTCTCTCTACCTTGGCCCTGCTCTCCGTTCTGAGCATCACTATCACCTGAACGCCGGCGAATAGGACCAAACCCGTGGTCAGCAGAACCGTCGGATCACTCATCTCATCGCTCCAGTTTGACTCCCCCCGGACAATATGTGGCGCGGATTCGCTGCGGGCTAACCAGCGCTGAGCCTGTGTGAAAACCCCTTGCGCTGACGTCCCCTCGAAACTGCGACGCTTACATTTCCCCCACGAGCCACGATCTCCGCTCGGTCCGACAACGGAAGACCCCCTACTTGTGCACATTCGGGAGTTTTCATACGGGCTCCGCTTGCAGTTGCCGGGCCGCCCTCTACCTTAGTGGGAGGCCGCTGGCATTGGGGCGGGCGGCCCGCAACTGAAGCGCTATTCGTTAGGCGGCAGAGTGAGACAGGAGTGACCACTGGCTTCCTCAGGTGCCCCACCTGGTTGGATCGTCGAAGCCGTTAGCGCGTGCGTGCTCTTCGTGGGCGATGAAGCGCGCATCGGCGGTCTGTTGAAGAACGCCCTGACGCACACCGAGCATGCACAGCCCCTTCTGAGGTCAGTGGCGCGGCTTGCTCCGCGGTTTGGAGATCGAGCGGCTGCGGCTGCCGCGCGGAGGCTCGCGGACTCCGCACCATTCCACCAAGAATGGGCCCGGGAACTCCGTGAATCCGACTACGCCGTCTTGAACGCGCACAGCCTCGTGGCCATTTGGGGCGCGTTGGAGACCTGCGTTGAGGACACCGTCGTAAGCATCCTCTTGAACTGGCCGGCCTCCCTGGCGGACCTGGATTCGATCGGCGTGCGCGTTTCAACTCCCCCGTCCATCAGCGAGGACGAAGCCCACGCGCTGTATGGAAAGATCGAACACAAGTCGAACGTGCGCGGCGACATCGTGGGGACGTATGCTGTCATTCTCGGCCATTTCGATCTCGAAGCACCCGTGTCGCCGGAACATGCAGAAGTCCTCCGTGAGGCGAATGCCCTCAGGAACTGCCTCCTCCATCGGCGCGGCCGCATTGACGCCCGGGCAGCTCGCGAAGCGCCAGCGTTCCTGGGGCGGGAAGGTCAAGTAGCCGCGGTCTCATCCGAGGACTACCTCAGGTACTACGACGCGGTAAGCGCATGGACCGTGGCCCTGTCGGAAAGCACCGTGCAGTCCAAGTACTTCCCTCGCTAGGTACTTGACCTGACGGTTGCCGCCTAACCAGCGTTGAGGGTGTGTGAAAACTCGCGGATGTGCATAAACAGGGGGTCGTCCGACCTCTGACCGAGTCGAGATCGTCGCTCTTGAGCGAAATGTGAGCGTCGGAATTCTCAGAGGTCATCGCGGGTGCGAGTTTTCACACAGGCTCCATTTGCTGCTGTCGGGCGCGTCGGCGGCTGGCGGTGCGTTCGTCGCCGCGCCACATTCGCGGCAAGACCGAGTCGCGGCAACGCCCGAGAGCGGGCGCGCCCGCAGCAGAACGCGATCCGTTAGGCAGCAACCCCATCGGGAGGGCGTCATGCCCATGGTCTCGAAACTTGGTCTTGTTGCGCTGCTGTTGCTCTGCACTGAGCCGCGGCGTCTTGCCGCGCAGAGCAACAACAACTATCCCGACCGTAGAGCACTCATTCTGAACACCTGCCCCAACATCGAGCTGTCCAATTTCAGCTATTCCAACCAGTACGACTATTCCGCGCGCAGCGAGCGCTTTCACCAGAACCTCACCTGGAAGAACTTGGGAACCCAACCAATTGTCGCGTTTGAAGTGGTCGTTCTGAAGTACGACGCTTTCAACACGAGGCTGATCGGCTCGCGCTGGGCAGTAACGGGCAAGAACAGTGCTGACTGGCGACCCTTGCAGCCTGGCGCCACGGACCAGGATGGCACAATCTCGTACGGCGACGAAGAGGTGTATACGGCTGTGGCGTACGTCCGGAGCGCGCGTCTTGGCGATGGCACTGTTTGGCGGGCAGACCAGGCAGATGTGGTGCGGCGTCTCAGAGCGCTCAACACAGGCATTCCTGACTTTGGCAACACGCTGCCAGACAGCTTGCCCATAACGCGTCGCACGCCGTAGCGGGTTGCTGCCTAACTAGTGTGTGAACCTGTCGAGCCGGCTGGCCGCGCTGGCCTGGCAGTGGTAACGTTTGAGAAGGGAGCGCGCCAGCGCGGCCAGGACGCCGGCTCGCAGGTTAAACACACTCTGTTAGCCCGCCACAGCCACCTCGATGCGCCTCGTCCGGAGGGTTGCCAAGTGAAGTTCACAGCCGAAAGCCATTCCGACTACATGGACTTCCGTTGCAGCAATTGCCGAGGCGACATCTTGGTTGAGTTTCTCGGCTACGACCCGGCCGTGCCGCGCTTCCAATTCACTTGTAAGGGATGTAAGGAATCCGGTGAGTTCAAGATGGGCTTTCAACTCTGGAAGGGTCTACCGCAGAAGCCCGCGAAGTGACCAGTAGGGGCAGTCACGTACCACCTCAATCGTGGAGCATGGATGGCGAAGCGCGGAAGGCAATCACCGGAAGATCGGCTACTGAGACAGGTCGCGCTCAACTACCAGCACTCCAGAGCGCGCCTAGGCAAACTGAGGTTGCAGTGTGAGGTGTCCGACCGGTTTCTTTCACTCCCGGAATCCAGCGACGCCTTCCCAGACGGGCGGGACCTCATGTTCGTTGATGTTATGACCCGGAACGTCGATGGGGACGTGCATAAGATCTGCGAACTCATTCTCGACCGACACGACATCACCGAGGCCCTAGCCCGTGTCAAGTCCAAGCCGTTTCGCCCTCGTTCCGGCCCACAGTCCGCGTAGGAGATCCAAGCGGTGGCGGGCTCTAGTGATTGAACCTGTCGAGCCGGCTGGCCGCAGCGGCCAGCCGGCGGTACGTTGCGAGCTGGCGGTGCCGCCGGTGCGGCCAAAGCGCCGGCTCGCAGGTTAATCACATTTGTTAGGCAGCAGCACGCTACGCCAGTAATGGGAGGCCCGTGGACATCATCAAGATCGAAGGTGCCAACTGGCACTTTGACCGCCTGCCCAGCGAGTGTCCACTCTGCCACCACGCCATTGACGCGCGCCACATTGCAAGTCTAGTGCGCAGCTACGAGCAGTTCGGTACGGCTGAAGTAGAGTTGGTGTTCCAATGCCCCCGAGGCGCCTGCCTTCGGGCCTTCATTGGCCTCTACACGGGCACCCGCGAGGTATCTGTTTCCGATCATCTCATGCGGTTGCGAGCCACGACTCCCTACACGCCCGAACCGCCAAATCACCCAAGCGACGTCGCGGCGCTGTCGCCATCGTTCGTGTCTATCTTCGGGCAGTCGTCAGCAGCCGAAGCGTGGGGTCTGCCGGAAATTGCGGGCGGAGGGTACCGCAAGGCGCTAGAGTTCCTGATCAAGGACTTCTGCGTTTCGCAACACGAAGCCGAAGCCGACACGATCACGGCCATGCTTCTCAGCCAGGTCATCAACAAGTATGTGTCGGACGCAAACATCAAGGAATGCGCGAAGCGGGCTGCCTGGCTCGGCAACGATGAGACGCACTACGAGCGGCGCTGGGCCGACAAGGACATCAAGGACCTCAAAGTACTCATCAAGCTAACCGTCAACTGGATCAACTCTCACCTTCTTACAAAGAAGTATCTTGAGACCATGAATGGGTAGATGTGCTGCTGTTTAGTATCAAGCTTGTAGCGCAACAACTGCTCAGCGGGGTCTTCATCCGGTTGCCGCCTGGAGCGCGACTCCTAGTCAGTAGGTTGATGATTCGACTGGAAGCTGGCGCACTCTCTGAAAGCCTGCGCCCGCTTCGTTTGGTCGGGGACGCACGGGGGACGCAAAAGGGCCGCAAACCCCCGGCAACCGCCGACAGGACAGGCGGGAGAGTCCTACATGTTGCGCGAGAGCCGACGCGCGCAACCGTGGCGGAACCAACCAGTTAGGTGTTGTGAAGCGTTAGGTTGAACGCGGCAGGATGCCGGAATGTGATGCGTGCTCGTCGCCGTTTGGGACCACGAGGTCGCCGGTTCGAGTCCGGCCGCCCCGATTCCTCGTTGATCGCGAGCCCGGCCGGCAAGTCACCGCCGCCGGGCTCGTCGTTCTCTTGACGTCTGCTTGACGGTGCCGCGGTACGCTTGCGCCAATGAACCGCGCACCGGTCTCCCCATCCTGCCGACGCTGCCACTCATTGTCGCGCTGGCAACCCGTGCGCACTTGCGATCCGGAGGCACCATCATGAACCGCACGCTGCGCATGCTTGTCCGTGTCGCCCAGACCAGCTGCATCCTCCTACTCGGCTGCTCCACCGCGAGCGAGGTTGTCACGTGCACCAACAACTGCTGGACGACGAGGGCGCCGATGCCGACCGCCCGGGATGAACTTGGCGTCGGAGTGGTCAACGGCATCCTCTACGCGGTAGGAGGGCTCGTTGACGCGGGGGGCACCATCGGCGCCCTCGTGAGCACGGTCGAGGCCTACGACCCGGTGACGAACAGCTGGACATCCAAGGCGTCGATGTCGACCGCCCGTGCAGGTTTGGGCGTCGGCGTCGTGAGCGGCGTCCTCTACGCGGTAGGAGGGGTTCTTGGCTCGATCGAAGCCTATGACCCGGTGACGAACAGCTGGACAACCAGGGCACCGATGCCGACCGCCCGCATGAATCCGGGCGTGGGCGTCGTCAACGGCATTCTCTACGCCGTCGGAGGTTATCCACTTGCCGGAGGCACCTCAACGGCGGTCGAGGCCTATGACCCGGTGGCGAACAGCTGGACTGCGATGGCGCCCATGCCGACCGCGCGCGCCCTTCTCGGTGTCGGCGTCCTGAATGGCGTCCTCTACGCCATAGGCGGCGCAGCGACGACCTCGGCGGTCGAGGCCTATGACCCGGCCACAAACAGCTGGACGACCAGGGCGCCGATGCCGACCGCGCGTTGGAGTCTGGGCGTCGGCGTGGCCAACGGCATACTCTACGCGGTAGGAGGCGATACAGGCGCCCCAGTGGCGGCGGTCGAGGCCTATGACCCGGTGACGAACAGCTGGACTTCTATGGCGTCGCTGCCGACGCCGCGGTATGGAATCGGTGTTGGCGTCGTGAACGGTGTCCTCTACGCGGTTGGAGGTCATCCATCCGCCGGAGGCACGTCGGCGGCGGTCGAGGCCTATCAGCCGTAGTGTGGCAGGCTCGCCACCTAGCGGGCGTCTTGACTTGGCGGCGGGCCGGCGCGCCGCGATGGCGATACCCTCTACGCTGCGCCGGCGCCTTCCCGGTCACACGATTCGCCCGCCGGGCGGTCCGAGTACTGGCGAGCCCGGCCGGCAAGTCACCGCCGCCGGGCTCGTCGTTCTCTTGACGTCTGCTTGACGGTGCCGCGGTACGCTTGCGCCATGAACCGCGCACCGGTCTCCTCATCGCGCCAGCGCTGCCACTCATTTGTCGCGCTGGCAACCGTGCGCTCTTGCGATCCGGAGGCATCATCATGAACCGCACGCTGCGCGTCCTTGCCTGTGTCGCCCTGACCGGTTGCTACGCGTACCAGCTCGCGCCGCTCGCCAGCATCCAGCCGAAGAACCAAGTCCGAGTGACCGCACGCGACGGGCGCCGCGTGGAGCTGTCCGGCGTCACGGTCGCCGCAGACACTCTGCGCGGCCTCGAAGTCTGGAGACCTAGTCGCGATAGCGTTGTGGTCGTCGCCGTCGCCGACGTGACGAGGGTCGAAGTGCGGCGCCTGCAACCAGTAGTGACGGTAGTGACCATCGTTGGCCTCTCCGCCCTCGCCGCATTCGCCTACGCGGCTATCATGGTCTCCCGGGAAGGAGTGCTCGGCGGGGGATCCATCTTCTGACGGACCTGCGGCAGGCTAGCCACCTGCCGGGCGGCTCAACTTGCCGGCCGCCCCGACTAGTACACGGCGAGATCGTTCCCCAGCACCACCCGCCCACCGTAGCCGCGGCGCACCTCGCCCAGGATGGAGTCCAACGGCACGCCGCCCCAGCTTAGCAGATGCGTGAGGACCAGCAGTCCGGGCCGCGCCCGCGTGGCCAGCGCGGCAAGCTCGCTCGCCGAGGTGTGGAACTGCGCGTGGTACCGCTGCCACTCGGGGGGCAGCGCGCGGAAGCCGGAGTCGCTGTACACCTCGTGCACGAGCACGTCGCACCCGCGGCACGCCTGGACCACTGCATCGCTCGCGCGCGTGTCGCCCGAGATCACGATCGCCCGGTCCGCCGCCTCGAACCGGTAGCCGTACGCCTCCTCCCAGTTCCCGTGCGGCACGCGGAACGCGATCACCCGCACATTGCTGTCGGCGTACACCAGGCCGGGCCGGATCTCGTGCGGGTTCACCCGCCAGCCGGTACGGTTCTGCGGCTGGCGGCCGTCGAGCCGCCGCCGCACGTCCTCGGCGTACGCCGCCGTGAGGTGCCGCGTCATGGCGGTGGTGCCGCGCGGCCCGTACACCTCGAGCCGCGCCTCGCGGCCCACCACCCACGGCGTGAACATCAGGTCGGGCAGGCCGAGGGTGTGATCGGAGTGCAGGTGGGTGAGGAAGACGATGCGCAGGTTCTCCTGGGCGAGCTCCGCCACACCACCCAGCCGGGCCGCCTCGGCGCGCCGCACGACGCCGGGCCCCGCGTCCACCAGAT
>Ga0299915_10002084_pt1 | contig 14643 bp, 17 predicted proteins | sample RVTome_13_FD_200263 | JGI IMG/M metagenome (GOLD analysis project Ga0299915, IMG submission 200263) | Soil microbial communities from uranium-contaminated site in the Upper Colorado River Basin, Wyoming, United States - RVT92D227 (version 2) ... | reverse complement strand
ACGTGTTTTTTCAAAGTTTGATAAGGATATATTACAAAATAGCAATTTTCAAACTGTACATGAGGCAATGAACCGCATTGCTAATTATTTTGAAAAGGAAACAAGTTTTATGACTTGGGGTACTTAAACATCAAATACTTCTCCCTCAAAACTACAATTTGAAAAACAACTAATTGTTTATAAACCTCTCTTTAATAATTGTTGATAAAATAGATTAAAAAAGTGTAGGGGAGGTTATATAAACCTAGAGTTCAAATCAATAAATTAAGTCTCTGATGCTTGGGTGTTCTCATCCTTTAATTAGAACTCGAATGTTTTTTATAGTTTAGTCCAAAGGTCGATAAATCCATTTAATGCTTCATCAAGAATTCCAGATTGATAGGTGATTAATATCTGACTGATTCTATTTTCATCTTTGATTCGGTAAATCATTTCTTTTTCTCTTTTTATGTTTGTCACTATATTTGCTTTGATTAGTTTCTTTAGGTGAAAGGAGAGAGCTCCTTTTGTAAAATGAAATTCAGCTAGTATTTCTTTGAAACTTGATTCTGGATGTATCATAAGAAATATGATGATTCTTCTTGGTGTTCTCATTTTTATAAAAGATACTATTTCTCTGTCGAAATAGTTAACCTCGTTTTTTATAAAATATCGTTTTCTCCGCCCATCGTCATGCGATGAAATCAGATCTGCTTTTTCTAGTTGTTGAAGATGGTATTGTAAATCACCCATAGATAAAGAAAGTGCTTTTTCCATTTCTCTTATATAGGTTCCAGGGTATTTAGAGATTTGATTAAAAATCATTTTTCGTCTGGATAAGTTAAGCAGTTCATGATCCATTCCAGGCACCTATCGTTTTAAGATGGAAAAATAGAAGAAAATTAATGAAATAAATATAGTACCCACTAATACCACAGTAGTATTGAAATGTTCAACAGCTGGTGAGAAAACACCTATAGAGACAATAATTCCTAGAATGGTGAATAATAAGAAACCTATTGAGGCTAATGCTAATTTCATTTCTTTAGTTTTAATAAGGGAAATAAATGATATAATAGTTAGTAATGTTGATAAGCCAAGAAATGAGAATCGTATGAATATTTCTATTTCATTCATAGGTTAGACCTTTTTATTTTCTTAATGCTCTTAGTTGTATAAGTTATTTTAGATGGTGTTATCATTGTATTATAGAAAAAAAAGGGGAGAGGGGAGGAATTATTTAGAAATCATCTTTCTGTTTTCTTTTTTTGGCAATAATCCCTCCTATGAAGAGACAAATGAACAGTATGGAGAGTATTATCGGGAGTAAAACATTCGAAACCGTGGAAATTCCTGAGGTAAGGGTTTTAATGGATATCGTATGTGTGGAGAAATGAGGTACATAAACAAATACCGTGATTAGTTGTTCTCCACTTAGTGCATAATATGCACCTTCTGCATCCTGATATTCTACCTTTTCCATTAAATCTTCTAATGCTGTGACTTGGTTGATTTTGGAATTATCGATGCTAATGAGAAGTTCTTCGATGGTTGTGTTTTGAATGACTTCTTTGTCGACGTTTATAATTACTATTCTTCCATTGGGTATTTGTGAATTGACGATCACATCAACACCGCTTTTATCGATGTTGTTAAAAGTCATTTCAAAGGTTGGGTCATCATAGGTATAATAATTATTTGAAGCAGTGTTTGCTATCTTGACTTGTTCCCAGTCTGTGGATGATTCGTCTTCAATTGATGCTGGTGTAGGTCCAAGGGTGACCCATCCTTCTGCAGAGATGGTACCATTTAATTTTGCATTATCAATAATTGTGGCGTCTTCTCTAATTTTCAAATCTTCATACCAGAAATCATCCACTACAGGCGGTGCTGGATATTCAACATACGTATAAACATCGAGATATCCGCATGGATTCAATTCAACTTCTATTGTCTGTCCACTTATAGTGAATGTTCCGTTATAACTATTTATTGTGGTTGTTGTATTACTGGATTTTATCCATATTGTCTGCCATGGGGATGATATAATTTTAGAGTCTATTGGTTGTTCAGATATTACGGTATTACTGTTTTCATCTACTTTTTCTTCTATAGCAGGTATGCCATAGTAAATATCGTCATAAAATTGTGATATTTCAAATCCATCTGGTACTTCAAAGGTTATTTTCGTGTTTTTATCACTGGAAGCATAGTATATACTTCCACCTTCTTGGTCAAAAAATCTCATGAACGTATTTTTTCCTTGGAAAACAAGAAAATCCGCGAATGAATTTGGAGTTGCTGCAGGTTCAAAACCATTTATTTTTATTGAGTAAAATATTATTTTATCTTGGTATGTGATGGTATCTGAAGTTATTCCGTTATCAGAATAAGGTTCTCTGCTACTATCTGGGCTGTACCAGACCATGGGGTAGAATGTTAATTTTACTGTATAATCAGATATAGTCCCTGTGTTTTCATCTATTGTGAAATGAACAAATGTACCCTTTGCATTTCCATCATTATAGGTAATACGACCCATAGTGGGATACCATATATCTGTGTTAGGTGTTATTAAAATTGGATCCGGATCAATTATATCTGTAAATCTTTCTCTAAGGTTTAAAACATAAATACCATTTGTAATCGAAAGATTTTCATTGTTATGTTGGATTCTCAAATCTGGTTGAGAGAATACATTTAGAACTCCTTGTTCTTGATCCCATGATTCTTCGCAATACATCTCTGTAGAAACTATATCAGTAAATGATATGCAATCATCGTTAACTTTATAATTACCTCCAAATTCGTTACATCCTACATTCCCACCAAATGAACCTTCTAACTTAAAAGTGATTGAGGTCTTAACATCATCTATAGCTAGAGTGGGGTTTTCCGCATTTCCATAGGATAAAAGTTGCCATTCACCGGCAATATCTGTTGTTACATTTTCTATATCTACTGCTGTTACATTTTCTATATCTACTGCTTTTGCCACTACTACATTTATAGAGGTGGCAGTTATTAACATACACATTCCGATTATTGCTATTTTTTTAAAATTCATTGTTTTCACCTAAAAATCTTTTACGTCTTTCATTTAAATATACTTTCTGATACATTCATTAAACAAGTTAATACATTTGTTAAACAAATTGAATGGATTCCCTAGGTATCTAAAAAATATCTAATTAAAATATTTTATTACAAATGTTACATTATTTTTAGCTACGTCTCCAAAATATCTATAGGTTCTATATTAATCTTATAATTAGGGTTTACGAACATATTTTTAAAGATGTAAAAATATAAAAAAAATTTTTTTTATTAATTAAATCAAAGATTTATTGTTACATTTGTTATAATAAATTTTTTCCCAAAACATTTATATTCTGTTTTTTTTTACCCATTAGTAACAAATTTCTTTTGAGAGGTGGAAATGTTATGAAGAAAATATATATATTATTTATTATTTTTTATGGGTTCCTTGCTTCCATTTCTTATAGTTGAATTTTATTTTCAAGACTATCTTGGAATTGGGATTATAGCTATTATTGCTAGTGTTGTTCTTACCTTAAGTATATCCTATGAATATCTTAAAGTAAAATTTATGCATATATTGGATGTTCGAAACAAGGAAATTGATTATTTGAACTGGACACATAAAAAAGAGAAAGCGGGAAGAGCATCGTCTTACTTTTTTAGAAAAAACTTATGGTAATAATCAACAATTAATACGAAACATGATCTTTTAATTTTATGTTTTTATTTACCGGGAGGGAAGGGATTTGAATAGCTCTTTTATTGGTAAAAATGAATAAGTGATTTTATTATTATGGTAAAAATCAAACTTCAAGAAAAATTTTAAGTATATTCTATTTCTTTTAAATTTTATTTATATCCTTAGTGAAATATGCAAACCCTGTTAAAGAAATGAAATATACTCCTACAAGGCATGAGGTGTAGTATATAAAAACATTGACCGATAAGTTAAATTCTGAATTCAAAAAACTCCATGCAAAATTAAGAACTGTTTCTATTATTCATTTAAAAGAATTACAAGAAGAAATCAATGAATGGAAACGCAATGGACAAATTACAGAAAAATTTTTTAAACAAAATTATGGTGAATTTATATTTAACCCACCCACAACACTTCATAATATACGTTCAATTATTGTCATAGGTATTCCACAAAAAATTACCCCTGTAAATTTTTTTTATAAAGGAGAACAATATCAGACAGTTATCCCACCAACTTATATGTATTCCAAGGTGAGAGCTACTTGTAAAGAAATCTTATCGAAGATTTTAGATAAAAAAGGATATTCTGTTGATTATGCAATACTGCCTTTGAAACTACTTGCGGTAAAAAGTGGATTAGGGCAATATGGGAAAAATAATATCTGTTATATTGATGGCATGGGGAGTTTTTTTCGATTGCAAGCATTTTACACTGATTTCGAATTTCCCACCGATGATTGGCATGAAAAAGAAATTATGGAATCATGTACAACTTGTACTCTATGTCAAAACGTTTGTCCTACTCACTGTATCCCAAAAGAACGATTTTTAATTCATGCAGACCATTGTCTTACCTATCTTAATGAAAACGAAGGAGACTTCCCATTATGGGTTAATGCACAGTCTCATAATGCACTGATAGGATGTATGCACTGTCAAATCGTTTGTCCTCAGAATAAAAAGTTTCTTCAATTGTATGAACAAACCATCGATTTTTCTGAAGATGAGATATCTGTGATTTTGAAAAATACACCCCGAGAACATATACCACCGAAACTTACGAAAAAATTAGTAGATCTTAACCTCGATGAATACTATTCATTATTAGGAAGAAACCTTTCGGTTTTAATGAATAAATAGTGCAGGGAAAGGATTTGAACATCAGAAGAGTTATTAATTAATATATCTTATTTTTAGGTGAATTTCCAGATGCCTATTACTAAGTTTGTTGGCTTGTGCCTGAGTCTAAGTGTACCGGCATCTTCTACATAAATGTAGTCTCCTACCATTATCGTAGTTCCCCTATCTGCAACTTCTTCACCACTGGCTAAAGTAGTTCCAGTTTCTGCGTTAAATAAAACTAAAGTCAAATCATCATAAATTACTTCAAAATCATTCCAGTCTAAAGCATTATCTACATTCCAGACGATTATTTTATTAGAGGTTTTTGTAAATGAAATATTTGGCATTGTTGCATTTTCTACAGCAAAAAACCATGTTCCCAATGATGAAGTGCCTTCCCAACTAACTATTACAATACCATAGCATCCTGTAATTACATCACCTACTTCAATGGTTCCTGTTGATTTAGTTGCTATTCCTGTTATTTGGATGTTATCCCAACTTAATCCTGATTCTGAGACTGATGTAACTATTAGCTGAGTATCTTCTTCATCCATAAAAAATTCTATGTCCGGTACATCCTTTGTTGGATCTTTAGTAAAAGTCCATGTTCCCAGTGATGAAGTGCCTTTCCAACTAACTATTACTGTTCCAGAGCATCCTGTAATTACATCACCTACTTCAATGGTTCCTGTTGGTTTAATTGCTATTCCTGTTATTTGGATGTTATCCCAGTTTAATTCTGATTCTGAGATTTTATTTACCATTAAAGTCTTAGCAACATCGTCGTGTATAAAATCAATATCCGGTACATGTGTCGTTGGTATTGTACCTTCTACAATAATTTCTGTTGTAGCTGTTATTTTATCTGTTATATTTTTAGCAGTCAATGTATAAGTAGTATTTTTTGTTGGTTGAATTATTTGAGTACCAATTAAACCAACAAATCCTATGTCATTATCAATGCTTACAGTTGTTGCTCCTGTTACATCCCAAGTAAGATTTGCTGTTCCACCTCTCTCTATTGATGTAGGTGTTACTTGAAAATCATGGATTATCATTGGATTAGATGGTTCTTTAATTTCTTCATTACATCCACTTAAACCAACTGTTAGAAGTATGACAATTATTCCAACTATCATTAGTTGCTTTTTCATATTTTTTCTCCCTCAAAACTATTGCCTTATTAATGTTACTGATTCTCCAGATTCATCCGTTAGTATTAATGTTTTATCATTGTTAAATTCAGAAAATTTATAATTAGCTGTTAAAGTTCTCTCCTCAGAAATTAAAAATATCTTATTATCAGTAATATTCCAAGTACCATTAAAATCAAAAACCTCACTTTTATATGAGACAGTTATTTTAAATGTTTTATTTGTATAGAAAATATAGTTAGTAATCCTTATACTACCATTATACATATCTTTTCTAGTCCAAGTACCAACTAATTTGTCTTCATCTGAATTAGAAGTATTTTCATTACATCCACTCAATCCAACAGCAAGAAGTATGACAATTATTCCAACTATCATTAGTTGCTTTTTCATATTTTTTCTCCCTCAAAATATAATTTTAATATCTTATTAATGAATACTAATAGTAACATTCCAAGCCTTGGATGTAAAATTTCCTATCTCAGGAAATCTGAAAGAGAGGGATGTAGATGCTCCGCTATCAAGTTGTATTGTTTGCTCTTGTATCCAATAGTTATTTCCTAGGAAAACTTTAGCATAGATTGTTTCATTACCACTTCCTCCTTTATTTTTAACTGTTACGTCAACATAACCTACCAGATTGGTTCCTTCGTAGCTTTCTCTTTTACTCCAATTCATTAAAACAAACTTTGGTGGATTTATTGTGTTATTGTTTTCTTCATTTGTATTTATAGTTACAGTAATTTGTGTTGTTGCATTTTTTATTGAAGTACTATTTTTTGCTGATAATTTATAGGTTGTTGTTTGAGTTGGGGATATTATTCTGTATCCTGTTAAATTTACATCACCAATACCATTATCAATATTAACTCTTGTATCTGACCCTGTAACAACCCAACTTAAATTTGCAGTACTTCCTGTTTCAATAATAGAAGGGGAGACTATAAATGTAACAATAGTACTTTTTTTTGACAATTCATCTGTTATTTCTGGGACATTAACGTCTGTACATCCACTAAATATTAAACTAACTAATATCAAGATACTTAGCAAAATAATCATTTTTTTCATTTTTTTTCCTCTCTCAAACTAATTGTTTTGTAAAAACTACTATATTTCCAGTACTATTTGTTAGTGTTAATCTTGTATTATCATTGGAAAATGCGTAATAGTTTGTTATTGTATTTTGACCTTTTAAAATTATAAATAACTTATTATCTGTAATGTTCCAAGTACCATTCTGTGTAGCAACTATATCAATATATGAAGTGATAACTTGGAACGTTTTATTTGATGAAAAAATATAGGATGCATTTAGTGTATTATTTTTATATTTACCTGAAAAAGTCCATGTTCCAATTATTTTTTCTTCATCTGATTGAACTGTATTATTATCATTTTTTTCATTACATCCACTTAAACTAACTATTAGAAGTATAACAATTATTCCAACGATCATTAGTTGTTTTTTCATATTTTTCCTTCCTCAAACAATAATTCCATTAATCTTTAATTTTTTTCTCCATATGCACGTATTTTATATTGGTTGCATTAGGGGAAACCTATCTTCTACGCCACTAATTATTATATATGGTGTATCACCTATTCCATCACCATTTGCATCATTTCCAGTATAATCATCCCAATAGTTTCCAACTTTTCCGTTATCCCATATATTGATTGGGCCATCCTTTGCGTTATAGTTGGTATTATTTTTAAAAACATTATTGTATACAATATTGTTATCAGCGCCACAGCAGAAATAAAGTCCATTTTTGTTGTTCATTATCAGGTTTTTCATAACTGTGTTTATTGTCGAGCCTTTTATTCTAATTGCATAGTTATTTTCTGTGATTATGTTATCTGAAATCGTATTATCGTCTGATTGATCCCAAAGATACAATCCATAATCAGTGTTGTTTGTAAACGTATTAGAAGAAATATTGTTTGTTTTTGCGCTTTCTGCAAATACACCATATTTATTATTAGAAAATGTGTTAAACTTTATTATATTATTTGTAGTATCAGGATACCCATAAAGAATTAAACCATGACATTTATTTGATGAAATATTGCAATAAGAAATTGTGTTATAGCTTGATCCTATTTTTATCCCCGCGTCTTTATTCTGATATAGAGGGCCACCGTTTGTTATTGCAAAACCACTTATCTTTACATAATCTGCTGAAATTTGAATGACAGTACCAGAACCATTACCATTAATTATGGTTGTATTTTTATCCTCACCAATTAGTTGTATAGGTTTCGTTATAACAATATTTTCAAAATAAGTACCTTTACTTACATAAATAGTATCATTAAAAGAAGCAGCATCAATTGCATCCTGGATTGAGGAATAGTAACCTTTCCCCTCAATTGAAACAAAATAACCATGTATATTTTGTTGCATTAATGGAAACCTATCTCCGTTATCATCATATATTATATATGGTGTATCACCTATTCCATCAGCATTCGCATCTGTTCCATTATAGTCATCCCAATAGTTTCCAACTGTTCCATTATCCCATGTGTTATTGGTTAGAGTTTCATCTGCATTGTAGTTGGTATTATTTATAAAAACGTTGTTATATGCAATGTTGTTTTTAGCTCCACAGCATACATAAAGTCCATATTTGTTGTTCATTATCAGATTTTTTACAACTGTGTTTTTTTCTGAGCCTTTGATTCTAAGTCCATAGTTATCTTCTGTGAATATGTTATCTGAAATCAGGTTCTCATTTGATTGCTCTTCAAAATATAATCCATAGTCTGTGTTGCCTGCAAATGTATTTGAAGAAATTTTGTTTAATTTTGAGTTGTGTGTAATTAGGCCGATCCTGTTATTATAAAATGTGTTATTTTTTATTATATTATTTGTATTTTTAGGATTTGCTAAAAGATATATACCATAATTTAAATTTGATGAAATGTTGCAATTAGAAATTGTGTTATAGTTTGATTCTATTTTTATGCCTGCTGCATCTTTAACATTTGTATTCTGAGATGTATTACCAGCATTTTTTATTGTAAAACCACTTATCTTTACATTATCAGCTGAAATATAAATAATTGTCCCTAAGCCATTACCATTTATTATGGTTGTATTTTTATCCTCACCGATTAGTTCTATAGGTTTTGTTATTATAATATTTTCAAAATAAGTACCATTGCTTACAAATATGGTATCATTATCATGGGCTGAATCAATTGCTGCCTGAATTGATGTATAATTACCTTTCCCATCAATTGAAACAATATAACTTTTTTTATCATTTTGACCATTTGAGTCTTTAAGGTTAGATAAAAAATATATAGATATTGAAGCGACTACTACAATAAATATTATAGTTATTATAGCGATGGTTTTTTTTGGTATAATTCTTTTTGTTTTATTTTCTTGTCTTTTTTTATGTGAGGTTTCCAAGGGTTCTATTTTTGTTTCATCGATTTTTTTATTGTGAGCATGTTTCATATGATATTCAAGATTCTGCTGTTTAACCCTAGCTTTACATTCAGGGCAATTCATCCATGTATCTGCTTCTATTTTTTTATTCAATTTTAATCACCTAAATTCCTAAATTGTTTCGTATATAAATTACCAGAACTTAATCCCCCAGAATCTAATCGCCATAATAACTCCAATGATAATAATTATTATACCAAATATACGCTGCATCCATTTCCCTGCAGCAACATACTTATTACCAAGTTTTCCACGGATGCTACTGGTAACAGTACATAAAGGTATGATTGGTACACCATGACCAAGACCAAAGACAAACAAGAGAAGTCCACCCATAACAATTGATATTTGTTGTGTTAGAGTGAGAACAAACACTGGCATCATAAGCGACAAAGCACAAGGAGCCCAACCTATTGAAAAAAGTATCCCTAAAAAGAACGCTCCAAGATAGATAGATTTTTTACTCAGTTTAAAAAATATACCTTGTCCCTTCTCAATAAAACCTAAACTTGTTCCTTTTTCAGATTTCCTCTTAAAAATCTCACTAAACGGTTTGAAGATGTTGATACCTAGAATAATAAGAATAATACCTGCGATAAGGAAAAATACAGCAGAGGCTTGGATAAAAGCCCCGAGAGACGAGATTGCCATCCCAAATATAAAAAATACAAGAGACATACCAAGAGTAAAAATAATACCTATCCATAAGCCTTGCAGGGAATATTTCTTTGACGTTTTCTGAAGATCCTTCTGCATAGAACCAACATATGAAATCATTGCAACTAAGAGCGCAATTGAACAAGGGGTTACCGAGGTTAAAATACCAAGGATGAAAATACCGACAAAGGTTAATCCTTCATCTGCTAATTTTTCATTAAATCCCTCCCATTTACCTTCTGCAATAGCTTTAGCATAACCTTCAATTGATTCAGCAGTTTGAATCCCGTCAATCACTCCTTTCCCCATACAGTATACATGACGAACTCCTACAATGCTTTGATTAGTATCGATTAGAATAATGGATGGATTAGAAAATGCTCCATCAATAGTCCAATACTTTTGATACAACCCTGAAATCGGAAATGGGCCAAAATCCTCAACCCAATGCCAATTTATATTCATCTCCCATTCTTCTTCAGCCATCTCTAAACCTGTTGTATTAAAATAAGGATTCTTTCTGATATTAATGGTTATTATAGTCACATTCTGATTGGAATTTGATAGTTTTTCAAGTTCAACAATCTGGCCTTTCATCTCCTCAAGACATTCAATACATAATGGATTTTCTACACCAGTAATATGAAGAACTATCACTTTACCGCTATAATCACTTAAATTGAATTTAATTCCATTTTCATCAGTTGCCGTGAAATCAGGTGCTTTTATAATATCGTTGGCATCTACAGTAACTAATAAAGTTGGAGATAAAAAAGCAAGGACGAGAAAGATAAACACTAAATGTTTCATTATTAATCCTCACTGTTTATATGGTAATAATAAATAGAATCCTTGATCCAGTTTTCCATAGCGGCATCAGCAACATTACCCTCCCAGCTATGCCAACCAATTTTTACTTCCCCCCCATCTTTTATAAGGGTAAAAACACCTGTTAACGCTATATAATGGGATCCACCATTTGGATCATAATAGAACGCAGCATTATATTTCTCTAAAATGTCTGCTGTGGCAGTTCCAGCATAATCGTCATCGAGATCATAAAATATTGCATCTTCCCCATAAGCTTCTCTAAGAGCTTTAACACGGTCTGCCTGTGGTGTACATGATGCGCACCCTGTTCTATGGCATACAAAAACTACAGGTTTTTCTTCTAAGTCTTCTGTAATCCATGATAGATGATTAACACTTTGATCAACAGAAGGGTTACCAACAGGAAAATTAACCCAGAAATTGTTAGAATTTGTTCCGAGGTTATATAACGGTGTATAATTTTTCATCCATGCTGGAACATCACCATTATTGTTAGATCCTTCAGGCTTATTCATAGATAATACAATTATAGAGACAGCAATTATGACAATTATTATAACTATTAAACCAATTATCGCTTTTGATCTAGTCTTTGAAGGTCTCAGATTTTTTATTTTTTTAGGTATTATTGTCTGTGTTAATGGTTCACTTGATTCATCAAATATTTTGTTATGTACATGTTGCATGTGTGTTGATATATGGCTCTGTTTTAGTTTAATTTTACATTCAGGGCAAATAATCCATTTTTCCTCGTTTTTTTCTTTAATCATTTATTAAACACCTTATTACCTATTTTTATGGTTTTTAAAAACAACCCCCATTCAACATGTAACTTTTACATATACCTCATTATTTAGGACAACATTTAATATTACCTTTCATCAACTCTTTATAATCAGATAGAACATCATGAACCCAGCAATCATCATTACCAGCACTCTCACGGAAAACAAGTGCCATAATATATGCTAGTTCCTTTAATGTCGCTCCTGCTTCAAGAGCACCTTTGAAATGCTTACGAACACAAGGAGCAGAACGTCCTTTTATCGCCATTGCAAAACAGATAAATTGATAGGTTTTTTCATCAATAGTTCTTTTTTTCTTATACATTTCATCTATTTTATCAAGTTCATTTGCAAACTCTGGGAACCATTCCTCTAAAATTCTCATGTTTTTTTCATCTCCTTATTTCAACAATTTCTTGATCTCATCTGTACTAGGAACATGGCCAACGATTTTTACTTCTCCGTCAACAACGACTGCGGGTGTCATCATAACACCACGATCTACGATCTCCTGTAAATCCTCAACTTTTACTATATCGACTTTTTTACCTAATTCCTCAACTACCTTTCTTACAATTTTCTCAGTTGCCTTACACTTAGGACAACCTGTACCTAAAATTTCGATTTTCATCTTTAAATCACCTCATTAATCAATTTTTTAACATTATTCTCAATTTGATCTCTAATCCTTCTATAAAAACCAATACATTTTCCTTTTGGATCCTCAATATTCCATTCAATAATCTTATCTTTAGGAGAAATTGTACAAACATCTATACAACCCATAGTTACAATATATCCAAACTCATTATTCATAAAAAAAGTAAACATTTTTGGAACAAAATCACTAATATCAATATTTTTTTCTTCCATAACTTGAACAGCAACAGAATCTATCTTATCTTCAGGTTTTGTTCCAGCACTATCTGCTATAGCATGCTTAGAATAATTGTTGAAAAATCCTTTTGCCATCTGACTGCGACAAGAATTTCCCACACATACAAACAATACTCTTTTCATAATTATTTCAACCTGCAATCATACCATAAACAAAACCACAAAGGGCAGCTATCACAATCACTAAAGCAAAATATACAAATGCTTTTTTCATACCCATAACCCTTGTGATAACAATCATACTAGGTAGACTTAAAGAAGGACCTGCTAGTAACAAAGCAAGAGCTGGACCACCACCCATGATACCAGCGCTATAACCAAACAAGTTACCAACAATTGCAACCTCTAAAAGAGTAGGCATATACATAATAGCACCAATCACCGATGCAAGTAAACACGAAAAAATATCATTGCCACCAATATATGGCGCGACAGCAACACCAAGAGCATTAGCAGGATCAGTACCAGGCATAAAATAAGCAGCAATACCACCAATTATCCCAATGACAAAAACACCAATAAGAAGAATAGGGAAAATTTTCTTAGCAAGACACCAGGTTTCATTTCCCCAGTTTTTAACCTCATCACGAGTATAATAAAAAATAAGAATACCTGAAACAAACAGTGTTAAAATATAAACTATAGCAAGCTTTGGAACCCAGGGTATATAATTACTGCTTGCAGCGCCAATTAAAAGAATCAAAACAAGCAATACTAAAAATATAAGGGAGATCCAAACCGGACGATTACTTTTCTCTTCACCTGTTTGACTCGTAAACATATCAGTATTATTGTTGTTCTTTTCGGATTCTTCTTTTCTAAAAATAAATGCCATTAACAAACCAATAACAACTGACATAAGGATTGCAGTGACTGCTCTTGCAAGACCAATATCATAACCAAGAACTTGTGCAGTAAGAACTATTGCAAGTATATTAATTGCGGGACCTGAGAATAGAAAAGCAGTTGCAGGACCAATGCCAGCACCACGTTTATGAATACTAGTAAATAAAGGTAGAATCGTGCAACTACAAACAGCAAGAATGGTACCAGAAAGCGCGGCAACAGGATATGAAATATATTTTTTTGTATGCGACCCAAAATATTTTAAAACAGATTTTTTTGATATAAATACAGCGATTGCACCAGCAATGAAAAACGCTGGAATAAGACATGTTAATACATGTGCTGAGAGATATTCCTGTAGTGCTGCTAAACCTGCTAATATTATATCAATAATCTCCATATTTATCATCTAATTTTTTGAGCTAAATCAACAAGCTTAAAAACATTCTTGTTTGCGATACTAAGCATTGTCTTTGTTCCATTTTTACGTTCATTAACTAAGCCTGCTTGTTTTAAAATTTTAAGATGAATGGATACATTTGGTTGAGATTTATCAGTATATGGAATAACTTCACAGATACATCTTTCTCCACCTTTAATGCATTCAATAATTTTTAATCTTGTAGGATCAGCCAGAGCTTTGAATATTTCTACTTCAGACATATAATTCCATTAATCAATTTAAATATTTAAATATTACTATTAAACTGTTATAATCTCATTTGAAAAAAACCATAAAAAAAAAAGAAAAAAATGCAATGGATATGGTTTCGACTTCAAGTATATGTATTCTTCTGGCACATCATATAAAAATTCTGACTGATTATTTCTGAGATTTTTCATCTTCGTCCACTTCCACAATTTGAATATCATTTGAATCTTTAATCATCGAAAATTATTTATATGTAATTTTGTATTCTACTTTTTGTAATGTTACATGTAGTAGCGCTTATTTGTGTCGATAGCCTATTATAAGCATAACAATTTAGTAAAAATTACAACAAGTCAACTGGGGATTAATATGTTTGAATCGTTTAAATACACCTTCTAACTAATAATAGTATATTAAATTTGACACTACATTCTATTATTAATCTAATTAACTCACATCATATAAATATATAAATTACGATACATTTATGTAGTGCCTAAATTATAT
>Ga0299915_10002083_pt1 | contig 14645 bp, 9 predicted proteins | sample RVTome_13_FD_200263 | JGI IMG/M metagenome (GOLD analysis project Ga0299915, IMG submission 200263) | Soil microbial communities from uranium-contaminated site in the Upper Colorado River Basin, Wyoming, United States - RVT92D227 (version 2) ... | reverse complement strand
TCCCTGATCTGGAACAGAGAATTCACTACTTTCCAGAGATTGGCTCGACCATGGATGCAGCAAGAGACTTAGCTAAAAAGGGAGCAAAGGAAGGGACGATAGTGATTGCCGAAGCCCAGACCCGCGGGCGAGGAAGATTGAGCCGGGAATGGCTCTCACCAGAAGGAGGGATCTACTGCACTCTCATTCTACGCCCCAGGATAAGTCCCGCATATGCTCCCAGGATAAACTTGATGGCCTCTATTGCCGTGGCAGCTACAATTAGGAAGCTCTGTGGGCTAAAGGCCGAATTAAAATGGCCCAATGATGTCTTGATTGGAGGCAGGAAAGTGTGTGGCATACTGGCGGAAATGGACGCTGAAATGGATGTTGTAAACTTCGTGAACGTCGGGATAGGTATAAACGCCAATACCTCTGTTCCCCAGTTTGAAAAAACGGCGACCTCTTTGAAGGATGCGTTAGGAAGAGAAATCTCCAGGAAAGAATTTGTAAGCGCATTGTTAGTGGAAATAGAGCGACGGCAAGCTCTATTGATGGAAGCAGATTTGCTTGAGGAGTGGAAAAAACTCTCCGTGACATTAAATAAGGATGTCAGAATAATGAGTCTAGGTGAGGAAGTAATAGGACAAGCTATAGATATTGATGCCACTGGAGCACTCATATTAAAAAGCAAAGACGGCTCTTTAAGAACCGTCCTTGTCGGCGATTGCATCCATTTAAGGGGGTTATGATTCAACTCGTCATAGTTGTCGTTTACTCCCTGGCTATGATAGGCGTAGGGCTGGGGACGAGGAAGAAAGTAACAAGTCAAAACGGTTTCTTCGTTGCTCAGCGTCAAATGAGCTTACCATTTATTGCTGGATCGCTTGTCGCCACTGCTGTAGGAGGCTCGGTCACCGTGGGGATGGCCGGCCTGGGGTTTGAGCGAGGCTTGACTGGTGCCTGGTGGCTCCTTGTTGGCTCCATCGGCCTCGTGCTTCTGGGGGTTTTCTTCGCCAAGAGAGTGCGAGGTGCTGCACTCTATACCCTTCCCGAGCTAGTGGAAAAGCAGTATGACCGTCGTGTAGGTTTGGCAGCTTCTATTCTCATCGTTGTCGCCTGGGTAGGGGTAGTAGCCGGACAGATTGTGGCTGCCGGGAAAGTCCTATCCATCCTTGGGATGGGTTCAGTTAGTCTTTGGATGGTCATCTTTACCGTAGTTTTTGTTGCCTATACCGTTATAGGGGGACAGCTCTCGGTAATTCGGACTGACCTTTACCAGGCGATAATAATTTACCTCGGCATCTTTATTGGTTTAGGATTGTTTCTTCCCCAGGTAGGAGGATTAGACGGATTAAGGCTTTCTCTGCCCCAAGATTTTTTCTCTTTCCCGGTAAGCTCTCAATTCGACTGGAAGGCACTTCTATCGCTTCTAATTCTCGTGGGGGCAACTTATGTGGTGGGACCGGATATGTACACTCGACTTTTTTGCGCCAGAAACGAAAAAACAGCTCAAAGAGCAACTTTCCTATCTGCCTTCTCTTTTGTTCCTTTAGCTTTCGCTATTGTTTTGATAGGAATGGGCGCCAGAGTCCTTTACCCACAAATTTCTCCCGAGCAAGCCTTTCCTCAAGTGATAAGCGGAGTTTTTTCTCCTTGGCTAGGCGGGTTAGTCCTCGCGGCCCTGGTTGCCGCATTCATGTCCTCAGCGGATACCTGTCTCCTCAGCCAAAGCGTCATCCTGACCCAGGACATAATTAAGCGGTTTCACCCTTCACTTGGCGAACATAAGACTATTTTACTCGCCCGCCTTAATATCATCATTTTGGGTTTGCTGGCACTGGGGCTGGCGATGATTTTGAAGGGGGTAATTTCTTCCCTTCTTTTTGCCTATACGATATTCACCTGTGGCCTCGTCGTTCCCGTAATTGCCGGGTTTTACAAGAAGAAGCTAAGGGTGACGCCACAAGGAGCCCTGGCTGCTCTTATAGGTGGCGGGGTAATAGGCTTGATGGGGAAGATACCGGCTCTTGACATTCCTCTCAAAGGAGACCTTGGCCTCATAGGTTTTGCCGTAAGTGCCGTTCTCCTTTTCGGAGTGAGCTTCCTCGATCTAAAGAGGTCGTCCTTGCGAGGCACAAAGTAAACCGAAGCTTGGGTGGGGCTTGTCCCCGCCCAAGCTTCTTACCATTCTGAGCCCTTTTACTTTACCCTAGTTCCGCCACATATCCCCCCTAGCTTCAACAACCCAAACAATGGGGTCAACCAGGATCTCCCTGACCAGAGTCCTCAAAAAGCTATTTCCGGCGATGAAATCCGCTATGGGAGGGCTAACCTGGTAGTACAGGGCAACAAATTGAGAGCCCACGGTGCTTTTCAGCAACACAACATCCCGGAATTTGCGCAACACGTCGATCTGTATAGCGGTGGGAGTTCCGTAGGCTGCCGTGGCGATGAAACAACCTCCACTTCCGGAGGGCGATGGTGTGCCTGTAGTGAATTGAAGGGTGGTCCCCCCAACCACAGTGCCATTATGCTTAAGCCGGGCTTTGAAATGATACGTGGTGTTGAAGTCAAGCCCGCTCAGCACCTCAGCGTGAGCGCCATCTGCTGTTTTAGACACCCAGGCAGTATAAGACCAGGTCGAGTCGGTGGACTTCTTGTAGGCAAAGCGCACTTCCACCGGGCTGAAGTCCCCAACGGTGTAACTCATCCCTAGAGTGGCTGAGTTAGTGGTGATGTCAGCTGCGACTCGCGTGGTAACCGTTGGATACACTTGAGATGGTGGTACCTCCTCGAAGTTGGCGCTGATGGAATAGTCACCGTTCATGGTGATGGTGGTTTCGGCGGCATAGACATCACCAATGGTGCCCACATCACCGGTCCACTCGACGAACCGGTACTCTTCCTCAGCCTCGGCCACCAGGTCAACCACCGTCCCTTCATCGTAGGAAAACACTCCCTCGCCGGGCTCGATTACTGACACTCCTTCTGTGCTTGAGATGGAGAGTTCGTATATCGCCACAAAGCTGGCTGTTATGGAGTAGTCTCTGTTCATGGTGATGGTGGTGGAGGCAGCGTAGACATTGCCAACGGTGTCCACGCTCCCGGACCATCTGACAAAGCGGTAGCCATTGGCTGGCGTTGCGACCAGATTGACGACTGTCCCGGCATCGTAGGCAAAAATGCCCACTCCGGGACTGGTTACCGACCCTCCAGTGCCAGCGAAGACGATCAGACCGTACTGGACAGGCGGAGGTACCCACGGAGCCGTTGCCTCGAAGTTAGCAGTTATGGAGTAGGTGCCGCTCATGGTGATGGTGGTTGAGGCACCATTGGTACTGTTGATGGTGCCCACATTGCCAGTCCAGTTTACAAAGCGGTAGCCACTAGCTGGGGTGGCTACTAGGTTAACGACTGTGCCAGCATCATAAGTAAAAATCCCCTCGCCAGGGGCCGTTATCGACCCCCCAGCGGTGCTGGTGACAGTCAGCGTATACTGCCTGACAAAGTTGGCACTGATGGAATAGTCGCCGTTGATCCTGATGGTGGTTGTGCCGGCGGTGACATTGCCAACGGTGCTCACATCATCAGTCCAGTTGACAAAACGATAACCGGCATCTGGAGTCGCCACCAGGTCAACTACCGTTCCTTCATCGTAGGTAAACACTCCCTCGCCAGGAGTAGTTACCGAGCCTCCTTCCGTGCTGGAGGTAGCGAGGTCATATATCGCCACAAAGTTGGCTGTGATAGCATAATTGCCGTTCATGGTGATGGTGGTGGAGGCGTCATGAACATCGGCGATGGTCCCCACATCACCGGTCCACTGGACGAATCGGTAGCCAGCATCAGGAATCGCCACCAGGTCAACTACCGTTCCTTCATCGTAGGTAAACACTCCCTCACCAGGCTCGGTTACCGAGCCTCCTGCCGTGCTCGAGATGGTGAGGTCATATATCGCCACAAAGTTGGCGGTGATGGCATAGTCGCCGTTCATGGTAATGGTGGTTGAGGTAGCATTGACATTGGCAATGGTGCCCACATCACCGGTCCATTCGATAAACCGGTAGCCAGCATCTGGAGTGGCCACCAGGTCAACTACCGTTCCTTCATCGTAGGTAAACACTCCCTCACCAGGCTCCATTGCCAAGCCTCCTTCCGTGCTGTTGGTGTTGAGGTCATGCTGCTTGATGAAGTTGGCTGTGATGGCATAGTCGCCGTTCATGGTGATGGTGGTGGCGGCGCCATAGACATCTTCGACGGCGCTCACATTACCAGTCCAGTTGACAAAGCGGTAGCCACTAGCTGGGGTCGCCACCAGGCTAACGACCGTGCCAGCATCATAGATAAAAGTCCCTTGGCCGGGGGTGGTTACCGTACCTCCAGCTGTGCTGAAGGTGCTGAGGTTATACTGCCTGACAAAATTGGCGGTGATGGAATAGTCGCCGTTCATGGTGATGGTGGTTTCGGCGGAATAGACATCAGCAATGCTACCCACATCACCGGTCCAGTTGACAAAGCGGTAGCCACTAGCTGGGGTCGCCACCAGGTTGACCACGGTTAGAGCGTCATACGTGTAAGTCCCCTCTCCAGGAGTGGTTGCTGACCCTCCGGCGGTGCTGGCGATAGTGAGGTCGTACTCAACACCATAGCTTATCGAATCGCTGGTCTCTCCAGATAGGATATACTCCTGCCCGTTCTTCACTACCTTAGTAACAGTCAGGGTGACTATGCCAGACTCCGTGACAAGAGCCAGAAAGCTTGCCTTTCCACCGCTATCTGTAGTACCAGAATCCGTAATGCTATCAGCTCCACTCCAACTTCCGTATACCGTTGCGCCAGCAATGGCCGGGCCTGAAGCATTATTTTCAGTAATAGTGACTGCAGCAGTCACTATCCAGTATATCAGCCACAAAGGTTGTTTGGACAAAGCAATATTCACCCAGGCAGTAGGCGGCGACGCTAGCAGTGGTATGAGCGTTTGGGCGGCCTCGTTGTTATCCGAAACATAGCCCATAGGCTGGCTGCAGGCCAGCATGGCCATGCTCAGGCTCACTGCCAGAGCTATGGCTACATATTGTGCCTTTTTCATATTACACCTCTTTTCATAATGCATCTTGGTATATTTCGAATATACATAAATATAGTCGCCATCCAACCCAGGGAGAATCACCCATGCGTACTGTTTTGGCAGTATTTTGGTACTGTTTTGGTACTGTATTGTCCGGAATTCGATAATGTGACGTTTTGCCTAAGACCTATTGGTCAGGGACGTTCATGGTCTCGCGCACGGCCTCGTATAGAATACCTGTCTCTTGAAGAGAGGATTAGAAACCTGTCCCGAATCAATCTAAGGATGAGGGCGAAATGCCCCCCTGTTAGCTCCGTCCCACCAGGGGAAAGAGCTTTAGTAGGGGAGGGACTTGTCCCTCCCAATTTGCGGGAGTCCACAAAGGGGTCCCCTATGGCAGTTCTCGGGCAACCCGCAACATGCAGTCTGCCCCTTTCAAGGTCGTGCAGCATGCGGCTAAAGCCTCGGACATCATTGTGAGCCTTCTCCGGGTGGAGATAAGAATAATAAAAGAGCGGACCGTGCCTGATATTGAATGACACGGCCGGTTATACCAGAAGGCGAGAAGGACGGAGACGCCCTACGGAAGTATGGTTTTTGGTCTGTCTGTAGTCCTTTCGGGGCTGGCAAGTGGGAAGATAGGTATAGTAAAGCTTTAAAGGAAGCCAATATTGTAATCGTTCCGGACAACGATTACGAAACACCCTCACTTCCATTGTGACTGGCAACAACGTTCAATTAGGCGGTGATCTACCACGGCGCTACTTCTGGATGTCTTGCCAATACGCTCTCGTTCCAGCATCAGAGTAGCACTGTGTCACCGTAATTCTATGCTAATCACGCTATGATCTAGACGTTTCCTTCCACCAAGTTCTGCAGAGATTCAAAGCTTGCTCTCCGCAATAAGTGTCCTGCATTGTGTAGTCGCCTTCGTCAACAACCTCATCACTTGACGGCTCTACCCAGAGCCAATAGTCCTGAGTTTGGTCTTCAATGCGAAGCTTAACTAACCAATGAACTTGTTCCATACCCTGCTCCCAGTGCTTCACCCAGACCATGCAAGCTTCCAGTCCTTGCATATAAGCATTCCACCAGACCTCAGCGGCGAAATGTCCGCACTCATAGACTCCTTCTATCCACAAATTCCTGTCTGTGGTGTCCTCGGCCAGGAAATTCAGAACCTCCTGTTCACTTGCCGGCGAAACTTTGGCGGCATTGTAAACCTCGGAGGAATAGGTGTAAGGCTCTCTAGTCTGAGCTACAACCAACGTACATCCTGAAATGAATGCTAGCGAAGCCACCAGCGAGACAAGAATGACGAGAACTAATGTGCGCTTCATATCTGTTGCCCTTATTTTTTCACCAGTTCATGTGACCTGTAGCGAGTGATTCCTTTGTTAGCTAGCAGGACTCATTAACTAGTACTTTCGTCATATATTTAGTCGCAAGAGAAGGGAAAATCCCTCACTTCTTAGTACTTTTGGAGGATTTGTCGCCAGCTTGTTTGCTCGAGAATTGGTACCGTTTTGGTACCGTTTTGTCTAGAATTTGGTAATGCGACATTTTCCCTAGGATTTATTGGAGGGACGTTCATAGTCTTGCGCGCGACCTCGCATGGAATTCCTGCCCCTTGGAGGGAGAGGTTTAAGCGTCTGCTCTGAATTTGTTGAAAGGTGAGGGTGAAATATCCCACTGGCTAACTCCTTCCTGCCGTGATGAGAAAGAGCTCTGGTAGGGAAGGGACTCTTCCCTCCCAATCTACGAGAGTCCACAAAGGGCTCCCCTACAGGAGTGCTCCTTTTCGGAGTGAGCTACCTAGATATGAGAAGGCGTGGCGGCTGACCGGTGGGTGACGCTCCATAGTGCATTTCGGCAACTTTCCTTTCAACATACCCTGTTTTCTGCCACCTTTTGCCGTGGTTGCAAGGGTAGACGGGAGTCAACAAATGACGTCCAGCGGATACTTGAATGGCTGTGAAGAAAGGGCGAAGCCCTCGAAGGAGTTTGCCCTTTGTGGGTTGTAGGCTTTGACCTTAAACCCGGCGATGCCTTACCACGAGCAGGCTTGCACCGATCATGATGGCTGCAAACAACGCTATCCAAGGTGCCAGGACGGCCAGCCTATCTATTGGGTAAGCCTCCCAACCCACAGTAAGGGGGTCCGCTGGACCCTGCTCATTTTCGAAATTGAGGAATGGCCCAAGCACCGGGTCACTGGCACCTCCCGGCAGTGTAACAAGGTGCTGATTAGGCAAAGGGGCAACCTGATTCCAATTAGCTTGCACCACTTCGCTCACCCTGTATTCGCCATCCTCAAGCCCGCAGAAGCCGTACTTGCCATTGGCGTCCGTAATGGTGTTCTGTACTTCAACCCACGGGTTCGTATGTTTCTCCAGGATGACTTCCCAGCCTGCGAGCGCTTCCATAGTGCCGGCCCGATACACGAAACCGTAGATGCAGCAACCCTGAGTGACTGTCACGGTCACATCGTCGCTGTCTGTGCAACCCTTAGAATCGGTTACAGTCACAGTATAGGTCGTGTTGACGGCTGGTGAAGCAGTTGGATTGGCAAAACTGGCATCGTTCAAACCGGTACTTGGACTCCAGCTAAAAGTATACAGTGGTGTCCCGCCTGAAGCCGTCGGAGTGCCGCCTATCACGACAGAATTCCCTGAGATAATCTGTCTATCTGCACCAGCGTCGGCTGCGGGGTTGGGATATTGGCTGACAATAACATCATCGGTGTCGCTACACCCGTGGCCGTCGGTCACAGTGAGGGTATAAGTACCCGGCGTGCTGACCGTCGGGTTCTGGGTATTGGGATGGTTTTCAGGTCCTGTCCAGTTGTAGGTATAAGGTGTAGTACCACCAGTCGCCGAGCCGCTTAACTGTACGCTACCACCAGCACAGAATCCTGTATCTCCTCCAGCATCGGCTGTAGGGCTGGAATATTGGCTTACAATAACATCATCGGTGTCGCTGCACCCGTTGCCGTCGGTCACAGTGAGGGTATAAGTACCCGGCGTGCTGACGGTCGGGTTCTGGGTATTGGGATGGTTTTCAGGTCCTGTCCAGTCATAGGTATAAGGTACAGTACCACCAGTCGCCGAGCCGCTTAACTGTACGCTACCACCAGCACAGAATCCTGTATCTCCTCCAGCATCAGCTGTGGGACCGCCAATCACCGTAACCGTCACACTGTCAATGCCCTGACAGCCATTGGAATCGGTTACAGTCACAGTATAGGTTCCAGCCGCTGAGGCACTAGGATTGGCAATGGCTGCATTATCCAGACCCGTGGCGGGAGTCCATTCATAGGTGTACGGTGATGTGCCACCTGAGGCAGTGGGGCTGCCTCCTATCAAGGCAGAACCTGCTCCGCATAGGATCTGCTTATCCAGGCCGGCATCGGCTGTGGGAGCATCATAGACGGTCACCGATATCTGGCAGCTGCTCGGACATCCATAGTCATCAGTGACGGTTACATCATAAGTGCCACTGGCGGTTACCTGAATAGACTGGGTGGAGGCGCCAGTTGACCACGACCAGCTTACCGCATCACCACCATCCTCTGTCAGCGTCACTGTTGTACCCTGACAAACACTGTCATTGGGACTGGCAGAAATATGACAGGTAGGTGCGTGGACCGTCACGTGCACGTGGTCGACAGCCTCGCAACCGTCGCTGTCGGTGACTAAGACACTATAGATGGTGGAAGAATCACGCGAAGCAGTAGGATTGGCAATGGCAGGATTATCCAGTCCAGCCGTTGGCGTCCAGTTATAGGTGTAAGGAGATGCCCCACCCGAAGCCGTGGGGGTGCCACCAATGACCACTGAACCGCCGGGACACATCTCTTTATCAGGTCCGGCGTCAGCTGTAGGAGCGCTAGAGGCTGTAACCACCACGCTGTCCTCAGCCCAGCAACCATTAGCATCGGTGACCCTCACCGTATAGGTCCCACCTGCTGAGGCAGTGGGGTTGACGATAGTAGCGTCGTTCAGCCCCCCGGCCGGCGTCCAGCTATAGGTATAGGGAGGCGCCCCGCCTGAACCCGTCGGTGAGCCGCCGATCGTTGCTGAGCCCATACAGGATATCGATGTGTCACTGCCGGCATTGGCTGTGGGCCCAGCGTAAACCGTTATGTAATTGGTTTTGGTTTCGGTATCTGAGCCGCAGGCAGTGGTCACGTTCAGGGTGACGCTGTAGCTGCCAGCGCTTGTATATTGGTGAGATGGGTTCTGAAGTGTGCTCGTCCCACCATCTCCAAATGTCCAACTCCAGCCCGTGATGTTCCCTGCGGACTGGTCGGCAAAGTTGACTGTCAGGGGAGCACACCCAGAGGTCGGTGTGGCATTGAAGGTTGCCACGGGTGGTGTACATACCCCCAGGCAATTTGTCGTCTCCGGGCGGTCCAGGTTGGGTGCCTGGTCCAGTGCGGGGTCATGGTTATCGGTTGCCCAGATGAGGCACAAAGAGGAGGGATTTCCCAACGCCACCCAGCTTATGTACATGTCCACAAAGCGCCCGCCGGTGGTGGCGTTGTCGATGCGGTAGCCGATGTATGAGGTCATCACGCCCTGAGGCCCCCCAACGCCAGCCGTACCGCTTCCGAGTACTCTCTTCCAAAGGGAACTGGGGCCATCACCTCCAGGGGTATTGGTGATGTACCACCCATTATTACCCTGATTCCAGCGGGTCGTGAATCCAATATTGGCAAGGTCATCCACGAGCGTGAGCTCGCCCAGTCGATCCCTGCTGCCGTCAACGTTACTAGCGTTCGTCCTGTCCTCGAGCATGAGCTGAAATTCCGCATTATACGCGATGGTTCCGCTAACGTAGAGATCCGTCCCTACGGTATCAAACCACCACTTATAGCGAGCTTCGCCTTGGGGAGCAGTAGAAGGCCAGCCGGGTGGGTCGACAATTTCCATACGCAGATACAGATACTGAGAGTCGGCAGCGTAATAGAGCGCGTAACCGTCCACATTCGTATCCGCCACATCGCGGTGGTTGCTGGTGCCTGATTCATTGGGGTCTGTGGATAACCCTATCCATACGGGCGGCCATCCACTGGGCGGTGGCGTGTTTAGCGGGAGCACCGTCCCGTGCGAGCAAGCCGTCACGACCAGCACGAGGACGATGACTAAAGCAAATATGATAGTTTTCATATCACTTCTCTTTAGCGGCTAGGTGCAAAACCTAGAAATTCAGCCATCTATTTCTACGGGTATATGCAACATCCCCTAGGACTAACTGAATACAGTGTATGACAGATTCGCTTTCGCGTCAATCATTGATCGGTAATCCTACCTTCTTTCGTAGGGGGGAGGCTTGTCCTCTCTCAATTTGCGGGAGCACGGAAGAGCCTCCCCTACAGATGCTCTCATGAGATTGCCTCGCGGAGTTTGCCTGAGTGGAGGCGAGATTCTTCGCCTTCGGCTCAGAATGACAGGAAGAGAAGGGCTCACGATGACACATGAGCCTTACGCTGCTATAATGCTACCGTGCTGGTCACCATCATCGGTTTAGGATTAATCGGCGGCTCAATAGGGTTAGCTTTAAGACAAGGGAAGAAGTCCAGCTGGGAGATAGTCGGCCATAGCCGTCGCCGGGAAACTGTAGCCAGGGCCTTGAGTCTGGGCGCCATCGAGCGAGGTGAAACCAATCTAAGGGATGCCGTAGAACGAGCCGAATTGGTCATCATCGCCACGCCGGTTCTGACAGTAAAGGAAATCTTCTCCAGAATCGCTCCCCATCTTCCCTCCGGTTGCATCGTCACTGATACGTGCAGCACAAAAGTCCAGGTCATGAAGTGGGCCGAGGAAATGCTGTCGCCGACAGTGAACTTCATTGGCGGACATCCGATGGCCGGGAGGGAGACGTACGGTATCCAGGCGGCTGAAGCGGACCTATTTCGGAGGTGCACCTATTGTCTCACCCCATCGGAGAAGGCTTCACCAGAATCAATAGATACTGTGGCAGGCATGGTCAAGAAGCTGGAAGCCATACCTTTTTTCATTGACCCTCAAGAGCATGACAACCTGGTGGCTGGCATCAGCCATCTACCTATGTTGCTTTCGGCGGCTCTGGTGTCGCTAACTGCCCAGAATCCTTCCTGGTCCAAAATGTCCAGACTGGCGGCCTCAGGCTATCATGACCTTACTCGCCTGGCTTCGGGAAATCCTGAAGTGAATTCGCATATCTGCCTTAGCAACCAGGAAGCCATAATCGACTGGATAGATAAATTCAGCCGGGAGTTGGAGAAGTACCGGCAACTGGTGGCTGAAGGGGATAGACGCCTGGAGCAAGCCTTAGCTGAGGCCAACAAAGCACGACAAGAATGGCTAAAACAGACACGATAAGAACCATCAAAACCTGCCAGAGGCTGGAGGGTGAGGTAGTTCTGCCCGGTGATAAGTCTATTTCCCACCGGGCTGCCATCCTGAATAGCTTAGCCAAAGGCGAAGCCGAGATTGATAACTTCGCCCCAGGGGGAGATTGCTTGTCTACACTTAGATGTCTCAAAGCCATAGGGGTTAAAGTCGGCAAGAAAGGCCCACGAGATTCACCCACTCTGTTAGTCTCGGGAACCGGCGAAAATGGTCTAAAGGAAGCCAGCAACGTGCTTAATGCCCAAAACAGTGGCACCACGATGCGCCTTCTGGGTGGTCTTCTGGCCAGCCAGCCTTTCCTGTCGGTCATTACGGGGGATGCTTCTCTTCGTAATCGCCCGATGGGCAGGTTGATTGAGCCACTGAGGTTGATGGGTGCCCAGGTCTGGGGAAGGGGACGAGATTCCTTTGCTCCTCTGGTTATTAAGGGGAGGGAATTACAGGGCATAGATTTTACCTTGCCTGTTCCCAGTGCTCAAATCAAGTCGGCGATTTTGTTAGCGGGCCTTTTTGCCCGCGGCAACACTGTGTTACACCAAAAAATCCTTTCCCGGGACCATACGGAAAGGATGCTCAGGCAGATGGGAGCCAGTTTGGAAAGCAAGGGAAACTCAGTTTCCTTGTTGCCTTTGACTAGTCCGTTAGTGCCTCTCGACTTACGCGTCCCCGGCGACATTAGCTCAGCAGCCTACTTTCTTGTTGCCGCAGCTATTCACCCTAACGCCAGAATAGTGATAAGAGACTGTGGAATCAATCCAACACGCACGGGAATCATAGACATTCTCCTGGCTATGGGAGCCAGGTTAAAAATAGACCATGAGCGTCTGGAGGCTGGTGAACCATTGGCCGATATTGTGGTAGAATCTAGCGAATTAAGGGGGATAGAGGTCGGCGGCGATATTATCCCTCGCCTCATTGACGAGATTCCCGTGTTGGCCGTAGCTGGTTGTGTTGCCAAAGGAAAGACTGTGATCAAGGATGCCGGGGAGCTGAGGGTGAAGGAATCAGACAGGATTGCCACTGTGGCAAATGAGCTTTCTCGGCTGGGTGCCAAGATTGAGCCTCTACCAGATGGCATGGTCATCTATGGCGGGACGCTTTTATCGGGCACCGAGGTTGACAGCCATTTCGACCACCGATTGGCGATGAGCCTGGCAATAGCCGGTTTGATCGCCAGAAGAGAAACAATCATCAAGCACGCTCAGGTAGCAGAGGTGTCATATCCTGCCTTCTGGCGGACTCTGCGGCAAATAACTGAATACTGAGCGATGTTGAAGCACTGTAGTTAGGAGGGAAGCATGTGCACAGAATTGGTTCATGTCGGTTTTGGCAATGTCATCGCTGTAAATAGGGTAATCGCCCTTCTGTCCATAAATCAACAACCAGTCAAGCGACTCATTCGGGAAGCAAGGGAAAAAGAACGTTTAATTGATGCCACGCACGGCAGGAAGGCCAAGACCGTTATTCTCTTTGAAACTGGTCACATGATGTTGGCTGCCGTGACAGCGGAGACCATCGCTCATAGATTAGCCACTACATCCATCCTGTCTGAGGAAAAGGTTGAGATGGGAAGTGCCTGACCGAAGCTTTGCGTCAAATCCTCGAGCCACCCCAAGAGGCGCCAACAGCTCTCAACCTCTCCTCATCATCCTTTCCGGGCCCTCGGGGGTAGGCAAGGATGCTGTGCTGGCCAGAATGGAGAAGTCAGAGCGTCCCTTCCACTATGTAGTCACCGCTACGACACGCCCTAAGCGCGCCAGAGAGAAGAATGGAGTGAATTATCATTTCCTTTCCCGGAAAGCATTTCAACAAATGATAAATAAGCACCAATTCCTGGAGTGGGCCAGTGTCTACGGCAACTACTATGGTGTGCCCAAAGACGAAGTGAGTTCAGGATTGTCCAAAGGAGTAGATACAATAGTCAAAGTAGATGTTCAGGGTGCCGCCACTATCAAGAGAATCTTGCCTCAATCCGTATTCATTTTCCTCATGCCTCCTTCCACGCACGCACTAGAAAAAAGGTTGAAGAGGCGACGCAGTGAGTCTTCAGAAGACCTGGCTCTAAGGTTGGCAACGGCTAGAGAAGAGATAAGAAGCTTGCCCCTTTTCGACTACGTCATAACGAGCCACCAGAATAAGCTTGATGAAGTTGTATCCCAGATAGATGCCATTGTCACTGCCGAAAGATGCCGTGTGAAACCTCACACCGTGGAGCTTTAGTCTCCCGCTATTCCGACAAATTGCCTGCACTTTTGACAATATCCCCGTTTCACTTCTACAATAAGTGCCTGTATGAGTTTAGCAGGGCGACTCTATAAGTTGCAGCAGCTTGACCTGGAGCTTCAAAAGAAGCAACAAGAGCTAAGCGAAGTTGAAAATCAGTTAGGCGACAACAAGGCCTTGGTCTCCGCGGAACTCAGACTCGCCTCACAAAAAGAACAGCTTGAAGACGCGAGGAAAAAACAAAAGAGCTCTGAATGGGAACTCGAAGACCTCCAGGAGAAAATCAGGCAGATTGATAGCAAGCTTTACAGCGGCAAAACCAAGGATCCCAAGGAACTGGTTAATCTTGAGAAAGAAGTCAAAGGGCTGAAAAGCCAGACTACAATCAAAGAGGACATCCTATTAGGATTGATGAGCCTGACAGAAGAGACGGAAGCAAGAGTAAAAACCACCGCCGGAGAGCTTGAGAAATTGAAGAAAGAATGGGAACAAAGACAAGAGACTCTTAGGCCAAGGAAAAGTGAAATTGAGATTGCGCTTGCTGAGCTCCAGGAAGAGCGTGAGAGGTCAGCCGAGCAGATTGACTCTGAAGCTTTCGGCATTTATGAGCGCATCAGGATAACAACGGGACAAGCTGTGGTCAAAGTGGAGAGAGGAAGATGTCTGGGATGCCACATCACCGTACCTACTAGTCAATGGCAGAAAACCAAAGCAGGCGATCTAATCCAATGCAATAACTGTAGCAGGATATTGTATTTGGAGTAGCTCATTCGGAATCACGTTCGCACCGAAACATTTCCAGGTACACCCACCAGCCGCTGACCAAATTCGTTCCAAGCAAAGCAAGTTTTCACCATTGACAACTTCAGGACAATGGGCATAATCTATATGCCGGCCGACGCATAGTCAAGAACGTCGGCCGGAAATCGGAGCGTGGGATTGTGATGGGAAGAGGGGACGGGAATTCGATAAATACA
>Ga0299915_10002082_pt1 | contig 14648 bp, 11 predicted proteins | sample RVTome_13_FD_200263 | JGI IMG/M metagenome (GOLD analysis project Ga0299915, IMG submission 200263) | Soil microbial communities from uranium-contaminated site in the Upper Colorado River Basin, Wyoming, United States - RVT92D227 (version 2) ... | reverse complement strand
ACAGCCCGGCCCAGTGCGACAAACGCCCGGCACCCTCGAGCATCGGCATACGCTCGGAGGCGGCTTGCATGGCAACGATCTCCCACTCGGTGTCGATCGACTGGTCAAAGCCCGCATCCTCAGCCGGGTTCGACATCCCCGTCAGGATCCCTTCGCCCTCGCGGTGGAAGTACAGCGATTGGGCGAAATCAATGGTGAAGGGGAAGTCTTTGGGGAGCTGCGGCAGGGGGGTGGTGGTCAGCATCTGGCGCCGAACCGGGACGATGGGGATCGCGACGCCGGCCATTTTGCCGACAGCGCCTGCCCACGGGCCGGCGGCGTCGATCACGTGCTCGCAGGCGATCGTCCCGGCCCTGGTCTCGACGGCCGCAACGGCGTCCCCGCGAAGAGCGATCCCAGTCACCTCTACCTCGGTCAACGCGGTCACACCCGACCGGCGGCCGGCTTCGATGTAACCCATGACCACACTGTTGGGATCGGCCAGGCCGTCTTTGGCGTGAAACGTCCCGGCTAGCGCGTCGGCGAAGTGCATCATCGGCACGCAGCGGTGCACATCGTCGCTCGACAACCACTCCGTCCCCACGCCTAGACCCTGCTGCATGCTCACGTTGTTCTGGAACGTTGGCAGATCCTTCGGATCGGTGAGCACGAACAGGTACCCGCACTGTCGATACGAGGGGTCCTGTCCGGTCTCCTCCTGGAACCGCTCGAGCATCCCCAGGCTGGCGATCGACAAGCGGACATTGACCTCGGTAGCGAATTGGTAGCGCACGCCGCCGGCGCAGCGGCCGGTAGCGCCCTGGCCGAAGTACGGTTCTTTCTCGAGGAGGACGACGTCAGGCACGCCGGCGAGTGCCAGGTGATAGGCGCAGCTAGCGCCCATCACCCCTCCCCCAATCACGACGATGTCAGCCGTCTTGGGCAGTTCTTCAGTCAAGGGGGCCTCGCAGAAGAGGTATCTACATCTTGACCGGCAGCGAAGACTATGCCAGTTGCGCTGCAGGGACTTGTCAGAGGCTGATGGTCTGGCCCAAGCCGAGCGCCTTGGCCCGATCGAGCGCCCGGCCGGCGGCGACGGCGTCCTGCACGGCCAGCCCGACGGATTTGAAGTAGGTGATCTGCTCCGGGCTGGTCCGACCGAGGCGGTCGCCGTTGAGGATCTCGCCGAGCTCGGCATGGACGATGTCAGCGGTGATCTCGCCGCGCCCGATCGGGACGAGCAGGTCGCCGGCTTCAGCCAGCACGGCTTCCTTTGAATCGACGACGACCAGGGCGCGGGTGATCGTCTTGGCGTCGACCTCCTGCATGGTCGGCGTGTACGATCCGATTGCGTTGACGTGCGTCCCGAGTTTGAGGCCGGCGCCGTCGAACACGGGCGTCTTGGAAGTCGTGGCGGTGCAGATGACGTCGGCCCCGGCGATGGCCTCAGCCGGGCTTGTCGCGACGGTAACATCGGCCGGGATAGGATCGCGGCCGGCCAAATTGGCCGCCATCTCCTGCGCGGCGCGCGGGTCGAGGCTGAAGATGCGCACGTGCTCGATCGTCCGCACGCTGCACACGGCCTCTACCTGAGTGCGCGCCTGCGCACCGCTACCGAAGATCGCCGCGACTTTCGCCTCCGGGCGGGCGAGCACGTCCGTCGCCGCCCCCGAGGCGGCGCCCGTGCGGATCGCTGTGAGCGAGGCGCCCTCGAGAATGGCCACCGGACGGCCGGTCTTGGCGTCGAGCACGATTACCATGGCGGCGATGGTCGGGAACCCCTGCGCCACGTTGTGTGGAAAAACCGAGACGATCTTGACCGCCAGGTCACCGCTGCTCCCGATGTAGGCCGGCATGAACAGCGCCGTCCCCTGATACTCAGCGACGTCGATCCGGCTGCGAAGGGGGAGATCGACCCGTCCCCTCGAGAGCTGGGCATAGGCGACCTTCACGGCTTCGATCGCTTCCAGCATCGGGAGGGCGCGTGAGACATCGTCGGAGGAAAGAAGTCGCAGTTCCATAGTCATGTCTCAAGCGGAGGTGAGGCCGGAGGGGGCTGCAAGGTGCAGGCGGTAGCAGCAAGCAACAAGCAACAAGCAATAAGCAATAAGCTCTCAGCGATCAGCGGTCAGCGATTGGCTTGGCGCTGTGTGTCGTCATCTGTCGTCGGCCGCCGGTCTTCCGTCCCCCGTCCGCCGTCTATCGTCCATCGTCCGCCGCCTACTCTATTCCCAGATAGGCCTTGCGGACCATCTCATTTGTTCGCAGGTGATCGGCCGTCCCGCTGAGAACGATCTCCCCCGTCTGCATCACGTAACCCCGATCGGCGACTTGAAGCGCCATGCGCGCATTCTGCTCGACCAGGAGAATGGTCGTCCCGGCAGCGTGCAGATCCTGAATGGTCTGGAAGATGCTGTCGACCAACACCGGCGCTAGTCCCATCGAGGGCTCGTCCATCAGCAGGACCTTGGGCGTAGCCATCAGACCACGGCCGATCGCCAGCATCTGCTGCTCGCCTCCGCTCAGAGTACCTGCGACTTGGTGCCTGCGTTCCCCAAGCCGAGGGAACAGGCTGAAGGCCCGATCGATACCCTCGTGGACGGCTTGGCGATCGGTTTGGGTGTAAGCCCCCATCTCGAGGTTTTCGATCACCGTCAGGCGCCCAAAAACCCGGCGGCCTTCCGGGACCTGGACAACCCCCATGGCAACAATATCATGCGCAGGAGACCCGCTCAGGTCACGGCCGTTCAGGCGTACCTGGCCTTCGCGCGGCCGCATAACCCCGCTGATCGTCTTGAGAGTCGTGCTCTTGCCGGCGCCGTTGGCACCGATGAGCGTGACAATCTCACCCTGCTCTACGCTGAGCGTAACCCCTTTGAGGGCGTGGATATGCCCGTAGTACGTATGGACGTTGTCAACCTCGAGGAGCGTCATGCTCCCTCCTCATGCGCTTCCTGCCGAAGGGGAAGGCGCCTGGCCCCCGGCCGTCGACAGGACCTCCCGGATGCTCCCCCGTCCTAGGTAGGCCTCGATCACCTTGGGATTGTTCTGGATTTCGCTCGGGAGGCCTTCGGCGATCTTCTCGCCATAGTCCAGCACGCTGATGAGTTCCGAGATCCCCATGACGACCCGCATCTGGTGCTCGATAAGCAAGACGGTAATCCCGAACTCATCGCGCAGCCGACGAATCAGGTCCATCATGTCTTGTGTTTCCCTGGGGTTCATTCCGGCCGTGGGTTCATCCAGAAGCAGGATGGTCGGTTGACTGGCCAACGCCCGAGCCAGCTCAAGACGCCGCTGGGCTCCATAGGGCAAGTTGGCGGCCAACATGTCCCCCTGGCCCCCCAGGCCCATGAAGCGCAGCAGACGCCGCGCCTCCTCGACGGCTTCTTTCTCCTCCTGCAGAGTGGCCGCGTTGCGGAGAATCCCTCCCACCAGGCTGGCCTTCATATGCGCGTGGCGGCCGACCATGACATTCTCGATGGCGGTCATGTTCCTGAAAAGACGGATATTCTGGTAGGTTCGAGCGATGCCGCTCTGGGTGATGCGATCCGGACGAAGACCCACCAGCGATAGTTCCCTGAGGTAGATCTCGCCCCCTTCGGGTCGGTAGAACCCAGTGATGCAGTTGAACAGTGTCGTCTTGCCCGCGCCGTTGGGCCCGATAATGCTCTGGATGGCGTGCTCCTTGACCTCCACATCGACGTTGTGCAACGCTTCCAACCCCCCGAAGCGCTTTGTTACTTTCGCTGCGGTCAGTATCGCCATCGCCGCCTCCTAGCTCTCAGCCAGTACCGGAGCGGGTGTGCCCTCCGAGAGTAACTCTTCCTCGTGGAGCTCCAGTCTCCGTCTCGCTTCCGGCCAAAGACCCTCGGGCCTTGTCAGCATCATCATCACAAGTGCCGCACCATAAAGCAGGTATCGGAACTCAGCGAACTCCCGCGTCAGTTCAGGCAGTCCCACCAGCGCCAGCGCTCCGACGACAACTCCGGGGATGCTGCCCATGCCGCCGACGATGATGACGGCGAGAACGTTGATCGAGATGAGGAAGTTGAAGCTGCTCGGGAAGATGGACCCTAGCTTGCTGGCATAGATCGCACCAGCCAGCCCGCCAAAGAAGGCGCCCGTGGAGAAGGCGAGGAGTTTGGTGGCGACCAGGTTGATGCCCATGGCCTGGGCGACGTCTTCATCCTCCCGGACGGCCATCCAGGCACGGCCGAGCCGCGAATTCTTGAGCCTTGTCGCGATGAAGATCGTGAGAACGCACCCGATTAGGAAAAGGTAGTAGAACTCGTGTTGAAACTGGAGGCGAACTGCTCCGAGAAGCGGTAGATTGATCTGATGCAGGCCGAACTGAATGGGGCCGATATCGGGCCTGGCGATGACACGCGTGCCCTGTGCGCCTCCGAGGTAGGATTTTAGAAGATCGGATCCCGCCAGGAGGCGGATGATCTCACCAAAGCCCAAAGTGACGATGGCGAGATAATCGCCGCGCATCCTGAGCACGGGGACGCCCAGAAGCACGCCGGCGAATACTGCGGCGATCAGCCCGAACGGAAGGGCCACCCACCAGTTCTGAATGATAACGGCCCGGCCCAGCTCGGGCGACGTCAGAACACCCACAGTGTAGGCCCCGATGGCGAAGAACGCCACGTAGCCCAGGTCCAGCAGGCCGGCGAAGCCCACGACGATGTTCAGACCCAATCCCATGATGAGGAACATCCCGACGTTGTCCAAGATCTCACTGTTCTCAATCCCCAGGAGGATGGGGAGCAGAAGCAGGAGGAGGATGATCCCCGCTATCCCCGCCGTCCGCCAGGCTCTTGCTCGAGCCGGGGATGGCTTGCTGGTCGCGTTGGCCGCCGCGCGGCGCCGTCTACCCGAAAGATAGTTGAGACCGGCCACCAGAAGGAACGCGACACCTGCACCGGCGAGGGACATGCCGTTGCCGGCATATAGGACCTTGCTCAGCGGTCTGAGCAGCAAGCGGATAGTTGCTGGCGTGTTGTCAACGGTCCGAAGCATCCAATCCTGGAAGAAGCCGAGGGCGAGGATGGTGGCCAAGCCCACAGACATGGGTTGGCGCACCCTGGGTGGAGTCAGTCGCATCACGGCGGCAACCAAGCCAGCCCCGACCGCCAGCAACGGTTGGATCAGACTTCCGACGGCCAATCCTCGATTGAAGGTCAGCAGGTCGTAAAGCTGAGGTGTCGCATTGATAAACACGGATCCTAAGTCTACGAAGCCTCCCACCCAAATCAACAGATCCAGCAGCAGTCCGGCGATGAGACCGGAGAGGGCGCCTGCCGCGAGCACGGATGAGGGTTCGGAGGCGTTGGCGCGCCGAATGGCCAGATAGGCCATGGCGAAGTACGCCAACAAGAGGACGCTTTGGCCCATCGAGACGATGCCACTGAGGATGTCCCGAATGCTAAAGGTCTGGATCATCCCCTGGAGAGCAATCGAGATCGCCACGAGGCCGCCGATCAGGCCGAACCGGAGGCCACTCTCCAGACCTGCCCTGAGTGAAGTCTTGCTCGAAGCGAGTGAAGTCTGCATGGCCATCCCCTCAACTTTTCTCCTCGGCCAGGCGCTCGCCGAGGATACCCGATGGCCGGAAGATGAGCACGAGAACCAGGAGGGTGAAGGAGATGGCATCCTTGAGCTGGTAGGGCGCCGGGATTCCCAGGCCGTCAAGGAATAGATTCGGTCCGACGGATTCGGCCAGCCCCAGGAACAACCCTCCCAGCATGGCGCCCGGCACATTGCCGATTCCGCCAAGGACCGCGGCGGTGAAGGCTTTAATGCTCGGGATGAATCCCATGATGTAGTAGACCTGCTTGAACATCAGGGCATAGAGAACGCCCGCCGCGCCTGCCAGGGCGCCGCCGATCAAGAACGTGTACATGATGATCCGGTCGACGTCGATCCCCATCAACGCCGCCACCTGCTTGTCTTCGGAGACGGCGCGCATCGCTTTGCCAACGCGCGTCCGCTGGATGAAGAAGGTCTGGCCTGCCATCATGAGGGCGGCGGCCAAAATGACCACAATCTGGATGTTCGTGATGTTGAAAGCACCGAACCCCACGCCGCCCTTGAGCGCCTCAATCTCGGGGTAGACCTTGATGTTGGGGCCGTACAACCCACGGAAGAAGTATTGCAGGAAGAACGATGCCCCGACGGCGGTGATGAGCGGCACCAGGCGCGGGGCGAAACGCAGAGGTCGATAGGCTATCCGTTCCAGCAGAACTGCGACCGTCATTGAGACGGCCATCGACAGGAGCAGGATGGAGATCAGGCCTACCACCAGGTACCGATCGAGGAAGCCGGACTTTCCCAGCGCATCAGCGAGGAAATAGGCCGTGAAAGGCCCGGCCATGAACACCTCACTGTGGGCGAAGTTGATCATGCGCAGGATGCCGTAGACCAGCGTATAACCAAGAGCGATCAGAGCATAAATGCTGCCGAGGGCGATTCCATAAACGATGAGGTCAGTCCATTGCCTGGCTGTGTATTTGCCCGCCACCAGAGTCGAGGCCGATCCGCCGACGACAAGGATGACAATTGCACTGCCGATAAAGAACATCATAAAGTCTGTGAGTTCAAGACGTCTTCCGCGGAACTTGATCATGATCGCAACCACCTCGGGGCAGGGGCTGGCATGAGCCGGGCGAGCTGCAAGCTGGGCCCGCCCGGCTCATGGATTCAACAGATATTCGAACGCAAGTCAGGTGCTAGCCCTACTTCGCCGCCTTCCAGACTGGCACCTTGGGCATCTGGCCTGTCACAGCCGCATCGAACTCGGCCTGATCCTTCATCTGGTAGACCGCTATCAGAGGATCGGCGCAGTCGCCGTTCTCGTTGCAGGTGAGGCTCCCTGTCAGACCCGGGAAGTCCTTGGTCGCTGCGATAGCATCCCTCAACGCCTGGCGACCGATGTGTACGGTCCCGTCACCATCGACGACGGCCACCTTTTCGATGGCGGCGAAGATGATGTTGGCCGCATCATAGGAGTGAGCGTGGAAGGGGGCCAGCGTGCCTTCGACGTTGTACTTGGCCTTGTACTTCTCTACCAACTCGGCATACCCGGCGCCGAAGGCGGAGAAGTCAGGGCTGGACCAATACATCCCGACGGCGTTCGCACCGCACGCCTTGACAAAGTCAGGCGTGTAGATGCCATCCGCCCCCATCATGAGAGTCTCTTCCAGCCCCGGGACATCGCGCATCTGAGAGCAGATGAAGCCGCCTGCCTTGACGAAGACCGGGAAGTAGATCAGCTGCGGGTTGCCGGCGGCAACGCGCGTCAGTGCCGGCTTCATATCCGTATCGTCGGGGCCGACCGCCTCGACCGCCGTGATCTCGCCCCCTAGTCCCTTGAAGTTCTGGGCGAACACGTTCGCCAGGGCTTCCGTATAGGGCCCGCCGTCATGGATGGCCGCAACCTGAGTCAATCCCAACTCTTCAAAAACGAAGCGCGCGGCCGCCGCACCTTGCACGTTGTCGTTGTGCGCGGTGCGGAAGTAGCCGGGGACACGCTTCTCGGGATCGGTCAGATACGGTGCGGTGTTCGACGGGGAGACGACGGAGAAGCCGGCGTCCCACAAGATCGGCACGCCAGGGACCGCCTCGCTCGAGCAGTTGGTCCCGATTACGGCGACGATCGTGCTGTCCGCCGCAAGTTTGGTGGCAGCCGCCGTCCCGCCTTCGGCGTTGCAGCCGGAGTCCTGGCCATCGAACTTGATGTCATGATCCAGGAGCTTGCCGCCCCTGTCATCGATCGCGATCTCAGCGCCATACTTCGTGTCGAGGCCGAGGGTGGCATCGGAGCCTGAGGTCACAAAAGCATAGGCGATGTGGATGGGCTCGTCCGGCCCGATGGTGACACAGCCGATTGGATCGGTGCATTCGGGGGCGGCCGGCGCTGCACCGCCGCAGGCCGCGAGCACCATGCTGGCGATGATCAGCAGCGAAAATACAACGAATGAACGTTTCATTTCTTCTTCCTCCTCCTGGAAGGTGCCCTATCGTACGCGGGGCGTGGTTCACAGCAAATTCGGACAATTGCCGGGGGAATTTGGCCGGGGCCCCTCCTTTCTTGTGGCGAAACAGTGGGTTCTTGGATCGACGATCGGTGTGGCAGGCCCCCATCCTTCAGCGTGGGCCCACACTCCTAGAAAAGCGCAGATAAGAGATTCTATCCTTCCCCCAAGCCAATGTCAACTACTTGAATTCACTCTGTCATTCAAAGTTGAAAGGTGAACCGTTCAAACCTGAAAAGTGAACCATCTGCACTGGAAAAGTGAACTGGCCGTGGTAGGGTCTGCCACCTTTCCCGGGAGGCGACCATGGGCCAGCTCCATAAGCGGTTTTCGGCTGAACAGGTCAAGTTCCTGCTCCAGGCATACTGTCAGGGTACAGTGAACAGGGCTGAGATCCAGGAGATACTGGGCATTGGCAAGACCCGCTTCTTCGCCTTACTGAGGGAGTACCGCCACGATCCCCAGGCCTTCTCCCTCACCTATCGGCGGACAACGCCAGCCAAGTTGTCGCCGGCTGTTGAAACCGAGATCGCCAGGCAACTGCTCCGGGAGAGGAAGTTGGTCGAAGACCCTGAGCTCCCCATCTCTGACTATAACTACTCTGCCCTGCGCGATCGGCTGAAGAAGAAGGGCATCTCCGTCTCCACTACCACCATCACCCGTCGAGCCAAGTCTCTCGGCTGTTACATCCCTCACCGCAGAACCAAACCCCACGACCGCGAAGTGCTGACCGCCTCCATTGGCGCCCTGGTGCAACACGATGCCTCTTACCACCTGTGGTCGCCTTCGGCGCAAGAGAAATGGACCCTGATCACCTCCATCGATGACTTCAGTCGCAAGCTGCTCTTCGCCGACTTCTTCCCTCACGAGACCACCTGGAGCCACATCCAAGCCGCTCAGGCTCTCATGCAGGCCTACGGTATCCCCTTGCGCTATTATGTCGACTCCTTGCGCATCTTCCGCTTCGTCCAGGGGCGAGACAGCGTCTGGCGCAAGCACGTCTTGCAAACCGACGAAGCTGATCCTCAGTGGAAACAAGTCATGCAAGTCCTGGGCGTGGAGGTCGTTCACGCTCTCTCGCCTCAGGCCAAGGGCAAGGTCGAGAGACCTTACCGCTGGATGCAAGACCGCATCGTTCGAACGTGCGCCTTAGAGAGCATCTCCTCTCTGGACGAGGTGCGCAGCGTCCTGAAGGAAGAAGTCGACCGTTACAACAACCACCAAGTCCACTCCACCACCGGAGAGATCCCCAGCATCCGCTTTGCCCGGGCCCGCCAAGAAGCCAACAGCCTCTTCCGACCTTTTGCCCTCCCCAAACCCTACACCTCCCCCAAAGACGTCTTCTGCCTACGCGAGAAGAGACTGGTCAACGCCTACAACCGTATCTCCTTGTTGAACCGGGAAATCCAGGTCCCCAACGTCCCCCTCAGGGAGGAGGTCGAAGTGCATATGGTCCCCAACCTCGACAAGCAGCTCCTGGAACTCCGCATCTGGTGGAACAAGCAGATGGTGCACTCGGTCGCCTTCCCCCTCCAGGGAATCAGAGTTCACTTTTCAGGTTTTGCTAACACTACTTGAATTCACTCTGAGGAAGGAGGCGGTAGACTTGCTGAGGGTGGCAAATCTCATCAGGATGGACGCGGGCTCTGGTTCCCCCGGTCAGAGCATTCGGGGCGAACCCCGCTAAGAGTCTGCGGGGCGAACGGCCTCGACAAAGGCCAATCGAGACGAGCGGCCACCTCGCAGGCGGGTGCGACCAGACTGCCATTCCTACCATTCCGGCTTCCTCCGGCTCATCCCGTCTTCGCCTTGACGGACGAGTCCCCCCAAGCTAGGATCATATCGGCGCAGAGGGCAATCATTCGATGCGGATCGGCATGCTGGCCGACATCTACACGCCGCATATTAGCGGCGTCACAAACTACATCCGTCTCAACTCACGCTTCCTCAAACAAGCCGGTCACGAGGTCTTCATCTTCACCTTCGGCGACCCAGAGCCGGGGGATGTGGAAGAGAACGTCGTCCGCTCGCCGGGTGTCCCTGTTGCCGATACGGGTGTCTATTTCGCCTTCAAATACACGCGCATGGTTCGGCGCCTCATCCGCACAATGGACGTCGTGCACTCGCATCACCCGTTCCTGAGCGGAAGGCTGGCTCTGCGCTATTGCCGCCCCTACAACATCCCCGTCGTGTACACCAACCACACCCGCTACGACCTGTACGCGCAGGCCTACCTCCCAGTCTTGCCCGACCAAATCGGGACGACCTTCTTGCAGGCATACCTGCCTTCATTCTGCCGCGAGGTCGATCTGGTGATTGCACCCTCACCCGGCTTGAAGACGGTCCTGCAGCAGATCGGCGTCGAGTCCCCGATCCAGGTGATCCCCAACGGGGTTGACCTCGAGCCTTACCGCATGCAACTCGACCCGTTCCCGCGCAGCCGGTTCGGTGTGAGCCAGGATGACGTGCTCTTGATCTTCGTCGGCCGTCTCGGGCCGGAGAAGAACCTGACGTTCCTGTTGAGCAGTTTCGCCGGCGCACAGTCCGCCTACCCGAACACGAGTCTGCTTCTTGTAGGCGATGGACCCGAGATGGACAACTTGAAAGACCTGGCCGGGAGGATTGGGCTATCGGACCGCATCCACTTCACCGGACTGGTGGACTACGAGCTCATCCCGCGCTACCTGGCTGCGGCCGACGCGTTCGTGACGGCCTCGGTAACCGAAGTCCATCCGCTTTCGGTTATCGAAGCCATGGCCTCGGGGCTCCCGGTGCTCGGGATCGAGTCGCCCGGTGTCAGCGATTCGATTGTCGACGGTCAGAACGGATTGCTGAGCCGAGACGACCTGGCTTCCTTCACGGCCAAGCTTAGCTTGCTTCTGGCCGACACGGACGGCCGCAGGAGAATGGCGCTCAACGCCCGCCGCTCAGCGGAGGCGTACGACATCCAGCAAACTTCGGCAATGGTCACGCGTGAGTACGAGCGACTCCATCTCCACCCTCCCAAGCGTGACCTGGGTTCGTGGCGAATGAGTGTCCGGAGATTGGTGGATCGTCTGACGTGAGCAACCGACAGCTGGGTGCCTGGGGGGAAGCCATCGCCGTTCGCCATCTTGAAAAGAAGGGATACTCGATCCGCGATCGGAACTGGCACAGCTCCCGGGGGGAGCTCGATCTTGTGGCGCAGGACGGCCAGACGGTAGTCATCGTCGAAGTGAAGACCCGGGCCGGTCGGGGCTACGGACTCCCGGAGGAGGCCATCACCCCGGTCAAGCGTCGGCGCCTGCTGCGGACCGCGTGGATCTACATGGACCGGCATGGCCTAATGGAGTCGGACTGGCGGGTTGATGTGATCGCCATCGAAGGCTCCCCGCGAAGCGGCCTCGATAGAATCGAGCATTATCAGAACGTCCTCGACGCGGATCCTGACATGCTCGGATGACCGCCGAACATCCGCTTATAGCAATCCTCGGCCCGACAGCAGTCGGCAAGACAGGGGTTGGGATCCGTCTGGCCTCCGTGCTCGACGGGGAGATCATCTCGGCCGATTCACGTCTGCTCTACCGCGGTATGGACATTGGCACGGACAAGCCGAGCCCCGATCAACTCGCTTCTATCGCACATCATCTGATCGACGTCGCCGAACCCGACGAATCGTGGAGCCTGGCGGTCTTCCGCGCCGCGGCGCTCGAGGCGATCACGGCCGTGCAAGCCCGGGGTCGGCTCCCGCTCCTCGTCGGTGGGACCGGGCAGTATGTTCGGGCGATCCTGGAAGGCTGGTCGCCTCCGCCGGGGGCAAAGGACGAGAGTCTTCGGCGAGAGCTCGAGGACTTTTCGGCAACGCACGGTCATGAGGCGCTTCACGCCCGATTGGCGGAAATCGATCCGGTCTCGGCCGCGCGCATCGATTCGCGGAATGTGCGTCGGGTGGTGCGTGCGCTTGAGATCCACCGGCTGACGAATCAGCCTCCGAGTCGCCTCCGGCAACGAACCGAGACGCCCTTCCGGAGCTTGAAGATCGTCCTATCCTTGCCGCGCGGCGAGCTTTACGCTCGAATAGACAATCGCCTGGAGAGGATGGTCGAGCGGGGTTTGGTGGACGAGGTGCGCCGCCTTCTGGCGCGCGGGTTCTCGCCCGACCTGCCGGCGATGTCGGCGATCGGGTATCGCCAAATCGTCGCCTATCTGCAGGGGAAAATAGCGCTGGAAGAGGCTCTGGCCGAGATCCGCCGTGCCTCGCGTAGGCTCGTGCGTCACCAGGCGAACTGGTTCAAGGAAGACGATCCGGAGAACCACGTATTCGTGGCCCGGCCGGGTGTCGAAAGAGGGATCGTCGAGTTAATTCAGCGCTGGCTGGGTGACGAGATCATGGATTGACAGTTCTTCCTCATGCCGCGTTATTCCCCACCGATTCTCAACATGCGGGGGCGTCGCGGTTGGTGCCGCTCCTCTGGAGTGACATCATGAGGATTCCTCGGTCGTTTTGCTCCCTCGGAATGACATGCGAGGGACGGGCTCTCCAAGCGAGGTGCCCGACCCCCTCTGCCATTCCGAGTAGAGCCCGAACGGCGAGCGAGGAATCCTCGTATTGATTTGAACGCAACGGCAGTCCCGGGTGAGTGGTACCGAGCAGACGGAGGTGAGTTCGCGGTGCGCCTCGGGGATTCCGCGGCCGTGTCGGGGTTCCGCTTCTGAGGAAACAGCCTGTAAAGAGGACCTAGAGCGCGGGCAGGACGAGCCACGCCAGCGCAGCCAACCCTGCGGTGATCGGGATCGTTAACAGCCATGCCACGAGCATGTCGCGCAGGATCATCCAGCGCACCTGGCTGATCCGCTCGGCTGCCCCGACTCCCATGATGGCCGAGCTCATCACCTGCGTCGTGCTCACCGGCCCACCCAGCAGCGCCGCTGCCAGAATCACCGACGCCCCGGCAATCTGGCTCGTGAACCCGTGGATCGGCCGGATCCGAAACATTTTCCCTCCAAGCGTCCGGATCAGGCGCCATCCGCCAAGCGATGTCCCCAACGCGATAGCGGAAGCACTGATGGCGACCACCCACAGCGGAACGGCGAAGTGATCCAGCATTCCCGATACGACCAACCCGAGTGTGATCACCCCCATCGTTTTCTGGCCATCGTTCGTCCCATGGCTCAATCCCAATCCGATTAACGTGAGGACCTGAAGGCGCCGGAAGAGGTTGTTGATGTTGGGCGCGGCTCCCCTCCCGAACCAAAGAGTGATCTGCATGATCACAAAACCAGACAGCAGACCGAGGGGAGGTGAGACCAGCAGAGCGATCAGGATCTTCACCAGCCCGGGGATCAGGACGACCCCTGGGCCGTTGGCCACGATCGCGGCGCCGACGAGACCCCCGACGAGCGCATGCGACGAGGACGAGGGGATCCCCAAATACCACGTAACCAAATTCCACACTACAGCTGACGTGAGGGCGGCAATAACCACACCCGTTTGCAAAAGGCGAATGTCCACAAGTCCGTCACCGACGGTCGTCGCTACGGCGACACCGAACAGGAAGGGGCCCGCGAATTCGGCCGCGGCGGCAGTCAGCAGTGCCAAGCGTGGATGCATTGCTCCGGATGAGATCACCGTGGCGACGATGTTCGCGCTGTCGTGGAATCCATTCAAGAAATCAAAGATGAGGGAAAGACCGATCAGTAGCACTAGCCCGAGGGGGATGTCGAGGCTCACGAGGCGGGAGCATACCAGAGGGTGAGGGAGTGAGTCAACTTGCACCCATATGCGGCCCCAGTCAACGCTATGTTGAATTGAGAAGGGAGAGGGGGTCGAAGAACGTCATTCGGGGATGCCCCGCAAGCAAACTCTACAAGCAAGAAATGGTCCGCTCCTCGCCGTTTGGGAGAAGGTCAGGCGAGAGATTGTCAACAGAAGGTGCGGAGGCGCTAGATGGTACCGCCTGCGTTGGTCAGCTCCCGCTCAGGCGCGGTCTTACGTCTCAAGCTCAGATCTCCTCGCCGTCGGGGATGACCGCCCGATCGAGTCGGCGATGGCGTGGACCGAGAGGACCGTCAGGCTGATCGCCAAAGCGGGCCAGAGCGCCGCCCACGGCGCGCCGATCAGATCGACCCGGCCGGCGTTGAGCATGGCGCCCCACTCGGGCACGGACGGGTCGCCGCCGAGGCCGAGAAACGTCAGGGTGATCGTACCCATCAGTGCCCAGGCATAGTGCGTTGCCATAATTGAAACGAGCTGCGGCCGCGAGTTGGGGAGGATATGACGACTAGCGACCCATAATGGATCTGCTCCCAGGGCCGCCGCAGCCTCGATGAATCTATCCTGCTTCACCTGGAGGAACACCGAGCGCGCCAGCCTAGCGAACCCCGGCGCGCCGCCCACCCCCACCGCAAGAACCACTGCCGGAAAACCCGGACCCATTGCGGCTACGAGAAGCATCGCCAGCAGCAGTCCCGGGATGGCCAGCGCCGAGTTGGCGATCCACACGATTGCGCGATCAGCCCACCCCCCGGCCATCGCCGCAGCCAGTCCGGCCACTCCGCCGGCCAGGATGGTCAATGAGACGGCGAGGATCGAAGCACCCAGGCTGAGGCGTCCGCCGAATAGCATGCGCGAGAACAAATCGCGGCCAAGCG
>Ga0299915_10002081_pt1 | contig 14649 bp, 13 predicted proteins | sample RVTome_13_FD_200263 | JGI IMG/M metagenome (GOLD analysis project Ga0299915, IMG submission 200263) | Soil microbial communities from uranium-contaminated site in the Upper Colorado River Basin, Wyoming, United States - RVT92D227 (version 2) ... | reverse complement strand
CTTGGAGGTGAGCAATGGTGCTGCGGCGACATGTCAAAGAGGCTGGGAGAAAACGGACTCTCCGAATTTCTCGCCGAACACAACACTGAACTGCTCCAAAATGGAAAGACCAAGGACCTAGTTTCTCTGTCACCGCATTGCTACCACACAATCAAGAACGATCCGCAGTACGTCTCAGCCCACGTGAAGGTGGAGCATTACACACAGACCCTGGCTCGCGCAGTCAACGCTGGGAAACTCAAACCGTCCAAGAGAATAGATAGAAAAGTGACTTTCCACGACCCATGCTATCTCGGACGATACAACAGCATATACGATGAGCCTAGAAAAGTCCTCGAATCAATCCATGGACTCAAAATCGTGGAAATGCCCCGAAACAGAAAGCTCAGCTTCTGCTGCGGCGGAGGAAGCGGAAGAATATTGACAGAAGAACCGTCCCATTTTGAAAGACCCTCTGACGAACGAGTTAAGGAAGCCCTAGAGACTGGCGCAGACACGATTGCCACCGCATGCCCTCTCTGTCTCATCCAGCTCACAAGCGCAATAAAGAGCCTCGACGTCGAAAAACAAATCGTCGCAAAAGACATCGCTGAACTCATCTCAGAAGCTCTTTAATCAACATGGTCTCACTCGCCAAAACCCTTCCGAAAGATCAGTCCAATCAGCCCATATTTCACGGCAGCCAGAGGGAAAGAGAACAAATTCGCGCGCGCTTCTTCTCATGAACAATTCGGATTTATGCGGAAAGGCAAGACAAGTTTTTAACCTCTAAGTGCCTTAGGCGTGTCGGAGGATTCGAGCTTGAGCGTTGCCATCGACGCAAAATCAGTCGTCAAAGTGTTTGGCAACATACGCGCCTTAGACGGTTTGAGTTTCACGGTCAGCCCCGGAGAAATTTTCGGCCTCATCGGTCCAAACGGCGCAGGCAAGACGACAGCTCTTCGCATAATCTCGACTCTTCTATTGCCAACATCCGGCTCGGTGAAGATCTTTGACCTGGACGTTTTCAAACAAGCTGCAGAAGTACGCGAAATAATCTCGTACCTTCCTGAAGAAGCCGGCCCATACCCGAACCTGACGGGACACGAATACCTCGAATTCATGGCTCGATTCACAGTGAAAAGCAAAACAGAAGCTCACCAAATCGTGAACGAAGCCGCTGAGATTTGCGGCTTAGGCGACCGACTGAAAGACAGAGCGAAAACCTACAGCAAAGGCATGAAGCGTCGCCTCCTCGTCGCAAGGGCACTGATGACCAAACCTAAACTCGCAGTTCTAGATGAACCCACGAGCGGTTTGGACGTGTTGCAGTCGTATCGTGTCAGAGACATAATCAAGCGTTATGCGACCGAGAAGAAAGTGACTGTTATAATCTCCAGCCACAACATGCTTGAAGTTGAACACCTATGTGAACAGGTCGCACTGCTCAACAAGGGCAGAATAGTCGCTGAAGGCAGGCCGCAAGAACTGAAAGACAAGTTTGGAAGCCCGAACCTCGAAGAAGTCTTTGCTAAGGTGGTTGGCTTTGCTTAAAGGCTACGGAGCTTTCCTGCTGAAAGAGCTCAAAGAATTGATGAGGGACCCAAAAATCCTCGTGGGTTTCTTAATCGTTCCTTTGATCATGTTCCCCGTCCTTGGCTACGTCATGAACCTCTCAGTGCAGACAGCCAAAGAAAGCGCTCAAAAAGCCACCGTCCTCGTCGTGAACCATGACCTGGAAGGCAATTCAACTGACCTCATCAATTTTCTCAATCGTTACGTCAAAGCAATCCCGGTCAACGTCACAACGGTTGACGCTGCAATCCCCCTGCTGTCCAGCAACAACGCAACAGGCATAATCGAGATCCCTCAGGACTTCAGTCAGAACATTTCCACGCAAACACCCGCACACGTCAAGTTTTACACCGTCTTCTCTGGTTCCGGATTGTTTGAAAACGTCGGGTCCACGATCGTCAGCTCCCTGGTGGAAGCGTACAACAGGGCAATGGCGCCCAACCTACTCGTTCCAGAAGACTCGGTCATCGTCAAAGGAAAACGCGTTGAAGGCATCAGCCCCAGCGTGCTCTCGAGCCTCGTACTCTCGCAGGCATTCGCACTGCCGATCACCATGATAATTCTGCTGACCTATTCGATGCAGATAGCCGCAACATCGGTTGCCATGGAGAAAGAAGAAAAAACCCTCGAAACGTTGTTGACTTTGCCGATGGATCGCTTCTCCATCCTCGCAGGAAAAGTCTCCGGGTCAATCGTTGTCGCAGGCATCGGAGCGATAGCTTACATGTTCGGCTTCAACTACTACATAGGCTCATTCACCGGCACGATAGCAACGACTGCGCCGTCAGTTGACTTAGTCTCCCTAGGACTGGTTCCCTCACTCTTTGGCTACCTGCTCATGGGAATATCCCTGTTCGTCACGCTCCTCGCGGCCTTGGCGTTAGCAGTAATCCTATCTGCCTTTGCCCAAGACGTCAGAAGCGCACAGTCCCTCGTGAGCTACGTCTACCCGTTCCTGTTCATACCAGCATTAGCCCTCATGTACTTGGACATCAACTCCTTACCATTCTGGCTAAGGACCATCTTCTACGCGATCCCGTTCAGCCAACCCATCATAGCCTCAAAAGCCATCACCATGGGCGACTACTTGACCGCAGGACTAGGCATAGTATACGTCACAGCCTTCACGCTCGTTATCATGTACGTCGCTTCAAGACTGTTTGCAACAGAGAAAATCTTGACCGCGAAACTCAGGTTCAGAGGACTAAGAAAAGGCAAGACCCCGCCTGCGGACTAGGCAACTCGCGCGCTCAGTGGAAGCTGAGAGAAAAATCTTTAGTACCTCAAGCGCAGAAGTACAGCGTGGGGACGTGAAGATGGTTTCTCTTAGGGCATTGGCCCCTTCTTTGACGCGCATAACCGTTGCCGCTTCAGTTGGAGCGGCACTACACATCGGTCAGGGTGACTGTGACCTTATCGATCAGAAAGCTGTCGAGTTTTCAAGAGCCGTCCTAGCTCAAACTGACGTTGAAGGCGAAGTCATAGCATGTGAAGGACCGAAGGACAACGCGCCTGCGTTCTTACACAGGGAGAAAGTTGGAACGGGTAAAGGTCCGAAAGTCGAGTTTGTGGTTGACCCAGTTGACGGAACGACCGCCGCTTCTAAAGGAAGAAAAGATGCCATTTCTGCCCTTGCATGCGCGCCGTCTGGCTGCTTCCAGGTGCTCCCAGACGATGGCTACTACTTCAAAGTGGCCACAGATCGTCATTCGAAAGGAAAGATTAGTCTCGACATGCCTGTCGAGGAGATCGTGCGGACCGTGGCCCATGAGAAAGGGCTTCATCTCGAAAACTTCACGGTTATAATGTTAGAACGGGACAGGCACACGACGATTTTGCAACGTCTGAGGAAGATGGGAGTGAGGATCATTCTGATTCCGGACGGCGACATTGCTGGCGCCGTTGTGACTTGCAGGCCCGGTTCGGGTATTGACCTTCTTCTGGGTGCGGGAGCCGGTCCTGAAGCAACGATTGCTGCGACAGCGATTAAATGCTTGGGCGGAACGATGCTGGTCAATGTCTGGAAGGGCGAAAAAGACGACCCAAAACGCATGGAAAGGCTTGCATTAGAGGGCGTTGATGTCGACAAAACTTACTGTGAAGACGAGTTGGCCAAGGGCAACGAGATGGCGTTTGTGGCTTCAGGAGTGACAAAGGGCGAGCTGCTTGATGGCGTGCGTTTCATCCCAGAGGGCGCAGTCGTATGTTCTATCTGCACGCGGTTACCGAGCGGAACTGTCGAGAGGGCCGAGACTACTTTGCGGTTCAAAGGCCACCCTATTTACAAACAGTTTCTACCCTAACACACGAATCAAAGAACAGTGAAACGATGCCTGAACAGACAACCACACTACCCTGCGGGTGTAAATATCAAGACAAAGGGTTCATGATCGTTCGCGTTGTTGAGTGCGACTATCATAGGCAACGGCGGACGAGGAAGCGAGCGTACAGGCCTAAGGCCGAATGCGTGAGGCCCTAACGCGTAGGAGTTTTGGGTTTGGTCTTTCCCAGTAATCCTTGGTAGGTCAGGTCTTGGTTAGTTCTTCTTTCATTTTTTCTTCGAGCGTTTTCAGCTGTCCGTGGCTTGCATAAGTGATCGTCGTGTTCAGTTTGACGTCTAATCCCAGTTTCTTGAGGAAAACGAAGAGTTCTTCCCCGGTAACCCGGGTTATTTTGCCAGATACCGCTAGTTCTGTTAGGATTTTTCTGACTTTGCTCATTTCGACAGGGAACTGAGCTGTCGCTGAGTTGAAGACTTCCCAAGCCCGGTCTTTGAAAATCCTGTTCAAAACGTCTTTTGGGCCAGTCGTGTCTGGCTGGATCTGTTTTGCAGAAAATCTTCTCTGGATTTCTCGAAGTTTTTTCTGTCTTATTGCGGCCAGTTCACTGTCGCTCATAGCAGGTTAACTGATTGCTGTCGGCTTCATAAACGTTTTTCGAGGTCCGTGTCCGTTCGTGGCGAACACATGTGCTTTTGGGCGGAAGAGAGATTGGAAGAGGAGAGCAAGACAGGCAGGCTTAAGCGTTCAGCATGTGCCAACGGTGATGGGGGTTACAGGATCAAGGGGGCGGTTTGAGGTCAGCGTGTCGTTTGACCGGGTCGCAGAGGTTTATGATAGAACCAGGCGGTTGCCCGACGAAGTCATGACTTGTTTGGTCAAGACGTTCACAACCGAGTTTGACGACTGCAGGCGCGTTTTGGATGTGGGGATCGGGACGGGAAGGTTGGCTGCGCCGTTGCAGAAGGCAGGATTCTCTCTCGCCGGGGTTGATATCAGCAGGAAGATGGTCGACAAGGCCAAAGAGAAGGGTGTTGGGGGCGTGGTTCTTGCGGATGCGCGTTTGATTCCGTTCAGGGACAAGGTTTTCGACGTTGCCGTCAGCGTTCATCTTCTTCACTTAATCAGCGATTGGCAGAAAGTGGTCGGTGAGATTTGCCGGGTCAGTCGACGCGCCCTTTTCTCTCTATATAATACACGTCCGGACCCTGTTCGAGATGCGTATCGCAGATTGCTGAAAGAGCAAGGATTTGACCAGCATCATGTCGGTAAATCAGAACAGGATTTGCGGGAGCTTGTTCCACCTTCCAAATCTTTGTTCGTTGCTTCCTATGACATATTCGCGGATGATACTCTTGCTTGTATGATGGAGAGGAATCGTTCAAGTCAGTGGGAAATCCCTGAAGACGTGAATTCTGAAGCCGTGGAACGTTTGAAAGGTATGTTTGCCGGGAAAGTGTTCAAACAGGAATTGTATGTTTCGGTGTGGGATATTGACTCGTTGAAGGCATTGGCTGAAACGTAGAGCGCGCTATGCGCCGCTGCTGCCTCATAGTCCGCACAGCATCTTGAAAGTGTTCCTTGGCGTCACAGAAAAAGGAGGAAGGAATATGTGGAGTCATTGCTGCATGGGTTGCAGTATTCCGAACTGGTTTCCTTCAGGGTCAATGGCTATAGCGGTCCAGCCGACTTGAGGAACTTCCTGCTTTGGAACGATGATTTTTCCGCCCAGCTTCTTGATTTTCTCGATGTATTCATCAGTATTCTCAACTGAAATATAGTTGACGGGCTTCATCTCTGGACTGGTCTTCTTGTACATGCCTCCGTTGACGCCTGGTCGCAGCGGCCTCATCTGCTTGTCCACTGGCACAGTGCCGAGCAACCAATACTCCATTGTTCCGCTCACGTCTTCACTGCCCTTCTCGATCTTCCATCCGAAGACGCCTGAATAAAATTTCTGGAGTTTTTCGGTATTGCTAGCGGGTATTTCGAAATGAACGATCGTATGGTCCATCTTTCTCTACCTCTTTTTCGTCAAAAGAGGATTTTCGTACTGGTTTAAAATCGTTACTAACACGAAGACTGACAGCCACCGATATGATCGTATTCCTTGTAGTAGCTGTTTAAACTGGTTCTCAAACCGACGCTCTATTGCCCTCGAATCGAATGAAACTACCAGCATGTGACGGTATAACGTTTATTCCGCTTGTTTTCATTATTGAAAAGACAATGTTTGGTTAAAAAGGAGGCGATGGAAGAATGAATGAAATGACCGCTTATTGCGGACTCGACTGCGGCGAATGCAAAGCGTTCAAAGCCACTCAAGCGAACGATCTTCAATTGAAGAAGCAGATGGCCGAACGCTGGTCTAATCAAGGCGACGTCAAGTTCGAGCCAGAAGACATAGATTGTCTAGGGTGCAAGTCTGACGTGATTTCCGGTTGGTGCCGAAAACTCTGCAAGATAAGACCGTGCGCTACGGAAAAGAAGGTCGTTACTTGCGCTCACTGTGACGAGTATCAATGCGATAAACTGAAGGAATTCTTGCGAAACGAGCCTGTAGCAGCAGAAAACCTTGAAAAGATTCGAAAAACTGTTCAACCCTGACGGCAAGGTGCGAAATGATGACGCTAACTCGGAACGTGAAGAAGGAAGCAGAGAAAGCGGGTTTCGTGGCGGTCGGAATCTCAAGCCTCGACATGCTCCGCAAGTTGCCCTACGGAAAGATCAAACACGTAGGCACACTCAAAACCCCGGAAGAGGCTTTGCCTGAAGTCAAATCAGTCATATTGATGGGCATTCATGCGTGGGACCCAGTGTTCAACGTCGTCGCAGGCTCCACGAAACTTCATTTCAACAAGAAACTCACACCGAACGTGCCTTTGGAGCGCTACCAGCTGTACTATCAAATCGCGTCGAGTAAGGCTTGGAAAGTCGCTCAATTCCTGATGAAAAAGGGTTATGATTCGATTCCTTCATTCAGCGTTCCACTCAAAACTTCTGCGGTCAAGTGTGGCCTCGGTTGCCAAGGCAAGAACACGTTGCTGGTGACTCCGACCTATGGGCCGAGAGTCAGGTTGGTTTCACTGCTCACGACCGCGGAATTAGACGTAGACGAGCCTTTCGGGGAAGATCTATGCAAGGGCTGTGACAAGTGTGTGCGAGCTTGTCTAGCTAGAGCTATTAAACCGTACAAACTTGACATCGACAAGTGTATGGTGTACGCGTCTGAAAACCCACGTTCAAGACAAGTTTCCATGGAGACGAGGGAGCTGGAGAAGAGGTTCGTGAAGCGGCCAACTCCTAACAGTTTCATAGAATGCTCCATATGCCTAGAAGCTTGTCCAATAGGAAAAAAGGTAGGATAAGGCCAGTCCTTCTTTGCCTTTCTTCGTCAATCCAAAGAAGCTGTGCGCAAGACGCTTGTGCCAGTTCTTTTCTCTGGTGCCCGCGCTTGAACAGTTGAACATATAGAAGACGTCACATGACGGCACAACCCTCGACTAACTGAGTTCAAAATGCGGGTCAAGATCACTTTTTTCTTCTTTCTCATTGCCTTCAGTGTCAATGTGATCTAGCCAGAAACACGCGCATCTTGCCAATAGCACCGGCACTGTATGCCGCGTTAAAGCCTTAAGAATACAGAAGATAAGAAAGGAAATTCGTATAAGCGGGTTCAAGATGCCAGTGGGTTCCTCTGTCTACAAGCTTGTCATCAGTCGATCAGATTGACCTAGATTTCTCGATCGGCGAGAGTCGCACGATCCGCGTCTCCGATTTGATAAGTCTCCGAGTCTACCGGGACGCACGACCTCGCAATCTGAAAATCGCGAACTTGCAGAAAGGACTAATTCTCGTCTATGAGGGAAACGAATTGGTGGGAGAAGGAACAGGTTTTGGGCTCCCTGTCCTTGTCTGCTCGGATCAAACGTACTTTTCAGGATCCTCAACAATCCGAGTTTCACAACAGGATGATCGTTGGAGCATTCGCAAAGACCACGAAGGCTCTGTACAAAGCATTCAGCTAGACCCATCATCAGAAACACTACACCATTCGTGCATGCATGCTAATAATTTCCCGAATACCAGCTGAAAGATCATCTTTCTCCTTTGAGCCAGCCCTTGATTCCAAGCTCCGTGACTGTTAAAGTAAGTGGCTCAGGCTGATTTGACTTATATTGCCCGTTCTCATCCAGATACAGCACCGTAGGCTTGAAGGAAAATTCGCCTTGAACTTTCGGCTTGAGCCTAAGCCGCACTTCTTCGGTCTTCAAGGGGTCAACTCGTTTTCCCTTCATGTTCAAGTAGCTGTCCTCCACTCTATAGACTTCGGGATTTTCTGCCAATTCGAAGCCCTTCGGAATAAGATCCGTGATTTTGATCAAGAGTGCTGGACCTTTTCCTGCGTTGACGAGTTCTATCTCCAAATCCAGGTTTTCACCGACCTTGAGTTGCTTTTGACGGGAGATGATGTTTGCCTGTATGTTGGCGTTCTCAAACTTTTCAATACCCACCGCATTCTCATGATTCGGAGTGGGGATGCTGAATGCGGTCGTCGTGGAAACGATCGCGGGAGTATGCAATACCTCACTGAGGGACATGGCCAATTCTCGCTCTTCTTTTACCTTGTCCAGAAGCCTCAGAACTTGCTCTCTCTTTTCTGGATGTTCAGCCTTCATAAAAGAACCCGCCGAAGTTTGTAGGATTTTTTGAGCCATCGCAAAAAGCTTCGTTTTTCTCTCTGGGTCAGCTTCTTTCTTTGCGTTGTTGATGTTTGAGTAAGCGTCCAGAAGCAGTTCGGTTGCTTTGGCATATTCCGAAGCGCTCTGAACGCCAGCTTTTACGTAGTATTTTGCAGCGCTTTCCAATTGTTGAACGGCGATATCATGGAGTTTTTCGTCTCCTGTGTCAGAGAATTTCATTCCAGTTTCAAGTGCTCTGCAGAAGCGACTGTGTCCTAAAGCCAGTGTCTTCGCTTTCTCATTTGGGCTTAGTTCTTTGGCTTTCTCAAAGAGTTCAGATGCTTCCGCATAGAACCCTGGTGATTCCTCTGCTTCAGCCATGGTCATCTTTGCCCAAGCTTGGGATAGAATTGCAATTAGTTTGAACTCCTTCTTGTCACGTTCTGTTTGTACGGCTTCTTGTATTCTTTGAAGGATTTCGGCTGCCGAAGTGTACTTCTCGGAGCTTGAAAAGTGGTCTCCCTTTTTGTCGAAGATCTTTGCTTCTTCAACGGCGACTCGCGCTGCGCAGTATTGATGTCTGAGGCTCGTCGCCTTTAACATCTCTGTCGCCATCTCTTTTTCTTCTAGGTCCTCGATTGTTGGCGACCGTTTCTCCAGAGATCTTCTGGTTTCTTCGAAAAGCGCAGAGGCTGCCTCGAAGGTCTGTAGGGCTTCTTCACTGTTCTCTTTCCTGCTCAGCTCTTCTGCTTCGTCAAGCTTTGCCCAAGCTGAATAGTTAGGCGCGAGATAGTTCCACCGCTTCAACGATTTATGAAGACTGGCGGCTTTTTCAAAATGCTCCTCTGCCGTTTTATATTCTTGTTTTTGATGGTGAAATCTTGCTTTTTCAATTTCGCTCCACGTCTGCATGTAGAGGGCATGGTCACTGTAGAAGACTTTGAGTTGTGGAAACTTTTCTAACGCCGAAGTGTAACTCTGTGTGGCGCATTCGAAATCTTGAGAAGCTGCTAAATGTTCTCCAAGTTTGTCATGTACCAGTGCTCTTCGCCAGCAGTTTTCGGCTATTCTGCTCAATATGCCGAGTTTTTGATAAGATTCAATGGAAGCGTCGTAGCTTTGTCCTGCTCTCTTCAGATCTTCTTTGTCGCCAGTCAGGTCGTACAAACGGACAAGTGCTTGTGCATATCCGTATTGCAGTGCTCCTACGGTTACGAAGAGAGACGTTCCTGAGCCTTTCTTCACCATGTATGTCATTTCTTTGATGCACAATTCTATTGCTTTCTGCTTGTCAGCTACAGCAGCTTCAAGCAAGGCTTTCTTTTTTTCCAGGTCTTCAGTCGCTTCGGCGAGGTCATATTCTATGTTGCCCAACGAGCTTCGTCCGATGCCGAGGTTCCAGTAGAGAAAAGGTTCAAGTCTCTCAGCGATCTCTCTGCTCTTATTGAGGTAGTCAAGGGCTTCTTCAAGACCTTTCTTCTTGTCCACAGTGTCCGTTTCGAATTTGGCGATTCTTTGGCGAAGAGACGCAGCTCCAGCGTACCAGCCCATCATGATTTCTGGATAACCGGATTCTTCCCACAATTTTCGGTTGCGTAAACCCCATTGGAACGCCTCTTCACCCAAGATTCTTTTCTTCTCTATATCAGTCTCAAACTCACTGGGCCAAAGGATACGCATGATTTCCATTACTTTCGTCCATGCAAGATCGCCCCTCGGGCTTACAAAAGACATCTTGCTGAACTGGCAAAGCGATTCCTCGGCATATTCAAGGCACTTCTCAAAGATACGACGTTTCTCGTCTGGATCATCAGTTCCCTCGAGCTTCCAGGCAGTGTGGTAGACGAGCCAATCGAGCGCGCAACCGATAATGAACCTGTCATTCATCTTTCTGCCGTACTCTAACGCTTTCGTACAGTTTTCAAACGCTTCTTCGGAGCCCTCCGATCCGAAGAAAACTTGGCATCCGAAGACAGGGTAGATAGACTCCGTTAACGCTGTTTCTTTAGAAAGCTGTTTGGCCTTGGCCCAATAGTTGAGGCCTTCCTGTCGATATTTCTCTCTCTCGCTGGTATCTCGAAAGTTGTAGCTGAAGACTCCAAGAAAAATAACAGTTCTCGCGCAAGACGATGCCAGTGCGAGTCCATCTTCAGACGTCGAGAGGATTCTTATCGTCTTCTCGCCAGAGTCCAATGCTTCTTGTATTATTCTTTCGCGAGATTTGAAATATGGTTCGCGAGTAAACAGAAAAATCGCTGCATCCGAAAGTTGGAGGTATGTTTTTGCGAATTCACTATGTTCTTCTGCTTGTTCGAATGCCCGCATACTGTCCGTCACGAGTTTCCAACAGTCATCTAGCCGCTTCTTCTTCTCAGAGCTGTCAGAAGCCAGCCAATGTTCAGCATATGCATTGGCAGCATTGCAGCGGAGGACTTTGGCGTTGGCCGTTTCAGAGTTGACGATCTGCGCATAAGCCTCATGAGCCTTATCATAGTAGGCGATGGCCTTGTCCATCCTGCTCTTGAACACGTTCACATCTTCAGCCTGCATCGCTGCTTTGCGAAAAGCATAGCCCAAACGCTCATGCAGATCTCCTAGACCCAAGAAATCCTGTGCTGGCATCAAGTCCAATGCTTTCGCGTAAGTCTCAGCCGCACCTAGCCAATCATATTCCTTTTCCTTTTCGGTAGCTTGAGTTAACATTGCGTCGATGCTGGACGTGTTTGACATGTTATCAGACTTGAATCTAGGTACCATTAGGTCTCTGAAAAGGCTTTTCATAGACGAGATGTGTGAATCGGCTGACGACCTTCAGTCTTGCACTGTCTAGTGTATGGCGCCGCAGTTGGGACATTTGTCTAGAGTCTCGTCAAACTGGGCATGGCAGTAGCTGCAACGGACTTTCACGATGACTTCCTTTTTCACCACTTCCTCTCTGATCACTTGTTGTTGCGTCTCAAGAGGCGTCGGTGGCTTCATAGGCGACCTGTTCCTGGAACGGCCTAACCTGAACACGAGAAAAGCAATTGCAACTGCAATGGCCGCTATGAGAACGATGAAGATCGGCAGAAGAGCAATCGCTATCAAGGAATTCACCTTAAACGACGATTACCCTTGCCGTTATAATAGACTTTCTATCTCCAGGATAGGTCGCACGTTAGACGGTTTCGAAGCAAATCTTAAGTCACACCATCGCATTACAGCTAAGAAGTAAAAACAAATTCAGGCAGGGCGACATTTGGACATCGAAACAAAAATCGAGCTTGTCTGCAAACCTCCAACCGACGAAGTGTTGACAATAAGGCAATTGCGATCTCTCCTCGAGACCGAAGACCACCCCATAGCTTACAACGGCTGGGAACCCTCAGGCCTAGTCCACCTTGGAACAGGCGTCATCTGCGCCTACAAAATGAAAGACTTCGTCCAAGCCGGAATACGATTCAAGGCCTACCTCTCAACATGGCATGCATGGTTAAACAATAAACTTGGCGGCGACCTCAGCCTAATCAAGAAAGCCGGCGACTTGTTCAGACACTCATGGATCGCTCTCGGTGTTCCAAAAACCGGGGTCGAATTCATCTACTCAGACGAACTGTACGACCACTTGGAATACTGGTCAAAAACGATTAGAGTTGCCAAAGAACTGACGCTTAGAAGAACCAGACGAACACTTGAAATCGCAGGAAGACAGAAAACCGAAGCCCACCATGTCTCAGACTTTTTGTACACGCCCATGCAGGTCGCAGATATATTCCACATGGAAGTCAAAATATGCCAGCTCGGCATGGATCAACGAAAAGCCAACGTCGTAAGCCGCGAACTCGGCGAAAGACTCGGCTTCTGGAAACCTGTCTGCGTCCACCACCACCTGCTACAAGGCTTGGAAAAGCCCGCAATCTGGCCGATCCCACAGGGCAAAGAAAGAAAAGAAGCCATTTCGTCCGCAAAAATGTCCAAAAGCAAACCCGAATCATGCATATTCATCTACGACACGCCGGAATCAATAAAGCAAAAAGTGTCCCAAGCCTTCTGCCCCGAAAAAACAGTCGAATTCAACCCGATAGTGGACATAGCCAAACACATAATCTTCAGGGAGAAAAGGACCTTCACGATTGAAAGGCCAGCAAAGTTCGGCGGCACGATTGAATTCCAAAACTTTCCAGAACTTGAAAAAGCTTATTCAGATGGAAAACTTCATCCGCTGGACCTCAAAAACGCGGTTTCACAGGAACTGGCAATCATACTCGAACCCGTGAGAAGATACTTCGACAGCAACAGAGAAGCAAGAGAATGTCTCGATGTCATAAGGAAGACAGTGATAACAAGGTAGAACCCTTGTCTACACATTTAAGAGGAAAACTGGAAAAAATCGAGCAAATTCTCGAATGCCTGATTCAGGAATCATCAAGTGGCGTTCCGATAATAGTCGAAGGCGACAACGACTTTCAAACCCTCAGACACCTCGGTGTACAAGGAAAGATAATGTGTGCCAAAACAGGGGGTAAATCCCGACTTGACTTGCTAAGTCAAATCGAAGATAGCGGCGTCAAAGAATTTGTATTGCTCTTCGATTTTGATAGACGGGGCAAAGAATGGACCGAAACTGTCAAGGAAAGCTTGGAAAAGGCTCAACTGAAGCCTGACCTCACCTTTTGGAATCAACTTCGTAGCCTCGTAAGCAGAGAAGTCAAGGACGTTGAAGGCTTGGATGCATATCTTGAGACATTGAGGAAGAAAACAGGGCAAGTGCCCCTGAATGATATTTGAAAGATCGTTGCGAATCAGAAAAGCTTAAAGACCTTGATCAGCAATTCATAACTGTAATATATATAGTAGATGTTAAGACAGAATCTCGTGGTTCGAGAGGAAAACCATCTCAACTCACGCGATTAACGAACTAACCCTTAACTCATCACTTGGAGGTGTACGATTACGGGTTCATCCCAGACGTTTACCATAAAGTACGTTATAAACGCAAAATTCGAGATTGAAGGAGTAGTAGAAAAACCGGACGTTATAGGGGCAGTTTTCGGTCAGACGGAAGGCCTTTTTGGGCCTGAACTTGACCTTAGAGAACTGCAGAAATCAGGAAGAATAGGCAGAATCGAAATTGACCTGTATTCTAAACAGGACAAAACAACGGGCACCATAACGATACCGACCAGCTTAGACAGAGTTTCTACGGCATTGATTGCCTCAAGCATCGAAAGCATAAACAGAGTCGGACCATGCGCTTCTAAAGTCACGCTTGAAAAAATCGATGACGTCAGAGAAGCCCGGCGAAAAATCATAATCGACAGGGCGAAGGAAATTCTCCACAAATGGACAATCGAGACTATGCCGTCGGTAGACGAAGTCTTCAAAGAAGTCTCAGATACTTTGAAACTCGGCAAAGTCGAAAAATACGGTTCCGATGAGCTGCCCGCAGGGCCTGAACTCGCGAGTGCGAAGGAGATAATAGTAGTTGAAGGCAGAGCCGACATCATAAATCTCATGCGATGCGGGCTCCTCAATACGGTAGCCCTCGAAGGCGCGAAAGTCCCAGAATCAATAAAGAAACTTTGCAAAGAAAAAGAAGCTACAGCACTTCTCGACGGCGACCGCGGCGGAGACCTGATCCTCAAGGAACTTCAACAAGTCACAGACGTCAAATTCGTCGCCAGAGCCCCTAGAGGAAAAGAGATCGAAGAATGTAATTGCAAGGAAATCTTCGGAGCCCTCGAAGCCAAAGTACCACTTTTTGAACAGCCGCAGCCGCAACCCAGTAGGCCAGCGAGAAAAGAAAAGGTGAAGGTTGAGCTTCCCAAAGAAGTCGCCGAGATGATAAAGACACTCGACGGCACTTTAGAAGCATTGCTATTGAACGACAAGCAGGAAGTCATAGAAAGATTGCCAGTGAGCCAACTCGCGGAGAAACTGCAGCAGGCAGAAAGCGTTGATTCGATAGTTTTCGACGGTATCATAACACAGAGAATCGTTGACATAGCAAGCGAGAAGAACATTAAGAGAATAATCGCATCGCGTGTTTCGGATGCAGTCAAGCCATCACTGACAGTTCAACTTATGACGTTCGCGGAATCCATCTAAAGCTAACGTCCAAAGAAATCGGTAATTTTCCGAGTCTCTTTTTAACC
>Ga0299915_10002080_pt1 | contig 14649 bp, 5 predicted proteins | sample RVTome_13_FD_200263 | JGI IMG/M metagenome (GOLD analysis project Ga0299915, IMG submission 200263) | Soil microbial communities from uranium-contaminated site in the Upper Colorado River Basin, Wyoming, United States - RVT92D227 (version 2) ... | reverse complement strand
TGGACCTCGTTTATGGAGTTCCTGGACTGTGGGACAAAAATGCGTTCACCTCCTTGCCAATACCTTTGATTTGTGTAATATCCATATCGATTCTCCTTATAAGCATTGTGCTCATAGGAAGTTATTGACATCACCATCTCGTTTTCTTGAGCTCTGTTCGCGCTATAGTAATGTAGCAACACTATTTGTGAAGACAAGTGCAAGACCCCGGTTTCATCATGTTCTGGCGTAAGAATCCCGGGCACTAACCCAACTTCCGCAGTTTCGTGAAAAGAAAATTTTTTTGGTGTCTTGCCGCCAAGATAAGCATAGTTTTTGACCCAGTATTCGAGGAGGAAGACGAGCCGCCAGGCCAAAACCCGTTGTAGTGAAGACCTTCCTTGTTTTTCCGCTGAAATCGGCGATTTTGACCCCTAACTGCGGAAGTTGGGGCAGCGCCGGGAAGAGCAGGCTTGACGATGGCGGTTGAAGTGATAGTATCGGGCGGTGGGTGAAGGATAAACAGGACAGCTTTTAATCAAAAACAGCATTTAGAGGCGTAACAAAATGAGTTTCTCCAGAAAACCAAGACTTCTGGATTCCCGGCTTCGCGGGAATGACACAGAGGGGCGTTTTTTTGATAGGTACTCTTAGTGAACGGTGGATTCCAAATGGCAAATAGAAAGCGAATACTCTCAATCGTCTCAACAGCCCTGGTAGTGTTCGGCCTGTGCGCGATGTTGTGCCCCGCCCAGGAAAAGAAGGCGGAATTGAAACGCGATTACAACGTCAAGCCGGTGCCTTTCAGCGAGGTGCAGGTGGGCGACGATTTCTGGACTCCCCGGCTTGAGACCAGCCGAAAGGTTACTATCCCCTACGCCTTCGATAAGTGCGAAGAGACCGGGCGAATCCGAAACTTCGAGAAGGCCGCGGGCCTCAAAGAAGGCAAGCATGAAGGCATTTACTTCGACGATTCCGACGTCTATAAAATTATGGAAGGCGCTGCCTATTCGCTCCAGATCAATCCCGATGCGAAGATGCGGCAGCGCCTCGATAACCTGATCAAGGTAATGGCCGCCGCACAGTGGGACGATGGATACCTATACACCTTCTACTCCATACCGCAAAGGCAGCCTGAAAAGCGATGGACCAACATCGGCGCGATGCACGAGATGTACTGCGCCGGCCACATGTATGAAGGCGCCGCCGCACACTACCAGGTCACCGGCGACAAATCATTTTTGAATATCGCCGCCAAGAGCGCCGACCTGATTTGCAGCACCTTCGGTCCCGGCAAGCGGACCGACCCGCCGGGACATCAGGAAATCGAGATCGGCCTGTGCAAACTGTACCGCGCCACCGGCAACGAGAAGTACCTCAGCCAGGCCAAGTTCTTTCTCGACCAGCGAGGCCGCAAAGGCAACCGCGGGCCAGACGGCAAAGGCGGACTCTACGGCGCCTACAGCCAGGACCATATCCCCGTCACCGAGCAGACCGAGGCCGTCGGCCATTCCGTCCGCGCCGCCTATCTCTATACGGGCATGGCCGACGTCGCCGCACTGACCGGAAATATGGAATACATCAAGGCCATCGACGCGATCTGGAAAGACGTCGTCGGCACAAAGCTCTACATCACCGGCGGCATAGGGGCGGCCGGCGGACACGAAGGCTTCGGCGGACCTTACGAGCTGCCAAATATGACCGCCTACTGCGAGACCTGCGCATCCATCGCCAACATATTCTGGAACCACCGTATGTTCCTCATGCACGACGACGCCAAGTACATCGACGTCCTCGAGCGCGTACTGTACAACGCGGCGCTGGCCGGTATTTCGATGAAGGGCGATACGTTCTTCTATCCGAATCCGCTCGAATCCGTCGGCCAGCACGCCCGCAGCCCCTGGTTCGGCTGTGCCTGCTGCCCCTCCAACGTCGCCCGCTTCATCCCTTCGGTCCCCGGCTATGCCTACGCCCACAAGGATAACGATGTCTATGTGAATCTTTTCATCAGCGGCAGCACCACAATCCGGACGCCGACCAACAAAGTCACCCTGAGCCAGCGGACAAAGTACCCGTGGGAAGGCGCGGTCGGCATCGCCGTCCAGCCGGAGAAAAGCGAAAAATTCGCCGTCTATGTCCGCATCCCCGGCTGGGCGCGCAACGAGCCTGTCCCCAGCGACCTCTACAAGTTCCAAGACACCAGCGCCGAGCAGCCCGCCATAAAAGTAAACGGCGAATCCATCCCGCTGGATCTGCAAAGAGGCTTCGCTCGAATCGAGCGAGAATGGAACAAGGGCGACAGCATTGAGCTCAACCTGCCGATGCCGATCCGCCGAATCGTAGCCAATGAGAATATCGAAACCAACCACGGCAGAGTCGCCCTGCAGCGCGGGCCTATCGTCTTCTGCCTGGAAGCGCCCGACAACGACGGCAAGGTACTCAACCTTATGATCCCCGACGACGCAAAGCTGCAAGCCGAATTCCGGCCCGACCTGCTCAACGGCGTGGTCGTAATTGCCGGCAACGCAACATTGACCAAACGAACGCTTGATGGCGCCATCGTTCCCGCCGGCGAAAAGCCGTTCACCGCTATCCCCTACTACGCCTGGGCGCACCGCGGCCCCGGCCAGATGACCGTCTGGCCCGCACGATTACCGCAGGCCTCCAAGCCCGCACCCGCCGATACCCTCACCTACACAAGCAAGACCACAGCCTCCTTCGTCCACGCCTCGCTCGACGCCATAAAGGACCAAGCCGTACCGCAAAGCTCATCCGACTCATCCGCCCTGCAATTGGACTTCTGGCCCCACAAAGGCACAACCGAATGGCTCCTCTTCGAATGGGACAAGGAGCACGAAATCTCCGGCGTCAAGGTCTATTGGTTCGACGATAGCGGGCGCGGCGAGTGCAGAATCCCCCAATCCTGGGACGTCCTCTACCGCGATGCCCAAGGCGGCTTCCAGCCGGTAAATGCCGACAGCTTTTACGGCACGGAAAAAGATAAATTCAACGAGGCCGAATTCAGGCCGGTAAAAACCAACTGCATAAAAATCGAAGTCGCCCTCCAAAAAGACTGGTCCGCTGGCGTGCTGGAAGTCGTGATCGAATAGATGTGCCCGCCTGTCGCCCCTGCACAGCCTCCGGCGGCAATGCCCCGAATTCGGTTGAATAGCAACCCTAAGGGCATGTATAAGGGATAGGACACACAGGCTGGTCTTGGGCTGTATATTGACGGTCGGCTGTGCAGTTTGGCCTTTTGAGATGGAGAACCGAAAATGTTCACAAAGAGCAGGCAAATCATCGTCTTAGCGTTGTGTCTGTTTCTGTTTGGATTCGCCGGAGAAGCCGAATCTGGCGCTCAGGAAGTCCGGTACATATCTCTAAATCCGCCGGCGATCCTTCCGAACGGCAGCGAGTTCAAGACCTGGGAGCACCAGACTGTCTATACAAAGACTTACTACGTTGACCGGCATCACCCCGCAGCATCGGATGACAACCCCGGCGACAAAGAGAAACCCTTCCTCACGATAAACAAGGCCGCCCAGGTCGTCCGGCCGGGCGAGAAGGTCGTTGTCAAAACGGGCGTCTATCGCGAGCTTATCCAGCCGCGGCTCGGCGGCGAAGGTCCCGAAAAGATGATCAGCTACGAAGCCGCCCCTGGAGCAAACGTGATACTAAAAGGCTCGCGCGTATTCAAGCCCCAGTGGAAAGAGTCAAAGAAAGGCGACGCCGCACCCTCAGCCAACGTGTGGATGGCGGCCTTGCCGGATGATTACTTCGGCCCGTACAATCCATTCCTCACCGAGAACGCCAGCAAGGAAGACATCGACCTTATGCCCTGGGCGGCGGAGTGGGCGGGCAAGCTGCCATACACCTTGGGCCGGGGCTTGGTCTTCCAAAACGGCAAACGGCTCGTTCAGCAGGCAACATACGAAGACTTGGCCAAGAATCCCGGCTCATTCTTCGTCCAGAAAGAAAACCGCACGCTCCATATTCATCCCTTAGACGGCGTCAATCCCGGCCGCACCGACTTTGAAATCACCACCCAGCAGCACATCTTCAAGCCCGCCGTCGCCGACCTCGGATTCATCCGCGTAAAAGGATTTATCTTCGAGCACGCGGGCAACGGCTTTCCGCGGACGGGCGTCGGCGCTGTATTCACGATGGGCGGCCATCACTGGATCATCGAAGACAATATCGTCCGACAGGTCAACTCAGTCGGTATCGAAATCGGCGCAAGGACCGATGAGGGCAGGCCCGCCGGCCGAGCAGACGCCCAACGCGCCGGCCAAAGCCCCGGCTATATGATCGTCCGCAACAACGAACTCTACGAGTGCGGCAGAGGCGGCATCCAGGGCCTGACCAACAGGAACGCCCTCGTCGAGAACAACCGCCTCCACGACATCGGGTGGCAGGACGTCCAGCGATACTGGGAGACCGGCGCCATCAAGCTGCTACTCAACGAGGGCACGCTCGTCCGCCGAAACATCATCACTGATATCCAGGCCGCCCCCGGAATCTGGCTCGACTATAACAATATCAATTCGAGAGTCACCCAGAATATCCTCGTGAACATCGAATCCGTCAACGGAGCCATTTTCATAGAGGCCTCTCAACTCCCCAACGTCGTTGACCGCAACTTCGTCTGGAACGTCACCGGCTCCGGCATATATCAGCACGACTGCGACGAGCTGACCGTCGCGCATAACTTGGTCGCCAACTGCACAAAGCAGGCCGTGGAGATGCGTATCTGCGACGGCCGAATGGTCAACGGCAGACTGTCCACCTGCAAACGCAACCGCGTGCTCAACAACATTCTGGTCGGCTCGCCGAACGGCGTCTGGTTCATCGACGACGACAACATATCCGACCGCAATATCTTCGTCGATTGCGGTCCGCCATTCGATTTCGCCGCTTGGCAGAAAAAAGGCTTCGACGAGAACGGCCTTGCCGCCAAAATCAACGTCGCTCTCGATGTGAAAAAGCTCGCCTTCACCTGGTCAACAGCCGCGAAGCTACCCGTGTTTGAAAGGCTTGAACCCTGTCGCTATGACTTCTGCGATTCGCCCTGGAAGACAAACAACGTCCCCGCAGGCCCCTTCCCCTATCCGGGCGCCGCCCCGACTACAATTACCCTCGCCGACCTGTAAGTGCGCAGAACCATCGCAACTATTACTGTGCGAACGACGGATTTGTAAGCTATCATTCCACGGCGTGAAAAAGCTATGTCTATTTATCAAGACATCGTTTCTCATGCCTCAAGATATGTGGGGGAGAAGGAGTTATGGCTATTTATCAAAACATAGCCTTTGATAGCTCAAATTACGTGAGGGAGAAGACGCCGTGTCTATTTAACAAGACACCGCCTATAATTGCTCGAGATCAGTCAGGAATAGACGGGGGAGGGTGCAATGTTGGTCTGATGCCGGGCGATCTTTGACGCCGCGAGTGCCAAGTTGACAGCCGTGACGCCGGCCTGCTGTTATTTGTGCATTTCCTGGAGCATTTCCTTGCGCTGGTAGCACTGCTCGGTGAAGACGGCGATTTCGGAATCGAGGTTGGCGCTGGCCGAATCACCGAAGAATGCGTGGACGATGGGGAAGACAAGCTCCGGCTTCTTCTTGCGGAGCTCTTTGGCCATTGCCTCAATCTTGGCGGTGGCGACGCCCTCCTGCATACAGGTAAAAGGTCCGACGTGGAATATGCCGGAGATGCAGGCGTCGCCGTTCGGCTTGACCATGTCGTGCATCAGATGGTACGCGATGCCGGTGCTCAACGGCGATTCGCCTTCGATGTTGCCGTGACATTCGTGGTTCTTTTCGAGGGTCTCTATCATCTGCATCGGTTTGGGCAGGACGTGTCGCCCGTGGAGGACCTCGTGGAACGGCTCAGCGATTTTCTCCTCAGCGTAGGCCATATACTTTCCCTTGATGAGCGACTTGAGGACCCTTTTGAAGGTCTGCAGCGCCCTGCGGAGATCTCGCTGCCTGATGCGAAGTATGAGGTCCCGCTTGGCGTTTCGCAGGTTCATTTTATTGACGTAGTCGAGCCAGTCACTGACGGGGTCGCGTACTACTTCAAGGCCCTGATCCTGGAGCTGCTGGATCACAAAACCGGTGTATGGGTCGTGCTGGCGCATATAGATTTCGCCGATGTACAGCACGATTGGGAACCTGTCGTGATTTTGCAGATTGATGAGCTTGAATTGGCGCACGGTCTCCTTGCCCCACTCGACGAGCTGCTTCGTTTCGGTGCCGGCTTCTACGATGCTCTCGAGCTCACGCAGCCTTTGCGCCTTTAGTTCGAGTATCTGCGCCTTATCGCCGGCGTACGGGCGGAACCGCAGATATATATCTTCAAGCATATCGGACGCCTTGATCCCCTTGAAAAGCATCTGCTGCATCCTCATCTTTTGCGAGGAGCTGAGCTTCTGCGGAAAGGGTATGTCGAAATAGTCGGTCTCGGAGGATGGCCCTGCAACGGGGATCTTTTCGAGGCCCTCTTTGTCGAGAAAATCTCTCATAAGCTCAGTATATTTTCCGAACCTGCACGGGCCGCTGGTCGTGGGGAGCATTACGAGATAATTCCTCTCGACGAACTCCCTGCCCTCTTTTTCGATTTGCTCGTGGAGGAATCCGATTGCGTCCCCGACTACGCCTTTTAGCGGGTGGCAGACTTCGGTATATATGTGCCGGCGCGCGACTTCGTAGCCGCGTTCGGTAGCGGTCGGAAGCACCAGGGCGTTGACTCCGAAGTAGCGCAGGCCCGCCGCACCGATGTAGCTGGCGTCGCCCATATAGGGCAGCAGCCAGGTTCGGCCATCCGTATTGCCGCGCGGACGTCGTTTTATTTTGTCGAATTTGAGTTTTTCACTCCTGGTCTGGTTGACGACCCTTTCATGCGCTTCGGTCCGGGTGACAAAGGGCGCGTTGTTGGTCTGGGCGTCGGTGAGCAAAACGAGCGTTGGCTTATTGGCGGCCTGCTGGATTTTCTCCTCCTGGTAGATTTTCAGGCTGTCCGGCCCGCAGGCAAAGTTCATCATTCGGATAGCGAACAGGTTGGGGTGGTCCGCAACGAAGACATTAGCCTTGAGTATCTTGACGCTCTCGACCCAGAATTCGTTCTCCACTATCGGGCCAAGGTCGATATCGTCAAATTTGTGCTCAAGGAAGATTTGTGGTATGTAGTCGAGGCCCCTGACCTGTGAGAACATTGCCCCGGAGTTGGAGCTCGCTTCGGGGTCAAGCAGGACGTAATCGCGCCCTATTCCGACGTAAGCCTTTTCATTATTCTCCACGATTCTTTTTAAGAACTTGTCGCCTTCCGCGTAAAGCTCAGCGTTGAACCGGGCTTCGGCGGCGGCGGCGTATTTCATCGCGGCCTTTATCCGCCTGTTGGAGATTGCGAATCCGAGCCTGTCAAACTCGCGCTTGAAGGCCTGGACGATAAGCTCATCGTCTCCGAAGTGGAGGATGGGATTTATCTGCGTGCTCTTATCGAGCGAGAGGACGTCGTTCAAGACATAGCCTTCGGACTCAGTGTAGATGCAATACTTGAGGTCCGGGGGCTTGCCGGTCCTCTGCTCGATGAAACTCGGGTTGAAGAGATATTCGATTTTAGGGTCGTTGTTAAGGACGGCTGCGTGGCCGGTCGCGAGCTTCCTGGCGATGCAGAACTCCGTCCTCGAATTATCAACCCCGATCTTGGCAATCTCCTTGTCGCTTCTCGGCGAGACGACGGGGTAGAAGCCGAGCTTGCGCAGCAGCGCGGCGCTCCAGATTCCCTTTTCACTGAGGGTGGCCGTGCTCCTTTTTATGCCGACGGTTACAGCGTTATCGGGCAGCGAGACGGAGCCAAGCTCGGCCTGGAGGGCGCCCTGCTTTTTGAAGTGCCTCTCATAGATTCTGTGGTACTTGTCGACGTAGTTGGTTTTGGGTTTGGCCGAGGACTCAGAATTGCCTCTCGGGCAGAAGCCGCCGGTGATTATCTCGTCCTCCTCGATGGAGAAGACTTCAAGCTGGCAGTCTCGGATGCCGCAGGTCTCCTCGCCGAAAAGCTCTTTGCAGGGGACTCTCCTTTTCTCGAAGGGCATATTGACGATCTCCCAGCCCCGGAAGGCCGAGCCGTACTTCTTACCATCGTGTTCGAGACGCTTTATATTCTCGATGATGTCAAGGGCCTGCCCCCAGGCGCCGAACATCTCCCGATGCGGGTAGCCTTCTATCTGTTTGTTGGTGACCTGCGCGAGCGCCGCGAGGAAGGCCTTACCTAAGGGCGGCCCCCCTTGTGCAGAGCACTTCCGGCCGACGTGCTGCGAGCCCCCGACGAACTTGTAGTAGTAACTCGCGGCAGTGCCCCTTACTATCGCCGCGGCTATCTCGTCCCTGCTGAAGCCTTCGGCGATCAGCCTGTTTTCGTCCATCTCCATAAAGACGCCGCACGTCGAGTCGATGATGGGCACGCGCGGCGCCCGAAGCGCAGCCTCCTGAAGAGTGTTCTCAACGTTGAGATTTATGACGTCGGCCATATTCTCAAGCGTTTGCCCGGAGCCGGCCTGGCAGCTATAGTTCATCTTCGCTTCTTTGACGGTTCCGTCGCGGCTAAAGCTTGTGAACTTCATATCCTGCCCGCCGACCTCGAAGATTGTGTCCGTTTCGGGATTGCAGTGCTTAACACCGAGAGCATGACAGGTGATTTCGTCGGTGACTCGGTCAACTATTTCAACGCCCTGCTCGCTCAATTGGGCAGCCTTCTTTTTGCTCAACAGGATTTTTTCATAGAGCTTGCGGGCGGAGCCTGTCGCGCCTACGCCTTTGACGATCACGTTTGCCTTATGCCTGCTGAGGTATTTGAGCACGCGTTTTAGGGAGCCTTCAGGGTTGCCGTGGGTCTTGATGTAGAGTTTATCCAGCAGTTTTCCGGTCTTTAGCTCGACGAGCGCGCCCTTGGTGGTCGTGCTGCCGCCGTCGATTCCAATGACTACCTCGGTGCCAGGGGGCACTTGTTCAGCCAGCTCCTCTGTCTTTTCATGGACCTTCTGGAGCGACTCGAACAGGGGCGGCCCATACTGGCGCTTCTCCCTGCTATATTGCACCACCTTGTCAAGCTCCTCGAGATGAAAGGTGAAGTTGTTGTTGTCTTCGAGGCCCTTGAGTGCGGCCCCAATGGCCGCGACGTTTTGAAAGTGCTGGGGCCTTTGTATTTTGATCCCAAGGAACTCGCCGAGCGCGCTTCTGACCAGGTCATTGGCCATAACGCCGCCGGTAGCTATAGCACAGCCCTCGGCCTCGGCGGCGCTGAACTCTCGCGAGCCGAGGACGTCTATCTTGAAGTTCCTCGCAACCGTCCTGAATAAGCCCGCTAGATTGTCTTGCCTTGTCGCGCCTTCATTCTGCTTGTGAATCAAGTCGGACTGGATGACGACGCCGCACCTTGCGAGGAATTCGCTTGGTTCAGTGGCCTTTTGCGCCTCGTCCTCGGCCCGCGCAAACATCTCCTCAAGTCTGGCCTGGAGCTTGATTCGGTTCCGCACCGTGATCTGTTCGCTTTCTTCCTGGCCCTTCGCGGTGCCGGCGTCTTCAAGCTGCGGGTGTGGCAACTCGCCCTCAAAGACCCTTCTGCATTGCTTTTCGATGAGCGTCCCGGACCCGCCGCCGCACTTCGTTCCGGTCTTCCACTCCTGGATGATCTTCTTGCCCCCAACCTCTCTGACGTTGAAGAAATAGGAATCCTTAGCGCCAATGTGGAAACTGAAATTCGCCCGCGGCGCTATCAAGCCTGCCCCCCTAGGGATTACCACGCTGTCATAGACATACGTAACGCCCGCCATCACCTTAGGAAAAGCCTCTGCTCCGCTCCCTGTGAATGCAGTATTTGCTATGGCCGTCGCCCCGAACTTGCCCAAGATGTCGCGCCAGGCCTCTTTGATCGCCCCTATCGGGCTGGCAAAGTGCATTATGGGGCCTGGGCAGTACACTATCTGCTGTGCGTCATCTATGACGGCGTAGTGCACAAAACTGCTCCCTATGTCGAACCCGACAAATAGCCGCTTGCTTCCTGCGTCTATCGTTGTGTTTTTCGCTTCGTTCATTATTTCCTTACCTGTTTACCAAGCGCCCTTACAGCCAACGCCCTGCTCCCGAAGCAATTCACAATTGCCGCAGAACTCCGGCTAATACGAGACGAACCGCCATTATAGCGGGCGCGGATGGCAATTTCAAGCAGTTCTGGCGGTGGTAGCCCCCGTGACCGCGATGGCTGGCCGTTAAGTCAGGTGTGAAATACCTGTTGGCAAAGGCGTTAGACCTTACGATACATACTACGTCGCCACCCGTTGGGCGAGGTTGGCGCCGCCTTACAGCAACCAATTAACAGCAAATCCACCAGGTTTCCCACACTCGTCCTAAGGGGCCATCACCGCTAACCTACAAGGCTAAAAGGCTTTATGTGAGCCATACACTGAGCCATAACAATGACACACCCCCTAAGACTAATAAGACTGAGTATATTACACTAATAGTCCTTCATATCCAAATAGAATGTCCGCAGCGGGTTTGCACAGCAGAGGGTCTTGTTGTACCTCAGTAGTAGGGCACTCACTCAAAATGCGTCTGGCACTACTCATAAAGGCCACCAATGCCATATTTCTATTGCAATTAGGGTAGTTATGCAATAGCACGGCAACCTTTCACCGTGAGCAACGACAGAGATATGTGCGCGCCGCTAATCGCCTTGTTTCTCGCCCAGTATTCTGATACTCTTGACCCTTGTGAAGATTGCTGATTCACCAATAAACAGGAATCGTGAGCGCGCGCGGACTACCCGACGTTTATATAACTTTCTGGCATCGCGCGCCTACAGCGTGCTTGCTTTTGCGGCGCTGTTCTGCGTACTGGCGGCAAAGTTATTTCAGGGGTGTAGGGCTGACCGGATGGCGGATTACTTTCGGTGGGTTCTGAGTGATATTTCAGTCTTGTTGTTTGCCGAGATGATTCTGGCGCTAGCATGTTTCCGGTGGCGTACGAGATGGGTGCTTCGAGGAGCTACTATTGCGGCGGCGGTAGCGTGCACTTGGTCTGTGATTTACGCGGGGTATTTGATTCGGATGGGCACCGAGGTTTTGCCGCGGGTGCTTCTGCCGCTGGTGCGCGATCCTGTCAATGCCGTGCTTATGATAGGGGCTAATCTTGCTAAGGCGCCTATTGCGTCGATACTCCTGCTCGGGCCGAGCCTTGTTGCGCTTGTCTTCTTGTTCTGCGTTCTTGCCAGACCAGCTCTTCCGACGTACGACCGCAGGCGGTTCTGCATCAGGTTGGGCGCCTGCCTCACGATAGCCGTTGGTGCGACTGTTCTGCGGGGCTTTGTTGGCAGCGGGGGCTCGACCTATGCTCGCAGCCCCCATGTTCGGGCCGTGATGAACCTGTTTCATCCCCGGCTGGCGGAGTCCCGCCGTCGTATTCCTTACCTTGACCAGGTGCAGTTGCCCCTGCGGGGCGAGCCGCTGAAACAAAATCTGGTCATCCTTATTCTTGAGGGAGTCCAATATGCACATACTTCACTCGCAGACACGCGGGGCGGCTTGACGCCTCACTTATCCCGTCTTGCGGCGCAGGGCGCGCAATTCACGAATGCCCGCTCATCGGTCACGCATACGACAAAGGCGCTCTTTGCAATGCTGACCGGCCGCTTTCCATCGGCTTCGGAGGACCTCGCCGAGGCGGTGCCGGCGGTTAAGCATTATGCGGGTCTTGCGACGATTCTGCACAGGCAGTTGGATTATCGAACGGCCTTTTTCCAGTCCGCCAAAGGGGACTTCGAATCGCGGCCCGGCCTGGTGCACAACCTAGGCTTCGAGAAGTTCTGGGCGAGGGACGACTTGAATGACCCTAATAGGTATATCGCCTATTTGGCTTGCGATGAGTTCGCGATGTTGGAGCCTATTGCAGAGTGGATGCAGGAGGACGAGCAGCCGTTTCTGCTGGTGGTTCTCTGCTCGGTGACACACGATCCCTACGATGTGCCGCAATGGTATAGCGAGCTAGCGAAGGAGCCGGTAGAGCGCTATCGGCAGACCATTCAGTACACGGATGGTTTTATCAGGGAGCTCGATGCGAAGCTTACAGAGTTAAGTCTTGCGGACAAGACAGTCTTGTGCGTTATCGGGGACCACGGCGAGGCCTTCGGTGAGCACGGCCTGAGTGGACACGACCAGATAGCTTATGAGGAGGCGCTGCGGGTCCCGTTTTGCCTGAGGGCGCCGTCGCTTGTGGCGCCAGGGGTAAAGGTGACCCAGGCGGTCAGTTCTATTGATCTGACGCCAACGTTGTTGGGGCTGTTGGGTTTTGAAACGGCAGGGGCCGGATTTGACGGCGTCGATGCGCTCGGCGTGATTCCGCAGGGGCGTCGCGTCTATTTCTGCGGATGGGTGCGGGAAGGGCCCAGTGGTTTCGTAACAGGCGATAGCAAATATGTCTATGATCCAGCCGACCGGAGCGTGTGCTTGTATGATCTGGTGGCGAATCCAGGCGAGCTGGTGGGGATCACCCTGCCGGCAGCGCAGACACAGGAGATAGGAGATAGCATCGTTTCCTGGCGAAAAAACACTGTTTTCCGCCTCAGCCGGCGCGAGCCGGGTAAGCAGACTCTTTTTGGACGGTGGGAGGTCCGCTGGACCAGCCGGTTGTTCCTATCCAGCAAATACCTGACGGCGACCGATAACTAATCATCAGGGTTTTCGCCCCCCGCCCGGCAGATATCACCTTCGGCGAGGGATGCCTATTGTGCGCGGGCGCGTTGCTTTTTGTAAACAGGCGCATTTCTAAGGGAATAGTGGCGACTTTGTGGGCCCTGTGGTGTTAATGTGGGTGCCTTGGGCACACTTGGTGTTGCCGAAAAACAACGAAGCGTCAAATCGTGGGATTTGGGCGCGAGGGAGCTACTGGGCCACGCAGCGGTATAAGTGTCGTTGTTACAGGACTTTAGAACGAGACAACCTGGGTGAGCAGCCCCTTTTGTGTTTTGCTGGCATATTCTTTGCGGGTTCTACTCACTTGTCCTCAATTGGACAATATTGGGCGGACGCCCTAACAACCAAATACTCTGGAGGAGGACTTGTCCGCCCGATTCTTTGGGTATTTCAAGGTGGGCTTTGGCCCGCTTTGTTAATGGGTATTGCGGGGTCGCGTCCGGAGGAGGAGCGACTCCGCTGTTTTTTTGCGTTTTGGCGGGCTGGTGTGGGAGGGGCGGTGCGCCGGACTGTCGGGGGAGTTTTCATCGAGCTTTTGGCTACTCAATGTGCGGTTCGCCGCGTATAATCAGCCCCGTTATGGAGCGTGCTGCTTATAGGATTATCGATGCGAATTTCAACCGTGCCCGTGAGGCGGCGCGCGTTGTTGAGGATTTCTGCAGGTTCGCTCTGAATTCGGCCTTGCTCACGGAGCGGGCCAAGAGTCTTCGTCACCAGTTGTGTGCGGCGGTCGCCCGGCTTGACGCCGGCGGTCTTATCGCGAGCAGGGATACGTTCGCCGATGTTGGTGTGGGCAGGACGGTTGAGAATCAGCTTTCGCGCGGCGGCCTGACGGATTGTTTTACGGCGGCCTGCAAACGCCTGACGGAGGCCTTGCGGGCGCTGGCGGAGATCGTGCAGACTGAGGATAGGCCGCTGGCTGAGACGCTTGAGCGGCTGCGCTTCGCCGCATACGCCCTTGAAAAGGATATCGTGGTTTTTGGTGAGCCGGCGCAGAAGTTCAGGCGCGTCGCGTTGTATGTCATCATTAGCAGCGATCTGCCTCTGGAGATTATCTCGCTGGCGGGCAAGTGTGCGGCGGGAGGCGCCGACTGCATCCAGTTGCGGGCCAAAGGGATGGCCGGCGACGGGTTGTTTGCGGTTGCGCTCGAGTTCGTTCGTTTATGCAGGGAGGCTGGCGCGCTGAGCATTGTGAACGACCGCGCGGATATCGCCGTCGCTGCGGGCGCCGACGGTGTGCACTTGGGACAGAACGACCTGCCCGTTGCGGCGGCGCGCAAGCTGCAGATGACGCCCTTGATTGTCGGCAAGAGCACACACCTGCTCAAGGAGCTGCGCGAGGCGTGTGCAGAGCTTCCCACCTACGTCTCGCTGGGTCCCATCTTTGCGACCGACACCAAGGTAGGGGCTGAGCCTGTAGGGTTGGAGTATGTGACGGCGGCGGCAAAGGAGCTTGCCGGGACGGGGATCGCGGGCGTTGGGATCGGGGGCATAACGGTGGATGGGGTGGAGCAGGTTATGCGCGCCGGCGCCGGCGCTGTGGCGGTCTGCTCGGCGGTGACGAAGGCGAGCGACCCAGCCGCGGCGTGCCGTGCGCTGAAGGAGAAGATCGTCTCGTTGAAGAAGGGCTGACATCGGGCGCTTTGTCGGCGATGTCGCTGTGTTGATAGGGTATTTGGCCGGTTGGAAGAAAGGATTAAGTATGACTGCAGCGCAAAGGTGTGGGTGCATTTGGGTAATGTCGTTGGCGGTATGTGGAGTAGGGCTTGGGGCGGATGACGAGTTGCCTGGGAAGCCGCCGGGCAAATACTTTGGTCTGTCGGCCAAGGAGCATGAGGGCGCCGGGAGTTTTGAATCGGGCCAGCCGATTGTGGGGACAACGTATTTCTACTGGTACGATATCGACAGCAAGAGTCACATTATCG
>Ga0299915_10002078_pt1 | contig 14652 bp, 15 predicted proteins | sample RVTome_13_FD_200263 | JGI IMG/M metagenome (GOLD analysis project Ga0299915, IMG submission 200263) | Soil microbial communities from uranium-contaminated site in the Upper Colorado River Basin, Wyoming, United States - RVT92D227 (version 2) ... | reverse complement strand
TGTATGGACCAATAATTCCTGAATCTGTTTTTTCGAACTGGACCGGCCAAAAGAACAACGCTTCCGATTAAACGCCTGTATTGCCCGGCTTACGGCTGCAGCTTTAATAAATTGGGGTCTTGCTCCTACCACTGTGACAATCTTCATTCATAGATCCTTTTTATAGTTAACGGCTTAAATAAGTTGACAGCATTTTGGTCATTCCTGCAAAAGCAGGAATCCAGAATTTTATTTTTACTGGATTCCCGCCTGCGCGGGAATGACGGAATCGTGTGCCCTTGTTAGGTTATTTAATTGGTTTACTATAGATCAACTCCACTCCCATTCGATCTTTCTTATACCTTTTCCCGCAGGCCGGACATCTCGCTTTACCGGATCGAAAAACGATCTCCACGGCGCATTGACAAACCCATCCCTTCACTCTTCCTGGGTTTCCATAGACCAAAGCATAATCCGGAACATTCTTAGTCACTACAGAAGCAGCACCGATAAAGGCATACTGGCCAATTGTATTCCCACATATGATCGTAGCGTTAGCACCAATCGCTGCCCCTTTCCTTACCAACGTCTCCCGAAACTCTTTCTTTCTCGATATGAAGCTTCGAGGATTAAAAACATTGGTAAAGACCATAGAAGGCCCACAGAAGACATCATCCTCTAAAACCACCTTATCATAGATAGAGACGTTATTTTGAATCTTAATATTATTTCCTAAGATGGCTCCTGAACCGATAAAGACATTTTGACCGATGAGGCAATTCTTCCCGATCTTGGCTCCTGACATGATGTGTGAGAAATGCCAAATCCGGGTTCCCTCACCAATCTCCACAGGTTCATCCACCACAGCCGTGGGATGGACGAAATATTCCTTTTCCATTTTTCTCCTGCCTAGAAAATGAAAGTATTTTGTCTGAGGGTTATGGTTAGGGTTAAGATGCCTGTTTGGTCGACGGGTTATGTCTTTGGTCTTAAAAACCTTTAGCCTTAACCCTTTGACCCTTAACCAAACCGGCTTCCTGGCCTTTACCCAACAACCATTTTCAGAGTTCGTGTCTGCCCGCGGTGGGGAATGGAGATATGGCTCTCATGAGAAATTACATTCCCTGTAGGCTTATCGGAACTCCTTTTTCCTTCAGAGACTTCTGTGCCGCCATGAGGATCTTAACCACCTTCAGCCCATCCCGACTCCCTGTTTTAGGTTCCTTTCTCGACTCGATGCATTGGACAAAATGTTCTGCTTCGGCCCGAAGAGGCTCCACTATCTTAACACTTGGGATGGTGATATCCCCAAATCTAAGGCTCAGGTACTCTCCGTAAGTCGAATAAGATGGACTTCCAACCCCCTTATCGTATATCTTTAATTTCTCAGAGACCTCCATATCATCAAAAACCACCATCTTCTTTGAGCCTACGATGGTAATCTTCCGCAACTTATGAGGGTCCAGCCAACTTAAATGGATATTGGCCATCTTCCCATCGGAAAACTGGAGGGTGAGAAAGACCACATCTTCAATGCCATTTTGGATGTAGCTTTCTCCGTGGGCTGAGACCGTGACAGGTTCTTCAGCGAGAAGATAGAGGATGACCGAAAGATCATGAGGTGCAAAGGAAAGGAGAGCGTTTTCATCCTGTCGAATGACACCGAGATTCACCCGTTGTGTATAAATATAATAGATCTTCCCCAATTCCCCAGAGGTAATCATCCCTTTCAATCGATCTATCACAGGATGATAGATCAGAAGATGGCCGACCATAAGAATCCTTTCCCTCTTCTCTGCAATCTCCAATATCTCCTCTGCGTCCTCTGAGTTTAAAGCCATAGGTTTCTCGACCAATACATCCTTATCTGCCAATAATATCTCTTTTGACAAGGGATAATGAGAGAGGGCTGAAGAGGCAACCACCACCCCTTTTACTTCTGGATCAAGAAGAATAGGCTTCAAATTCTCAACTGTCTTCGATTGGGGATAGGATTTCTGTAGCGATAGTAATTTAGAAGGATCGGTGTCACAGATATATTTCAATCGAACATTAGGGATCTCAGAAAAAACCCTGATATGATTCTTCCCCCATGCTCCAGCCCCTACGACTGCGATATTGATCATAGAACCTCCCTCTACAAAATAAATTCCAAATTTCAAAATCCAAATGTCAAATCAATGACAAATGACTTAATGCCAAATTATTTTCCCTTTGGACATTTGGACTTTGGGCTTTTTTTGAACTTTGAACTTTGACATTTGATATTGGTTTATTTTTTGAGTCCCATCCCTTTAGGACACCCTTTCAGATGCCACCACATCAAATGGGCATATATTGAAAGTTTTCTTCTCCATCCCTTGATGGTGTAGAATGAAAAAATACAAGCTATGGTCATAAAGATCAGTTCGGTCCACAATCTTATCATCAATCCGATTAGGAGGATGAACCATTGCAACCCTCCCCTATTCTTTTTAAAGAAATGGTAACGGGAGCGGTAATATTCTACCCTTGCCTTCTTCTTTTCAATCTCAACGCCCTTCCCTTGAAAATGATAGATTTCAGCCTGAGGGACATGGTAGATCTTCCAGCCAGCTCTTTTCATCCGATAGCACCAATCCGTTTCTTCCAGAAAAAGGAAGTAGTCTTCATCCAATAATCCCACCTGCTCTATGGCATCTCGCCTAATGATCATGCAGGCACCAATTACCGAATCCACTTCAATGGGCTCAGGGTAATTCCTTTCCTTCCCAGGAAATGCCTTTGGGAATAACCACCTTAAGAGACTTTTATTGACGAGTTCTGTTGCTAAGGATGGAAAATTGGCGATCGAGTTCTGCTTGGATTCATCTGAATTTAAGAGCTGTGCCCCTGCTCCCCCAGCTTCTGAATGAGCGTCCATAAAAGAGATTAATCTCTCAATCGCTCCTTTCTTCACTTGAGTGTCAGGATTGAGGAGGAGTAGATATCTTCCCTTCGCCAACCTAAGGGCCTGATTATTCGCCATGCCAAACCCGAGGTTTATCTCGTTTTGAATGAATTTCACCTCTGGAAATCTTTCTTTAGCCGCGACAACGCTTCCATCTATTGATCCATTATCAACAACAAAGACCTCCATTTCAATCCTTTTAATTGTTTGATAAACCGATTCCAAACATTGGAGGAGAAGATTCTTTGTATTCCAATTAACGATAATAATAGAAAGATCCATAATAATTAATCAATGCCAAATGACAAAGTTCCAATGTCAAATGAATATCAAAGTCTATATTTCAAATTTGAATTTTGTCATTTGGATTTATTTGAACTTTGGATTTTGGCATTTGACATTAAAGTTTCTCTATGACCACTCCCTGAGGTGAAACATAAACCAAGCCTCTCCGTCTACTTTCCTCAATTAACTGTCTGAGAAAACCCTTCTGGTTTTTGATGATTGGATTTAGGCTGAGGTATTCTCTGAAAAACCTGAAACGGTCTGTCCTCGTCATTATCTTGGGTGTGGAGGTGTTGAGCTGGAGGAAATTTCTGAACAATTTTATTTCATCCACTCTTTCGTCCAAGAGTACATCCTCCAGATCGAGAAGACGGAAATTCCAAATTTCTCCGTTTCTTGAAACCAGAATATTACAGGTTTTCATATCTTTGTGATAGAGGTTCATCTTATGGAAATCCGAAAGCCATTTGGCGAAAGTCTTAATAAAGAGCCTCTTCTTCCAAAAATCCTTAAACTCCTCTAAGATGTATCGATCCATCTCCAGGTCGATTTCCAATGTCTCCATTAAGAAGAACCCCACATCCAACCCTAGCCAATCTCTTTTCTCCACCAAACCAAGAGGTTTCAAAGATGGGAATCCCCTTGCCCTCAAGCCATTTCCAGCAATCCAGGCTCTAAGCCCTTTCGAGCGGCGAAAGTGTTCTTTAAACCGTTTCCAAAAATGGGGATATCGAAATTGTTTCACACATACTCTGTTTCCCTTGTCATTCAAGAGAGAAATGATGACCTCTTGACTAAGTTTTTTCAACTCGGATGGTCTTTCTCTGATAACCTCGAGGTGATCTTCCAACGCTCTTCTTATCTGGTCTAAAGAAAAATCCCTTCGATGGTAATAATGAATGCCTCTTTCTTTAAGAATCAAAAATTCTGTGCTCTCCATCAGACAGCGTTTGGTCCTGCTCCTCCATTGCCTTTTTTGAAGACGATCCATTAAAGAATGAATCTTTTGAAGTAATTCTCTTTTTTTCTGAAGATCAAAGTGATTCCCTTCAAAATACTTTTCAATAAATCGTAAGCGGTCACTATCTTCCCAGATGGTTCTCAAGGAGTGAAAGAGTTGCGATAAATTCCATAATCGCTGATTCAAGGAGAGGGTCCGGACGATCTTGGCACGATGTAAATCAGTAATGAAAAGAGATTGGCCATCCCACAAAAAGTTCCCAGCATGAAGATCTTTGTGAAATAATCCTGTATTGTGGATTTTCCTCACCATCTTTGTCAATTCATCCATCCATAAACTTTCTCTCAATATCGAAGGATCTTCTACAAGTGAAACACCTGATCCAATGGCCTCAGAAAGGTAATAACTTTCCTTCACAAATCCCCAACAGACCTTCTCCATCCAGCCAAAGGGTTGAGGGATGTTGAGGTTTCTCTTTTGTAATTGGTACGCGACAAACCATTCCTTCCTTGCTTTGGTGGGGAGAAGAACATATTTTAATGATTCAAGCCATCCTTTTGTTATGTCTCTTTTAAAAAAAACTCTCCTCCCGTTTGGAAGGGTGAAAATTGCAGCAAAACGCAACTTCGACTTCTCAATCACCTTCCCGTCCACCTTCTGAATGAAAGATATTGGATCTCCAAAGAAAGGGGCAGGAAGAAGATTCAATATCTCTTCCCTCAACCATCCCTTGACGTCACCCTTTGAAAATTTTTTGAATGACGGATTATCCTTCTGCATATCTAAAATTCTTTAAATCACTTATTCTGACTTTCCTTTGACACTTGGTTAAGGATCGAAAGGAGACGTGGAGCGCATGCCTGAATAGTATATCCCTTCAATACCCTTTCTCTCCCTTCTCTCCCCATCCTTTCTCTTAACGCATTATTCTCAATGAGAACGGAAAGTTTTTCCTCCCATTCTTCGTGATTCGTGGCCCAAAACCCATTGACTCCATCCTCCACCAAATCTCGATTGATTCCAACCGGCGTGCAGACCACAGGGGCACCCACTCCCTGATATTGAATAATTTTAAGGCCACACTTCCCCCAAGACCATGGATCGTCAACCAGGGGCATCAGGCCGATGTCAAAACTCTGAAGATCTGCCACCTCCTCCTCTGGCGTCCAATGTTTCTTTACGACATTGATATGGTCGCAATCAAAAAAAGTATCGCAGACAATTTTTAGTTCACACCGGGGATATCGTGTTCCAATCTTTTCGAAGATTGGACGCATCTTCTCTAAATAATGGACCGATCCATGATCTCCAATCCATCCCAGGGTTAACCTCCCTTTGTGAATATGATAATCTTTCGCATGATACCTCTCCTGATCAATCGCAGTAGGAATCACCTCAACGTTCGAATTAAAAGAGAGCACCTCTCTCTTTAAAAATTCGTTTCCAGCGATGACAAAATCAGAGGCCTGAATCATCTGAACAAAGCGCTTTCTACGTGTTTGAGAAATCGGATCTTTTGACTTGGAGTTTCGATACATCACTGCATCATCAAAATCATAGATGATCCGTCTCGCCCGCCTTCTCAGCAATCCAAGTCGGGGTTGGTTAAATCTTTTCCTCTGAAGAAAGACGATATGATATTGGGGGAGAGCATTGAAGAACTGAATATTCTCTTTAAGGGTTCTGGGATAGAGGCTCACCGTTGCATCCACGCCATTGGACTTCAGGTAAGGAATATATTGAAGCACCCGATACCGGCTGGCAGCAACGTCCCATCCTTGAATGAGGAAAAGCACCTTCATTTCACCAGTCCTTTAGTGAGAAAATCATCATCCTTTCCTCTCCATTTTTTTCTCAGCCACGACCAAAATAGATTTTGCGAAGTCGATGCCTAAATATCGGTGAAGAGGTGCCATTACATAAACTCTCAAGAGATAACGGTAAAAAACATCATTATAAGTACGGTACATAGCCTTGATATGAAACCCCTGGGCCAAGAGAATCCCTCCAAGCTCATCATAGCAATAGGCCACCCGATGAGTGGCGTCCCTCCAAAACCTGCTGGGATTAAAGATGTTAGGAGTGGTCAGGATTAACCGCCCTCCCCAGTCAAGGAGATCATAAATCCTCTTTAGAAGTTTTACCCCTTCTTCCAATTCCAGGTGTTCGATCACCTCAAACAGAAAAACCATATTGAAAGTTTCTTGAATCTCCTCCAAACTATAAAAGTCATGAAACTGTTCTTGGTCAACATCCATGCTTTTATAGATGAGGTTTGGATAATGACGCTGAATCCGTTGTCGGAGGTTACGATGTGAAGCCCCAATGTCCAAAACCTTCTCTCCATCCTGAAGCACCTTCAGTATCAGATGAAATCGCTTCCGCAGGATCTTTAAATCCCAGATCACAGGATAACGTTGGTGAATTTTATCCCGATATTCAAACAACTTACTCCATGAGGTTCCCTTATTCATTGCGTTGCCTATTTGCCAAAAGGCTTTTCTAAAAATTCTTCTGAAAAATATCTCTCATTCGACTCCAGTTTTTTTCAAATGAATAAGTTTCGGCTAAACGACGGGCAGCAATTGAAGCTCTTTGCATCACTCCGCTATTTAAAAAAAATGAGACCTGTTGCACAAGGATCTGGACATCTTGAGGGTCAGAAATAAGGAAACCCTCTTGGCCTGGGGTGATGATTCCACCAGCACCATTGGAGAGCGTGGTGATCACCGGCAGTCCGCTTGCCAGAGCTTCTAATACGGTAAGCGAACAGGCGTCATAGAAGGTAGGGTGGACGAGGAGGTCTGCTGCGCCATAATATTTTTCTGGCTCATCTGTTGAACCCGCAAAAATGACTTCTTCTAAAATCCCCAATTTTTTAGCTAAACGAAGATAAGGATTTTGTCGATCCCTCCCTAAGATAAGAAGTTTGAAGGGGGAGTGGCCTTCCTTCTTAAGTCTGAATAATGCTTCTAATAGATATCTCAATCCTTTCATCCTAAAATTGTTGGAGACAAAAAGTATAACGAACTCATCCCCGATCCCATATCGTTTTCTGATTTCTTCTCGATATTGGCGGTTCCGAGGATGGAAGCGCTCAATATCGACTCCGTTGTAAATTACATCGATCCGATCCTCAGAGATTCCATACCAACGAAGGATGTCCTGTTTAACCATGTCGGAGATGGCAATGATCTTTTGGAGATTTTTCCCCTTATAAGGAGCATCTTCGATCCAGCCGTTCACCCATTGTTTGGGGCTCAAAATCCTTCCTAAAAACTTTATCGTCCAAAGAAAGAGACTGTCATAAGCCCTAAGGCTTCGCCAAAACCATGCCCAATGCACACCTCCATGGGGTTGAAGAATATCGGTTTCCAAGGTATTCCCAACACCGAGGGTAATATCGTAGTTTCCTTGCTTCATTTCTCTCGTTGCTTTCCTTGCAAAAGAAATGAGTTGAAGGCTCTTGGGAAAGGGGATGGTCTTAATGCGGTGATAATGCATCCTGGGGTTTTCTTCATCCCAATGCTCAGCATAGACATGAACTTCAAAGCCATTATCGACCATCCGAGCGCATAGGTCCACTAAATATCTTTCAGCTCCTCCTTTCCTCTTAGAGAAATTGCGAATGGCAGTTGCAAATCTTAGCTTACGCATAAACGAATCAACCGAATGGCATCACCCCCACCCTCACCCTCCCCCCTTGAGGGGGAGGGGTGGGTGGGGGGTATAATTTAGCGAATAAGAGCACGTCGATATTCTCTCACTATCCCCCTCTTTGGCAAAGAGGGGTTAGGGGAGATTTTATGAATCATAAGTGACTCCAAACGCATTCCATGACTCCATTGAGGTTTTCAAATACATCCCTATCAGAGAACCTGAGAATCTTTACTCCTACCTTTGTAAGAACATCATCACGCAATTGGTCTTTTCCTTTCCCAATTTCAGAATAATGCTGACCTCCGTCAAGCTCAATTACAAGATTTGCTTTTGGGCAGTAAAAATCTACGATATACTCGCTGATAATCTTTTGCCGGTAAAAATGATATCCTTTCAATTGCTTTCGTCTCAATTTCAACCACAACAGATTTTCTGCATCTGTCATATGTTTCCTGAGATGCTGGGATAACGGTTTCAAATGTTTATCGTAATGGAGCACTTATTAAAATCCCCCCTACCCCCCTTTTCCAAAGTGGGGATTAATAAAATTTACGTTTGCCAAATTATGTATTGGACCATTACGAAGTATTTGGTCAATTCGAGTGTAATTCGTCCGACTCGTCTTCTCTATTTCTTCCACTTTCCGAGCGTGATCATTTGTTGATAATATTTTTCAACCACTTCAACTTGGCGATCTAAACGAAATTCTCGATGAGCCTTTTGATAGGCGACCTCTCCCATCTTCTTCCTCAATTCTGGGTGACGAAGCAGTTGAAGCGTCGCATCCGCCAATGCTTCAGGGGTGTCTTTAACCACAAAACCTGAAACTTCGTGCTCCACCAACTCTGGCATGATTCCTCGATCGGCAACAATCACTGGTTTGCCCATTGCCATCGCTTCCCTAAGTGCTCGGGCTGTCCCATCAGAGCCTGCCATGAGAAAAACAAAGATATCCATACAGGCTAACGTGTCGATGTAGTCATCTGTCCGGTATCCCCCAAACACCACCCACGGCTCAATTCCCAATCGTTTCACCGGTTGGATGACACTCTCCTTCATTTGACTCGATCGGCCTACTAAGAGGATCTTGATATTTGGGAATTCCCTGACAATCGTTTTGACCGCCTCTAAAAAGACCTCGGTCTTTCGATATTTTTGAAATCGGGCAACCATCCCGATGATAATCTCTGTGGGTCCGATTCCAAAGACATCTCTCATATTTTTGAATTCCTTCTGCGGAGAAAATCGATCCAGATTCAAGGCCGGCATAATCTTGGCAACCCTCTCCATGGGAAACCCAAAATGCTCTATATCCTCCCGCCTTGCCCTTTCTGAAAAAGTAATCATTCCATCGGTGAGTTTGGAGAGCAAAAAACGATTGCCCAGGTTGTGTTTTAAAGGATCCCGTTTATGGTCTGTGCGGATGACGACCACAGGACGCCTTGACCTCTTTGCTGCAATTCCTCCCAAAATATGGTCGTGGGACTGATGGACATTTAAGATATCAAAATTTTCTTGATAGAGATAATCGGTAAGATTCCAAATATCGCGGAGATTCTTCCAGATGGAAGAAGGGTGATAAACCTTCAAGGCATGATTCAGGTGAAATTGGCTTGTAGCCTTCACCCCCTCCTTTAAAACCCTTTTCTCTAAACTATCCTCTACCGGGAAAGGTGGTTTTTGATAAGCTAAGGTGACATCATGACCTTTCTTTTCCAATGCTTTACAAAGGTTGAGGACCGGCTCAGAGGGCCCTGTCCACTTCCAATCGCTAAAGAGATGAAGGATCTTCATATTATACATAGAAAATAACACGATTATCCCCCTCTCCCCTGGCGCCTGCCTGCGCGAAGCCGCTTCGGCGGAGGCAGGGGAGAGGGTGGGGGTGAGGGGGAAAATTCCATGTCCACCCCCACCTCAATCCTCCCCCGTCAAGGGGGAGGATAATACTTGGCAATTTTCATGGTTCGTGCCTGCCTGCCCCGCCCTCGGTCGGGACCGGGGCCGGCAGGCAGGGGTGACTTCTGCCCTAGTGAAAGTTTTTATCTGGGTTGCCACTCCTTCAATTTCGGATTCGGTCATCTCTGGGAAAAATGGAAGTGAGAGAACCTCCCGAGCATACTGTTCAGTCAAGGGGAGATCCCCTCTGCGATATCCCAATTCTCTGAAGGCCTTCTGGAGATGAATCGGGATGGGATAATGGATGAGAGTTCCAATCCCTTTTTCTTTCAAAAATGTCTGGAGAGGGTTCCGCTTCTTCGTGCGGATAACAAAAAGGTGATAGACATGCTTGGCCTGCTCTTTTTCAGTTGGACAGATAACTCCCGTATGCTCAAGCATTTTTTTATAAATCAGCACCCTCTTCCTTCTCTCTTCATTCCATTGATCTAAATATTTTAATTTGACCCGAAGGATCGCCGCCTGGATCTCATCCAATCGGTTGTTACCTCCTTTAAGGACATGCTCATATTTCCTCTTTTCTCCATAACATCGAAGGAGTCTCAACTTCTCAAATAATTTTTTGTCATCCGTTACGACCATCCCGCCATCACCGTATCCGCCCAGATTCTTAGTGGGATAGAAACTAAAGCAGCTAAGAAGACCGAATGAACCCACCTTCCTCCCTTGATACTCAGCGCCGTGAGCCTGACAGGCATCTTCTATGAGTGTGAGTTGGTAACGGTCCGCAATGTCCATAATCGCATCCATCTCCGCTGGGTGCCCGTAAAGATGAACAGGAAGGATTGCCTTTATCTTCTGTCTCTCACCTTTCTTCTTTCGATGCCTTAAAAATTGCTCCAAGGCATTTGGATCCATTGTATATGTTTCGGGATCGATATCAACGAAGAGAGGCTTTGCACCCGTCTGAGAGATAGCTAATGCGGTAGCGATAAAAGAATGAGCTACCGTGATGACTTCATCTCCTTCTCCAACACCAACAGCTTTTAAAGCCAACTGGAGCGCATCAGTCCCCGAATCTACTCCCACCCCATATCGAACCCCGCAATAATGAGAAAACTCCTCTTCAAAAACAGAAACCTCCTCCCCCAAAATGAAACGGCCCTTTTCAAAAACCTTTTTTATAGCAGAAAGGATCTCCTCTTCAATCTCCTTGTATTGTCTTTTTAGGTCTATGAAAGGAATCATAGGTACTTTTAGTTCTCTATTCTGTCATGCTGAACTCGTTTCAGCATCTCTCCACCTTAGAAATCATCACTTAAATCCTTCCACATTGGATTAAAGCTATTTATTAAATTTATTTTCCAATCCCTATGCCAGTTTTTTAATTGTTTTTCCCTCTCTAAAGCATTTAGGACGTCGGCTGTAACTTCATAATAAATTAACTTGTTAAGGTTATATTTTTTTGTAAATCCGTCCACAAGTTTGTTTTTATGTTCAAACATTCTCCTCTCGAGATCATTTGTTACCCCTATATAAAAAACTTTATTTGCTTTGTTCGTGAGGATATAGACATAATATTGCTTCATCTCCATCGCAGAGACCCTGAACCAAGTTCAGGGTGACAAAAAGGTGCATTTTCAGCACCCTGCTAAAATTTGAAATCGAAATCTTCTATCCCCAATATTCTTTTTTATACCTTCGGTAGAATTCGATCGTCTTTCTGAGTCCCTCATCCAGATCTGTCTTGGGCTTCCAACCCGCGATGCGTTTGATTTTGGAGATGTCGGTATAATAATCTCCTGGTTCTACTTCTTTTCGCTCTTTGGTAAATTCAGTAAAAGCAACCTTCCCTGTCCCGGCAATTTCTACAATCTTCTTTGCCAGATCGATGAAACTGATGGGAATGCCTGTTCCGACATTGAAGACCTCTCCATAAGCTTGATCACAGGCTGCGACTTGCAAAAAACAGTCCACCAGATCGTCCACATAGAGAAAATCTCTCAGTATCCGACCATCCCCAAAAACTGGAATCATTTCATTGTCGATGGCCTTCCGGATAAACCAGTTGAGGACACCATATTCATCATGTGCCATCTGGTGTCGAGGTCCATAGGTGTTCGTAATACGGAGACAGGTGCCAGGGATTTTATGGACATCGTGATAGACGAGAATCATCTTTTCTGCAGTCAAATTCGTCACCGCATAGATACCTTTGGGATTGGTAGGATGATCCTCATCGACGGGCAAGGTAACACTGGAACCATATTCTCCCCGTGTTCCAGCAAAAATGATCATCACCTCTCGATTACATTTTCGGCAAGATTCGAGAAGCACAAGGGTCCCCCGGCAATTGATATCCAGGTCCTGAATGGGATTTCGGATGCTATCCACATGGTTTACCTGCCCGGCCAGATGAAAGATATATTCCTGGTCTTTCACCAGATAATCCATGGAATGGGCATCCCTTACATCACTGAAGTTAATATGGATTTGATCGACAACCTCTTTCACATTGATGAGGTTTCCACCTAAACGGGGAATCATATTATCCACAATCGTCACCTTTGCCCCTGATCTCACCAACTGGGCGGATAGATTGGATCCGATGAAGCCCAATCCGCCTGTCACCAATACCTTCTTTTCTTTAAAGACCTTCTCATAAGGAGTCATTTTTTTTCTCCTTTGCAGACCGGGTTAATTCCCAAAGTTTGGCGTATTTGATAAAAACATAGAACATCGTTGAAACGGTGATGATGAGGCCCGGCAACCCATCTCGAAATCCTGATTTAAAAAGATACTCTTTGATGAATCGAAATGGAGGGTGAAAAAGAAGTTTTAAAAGGCTAATCTTCTCTCCACTCATGAACATATCCTCTGCAGCAATTTGAGAATACTTATCAATGGTCTGAATCTGATCGGAAATATCCCGATACGTATAATGGAGATATTGATTCTTTAAAGAACCCACTCTTCCATCCACCACGACTTTAGCATGAAGTCCACCTTCCCACCTCCCTTTATCCCTTCGATAGAGCCGTATCTCACAGTCTGGATACCATCCTCCAAACCGAATCCATCTTCCCAAGTAATAGGTGCGGCGGTAAGCAAGAAAACCATCGACATCGTTCGTTCTTTCTTCTAATACCTTTCGAATCTCTTCGGCCAACTCTGTAGGAATCTCTTCATCAGCATCGACAAACATAATCCAATCCCGAGTCGTTTGATGGGCGGCATACTGATACTGATCGCGATGGCCGGTCCACTTTCTCTGGTAAGTCTTGTCGGTATATCGTTGGCAGATTTCGTATGTCCCATCCGTACTGAAGGAGTCAACGACGACCAATTCCTCTGCCCAACTAAGACTTTTTAAACATTGCTCAATGGTTCTGCGATTGTTGTAAGTAAGGACATAAACAGAAACTGGAACTTTTTCCATCGCCCCTCGTCTATCGTTCATCGTTCATAATCGAGTTCCCTCAATTTTCTATCAACGACTTCCTCTACTTCATCCACAGTGATGAGTTCCATACATCGATGGTCAGTGGGACAAATCCTTTTTAAACAGGGGCTGCAAGGAACATCCTTCCTTATCACGACATGGCCGTCTCCCCAAGGTCCCGTGGTGGAAGGATCTGTAGAACCGAAAAGGGCCACGACAGGAGTGCCCACAGCAGTGGCTACATGCATCGTCCCAGTGTCGTTGGTCACAATGAGTTGACAACGCTCTAAGAGGGCTGCCAATTGGAGGAGATGTGTCTTACCGGTCAAGTCTATTCCCCCTTCTTTTAAATGCTGGAGGATCTCTTTGGCAATTGGTCTCTCCTCTTCCTTACCAAAGAGGAGCACAGTGGCTTCCCATTTCTCAAAGAGCCTTTTCCCCAATTCCCCAAATCGCTCCGGATACCAACATTTAGCCAAGCCATAAGTGGCACCTGGGTTCATACCGATCAAGAGCCTTCCATCGAAGAGGCCCAAACTTTTCAGCATTTCCTCAGCCCATTTTCTGTCCTCTTCCCTGAGGAAAATGCGGGGATAGGGAGAAGTTTCTACTTCCCCTAATGGTTTAGTTAGTTTTTGGAAATAATGGACTCGATGGGAATGAAGTATCTCTTTCGTGCGACGAATTCTGTGGGTGAGGAAGAGCGAACGTCCTTCAGCTTTATAACCAATCCTGATTGGAATTCGAGCCAAATAGATATGGAAGGCTGAACGAAAGGAACGTGGGAGGATGAGAGCTAAGTCAAATTTCCTCTCCATCAGAGACTGACTTAGGTTTATATCTTCCCAAATGGACCCTATACCCCCTCTTTTCTGAAACGGGATGATCTCATCAACATAAGGAAATGTTTTCCATAAATCGATCAGATGGCTCGGAACCAGGATGGCCAAGTGAGAATGGGGAAAGAGCGATTTCAATTTTTGAACCGTTGGGTAGGTCAGGATGGTATCCCCCACCCAGTTTACTCCCCTCACCAAAATGCGGTTCACACCTCTAAAAGCAGGGCTAACATTCGATTTCAAGGAGCTCCTTCCCTATCAACTATAAGCAGGTTGCTGAAAAATGCTATTCCACTGTCACTCCCGCGAAAGCGGGAGTCCAGACGCCGTTCCCCGTATCAAGTACGGGGCAGGCCTTGCGAAGCTTGTCCCTGTGAAAACAGGGGGCAGGAAACTATTACAAAGGAACTGGGTTCCTGTTTACACAGGAAACCCTGGATTCCTGCTTCCACAGGAATGACATCTTAAGACCCAAAAGGACTTTTTCAGCATCCTGTTAGAAATTATTACATTAACTATGTAAAGTCAAATCTTCTCCCCTCTCGGATAAAATCTCCTCTGTTGCTTTAAAAACATCATCGACAGTGATCATCTTCAAACAGCTGAGTTCTTTACAGGAGCGGTTTCGGCATGGATTACACCCTACTTCCTTTCTCAC
>Ga0299915_10002077_pt1 | contig 14655 bp, 13 predicted proteins | sample RVTome_13_FD_200263 | JGI IMG/M metagenome (GOLD analysis project Ga0299915, IMG submission 200263) | Soil microbial communities from uranium-contaminated site in the Upper Colorado River Basin, Wyoming, United States - RVT92D227 (version 2) ... | reverse complement strand
ATTACGCCGGGAAGTGGACCAGGTCACCTGGCGTTGTTCGGTTATGACCCACTCAAGTTCACCATTGGGCGGGGAGTTCTAGAAGCATTAGGAATCGGTTTTGAACTCCAAAAGAACGACATTGCGGCTCGAGGTAACTTCTGTACAGTTGATGGAAAAGGGGTCATCACCGACCGCAGAGCTGGACGTATTACCACGGATAAATGCGCCGAACTATGTACTTTGCTGAGCCATATCAAATTGCAAGGAGTCGAGAGCTTTGTCTTGCCGGTCAAAGAACATCGGTTTTCGCTTATCCTACGTGGCAAAGGATTAGCTTCTGAGATTAACGATACCGACCCACAGAAAATAGGCGTAGCTCCTTATACGCCTAAGTATAAGTACATAATAGCCAAGCATACGGCTGATATCGTAAATGAGTTCATCAAACAGGCTAAAAGAATTCTAGCCGGACACCATCCGGCTAACATGATTCTGCTCCGAGGCTTTTCCAAACTGCCTGATGTCCCATCTATGAGCGAGATATACAAGCTGACACCAGCAGCTATAGCCGGTTACCCTATGTATAAAGGGCTGGCTAAACTGGTGGGAATGAAAATATACAACGCTGATGGTGGCATCAAGGATGAATTGAAAACTCTGAAGGATTGCTACGCCAAACACGATTTCTTCTATGTTCATGTCAAACAAACAGACAGTGCCGGCGAGGACGGAGATTTTAAGAGGAAAGTGAAGATTATTGAAGAGGTTGATTCAGCTTTGCCCCAAATACTGAATCTAAAGCCGGAAGTCATTATCGTCACCGGTGACCATTCAACTCCGGCTTTGCTAAAGGGGCATAGCTGGCATCCAGTACCTGCCTTGCTATATTCCCAGTGGTGCCGGCATGACAACGTTAAGGCATTCTCTGAATCAGCCTGCCTCTCCGGTGGACTGGGCAGCCTCCAGTCTATAGATATAATGCCACTAGCTATGGCTAATGCTCTAAAATTAACCAAGTTTGGGGCCTGAATATGCGAAAACCTTTAATCGCCGGCAACTGGAAGATGAACACCACGCTTGAAGAGGCTAAAAATCTCGTCAGGGCTATGCTGGCTGACCTGAATCGCATAGACAATGTAGAAAAAATATTGTGTCCACCCTTTATCTCTCTAGCCGCTATAAAAGAGCTAATTAAAGGCACATCTATCATGCTCGGCGCTCAGAACATGTATTTTGAGGACAAGGGTGCCTATACCGGCGAAGTATCACCTCTTATGTTGGCTGATCTGTGTGATTTTGTCATCCTCGGGCATTCGGAACGCAGACAGTATTTTGCCGAGACAGATGAGATTATCAACAAAAAGGTAAAGAAAGCCTTAGAATCCGGACTTAAGCCCATTCTATGTGTCGGAGAAAGCCTGGAAGATAACGAGGCTGGCAGGACGGAACAGAAAATCACCAGGCAGGTTAACGAAGGTCTAGGAGGTATAAATCCTACAAGCCGGCTGGTTATCGCCTACGAGCCGATCTGGGCTATTGGCACTGGCAGGGCAGCCACAGGCAAGCAGGCCAATGCTACAATTAGCCTTATTCGCAGCATCCTGACCAATGTTTGGAGTAAAGAAACAGCCAAAGCAGTACGCATACTATATGGTGGCAGTGTCACCGGCAACAACATTGCTGAATTTATCGTCGAAACTGATATTGATGGTGCCCTGGTAGGTGGCGCTAGCCTTAAAGCCGACGAGTTTGTGAGCATCGTCAGCCAGACAGCCAGTAGCAAATCAACCCAATGAAGTGCCTTGTTGCTGTTATTGGTCCAACAGCAGTAGGTAAAAGCCAGCTTGCTTTGCGCCTGGCTAAAGATTTCAATGGCGAGATAATAAATGCCGACAGCCGACAAATTTATCGCTACATGGACATCGGCACGGCCAAGCCCAGTCATGATGAGCTTTCTCTAATCAAACATCACCTTATTGACCTGACTAACCCCGATGACTCATTCAGCCTAGCTATTTACCAAAAACTGGCTTTTGAAGCAATAAAAGATACTCAGAAGCGGCATAAATTACCTTTCCTGGTCGGTGGCAGCGGCCTCTATGTCTGGTCGGTAATAGAAGGCTGGGAAATACCACCGGTAGCTCCTGATGCCAAACTCAGGCATAGTCTTGAAATGAGAGCTAAAAAAGAAGGCGGTTATTCTCTATATCAAGAACTGCAGAGATTAGACCCTATAGCTGCCACTAAGATTATGCCCACCAACCTGCGACGCATCATAAGAGCCCTGGAGATATGCCAGACAACAGGAAAAACAGTTTCCCAGCTATGGCAGAAGAAACCGCCACCGTACCCTGTTTTAATTATCGGCTTGACTATGCAGAGAGATAATTTGTATCGTAGAATTGACTCCAGGGTGGATGAGATGATAAAACAAGGGCTAATAGAAGAAGTGAAAGCCTTAATGGCAAAGGGCTATAGCCTGGATTTGCCTTCCATGTCCGGTATAGGGTATAAACAAATAGGCAATTTTCTCCAGGAAAAGTTGGATTTGTCTGCAGCCATTCAGCAAATGAAATATGAGACACATCGCTTTGCCCGCCACCAATATGCCTGGTTCCACCTGAACGACGCCAGAATTCATTGGTTCAATGAATATGGTGATATACAGGAGGAAGCCACTGGCTTAGCGGCAGCCTTTCTATCTGATCTCGGCTATAAGCAGGACAATCATGAAATTCACTAAATTACAGGCTACCGGTAACGACTTTATATTGATAGATGCCCGAAATATGGAACAGGACTGGCCAAAGCTGGCACGCGATATGTGCCACCGTCACCACGGCATAGGTGCCGATGGACTACTGCTGGTGATGCCTTCAAAGGCCGCAGATTTGAAAATGCGCATGTTCAACCCCGATGGCTCTGAGGCTGAGGTCTGCGGCAATGGTCTAAGGTGCTTTGCCAAATATGTTATTGACAGAGGAATAGCTGCCAAGCAAAACTTAACCGTGGAGACCATAGGTGGTACCAGAACCATCCAGACTTCTATATCCCAAGGTAAAGTTAAACAAGCTAAAATTAACATGGGCAAGCCACGATTCGGAACTAAGGATATACCAGTCACAATAGACAAGCAGCAAAAGGGCAGGGGAGAAGTTGACATAAAACCTATATTGGATTATCCTTTGACCATAGACAGAAGGAAGTTGACTCTATCCTTTGTATCTATAGGCAACCCACATGCCGTAAGTTTCTTATCTCAGCCGGTAGCAGATTTTCCTCTTCCTGAAATAGGTCCACAGGTAGAAAACCATCCCATGTTTCCCGAGAGGATAAATTTCGAAATAGCCAGGGCTTTAAATCGAAGCCAAATAGAGGCCAGAGTCTGGGAAAGAGGAGCCGGCGAAACTCTATCCTGCGGCAGCGGTGCCTGCGCCATAGCCGTAATCGCCCGGCTGAAAGACTACGCAGGCAATCAAGTTGACATAATGTTATCAGGTGGCAACTTGACCATAAACTGGGATGGGATAGGGGAGGTATATCTGAGCGGACCAGTTGAAGAAGTTTTTACCGGAGAGTGGCCAGAATGAAACTTTCACATAGACTCGACAAGCTTCCACCGTATTTATTTGTGGAAATCAACCGCAAAATCGCTGAGAAGCAGGCCAAGGGAGAGGATATAATCAGCTTTGCCATCGGCGACCCCGACATGCCGACTCCACAACACATAATAGACCAGCTATGTCAGACAGCACGTGATCCGGCTAATCACCGCTATCCGGAAACTGCAGGACTGCCTGAGCTTTGTCAGGCTATCGTCCGGTGGTATCAGAAACGCTTTGGAGTAACACTTGACCCGAGTAAAGAGGTACTGCCGCTAATTGGCTCCAAAGAGGGCGTTGGACATATCTCCTTCTGTTTCATTGACCCCGGCGATATAGCTCTGGTGCCTGACCCGGGATACCCAGTCTACTCCATGACTACTTTATTGGCTGGCGGCGAGCCTTATTTTATGCCACTGACTGAGAAGAATAACTTCCTGCCTGACCTGGAAGGCATCCCTGAGAAAGTAGCTGAGAAGGCTAAACTCCTGTGGTTAAATTACCCCAATAATCCCACTGGGGCGGTAGCTGATATCGCCTTTTTTCAAAAGGCTGTGCGCTTCGCCAAGAAACATGGCCTGGCTATATGCCACGATGCGCCTTATACCGAGGTTGCTTTCGATGGCTATCAACCACCGAGCTTTTTGCAGGCACCCGAGGCTAAAGAGGTCAGCGTAGAATTCCACTCTTTGTCTAAGACCTACAATATGACAGGCTGGAGAATAGGCATGGCTGTTGGCAACGCCCGGATGATAGACGCTCTATTCCGGTTCAAGTCTAACCTGGACTCAGGCATTCCTCAGGCAATTCAGCAAGCAGCTATCAAAGCATTAAATGATCCTCAGGGCTGCATCGACGAGCATAACGCCGTTTATCAGCGACGTCGAGACAAACTGGTTAAAGCCCTCAACGATATAGGCTTGAGAGCCAGATCGCCTAAAGCCAGCTTCTATATCTGGGCTAGAATACCTGATGGCTATACATCGATAGATTTCACCGCTGAATTACTGGACAAGGCCAATGTGGCAGTGACGCCAGGAGTCGGTTATGGTAAAGCCGGTGAAGGTTATATCCGCTTATCGCTGACCTTGCCCGATGACCGTCTCGATGAAGGCATAAGCCGATTGTTAAACTGGAAGAACAAAAGAAAATAAGTTAACATAATGTTTTCAATACATGAGACAGACACTACTTAAAACTCAAGCTGAAACAGAGAAGGCTTTTCTGGTAGGGGTTGATAGCAAAACCTCTGCCGACAACTGGCTGATCGACAGCTCTTTAGAAGAATTATCTTATCTGGCAAAAACAGCCGGCGCTGAAGTAGTCGGCAGGTTAACCCAAAAACTGGAAAGACCTTCTCCGACTTTTTATTTGGGCAAGGGAAAGCTAGAAGAGCTAACCAAGCTTAGAGAGCATTGTCCATACAATGTGGTTGTCTTCAATGATGAGCTGAGGCCTCGGCAGCAAAGAAACCTGGAAGAAGCTCTGGAAGTCAAAGTTATAGACCGCACAGCGCTGATACTGGATATTTTTGCCAGGCGAGCCCAAACTCGAGAAGGTCAATTACAGGTTGAACTGGCTCAACACCAGTATCTCTTGCCGCGTCTCGCCGGACAGTGGAGCCATCTTGAACGTCTAGGCGGTGGTATTGGTACCAGAGGTCCCGGAGAGTCACAGTTGGAGACAGACCGTCGTCTCATCCGCAAGCGAATTCAACGGCTCCAGAGCCAGATCGAGGCAGTGAGACGGCATCGGGCACTATACCGGCAAAAGCGCAGGGATAGCCGTATTCCTGTAATCGCCCTGGTAGGCTATACCAACGCCGGCAAAAGTACCTTGCTCAATGCCTTAAGCCAGGCTGATGTCCTGGTTGAAGACAAGCTTTTTTCTACTTTGGACCCGGTGACCCGTCGCCTGGTTTTGCCGGATGGTAAGCAGTTTTTACTAACTGATACGGTTGGTTTTATTCATAAGCTGCCACCATCTATAGTAGCTGCCTTCAGAGCTACGCTGGAGGAATTATCCGAAGCCGACCTGCTCTTACATGTAGTTGACATAACTCATCATGACGCTACCGAGCAGTTCCAGACAGTAGAGAAAATACTTGCTGACCTAAACCTGTCCGATAAGCCCCGGATCACAGCTCTTAATAAGCTGGATTTAATTGCAGCTAATCAAGAGGAAATGAATGCTTTAGCTCTGTCCAAGGTCGTGAAACCACCAGATGATGCCACAATAGTCATCTCGGCGTTAAAAGGCTGGGGGATGGACAATCTTCTAGGTATGATTGCTACACACCTGAAGCAAATTTGAAACAGAATAGGCCGAGATGCTTGACAAGGGAATAAAGAGATGCTAGCATAAACTCGGTTCGCACAACGTCACTTTTGCGAACCTTAGATACATTTAATGGGATTGGTGCCGGAGCATGAGCCTTGAACCGCTAGCAGACGACTTTTTGGAATATCTCGAGGTCGAGAAAGGCCGCTCACCTTTCACTATCCGTGAATACAGACATTATCTGGAACGTTTCCTTGGTTGGATTAAAGCAAACTCCAAGGTAACAGCGCCCGCGGAAATAACATCGGAGCTTATTCGAAGATACCGGCTATACCTGGCTCATTTGCATGACCAAAACAACAAACCGCTAAAACATATCACTCAAAGCTACCATATCATCGCCCTGAGGGCTTTTCTACGCTATCTGCTGGTTCAACGCGATATTTCCACCCTATCACCGGACAAAATCGAATTACCAAAACAAAGCCAGCGGTTAGTCACTTTCTTGAACTCAGAACAATTAGAAAGACTGCTGAACAGCCCGAAAATATCAGATGAGGTAGGACTTAGAGATAAGGCCATCTTGGAAACCCTGTTCAGCACCGGACTCAGGGTTTCAGAGCTGGTCCGGCTGAATCATGACCAGATAAACCTGGATCGCAAAGAATTCGGCGTCAGAGGCAAAGGAGATAAATTAAGAGTGGTTTTTCTGTCAGATACAGCGGCAAATTGGCTCGAGCGCTACCTGATCGCGAGAAAAGACCACTTTAAGCCACTATTTATACGCTACAGCGGCAGAGTCGATACCCAAAAAGATGGCGAAAAAATGCGGCTGACCGCAAGGTCTGTACAGGAAATTGTCAATAAATATGCCAAAAGATGTGGTTTGCCCGTCGAAGTCACCCCGCACACTCTGAGACACTCCTTCGCCACAGACCTGCTAATCGCTGGTGCCGATCTTCGTTCCGTTCAAGAAATGCTCGGCCACGAGAGCATCAGAACAACTCAGGTATATACTCATGTTACTAACAAGCATTTAAAAGAGGTCCACCAGACTTATCACAGTAGAAACAAGGAGAAACTCTGACATTATGTCAAGTTACTTTGGCTGTTGCCTTGCTCCTTAGCATCTCCTCGACCAACTCTACCGCCTCCTTAGGATTAAAGGGCTTGGTAAGATACGGCCTTCCCGCTGAATCCAGGAAATCCTGCGTTGATGGTGTTATGGCGTCGCCTGTAATGAACATCACCCTTTCCACTGATGACGGATCTCTCTCCTTCATAATTTCATAAAGCCTCATGCCGCTCACCCTGGGCAACTTGAGGTCAATGATGAACAGGTCATAACCATTTTTATCCAACTTCGTCAGAGCGCGTTTTGCATCTGAAGCGCTATCAGCTCGATAACCGGTTTCAGAGAAAACCCTGGTCAAGACATCGCGAACCCCCGACTCATCGTCTATAATCAAGATATTCTCATTTACTTTCCTTCGGTACCGGCGGCTATCCTCTGTCCTGTCAGTCCCACCACTAATATCAGGCTCCTCTGCAACTGCTATCGGCAGGTCAATAATGAACTCAGATCCTTTGCCTTCGTCGCTTTCGACACATATGTTTCCACCGTGAGCGGTAACAATGCCGTGGCAAACGCTCAGCCCCAAACCAGTGCCTTTCCCCACTTCCTTGGTAGTAAAGAATGGATCGAATATTCTGCCGGTATTCTCCTTCGGAATTCCGGGACCATTATCAGCTATAGAAATTCTGATGCGGTTTCCCACTGTACCGGTTGTCACCGTGATCTTGCCTCGATGCCCTGCTTCAGTCAATGCCTGCTCGGCATTTATTAGAATATTCAATATTACCTGCTGAATTTGATAGTAATCAGCCTTTATCTCCGGCATATCCGTCTTCGAGTTGATACAAACCTTAATATTGCTTATCTTCAGCTCATAGCTTCGTAAATCCAAAGTTCTTTGTATGAGCTCATTTATATCGAAGTAGCTCTTCTCAGGCTTGCGCCGGCGGGCAAAGCTGAGCAGATTCTGCACTATCTTGGCAGCCCTTTGACTTTCTTGATAGACCTTATGAAGGTCTGATTTAACTTCCAGAGGAATATTCTTATTCTCAATCAACAGTTGTGCATACCCCATAACACCGGTGAGCGGATTATTTAGCTCATGAGCCACTCCGGATGCCAGTTCACCGATAGAAGCCAGCTTGCTCGTCATAAGCACTTGCTGCTCAATCGCCTCGCGCCCAGTGATATCATTAAAAATTCCACGAAAGCCAGCTACTTCACCTTGAGCATTGAACCTGGGTGCAATCGACGCCTCGATTAACCGCGTCTCACCACTCTTTGTCAAAAACTCCCAAGAGAACCACCTGGCTGGCTTGCCTTTTCTATAAACGCCATTAGCATCTTTATATATCTGTCTAGCCTTTTCCTTGCCCATATACCTGCGGTAATTCGTCCCTATCATCTCTTCATTACCATACCCCAGGATACGACACATCGAGTCATTGACAAAAGTTATGTTCCCGGCAAGGTCCGACTCATAATATCCTTTTCCCATGTCCTCCAGTATAGTCCGGTATCTCTCTTCACTTTGTCTCAAGGCCACTTCCGCCTGTTTCCGCTCTGAAACATCGGTCATGAAAGCCAGTACTGCAGGTTTGCCCTCCCATTCAATCCTGGTAGCGGAAATTTCCATCCACTTGATATCACCGCTTTTACTCATGATCCTGTAGGTATTATAGGCAGGCGAGTGTGCTTTATCTTTAAGTTTGGCTAGATATCGTTCCTTGGCTAGTTCGCGGTCTTCCGGCTGCACTAAGTCCATAAGGCCCTTAGTGGCTAATTCATCGCTCGAAAAACCAAATAATTCCGAGGCCCTGGCATTAGCAAATTTGACCATTCCATCCTGAACCACTGCTATAGCCTCGCTGGCGTTATTCACCACCTGGCGATACTTCTCCTCGCTCTCCCGCAGTGCTTCTTCCGCTTGCTTCCGTCTGGATAACAGCCCCAACAAATAAGTACTGATAGCAAAACCAAGTATAAGTGTAATCAATACTCCGATAATTACCCCAGGCCAATTAACCGGGGTGGGCAAAGCCTGGAATAAGAGATATGAGACATCGAAATACTCGATGGCTGCTGGTACCAGAGCAATCAAGACAATAACAGCTACCCATAGAGCTATCATTAAATTAGCATTGACTTTTATCTTGTTTATCATTTTTCCATCTCCTTCAGCTCGCCAGTCGAGTCACCTAATGCTAATTACCTGTGACGCTTTGCCCCCTTAACCAAGACACGCTTCTTCGATGTCGAATTATGACTTAACCATTTATCGATCTGCTTGGTGTCGAACCTGAAGCGCCCACCTATCTTAATGGCCGGGATTTCCCCCACTTTTACCTTCCGAAGTACAGTTTCAGTTCGCAGCTTGAGATACCCGGCAACCTCCTTCGTGGTCAGCAACTCAACCAAATCAACCCTCCTGAAGATTTAGTTAACCAAAACCTCCGATTAAACGATTTTAATATACATTTACATATATTGATGAACAAGGGTTGTGTTGTCAAGACATTTCTGACGATAAATGAATACAAATAGCTTCGCTATGACCAAACTCCCACCAACAAATAGGACTAATTTACTACGAGTTTAATAATATTATGTCAAGTAACCCTCCCTGCCCTATCCATTCACCTCATCTTAAAACCAGGTCAGGGCCTTGCTTAATGATCTTTTAAGCAAGGCAAATAATTCAATCGTTTGCTATAATTAGGACCGAAGCGGACACGGTGTAATGAATAGGTACGAAGTTATTGTAATCGGCGGTGGTCCGGCCGGGCTTACAGCCGGATTATACGCCTCACGAGCCGGCCTCAAGACCCTTCTCTTCGAACGTGGCATGTTCGGAGGTCAGATTGTGAATGCTAGGCAAGTAGATAATTATCCCGGCTTTCCCGATGGCATATCAGGACTTGACCTAGCTTCGCTCATGCACCGGCAAGCTACCAAATATGGACTGGAGACCATCACCGCCGAGGTCACAGTCGTCAAACACGGACATATCTACAATATCATCACCACAGAGGGCAATTTTGAAGCCGAAGCAATGATTATCGCTGCCGGCTCGGAATATCGCAAACTCGACGTTCCCGGCGAGGAGAAATTCCTGAGCCGCGGCGTATCCTACTGCGCTACCTGTGACGCTTTCTTTTTCCGCGGCGTGGACGTAGCCGTGGTTGGAGGCGGTGACACGGCCATCACCGATGCACTGGAATTAAGCGAGCATGCCAGCAAGGTATATGTTGTACACCGACGTGACCAGCTCCGAGCCGGGCATGTCCTTCAGAAACTGGCTCTGGCCCATCCCAAACTTAAGCCCATCTGGGATACGGTGGTCGATGAGGTTAACGGAGATAGCAAAGTGAGTGGACTCAAGCTGCGCAACGTGAAAACAGGTGAAATCAGTGACCTGAAGGTGGCTGGAGTCTTTGTTGCCATAGGGCTCGAGCCCAACAGTCAACGCTTCGCCGGCATAGTGGAACTGGACAAAACCGGGCTTATCAAAACCAACGAGTTCATGGCTACCTCAGCACCGGGCATCTTCGCTGCTGGCGATATACGCCAAAACTCACCCCGCCAGGTAACCAGCGCCGTAGGCGACGGCGCCACCGCTGCCCTATCTGCCTTCAAATACCTCCGCGAAAGAAGCTAAAGTCCACCTGATTTAGCTTGGTGGGCTCGGCAGGGTTCGAACCTGCGACCAATCGGTTATGAGAGTTGGTGTTTAGTAAATTATCACTCATGCTCTTCATCCTTTTCTAATGTTCATTGAATCTCACCAACATTTCGCTTAGCCCTTATTCCCTTCAACAGCTCGAATTCTTTTCGCTCATCATCTCCACACATTTCGTATGGCTGTTGAGCTAATTTATGGGCTAACTCAAGTAGCCTTTGTCCCACTACATCGCCCTTTCTTGACTCATCAACCAGACTATCTATTTTAGCGCTTAGCTCTTGAACTTCCTTAACTAGAGAATCGACAGTGGCATTCAGCCCCCACTTTGAACCATGTTTACCGGCCAGGTGCCCATTCAAGCCCCTTCTATCCTTGAATGTAGCCTCACATTTGGGACAAGCTACTCGAGGTTTTGCCCCTTGGTTATCGTTAACCTCGTCCCGTATTTTTTCCATATTTGCTATTTTACCCCATCCAAGCGGCAAAGTCAATGTAAGTATGCCGAGTATTTCGGCCTGTAAGAGATTTGCGGGCGCGCACACTAACTGTCCCAAATTGCCTTAATGTGCAATAAAGTAACAAAACAGGCTATTGTTCACAAGGAAAAACTTCACGGTCAGATAAACTGTGAACCACGATACGTAAAATATAGCAACCCTGACTCTGTATCTGGGTGTCACAACTCCGAGTCCCTCACTTCTCCAAAAGTATGATTTTTAGGAATTTCGCTATTTTCATATTGGCAGTAAAAGACAATCGTATTAGAATGCAAGAAATGGTTGTGGGGGACATGTAGGTGGCGATCGTTAACCTGTATTTTTCCGATGTCTTTGAGGTTACAAAGAAAACGCTCGAAGACTACGATGCATTCAATATCTCTTTAATTACCGACTTGCCTCTTTTTATAGACCCTTTTCATCTATTTCATAGTGATAAAAAGGAATATCGAGAACTTCACAATCGAATGATAGACTACCTAGCATTTTTACGAGATAAATCTGCTACACAGACAATTACGAAAGGCCTACTTAGATCATGGTATTTTTTCCCCGAGATAGAGCAAAATTGGTTTGGATTCACAACAACAGGGAACAAGGGACATGACCTTGGCCCAGTCTTTGCGCGAGCTCTAAACACAAACTTAGTTCGGTTGTTACCTTCGTTTGGCAAAGAAAGAATAACGAAGGGAACTCACCTTGAGAAATTATGCCTAATCAAAGAAAAAGTAGGAAAAGACAATATCAGTGATTTTACTACCAACTTAACACTAGAATACCTTCTGAAGTACACGCAATCATTTGCTGAAAAATACATAAAACCAGCATACACAAAGAGGTGGTCAGTAGCCAAAGTTAGATTTAATTATAGTACTGAAAAATGGGAATCGGATTTCTTTAACCTGCCGACCTATGATAATGATTTCGTACTATTGACTCCGAAAGATATGCTGACCAAGGATGATACTTGGATAAACCGGCATGATTTCTTGGATGATTTCCGTGAAATCGTCGACGCAGTTCCGAATATTCAGCTTCGAGAGGAACTTGACAATTACCTACAGTCCGCTCTTAAAGAGAGACTTAAAAAAGAGGTTGTCGATAAAGCAATAACGAACTTCGCTGTAAAATACCCTGAGCTCATAGACCATTATATAAAGATTAAGGAAGACGATGGTGACACTGCTATTTCAAGAAGTATTGAGAAGGTATCAAATTCTAATAATCTCTATGTAGAGCATTTTGGAAATTTGGTCCAGTTACTTGCCGAAGAGACACCTTTTTACAAAATAAAAGGAATCACAGCCGAGGAATCGTATAGAAGAATTCAATATTTGAAAGATGTAATTGAAAACAAAGGTGGGTGGCGTATCTTCTATGACAAGAATGGTCAACCAATTCGGAACGAGAATGATCTACATATAATGTATAGATTGACTTGGTGTGCTACTGTGCTAGACGTTAGTCATGAGGTTAACAATGGAAGAGGGCCGGCAGATTACAAAATCTCACTTGGCGCTTTTGACAAGACAATGATTGAATTCAAGTTAGCCAGTAATCATAACTTAAAACAACAATTAAAGAACCAGTTGGAAATATATAAGAAAGCTAGTGACGCTCAATTTGGCTACAAGGTAATTGTTTATTTTACAGATCAAGAGCTTCAAAACGTTCAAAGGATATTGCGGGAACTCGACATTTCCAATGATAGAAACATAATACTGATAGATGCCCGAAAGAAATTGTCGGCTTCAAAAGTGGTTTAATAAAAAGTTTGCCAGCTCGCTTTTAGCTGAGCACACTTTTAATAAGAGACTTGTTAGTTCACACCCGGGTTACGCGTTTACATCAGTTCTTTCTCACTGGTCTATTGTGCCATCCGCACGGATTACACAATTGTCAGAATTGTTTAATTTGTCGCCTTGATAGCCTCTATATCAAGGCCCGGTAAGTGCTTCTTGCGCCAGTCGGTCCACCCTTCTTATATTGCTGTTTTCGCGAGCAACGTGATTGTATTCTACTCTTCTGAAAGCGCGTTCGAGGTCTTTCACCTTATGAAATAAATCCCGCAACTCATCATTCTTAAGTCGAAATACCCCGTTCAGTTGCTTCACAACTAGCTCGCTGTCTAAGTAGCAGTAGACTGTATGACGACAATGCTTAGCTGCTAAGTCCAGACCTTTTATCAACGCACGGTACTCAGCCCTATTGTTTGTCGTATGGCCAATAGGTTCCTTGAATATTTCTAGTTCATTGCCACTATTGTCTAATAGCAAAACGCCAATTGACCCGGGACCGGGATTTTTGCTGCACGCACCGTCGGTATATAGATAAACAGCCGTTATAGCCATACCACCACCGAACGAACCTTAGCCACACATATACTAGTCTGATGTAACTATAAACGAGAAGCTGTAGAAAATCAATAATGGATCGCTTGAGGGGTTATTTGCCGCAGGCTAAGAAACAAAACGTCATGTTGTTATCCAATAGTGATGCAGGAGCAATATGTGCTAACATTGAAGGGTAATTGACATGAGAGTCCAGGTATAAAAAACCATCACGGAGAAGAAATGCTGAGTAATTTTGCTGCCTATCTAAAGGCGGGGGTTCTTATATGTTTTACCTCGCCAGTAAGACTAGCAAAGAGGATCATCAGATTTCAGCCACCGTCTTTTGCCCGTGGTGTTGAGACGCGTATTCTAGAATCGGATCTTAGAAGTAAGTTGTGGCCAGTAGACGAAATTATTAATCGTTCAGGGATTGAAAAGGGAATGACAGTTTTGGAACTTGGCTGTGGGCCAGGCACCCATTCTATAGACTTCGCCAAATCGATAGGCGAACAGGGTAAACTATACGCCGTTGATATGCAGCCAGAAATGATATCTAGATTGAAGGAGAAGTTATCAAAACCAGAATACAAATACCTCAGTAACATTGAAACAAAAGTAGCCAATGCTTATGACCTACCATTTCGTAATGAAACCATCGATTTAGTCGTAATGGTTGGCGTACTGGGGGAGATACCCTATAAAAATAGAGCACTTAAAGAAATACGGCGAGTACTGAAACCGGTGGGAATTCTGGCTATAAGCGAAAACCTGATAGACCCAGATTATCCGCTTAGAAAGACGACCAGAAAGTATTGTGAACGGGGCGGTTATCAACTAGTAAAGACTAGTGGTAGCTTCTTTAACTATGTTTTGCAGTTTCGGAAAGTATAGGCCATGTCCACAATACCGCCTGTTCTGTTGGTACCGAGTCATTCCAACTCAATTCGGGATGAACAATCAGCCATATCGTTCCGCACTTATGCCGTGGCACTCATTGTTTGGGCAGCACGCCTACGCCGAGCACATGGGGACCAACGTGGGTGCCAATAACCGGGCCCACCTTCATCCAATAAATGCGCTCACGGGGAAACCTGGAATAAAGCCTCTCAGCTAATATCTTAGCCTCATCCGGCGTGGTGGCATCCTCTATAGCTATCTCTTCGACATCGGGAAAATTCATAACGAAGTCACCCAGATAATCGAT
>Ga0299915_10002075_pt1 | contig 14656 bp, 15 predicted proteins | sample RVTome_13_FD_200263 | JGI IMG/M metagenome (GOLD analysis project Ga0299915, IMG submission 200263) | Soil microbial communities from uranium-contaminated site in the Upper Colorado River Basin, Wyoming, United States - RVT92D227 (version 2) ... | reverse complement strand
CCATATTCCTCGTCGGAGACGTTCATCCTTTTAGCCAGTTCCCGCAGCTTCAGGGGATGTTCTATCTCACCGGAAAGGAATTGCAGGATTTGTTCCTGATTTATGCTCATGCAGAATAATCTCCCTGGTTTTTTCTCTTAATTTCTATAACATGGGTATAAAACCGTGGTGAAGTACTGAAATTTTCTTGTCAGTGGCTCTTGGTATGTAACTTAAATTCGTTCCACATTGTAGTTGCCTGATTTATGGTTCGACAGGCTCACCATCCTGAGCTTATCGAAGGATCAGGCTTACTGGCGATAATGCTCAATAAATTGAGGAACTGCATTCGCCCTGAACTTTTATTACAGTATACTAAGGCTTATGAAAACGACAGGCAACTCATCTTTATCTTCGCTTCGCCTCAATCAGCGGAATGGTGGCTTTTCTCTCTTTCGTTATATCGAAACGGCTTAAGATTTCCTCCTGATTCATCTCTTTGGTCGTAAGAATATCGTAAACATCCGGGTTAAAATGTGGATCTACCCCTCCACCTCCTTTATTCGGAGTCGCCATCTTGCCTACTTTCATAAGACTCCCCACCCCGAAAGCTGTATTTTTGTAACCGCCGGTTTCGCCGCCGGTCAAGACCTGAATTTTCCAGCTCGAATCCGGAATGCCAATGATCCACTGGGGTATGGCGAAGTAGAACTCATTCCCGTCCATGTGATCCTTGTGAGAATCTGCTTTTAGAAAAAGAGCCTGCCAGACCCAGTTCTGATCATAAACCAATACCCCGGCATTGCTCACCTCGATGGCGAATTCAAAGGCATCTTCTTCGGAAAATTCAAAGTTGCCGTTGCAAAAGAACAATTGGGTATTACCGCTTTTTCTCTTGTGATCGGAGTCGATGGTTATGGCAGCGAAAGTGCCGTTGAAAGACGTATCCGAAGTTATTTCCGAATGAGAAAGATCGGAAAATTTCAGCTGGAAATAAATCCATCCCCCGTCAAAGCTGATCTTAACGTTGGTCAGATCAAAAATACCCGGCTGGGCTCTTTGGTTTTGGGGATAGGTGTAATCCCCGTCCCCCTTATCGTCACCCGCCGGATCGACAATATGGAGCAATACCGTCGCTTCATTTGAGCGATTTATTTCGATCTCCGGCAGATTTAAAACCAGCATATATTCCTTCCACTTCGTTTCTATCCGTTGCATATCTCTACCATATATTTCTGCAAATGCTGAATCTGCTTCTTCCGGGAATTGGTATCGGGTGAACAACTTTTTGAACTCAGCCATCCCTCCGGTTTCGATCAAGAACCGGACGAAAGAAGCATCCAGACCCGCACTTATATTACTCCCATATGCCCATGGATCCGCTAGCAAAGTATCCAAGTGAATGTTTCCATCTGTCTCCAGCTTACTCTTAGCCCAGGATAACAAAAGCTCGGAGGAAAAAAAAGAGGCGCCTCCCAGCAAGTAGGATAATCCCTCGTTCAGCATGGCAGGAGGGATTCTGCTTCCATCCAGAGGAAACAAACGGTAAGAGATGACGTGTACTATCTCGTGGGGGACGAAATTCTGGATGGATGCCACCACCCGGTTGACCACCTGGCTTCGGGCTAAGGACGGCTCCAGGTTGAATAATGAGCCGACTTCCTTAGTCGAGTCGCATTTGTAGTAGTCTATCTTTTCTCCAAAATCCGCCTGCAGAAAGCCGGTGGTCTTTTCATAGAATTCATCCATTCTTTCCAGCAGATGATCTGACGGCTCATCCTTTTTACTTTTGTAATGATAGGTGAAATGATGGGAGTTCTTCCCCTGCCATTCCCGGGTGAGGACAAAAATCGGATTTACCCCTACCGTCCTGCCATCCTCCTGAATGAAATATCTTATGTCCTTCTGCAAGGGACCGGCTTTCCCTTCCCGATAAAACCACTCCACGTGCAAAACTATGTAGTTGTCCTTCTTCTCCGCCACGGTGATTTTGTAGCTGATAAAGGCTGGATTAAATCCCCTCGATGTTAAAAGACCCCATTGCCAGTCGAACATCCTGTATCTTTTGATTTCCTTCTTGTTCCAAAACCTTTGCGCTTCTTCGATTGAATCCCGTTGCAAAGCTTTGACATAGGAATCGAAGCAGACTTTGGCGCTCTCCGGATTGAAGGAAGAAGCAGTTGAGGAATTTGTAGCCCATAGCAGAGTGATCAGACTAAGAGACATTCCCATCATTAGTTTTGGATACTTGAAGATGGACATGTAGTTATAATATCATGCTGGTTTTATCTTGTCAAATAAAAAAGCCCCGCCTTTGGCAGGGCTTTGGTTTTGACTTAACTTTCTATCCGACCTCAGATTCCGGAACCGTCACCAAACGGACAGGACCCCGATCCCCTCGAGCGATCTTTGGGAAAATTCTGTCCCCTATCCATCCTACCTCTCATTCGTTCTCCCCTTTCCCCTCCCATTCGTTCCATCATCCCCTCTCCCCTCATGTGCATGAACTTTTTAAATTGTTCCGGGGTCAGAATCGCCTTCATCGCCAGCTTTCTATCGACTCGCTGCTTCAGAAGCTTTTTCTGCGTCTCGCCGATCTTGTCCACCAGATTGGCGATCTGCTTTTGATCGGATTGGTCCTGCATCATCAGGTGCCGCAGCTCCAGACGAGAGGTCGCCAGCTCTGCTCTCAGTCCGATTGCGACTTTTTGGAAATTGTATTGGATGTCTTTTAGGTTGTTGATCTGCTCATCCGTTAGATCCAATTTATCTGCGATCTTCATCCGCTGCTGACGTGGTGTTTGACCATAGGCCAAGGTGATAAGCAGAACCAGGGCACTTGCGATGGTAACTATCATGATCAGCTTCTTCTTCATGGTCTTTCACCTCCTCTTGAATTAGCTAAAGGTTATAAAACGTTGGTCAACGATTTATCCTTATCTTTCCTGATCCTTCCCTCTGGGATGTCCTCCGCGAATCTGCTTGATGGTCTCTCTGATTCTCCTTTCGAATTTATCCTCAAAGAGAAACAATTGGGCTTGCTGCTCTATGGTGAGTATGGATTTGGCTTTCTCCAAATAGTTCTCCGACACCGCCAGGAACTGCTTACGGTTGTTCTCCATTTCCGTTAAAATCTCTTTGAGCTTCTTCTCATTCGGGCTGGTCTTTAGGGTCGTTTCCAACTCTTCCAACAGATCCCTTCTTCTGTCTTCAAAGCTCTTTTTGGCTGTCTGGAATTCCTTCAAAACCGGCAGAAATTGGGTGGATTGTTCCGCGGTGAGATTCAAAGCCTCCAAAAGCTTCCATACGCGGAGTGTCTCTATGTTTTCCCGGATCTTCTCTCTCTCCTCCCTCCGGCTAGGTCTGTCATCCGCTGACGAGGGCGGACCCTGTGCGAATACCACACTTGTAGGGGCAAGAAACAGAATCAAAACCATTAAAATCAACATCCTTTTCATGCTCATCATGTTAAATTACTCCTTCTTCGATTTTTCGTCTTATGTCCCTCCTGATCCCAGGGGACATTTGTGGACGTGCCATGTCAGCTTACCACCGATTCTCAGACCGGTTCTTATTTCACAGGATAGTAGCCAGTTTAAGCTTGTTTATGCTTTCTTCCAGCTGTTTCAATTCATCGGAGTTTAATTCATCCAGAATGAAGCTTATCTCTTTCTGGCTCAAATAATTTTCGGTTAATAAGGTAACGGTTGAATCCAAGTCCTCTTTCTCCTCCTCGGATAGAATAACTCCTGTCACCTTTGATTGGGTGCTCTCTGCAGAAAGAGCATCCGCCAGCTGATCTGCTGCAGAGGAAAGAACAGGTTCGGTAACGGTCATTTCCACGTTCTGGTTTGATTCCATCCCAGTCAGATTCCTAAGGTCGGTGTGGAATAAATTATAGCCGATGATGACCACGAGAAGTAAAGATAAAAATCCCAGCGCCAGTCGGGTTTTGGGAACCAGGCTCCCCTTGAGCCTTTTTTTCTCCCCTATCCGTGATCTCACCTGGGGCAGGAAGTTGGTCCAGAAATCCTCCTCCCTTTGAGGAGCCTCATCCTGGGCAAGCACGCCGTAGAGCTGTTTCATCTCCTTCAGCTTAAGTCTGCAGCAGTCGCATTCCCCCAGGTGTTGTTCCACCCACTTTCTCTCGCCCGGATCAAGCGAATCCTCCAGATAATCCGACAAAAGAATATGGATCTTATTGCATTTCATGATAATGTTCCTCTCAATGATACCGGGCTAACAGCTTCTGCAGTTTCTGGACCGCCTGAAAGTAATTGGCTTTTGAAGCTCCTTCCGTTATCCCCATGATCTCGGCTATCTCCTGATGGGACATGTCCTGATAATACTTCAGGACGAAAGCGGTTCGTTGTCTGGTGGGCAGACTCTGGATGGCGCTGTCGAGGGCAACTTTCAGCTCACTTTTCTCCATCTCTTCCGCCGGGGAAGGGGTCGTTGTCTTCATCTCTGCTAAGTCGAAGATAGAGAGAAACGACCGGAACTTCTCCCTTTTTAGAAAATTCAAACACAGGTTGACCGCTATCTTGGCCGCCCACACGTAGAAGCTCGATCGTTCCTCGAAATCCTTTAAATTTCTGTACGCTCTCACGAAAACCTCCAGGGATAAATCCGCCGCATCCTCCCGGTTCCGGGTCATCCGGTAAATCAAATCGTATATTTTCTTCTGATGGCGAAGAACCAGCTGGTTAAAGGCTTTTTCCTCACCCTCTTTGAATCTTTTAACCAGATGGGAGTCGGTCTGATCTGTCATCTCATCTCTTTCAATTTTAAGACCCCCGTAGACTTTTCAGGGTTTAACGTTATTTTTGGAAATTTATACGGCATAATGGCTCAAGTGCCTAAACGGAAGATATGCGACAACTCCACCTCAAGAAAAATCCTCATTGGTAAAAAGCCAGCATCCCGACTTAGGAAGAATGCTGGCTTGCACTTTTATACTGATACAATATCGTTATCGTTCTGGTTTGCGCCTCTTTTTCAATCTCTCCTGCTTTTTATCAAAACCTTGGAGAACTCCGTCATGTTTTCCAGTACTTTTCCGGTTCCCCGGACAACGCAGGTCAGCGGATCCTCTGCTATGTTGATGGGAAGATTGGTCTCCTCCCTCAGTCTTTTGTCTATGCCTCTGATCAGCGCTCCCCCACCGGTGACCACGATCCCCTTGTCCAGTATGTCCGCGGAAAGCTCCGGCGGGGTCTCCTCCAAAGCCTGTCTCACCGCTTCTATGATGCGATCCAAGGGCTCGCTCAAAGCCTCCCTTACCTGGGCAGAGCTTATCTTCATGGTCTTGGGAATGCCCGCCACCAGGTCCCTTCCCTTTATCTCCATGCTGTCTTCCTCGTCCGGAGGATAAGCCGAGCCGATCTTCATCTTCACCTCCTCAGCCGTTCGCTCCCCGATCAGAAGATTGTAGTTTTTTTTCAGATAGACCATGAGGGCTTCGTCCATCTCATCACCCCCGATCCGGATGGAGATGTTGTTGACTATCCCGTCCAAAGCAATGACCGCGATCTCGGAGGTCCCTCCGCCGATGTCGATGACCATGCTTCCGGAGGGAAGGTGAACCGCCAGTCCCACTCCGATGGCGGCCGCCATGGGCTCCTGAATCAAAAACACCTCTCTGGCGCCGGCATTTTCGGCCGAGTCCCGGACCGCTCTTTTTTCCACCTCGGTAATGCCGGAAGGTACCGAGACCACTATGCGCGGTTTCATCAGATATCTGTGCTTTACCACCCGCCGGATGAAAGCGGAAAGAAGTTTCTCCGTTATCTCGAAATCCGCAATCACCCCATCCTTCAGCGGCCTAATCGCCATTATCTCTCCCGGGGTCCTCCCCACCATCTCCTTGGCCTCGCTCCCCACCGCCAGTACCCTTTTGGACGAGACCTCTATCGCTACCACCGAAGGCTCGTTTAACACGATACCCTGCCCTCTGAGGAATACCAGAGTATTGGCCGTCCCCAGATCTATGCCGATGTCGTTGGAGATGAAATTAAAAAATCCCATCCTACCTCCAGATCATGTGCCCAATATACATTTTCATTTTCGAAATGTAAATAATCCTTCGAAAAATTTCTTTTTTATGCTCCAGCTAATCCCAGCTAATTCAAATATTCATCCTTTTTGCTCTCAACCCACACCGCTCTCCTCTTAACCATTTTCATTTTGCATTTTGCATTCAGCAATTTGCCTTCAGGATTCCTATTCTTTCCCTTCCTCCTCCCCCAGATATATATACCTGTTTATCAGATTGACCCAATCGCTCCACCTTTTCCCCTTGACTTTCTGCGTCTTGATGATACGGGAGAAGGCATTCACCTGGGCATCCATCTCGTCGGCGTGGTGCAGGATGATAGCCTCGATGGTCATCGGCACCACCGGGGAGGCGAACTCCAGCTCCCCGTGATGGGAGATGATCAGGTGTTTAAGCTGAAGAGCCAAATCTGCCGGAAAATCCTCAATCATGCCGAGTTTTTGGTCGACCAGCTCTATTCCGGATATTATGTGACCGATCAACCTCCCCTCATCCGTGTAATCGAAGAATCCCTTGCCGGAATACCCCTTTATTTTTCCCAGATCATGGAGCAAAGCACCGATGATCAAAAGATCCCGATTTACGAGCTCGTATGATTTGGCCGCTTTTTCGCAGATATCTGCCACTTTAAGGGTGTGTTCCAGAAGTCCCCCCACGTAGGTGTGATGCCACAGCTTTCCTCCAGGAGCTTTTTTCAGCTCCTCGGTTATCGACCGATCCTCCAGAATGAGCTGCATTAGTTTATTGAGGTGATTATTTTCAATAGTATGGGAGACTTTTTTGAACTCCTGGAAAAGAGTATCGATGTCTTTATCTGTTGCGGGAAGGAAATCCGAGATATCGGTCTCCCCCTCTGAGGCTTTCTTTAGTCTCTCCACCTTGATCTGGGGTACTTCTTTGTAGGTGGTCACCCAGCCCTTGATTTTGACGATATCACCGGTCTCTGCCTGATCGTAAAGCTCCTCCGGGTTGTCCCAAACCACCCCGTCTATCCTGCCGGTTTTGTCTCCCAACTCCAGTTTAAGAAACCTCTGCCCCTCAAAAGTCTCCTTAAGCTCCTTTTTCCGGAGTACGAATAATTCGGTAAGCTCGCTGCCTACTTTAAGATTCTTTACAAACTGGTTTTTCATAATGTATGGTTAACCAAACTCTTTTTTCAAACGAGCCTGAGAATCTGGAGCTATTAATATATAGCAATCCGCCGATTAAAGTCAAGGATAAAAATCCTTGTGAAGGAGAGGGAACAGACTTATATTGACTGGCTGGGAAAAAATGAATCGATCAAAGCGAGCCTTGGAAATACTAGTTTATCGTTTTACGTTGGCGATGCTCGTATCGGAGTTCGTGCTACGAAGCTCGGCATTCGGTTTCTCTGTTTGATTTCTGGCGGATTCTATCATCCTTGGGATCTTCCAGGCAACTATTGAAAACAAATAGAGCATTAATGAGTTTTTCAGCCTTGATTTTCGATATTCGAGCTTCGAATCGAGCATCGCTACCGATAAACGGATTTCGATAACTTTAACAAAAAATGAAGATACTATACCGTTATATTTTCCGGGAGCATGTGGGACCTTTCTTCTTTGGTCTGGCCGTGATCATGTTCGTCCTGGTGATGGATTTCATTCTGGAGGTTTTGAATCTGATCATCGGAAAGGGCTTGAATGCTTTCGTCATCCTTCAGGTTTTTGTTCTGAATTTGGCTTGGATGCTGGCTTTAGCTGTCCCCATGGCGGTATTGATCTCCACCCTGATGGCATTTGGTCGGCTCTCCCAGGATAACGAGATAACCGCACTCCGTTCCAGCGGGATAAGCATATACCGGCTGATATTACCCCCTTTGGTCGCCTCCCTCCTGCTGGCCGCGGGAATGGCAATCTTCAACGACCGGGTTTTGCCGGAGCTCAATCACCAGGCTCGGCTTTTGATGACCGACATCCACCAAAAACGCCCCACCTGGAATCTGAAGCAGAACGTTTTCATCGACGAGATACCCGGGTACCACATCCTGATAAAGAAGATCGATCCGCGCACCAATGATGTTCAAGGGGTGACCATATATGACGTGGAGAACCGGCGCTTCCCCCGCACCATCATAGCCGAGAAGGGAAAAGTCGAATTCTCGCCCGATGGAAACACCTTGATCTTTCAGTTGTTCAACGGGGAGATCCACGAGATGGACGAGCAGTCACCTCAAAGATACCGGAAGGTGAGCTTCGACAAGCAGATCATCTATATCCATGATGTGGGGAACAAATTGGTCCGTTCCCAATCCGACTACCGCACCGACCGGGAGAAAACGTCAGCCCGGATGCTGGAGGAGGTTAAGAAACTCGACTCCAGCATAATAGCTTCCAAAGAACAGATCCAGAATATCGCCGAGAGGTCCTGGGATAAATTGAACGGACCTGTTTACAACCGGAATGCTCCTCCCGTCGAATCCGGGAAAGTTGCGGAAAAGCTGATAAAGGAAAATCAGAGCATCCTTAATCAGATCTCCAGCGAAGAGCAGAACATCAATAATCAGAGAAGGTACGAAAACAGCCTGCTGGTGGAAGTCCACAAAAAATTCGCCCTGGCGGTTGCCTGTGTGGTGTTCATACTGGTAGGGGCGCCTTTGGGGATCATGGCAAAAAAAGGCGGGGTAGCGGTGGGGCTGGGTTTGAGTTTGGGGTTTTTCATCCTCTATTGGGCCTTTTTGATCGGGGGGGAGGAACTGGCAGACCGGCAGTTCATCTCCGCTTTCTGGGCGATGTGGTCCGCCAATATCCTGATCGGTGGGGCAGGAATCTATATTTTGATCAAATCCGCCAAGGAAACTAAGTTCCTCTCCTGGAAATGGACGGAAAAATTCATTCCCAAGATGTATCGGAAGACATCGGTGTGAAATCGAATAATGGGGGGGATAATGATCCGGAGTAAAGTGTTCAAAGATTCAAGGGTTTAAAAGTTCAATAAGCGATGCGCATATTAGATAAATATCTGATCAGACAATTTTGCTTCGTCCTTCTGTTCAGTTTGATAGCTTTCTGGGTGATCTTCCTGATCGTGGATCTGGTGGAGAATCTGGACAAATTCATCGACCGGCACACCACCTTCTTGGTGGTAATCAAATATTACCTCTTTTATACCCCCTATATCGTGGTTTTGGCTTTACCGGTTGCCATGCTCCTCTCCTGCCTTTTCTCCTTGGGGCAGATGGCCAAGCACACCGAGCTGACCGCCATGAAATCAGCCGGCATCAGCCTTTATCGCATACTGTTTCCTCTGTTTGTCCTCTCTTTTGCGATAAGCGTTCTCACTTTAATCGTCGGAGAATCGGTTATCCCTTTTACCTACCAGAAGATGATGGACGTCAAGACCGTGGAGATCGAAAAAGGGAAAAGGGACGTAAACCTGCTGCTCCAGGACGTATTCGTTCAGGGGAGCGGGGGAATAATATTTCATCTGGCAAGTTACGATACTAAAGCGAAAACGGGGACCGATGTTCTGGTGCAGAGATTCGAGGATAACCGCATAAAAGAGGAGATCCAGGCCAGGAAGGTCAGGTGGAATGCCAACGGCTGGCTTTTCGAAAACGGGGTGGAGATGGTCTTCTCGGATTCCTTGGTTGCCACCCCGGCTTTTGACAGTGTCAGCAGATCTGATACCAGCTCGCCCCCTCCACAGCCAAAAGAAAGAATTGTGACCGGAATAGAAAAATACGAAGCTTTCGATAAGCTCTTAAGACTGGACTTGAAGATAAATCCCGAAGCCCTGACCAAAAGACAAAAAAAACCGGATGAGATGGGATATTTTGAGCTGGCTCAGTATGTGAAGGTAAAAGAAAGAAGTGGTCAGTTGGTGGCAAAGGAAGCTACCGATCTTAATTTGAAAATATCCTTTCCCCTGGTGAATTTTATCATCGTCCTCTTCGGTGCGCCGATTGCTGCTAACCCCAAAAGATCGGGACTGGCTATCGGATTTGCCATCTGCCTGTTCATAGCATTCGTTTATTATACTCTGATCCGCATGGCACAGTCCTTCGGCTACTCCGAAAAACTCCCTCCGCTATTAGCTGCCTGGATCACCAACATACTCTTTGCCATCCTGGGAGTAGTCCTTCTTATAAAAGCCAAGAAGTAATTCTGCATATAGGGTGGCCTTAATGGGACTGTTGAAAAACTCCATTCGCAGGGCTAAATGCCCTGCTCCATTATTCATAAATCATTATTGCTCATGGGGGCGGGAATTTATCCCGCTCCGAAATTTGACTTTTTCTACACTCCCTTGATGGTTTACCAGCCAAGGCTTGAAGTCTTGGCTACGCGATATGTGGTGTTTAGGGAGTGCAAAAGTTTACTTTTGCGTTTTTCCCTGTAGTCGTGTGAGACCTCTGGAACGCAACCCTCGATCATATTCAACTTCGATTTATTTTCTTGCTTTTTGCCGCTCCCGTTCTACATTAAGCATAGGGTACAGCAAGTGAGCAGAAAATACTGAAGATTCTTCTTTTTTCATGGAGGTGACTATGGAATTCAGAGTTTACAAGGTACCTTTGCCGGAAGAGACCAACGTGATCGTGGGACAAACCCATTTTATCAAGACTGCAGAGGATTTATACGAGGTTTTGGTAAATTCCGTAGCGGGGATCAAGTTTGGACTGGCTTTCTGCGAAGCCTCGGGACCATGCCTGGTACGCTCGGAGGGGAACGATCCGGAGTTGAAGAAACTGGCGGCTCAAAGCGCCTTCGACATCGGGGCGGGTCATACCTTCATCATCTATATCAAAAACGCTTATCCCATCAACGTGCTGAATGGCATCAAGAATTGCCCGGAAGTCTGCAGCATCTTCTGCGCCACTGCCAATCCGATACAGCTCATCATTGCCGAGACCGAACAGGGTCGCGGGATCATGGGAGTGGTGGACGGTTTCGTCCCCAAGCGGGTGGAAACCGAGGACGAGGTGAAAGAGAGAAAGCAGTTTCTAAGGAAGATCGGATACAAGTTATAGAATTGCCCGCGGGGTTGGACGATCTAGCAAGAAAAATAATTCACAGGGGAAGGCTGAATGCTTTCCTCTTGGATATAAACTTTATTTGCATAGGCGCAGGAATTCATCCTGCGCCGGTCTCAAAGAATAGATAACTTTGAGGATTTCCTTATGATCGAATACAAAAACGGAATCCGTATAAAGGGTTCCAGATTATGGATGGACGCCCGCAGGAAGGTCGATCTCTCATTTGTCTCTCATGCCCATATCGATCATACAGCCAAACATAACGAAATCCTTTCGACCAAGGAGACCGCCAAATTCTACGAGCACCGATTGGGAAAAGTAAAATTCCATATCCTGGAATATAATCATCCTAAGAGAATAGAGGGTTTAAAGGTGGAGCTTTTCCCTTCGGGTCATATCTTGGGGGGTGCTCAGATTCTGATAGAAAAGGGTGGAGTACGGCTGGTTTATACCGGTGATTTCAAATTGAGGGGGAGTTTAACTGCCCAAAAAGCAGAGATCAAAAAATGCGATATCCTTATCCTAGAGTCCACCTTCGGTCTTCCTCATTATGTGTTTCCTCCTGTCAGGGAAGTACACGACCGAATGGCGGATTTTGTCGAAACCACCCGGAAAGAAGGAAAGATACCCATCTTTCTCGCTTACTCCCTGGGCAAAGCACAGGAGGCGATGAGGATTCTATCAAAATTCGGATACCAACTTTCGGTTCACGGGACGATCTCTCCCCTTGCCAAAATATATGAGGATTTCGGAGTGAAATTCAAAAACTGGGAACATTATCATTCCGGGAATCTGGAAGATAGGGTGCTGATTGTACCCCCCTGGGTCAAAGGTTCTCGCATGATTGACCACATCCCCCGTAAAAGAATGGCCATATTGACCGGATGGGCGATCGATACTGAAGCCAAAAGCCGGTTCGGAGTGGACGAAGCCATCCCCCTCTCTGATCACGCTGATTTTTCGGAATTGATGGAATATGCCAGAAAAGCCAAGCCTGTGAAAATTTACACGGTGCATGGTTTTCCGGAATTTGTATATTACTTGAAAGAAGCGGGCTTCGATGCAGAGCCTTTAAAGGAAAGCACCAAATTCAAGACTGTCTTAAGCAAGGAATTGTTCGCCAATTATGATTTATTCGCATAATAGATCAATGCTTCGTTCAAAGTTGTTGATTTTTCTCCATCTTTCGTATAAATTCAATCGTGTCCGACAGTGGCGTTAACATTAGAAACTGGAGAGGTGAAAATGGTTAAGTTAGGATTTATCGGTTATGGTTACTGGGGTCCCAATCTGGTGCGCAATTTCTACGCTACCAAGGATGCTCAGGTGGTTAAAGTATGCGATCTGCGTAAAGAGAGATTAAAACTGGTGGAGACCAGTTATCCTTCGGTGAAGACTGCAACGGATTACAAAGATCTGGTCCGGGACCCGCAGATCGATGCCATTGTGATATCCACGCCGGTTTCGACTCATTTCCCGTTAGCCCAAGAAGCGTTCGAGAATGGCAAGCACGTGATGCTGGAAAAACCGATGACCGCTACGGTGGTGGAATCGGAGAAGTTAATCGAGCTGGCGGAGAAGAAGAAAAAGATCTTGATGGTGGACCATACCTTTCTGTACACCGGTGCGGTGCGGAAGATGAAACAACTGGTGGATTCGGGAGAGCTGGGGGATATTTATTACTTTGACTCGGTGAGAGTAAACTTGGGGCTTTTCCAGCACGACGTCAACGTGATCTGGGATTTGGCACCGCACGATTTCTCCATCATGGATTATCTGTTGCAGAAAGAGCCACAGATGATATCTGCCACCGGGGTATCGCATTTCGGTGATCTGGAGAACATCGCTTACGTTACCGTTCAATTCCCGAACAATCTTATCGCTCATGTGCACGTAAACTGGCTGGCTCCGGTCAAATTGAGAACCACATTGATTGGCGGAAGCAAGAAGATGATCGTCTACGACGACAACGAGCCCAGCGAGAAGGTGAAAATCTACGATCGGGGGGTGTCCTACGTGGAAAAAGCCGAGGACGTTTATCAGATTCTGGTTCAGTATCGAACTGGCGACATGCTGGCGCCCAAACTCGATTCCTCTGAGGCACTGAAGCTGGTCAGCAAGGAGTTTGTAGATTCCATCACCCAGAATCGAAAACCCTTAACGGACGGTGAAAAAGGTTTAAGGGTGGTCAAGCTTTTGGAGTCGGCCAATCAATCGTTAAGACAGAAAGGGAAGGTAATCAACCTATGAGCCCCAAAGCCAAACCCAAGTTCAAAAACGTAAAGATAATCGGTGACTGCAAGATATTTAAGAATGTGAAGATAGGTGAAGGCTCGATTATCGAGGGTCCTTGTATTCTGGGAAAGCCGCCCCGGGGAAAAAAGGACGGTGAGCTGGGACTAACCATAGGAAAAAATGCGGTGATCCGTCCCTTCACCACGATCTATGCCGGCAACAAAATCGGTGATAACTTTCAAACCGGTCAGGGAGCCTCCATCAGAGAAGACAACCTGATCGGCAACAACGTCAGCGTGGGAACGAATGCGGTACTGGAGTTTGAAAACCGCATCGGCAATAACGTCAGGATCCACAGCTTGTGCTTCCTGGAGATGGTTACCATTGGCAACAACGTGTTTTTCGGGCCTAACGTGGTCTTCACCGATGATCCTCACCCCATGCTCTGTCCCAAATACAAGGAATGCAAGGGCGGCGTTAAGGTGGCTGATTTAGTCAAGATCGGTGCCCACTCGACTATGTGCCCCGGAGTTAAGATCGGGAAGAATGCTCTGGTCGGAGCGGGGTCGGTGGTGACCAAAGACGTTCCGGCAAATTCGGTGGTGGCGGGTAATCCTGCCAGGGTCATAAAACAGATAGAGGATCTGGTCTGTTATATCGGTGCCTTCGAAAGACCTTATATATGGCCACCCTACAAGGAATAGAATTTTCTCAGATAATGTAAACGAAAATCTTATAAATTGTTATGTGAGAAGTCGGCATTTGACTTAGGTTAGATGCCGGTTTTCATTATAGTTACTTGTCTTGATGGAAATACTTATATCCCAATATAGACAATATATTGATTTTTATAACTCCCTCCCTGACAGTAAATAAGCTATATTCCTGTCTCATTCCACTATGTTGTTTAAGAATTTAAGATCTCCATAAGTTATTTCCTATCATATTATTAAACTTTTAATTATTTGATAATATATGGAGTAATATGAAAGAGTTATATCCCCTTGCTCAGATTGGATGGAATATTACTATAAGCTTCAGCATGACAATAACTTAGTTTATTATTGTAAATTAAATAGCTTTACAGCATGATAGATATTGGATGCTTATTCTATAATTAGTACGAATAACCTATAAGAAAACACTTGACATACAAATAATAGATTCTATATTACCAAGGATAAAGCTACTTCGGGAGTTTAAAAAACAGAAGAAAGGGGCTGTAAGGGAAAGGATTCTGCTGATAAGCCACAAGATTAATAGTATCAGTTGGGGATGCATGCTGGATTTTCCTTCCTTTTCCTACAGATCAAATTGCTGTATCTATCCACCATTATTCATAGGTTTAAAAAACTCTTTTAAACCTGCCCTCAGAAAACGAGACAATT